>Ga0164294_10000404_pt1 | contig 41151 bp, 40 predicted proteins | sample GEODES005metaG_FD_111479 | JGI IMG/M metagenome (GOLD analysis project Ga0164294, IMG submission 111479) | Oligotrophic lake water microbial communities from Sparkling Lake, Wisconsin, USA - GEODES005 metaG | ecosystem: Environmental > Aquatic > Freshwater > Lake | place: USA: Sparkling Lake... | reverse complement strand
GATGAATGCTAGGGGTGGTGGCGCTTGCGTGGGAAGTCGATCCTTCTGCAGAAGCCTGCCGGGGAGCGCTGCGAATCCGATACGGAGCGGTTCAACCTTCGAGCAGCGCCACGAACCGATCAGCGGCGCCGTGCGGGCTGCGGGCCCGGAGCCGGGCCACAACCAGTTGGCGACTGGCGAGGACGACCGGGGGTGGATCATTGCGCCCAGCCTTCGCCCTGCCACCCCGCCCACCCTGCACTCTGCCGGCCTGCACCCCCGGGAGCACGGTCCAACCGACCCCCAGACGCGCCATCTCCCGCAGCACCTCCGGTTGATGTGACTCGGCCACGACCTCGACGCTGGCACCGCGGCTGCGCAATTCACGTTCAATGAGTGCACGGGTATGCGAGCCCGTCGGGAACAACACCCACGGTCCCCACTCCTGCACCGGACCAATAGTTGAACCCTCGGGTGGCACCACGACGATGTCCTCCTCCAGCAGTGAGGAACACGCCACCTCTGACGGCAGCTGATCGGGCTCCACCACAACGGCGAGGTCGAGTTCACCGCGCAGCAGGCGGTCGAGCAGCTCGCCGGAGGGAGCAACACTCAGCATGAGTTCGACCTCACTGTTGGCCCGCCGGAACGTTCTCAACTGGTCGGGGAAGTGCTCAACAGCGGCAGCATCGATCATGCCCACCCGAAGCCGCCCCGCCCGTCCGCCACGAAGTTCGCCCACCCAACGGGTGAGATCCCGGGTATCGGCGACGACCCGCCTCGCGTAGGCCAGTACTTCGGCACTCTCATCGCGCAGCACCTGCCGGCGCCCTTCACGGACGAACAGATCAAGACCCACCCGGCGCTCGAGCTCGGCAAGGCCCTGTGAGAGCGCCGACGTGGACACACCGATCGTGGCCGCAGCATCGGAGAATGTGGCCGCGTCAGCCACCGCCACGAGATAGCTGAGCTGCTGGATGCTGGGTTGGAGCATCGGTGCCGGGGTCGGGGTCCCGCGCTGTGCGGCGGGCGTGCGCAGGTTCGGCATCCGGACATCATACTGTTCAGAGTTCCTTCAATGAATGATCTGAATGTTCAGCATGACCTACGCTTGTCGTATGACCAAGCCAGTTGACATCGCACCTGCCACCGGCCGCCTCGGGGTCCTCACCCCGGGTATGGGCGCCGTGGCCTCCACTTTCATCGCCGGCGTGATCGCCACCCGGGCCGGACATGCGGTACCGGTCGGTTCACTCAGCCAGCTCGCCCACATCCGACTCGGCAAGCGCGGCGAGAACCGCAATCCGCTCATCCGTGAGTTCGTCCCGCTCGCTGATCTCGGCGATCTCGTCTTCGGCGGCTGGGATCCCATCAGCCCCAACGCCCTCGAGGCCGCCCGCACCGCCGGCGTGCTCGAGGAGCGCGACCTCGGCCCCATCTCCGCCGAGCTCGAAGGCATCGTGGCCATGGATGCCGTGTTCGATCAGCGGTGGGTGAAGCGCCTCGAGGGCACACGGGTCAAGACCACCACCGACAAGTGGGCCCAGGCCGAGGCGCTCATCGCCGATATCGAGAACTTCCGGATCGCCAACGAATGCGATCGTCTCGTGATGGTGTGGTGCGGCTCGACCGAGGCCTACCAAGAAGCCAGTGCCGTGCACATGACCATCGAGTCCTTCGAGGCCGGCCTGAAGGCCAATGACGAGAACATCGCCCCCAGCCAGATCTACGCCTACGCCGCGATCATGTCGGGTGTGCCGTTCGCCAACGGCGCACCGAACCTCTCGGTCGATCTCCCCTGCATGCGCGAACTCGCTGCCCGTGAGTGCGTGCCGATCGCGGGCAAGGACTTCAAGACCGGCCAGACCTGGCTCAAGACCCTGCTCGCTCCGGGACTGAAGGCCCGCATGCTCGGCCTGCGCGGTTGGTACTCCACCAACATCCTCGGCAACCGCGATGGCGAGGTGCTCGACGATCCCGACAACTTCAAGACCAAAGAGGTCTCGAAGCTGGGCGTGATCGACTCCGTGCTGCAACCGGAGGTGTATCCAGACCTCTACGGCAACGTCGACCATGTGGTGCGCATCAACTACTACCCGCCGCGCGGCGACAACAAAGAGGGTTGGGACAACATCGACATCTTCGGATGGATGGGCTACCCGATGCAGATCAAGGTCAACTTCCTGTGCCGCGACTCCATCCTCGCCGCCCCGATCGTCCTCGATCTCGCGCTGTTCATGGATCTCGCCAGCCGTGCCGGCCAGAGCGGGGTGCAGGAATGGTTGAGCTTCTACTTCAAGGCCCCGCAGGCTGCGACCCCTGTTCCTGCCGAGCATGACCTCTTCATCCAGCAGACCAAGCTCAAGAACACCCTGCGGGAATGGATGGGCGAAGACGCCGTCACCCATTCCGAGGCCGGCTGATCCATCCCTTTCGGCCGAGCTCCGATCACGAGCTCATTGCGACAGTTCGCCGCCTCAGCCACTAACGTCAGCGCTCGTTCACCCACGTGGCCCAGAGTCGGCCCAGATGACCCTTCGGAGAATCACATGCCAGTCCCCTCAGATGCAGAACTCGGTCCGCTCGCTGCCCTCGCCGGTACTTGGGAAGGCGACCAAGGCGTCGACGTCTCGTACCATCACGCTGAAGGCGAGATCGGTGAGACCCCCTACCGCGAGCGCGTCGAACTCAAGCCCTTCGGCCCGGTCGACAACGGCACCCAGGTGCTGTTCGGCCTCGACTACCGCATGGCCGCCTACAAGAACGGCGAAGATGAGCCGTTCCACACCGAGGTCGGTTACTGGCTGTGGGATGCCGCTGCCGGACAGATGATGCGCTGCTTCATGGTTCCGCGTGGTCAGGTCGTGATCGCCGGTGGTGACGCCTCCGCCGACTCGAAGACCATCGAGCTCAAGGCCCAGACCGGCTCGAGCACCTACGGCATCCTCTCGAACCAGTACCTCGCCGAGTTCTCCACCACCCCCGACTACTCCTGCACCCTCACCATCGGTGATGGCGAGTGGAGCTACGAGGAGACCACGGTGTACGAGGTCAAGAGCAAGGGCATCACAGTGCAGCACACCGACCGCAACACCCTGCGCAAGGTCGGCTGACACCAGCCCCCTTCCGGCCCTCGGGCCGGTTCCAAGATGTGCACGAAGGCCCCGGCGTGAGCCGGGGCCTTCGTCGTTGTACCAAGGAAATCGCAACGATGCTGCCGCCGCTTGATATCTGCTCGGCTCGATGTCTCAGCCGCTTGCCCTCTCAGCCGGCAGTGGGCTCGAGCACTACGAGCGGCAACTGCCGAGTGGTCTTCTCCTGATAACCGCCGTAGTGCGGGAAATCAGCGATGATTCGCTCCCAGAGCTTCGCCCGCTCCTCACCCTCGGCGATACGAGCGGTCATCGGGCGCTTGGGCTGTCCCTTCCAGACCACCTCGACTGCGGGGTCGTCCCGCAGATTGAGGAACCAGGCCGGGTGCACCGGATCACCACCCCGAGATGCCACCACCACGATTCCGTCGCCCTGCTGCACCGGTGAGGTGAGCATGCTCACGCGCTTCTCGCCACTGCGGCGACCGGTCGTGGTGAGCTCGAGCACCGGCATCCCGCCGGCCTTCCATCCGAGATGGCCCCGACTCACGGTCAGGAGCGTGCGATGGAAACGGTTCATCGACTTCATGAGTAGGTCGCTGGGCATCGCCTGACCCTAGCGAGTGTCGCCCGAATGAGTCGGGGTTCCACGTCCCGGAGGTTCCGATCAGACCCGGGGAAGGTGTGGGCTGTTGCGCGACGGCTGCGAAGTGTTCCCTCATGGGTGAGTTGCACGGTGTGGCCTAAGACCAGCACGGATGTTTCATACGGATTGCAATGACCCCGCCATTCTGTAAAGGTTCCGTAACATGAGCGCAGCCACCGAGACACCCCTCCGCACCGCCCGCCGCTCGCCTTCTCGTCATTCGATGCGCCGAACTGTCCTCGCCATTGCTGTCGTGATCGGCGTACTCGCCCCGACGTCAATCATGGTTTCGGGCGCCGGCGCTGATGCGCTCGCCGATAAGCAGGCGCAGGCCCGCCAGATCGCCGACAAGATGGCCGTGCTCGAATCGCAACTGATGAGCATCAACGCCCAATACGAGCAGGCCAATTACGAACTGCATCTCGCGGAGCAGAAGGTCGTCGATGCGAAGGCCCTCGCCGAACAGACCGCTGCCGAGGTCACCCGCCGCCAGGCCGATCTCCGTGATTTTGCTGTGAGCGCCTATCAAACCGGCAACGACACCGCCACCCTCGATGCGCTTTTCACCAGTGATCCCGGTGCCGGCGCCGAGAAGGTCTCCTACCTCGACACCCTCGGTGGCAACAAGCGTGACCTCATCGACGCCTATAAGGGTGCGAAGGTCAAGGCGCAGGAGGACGCGGTCCGACTCGAGGGCCTGCAGGCTGAGGCCGAATCCAAAGCCGGCGTCATCGAACAGGCTCGCAAAGCTGCGGCCAGTGCCGCCGCCGAACAAGAGGCCCTCAACGCCAAGGTTCAGGGCGAGCTCTCCAGCCTGGTTGCCGCCGAGAACGCCCGACGGGCAGCGGAAACGCAACGTGCCGCCGATGCAGCAGCACGAGCCACGGTCAGCAATAGCGGTAACGGCGGCGGCGCCACCGGCGGTGCCGTTCGTAATCCTCCTCCCCCCGCTCCCGGTGCGGGCGGGGCCATCTCCCAAGCTCTCAGCCAGGTCGGCGCTCCTTACGTGTGGGGTGCGGCCGGTCCCAGCTCCTACGACTGCTCCGGTCTCGTGTCTTGGGCCTATGCCCGGGTGGGTGTCTCCCTGCCGCATTACAGCGGGGCCATGTACGCCATGACCACCCGGATCTCGGCCTCACAACTCCAGCCCGGCGACCTCGTGTTCTGGGGTGGCGGCGGTTCCGAGCATGTGGCCATCTACATGGGTGGCAACAAGTTGGTTCACGCCTTCGGTGCCGAGAATGGCGTGGCGGTCACCAACCTCAGTGGCTGGTGGAAGGCCCCGAGCGGCTACGGCCGCCTCGGCTAATTGTTTTCGGCCCGAGTCGGAACGGCTACCATTGCCTCGTCAATGAACGCCTTTTGTAAACGTCCTACCAAAATGAGTTCCTAACTCTTCCGTGCTGAGGGCCAATTCGAATGTCTGTTCCTAGAGCGCCGCGAATCCTCCACGTGGCCCAACCGACCTTGACTGGTTTGGCAATCGCAGTTGCGTCCCTCGTTGAATTCCAACGTTCGCAAGGAATTGATGCGCGGATCGCAGCTCCTCCAACCGGATTGTTAGTCGAGTTGGCGGCGCAGCACTCGATCCCTTACCTCCCATGGAACTCAGTGAGAAGTCCTGGACTATCTGTGTGGGCTGAACGCCGCGAGCTGAAAAAGATCATTGACGAATTCGATCCCGATGTGATCCACCTGGCATCCTCAAAGGCGGGCTTGGTCGGCCGCCTCGCAATCCGTGGCCGACGGCTGACAGTCTTCAGTCCGCACGGATGGTCCTTCTTCGTCCCGGGGCCCACAAAGGCCCTCTCACTGCGGTGGGAACGGTTTGCCTCTCGCTGGACGCATCAATTCCACGTCGCCTGCGTGGAGGAAGCACAGGCTGGGATTGATCATGGCATCAAGGGTGACTACGTGTGGGGAATGAACTCGGTCGACATTGACCAGTTCAATCCAGCCGATGACGCAGAACGTGAGGAGATTCGCGAGCGCCTGAACGTCTCCGACGTACCCACCGTTGTCTGTGTCGGTCGACTTTGCTTTCAGAAGGGTCAGAGGCCACTCCTCGAAGCTTGGCGATCGGTCGTAGAGATCGAACCAACCGCGCGGCTCCTCCTTATCGGAGATGGCGAAGATGAGGCGGCGCTGCGGGCGTTGAACTGCCCAAATGTGGAATTCCTGGGGAATCGACGGAATATTCGTGACTGGTTCATCGCTGCGGATCTCGTGGTTCAACCATCGAGGTATGAGGCACTTTCGCTCTCCGTACTCGAGGCACTCAGTTGCGGGCGCTCGGTCGTGGCGTTCGACGCGCTGGGTATGCGCACCGCCATCGGCACCGTCGCGGGGGCGATCGTACCAATCGATGACTGCGATTCACTCGCCCATGAAATCGTCCGCCGACTGCAGGATCAGGACCTTCGCTACCGAGAGGGTCAGGCGGGCCGCGATCGGATGGTAAAATATTTCGACGCCGTGACCGTACTCGGCGCCGCCACCGAAAAAACGCTCAGCCTCCTTGGCTCAGGAGAAGCTCCGTTCGCCCCCGAAGAGGCATCATGACTGCGACCAATCCAGTTCCAAGCGGCCCAACATTTCTTGTGATTGGAGCGGCACGTTCCGGAAGCACCTACCTAACCCGGATACTCGGATCCCATCCCCAGATCGCCATGTGCGAGCCAAAGGAGCCACACTTCTTGGCCTTCGCCGGCCAGACGCTCGCATTCGCCGGCCCCGGTGACGGTGAGACGATCAACCATTTCGCCATCACGGATGAATCTCGATGGCGCCTTCTCTTCCAACCCGTTGACGGAGTGCAGGAATACGGAGATGGTTCGGTGTCGTCGCTCTACTACCACGACGCCGCCGTTGCGAACATCAGGAAGTTTTGCCCCGACGCGCGACTAATTGTCGTACTTCGAGATCCAACCGATCGCGCATTCTCGGCCTTCGAGTATTGGACGGGACGCGGGTTCGAGACCGAAACCTTCACCCGAGGTCTTGATCTCGAGGAACAACGAATACTCGATGGATACCACCACATCTGGCACTACACCCGTATGGGTTTCTACTCCGAGCAGCTCGGACCCTTCATCGAAGCCTTCGGCCGTGAGCGACTCCTTGTCCTCGGGTACGAGTCGCTGATGGCCGACAAGCCTGCCGGACTCACCCGGTGCTACGAGTTTCTCGGCGTAGATCCGCAATCCGACGTCGACGTTGATGTGAAGGTCAATGCCGGAGGTATGTCGCGCAACCGTCTCGTCACACAACTTCTGCGCTGGATCCGGCGGATACCGCTGCTGCGTTGGGTCATCCGCAAGATGGTTCCTTGGCACCTGCGGGAGCGGGTCAGAGCCAGCTCCGTTGCGCATGGCCAGATGTCCACCGAGGAGCGTCGACGCCTCGATGACCTGTTCGCCGATGAGCGTTCCGCCCTCGTAGAACTTCTCGGGGACGACGCTCCCGCCTGGGCCCATCGATGAAGATCCTCCAGCTCCACAACAAGCAGTACGCCCGCGGCGGCGTTGACATCGAACATGAACGTGAAGCCGAAGGGCTCACCAGACGCGGCCACGTCATTGAGACAATGCTCATCGATAATCGGGAAGTCGAACGAATAGGGTCCTCTCGGGCTGCCCTGAAAGCAATCTGGAATCACGAGGCACTGAAGGAAACGAACCAGCGGATCGCCACGTTCCGGCCCGACATTGTGCACGTACATACCCCGTTTCCAATCATGTCGCCCTCCGTGTTCGTGGCCGCCCACCGAGCGGGGACCCCGGTCGTGACCACCTCACATAGCTATCGCTTCAGTTGCATCCGCGCCACCTTGCAGCGCGGCGACGACGTCTGCGTGGAATGCGTTGGCCGACGCATCAAACTTCCGGCGATCAAGCACACCTGTTACAAGGACAGCCTTCCGGGATCAGTAGCCATGGCGACGTCCCTCACGCTCCATCACAATCTCGGCACTTTCAATCGCAACATCGACCGATTCATTGCGCTGACGCCATTCATGCGAGAGAAGATGATCGCCGAAGGTATCGGCGCTGACCGGATCACGGTGTTGGCGAATGCTGCCCCGGACCCCGGCCCTCCGGCCAACAAGCCGAAGGGGTTCGCGGCGTTCATCGGGAGGTTCATTGAGGAGAAGGGAGTGCGGACCGTTCTCCGAGCATGGCAGTCAATGGATGCCGACATCCCCCTCGTCTTCGCCGGGGACGGCGTTCTTCGACGCGAAATCGAAGCTGCAGCCGCTCAGGACCCGCGCATCACAGTGATGCCTTGGATGGACTCCGATGCCGTCGGACGGCTGCTTGCCGACGCGGAGGTTCTCCTCATGGCCTCTGAGTGGTTCGAGGGCCTACCGCTGCTCATCCCCGAATCCTTCTCGATCGGGACACCGATTATCGCCAGCGACGTCGGCAACTTCAGCGATCTGATTGATCCCGGCCGCACCGGGGATCGGTTCAGATGCGGAGACCCCGTCGATCTCGTGCGGTCGGTGCGGTGGTTCTTCGAGGAGGCCGACCGACCAGCGTTGCGGTTGAACGCACGAGCCGAATACGAGAGCAACTTCAGTCCTGAGGGACAACTCGATCAGCTCGAAGCGATTTATCGCGAGGTCATCGAGCAGCACCAATCGCGTCGCTAGCGCTGCAACCTGATCCGACCAGGATGTGTCCAAACCCCCAACACGACTCGTGCTATCCACCACAGCATGATGTACTGGCCGGCAGTCGTAACTGCCGATGCAACAGCTATCCCCGTGATACCGAACAGACGGGCGCCGAGAAGATCGAACACGAACGACAGAATCATGAAGAGAATCGACACACGCAGCAAGAGGTTCTCCTTTGAACACATCGTGAGCGTGACACCACACAACCCCGTGACGACATTGACTAGCTGCGCCAGCCCGAGCACTGCGAGCACGAAACCACCAGATGCGTATTGCTGCCCGAAGACCAGTGTGAGGACGCGACTGGGAACAAGCACGCAAGGGAGCAGAATGAAAAACGACCCTAGGGTGGTGAAAGTCGCTGTTCTGCGAACGAGAGCCTCGAGTTCGTCCATCCTTCCCTGAGCCCGAAATCCGGCGATCCGGGATGAGACGACCACCTGTGCCGCAAGCAATGGCATCGAGACAATGCCCATCAAGCGCAGCGCCGCCGAATAGATGCCGACCTCGTCCTCGGAGAGGTTCCCGCTCGCAACCCAAAGATCAATCTGAGATGCCACGTAGAACGCCAACTGTGTTCCCATGAGTGTGACCGAACTGACCACGAAGAGCCGTCGGACTCCACCGTCAACTGACATCACCTGGGTGAATCCTGCAGGTCGAATACGTCGGTAGACGAAGTAGGAAACCAACACTGAAAGCATCAGCGCCGCCACATTGAGCGAAAGCGCCCACGTGCTCGACAACATATCGCGGCCAGTGACGGCAAGTAGCAACGCGAAGAGCGCACACCCGATCGCACCGCCGTTGCGGCCCGCCCCGAGATTGGCCAGAGGGATCTCCCCCAGCCCGCGGAGGAGATCAGCGAGCAGGAGCATCAGTCCCGCGCCCACCGCCACGAAAGCACCGGCGATTGATGCCGACACCACATCACTGGCATGTCGGAGGAAGAATGCCGACATCAGGAACGTCACTGCTCCACCGATCGGGACACTCGCCAGGAGCATGCGCCGGGCGATCGCCATTTCAGCTCCCGTCTGCTCAATGCTGCCGGTGGCGAGACCCCCGGCCACATTCCGCAGGAGCAGTCGATTAATCCCAGCGCTGGTCACGAACGCTCCGAACATGGCCACACTTGTGACCACCGCAACCGTGCCGAAATCCGTTGGACCGAGTCGCCGAGCAAGATAGGAGTTGACGAGCAGGAAACTGACCCCTGCCAGCACCCGCGACCCCATTGACCAAGCCGCCGGGCCATTCCGTCGCAAAATCGACGGTATGAACCGCGCCATCAGTTGCGAACGGCCACTGGCAGCGGAGCCCGTCTGGACTGTCGCATAAACGGCAGGAGAAAGAACATCGGCAGGACGTATGTCACCCATTTCACGAGGAACTGGCCTTCAACGCCGTCGCTGATCACCCAGAACCCGACTGAGAAGGCCAAGACGAACGAGAGTGGATTCGTGCGAGAGTCCGGCATTGACCGCGCTGCTGCTGCCACCACGAGGCCGGTGAGTAATCCACCGATCACCACACCTACGACTCCGAAGTTGAGATACCAGAGGCCAGTTCCCCCCATCGGCCACCCGTTCCGAGTGTCCGGCTCGTAAACTTTCCTGAACCAAGCGCCAGGAGCGACGTCCTGGGGTTTTCCAGCCCAGATCGCTCTCGGGATCACACCGGATGCGCTGTTATAAAAGTCAAGTCCGCCGCGGTACCGGTGCTTGCCGGGCCAGTCGCGCTGCGCCAGCAGATACGCGTCGTACGACACCGAGTTCGAGGCGACTGACAGCTGACGGATGATGCTCTGCCCGGCGATACTTCCGGATACCTCTCCCGACAGGGTTCGATCCCTATAAACGCGCAGACCCAAGACCAAGGTCATGCCCAGTCCTAGAGCGAGGACAATGGCGAGCACGATTCTTGGTCGAAGACCCCGGAGTCGGCGACGGATCGACGCGGCACTGAACGTGAAGTATCCGATGATTAGCTGGACAAAAATGAGGACCAACAGCGACCGGGCGCCCCAGAAGTAGACACCAATTCCGTTTAAGAGAGCAAACAGAACTGAGGCGGTGGCAATCCGCCGCTGGCCCCTCTCCAACCGACCTACACGGTCTCGCAGAACCAAGAAGAAGGTAACAAGAGAAACACTTGAGCCGGCGCTCGGGATGGCAAGGAGGAAAAATAGGCCAGCGAGTTGCTTATCCACCTTGGAGGCCCGAACCAGGCCGCCGAAGCCCCCGTAGCGGGCCAGAAGCGCCAGCGTGATGACAAACCAGACGCCGGTTATCACGGTTGCGATTCTGAACGACTTTCGAAAATCGATCGACAGTTTGGTCGAGGGGAACAGGAATCGGAGTTTGAGATTCCCCTGGGAACCAGCCATCAGACCGAGGGCAACGAAGAGCAGGAACCACAACAGAAAGATGTTGGCTTTCAGCGTCGGCGCGCCAAATCTGAACAAGTAATCCGGGTACGGGTGATCGATGCCGAAGGCGATGACGAGCATCCGGAATCCGTAGGTCAAGGAGAAGGCGATAATAAAAAGGCCAACCGGATCAAACAGCCATTTTGCCCAAGTGCGATAGATGAAGTACAGCGCCAGCGCAACGACTAGAGACGAGATCAGCTCCATGGCAGCTGTGATCTTGATCTGATGCTTGCCTGCCCGACGAGTTTCAGAGTGCTCATGAGGTGAAGTAGGAGGCCTCGCTACCCTCAACAGCGTCGTTATCAACCGGATCGACGTACTTCATGTTGGCCTCGTCAACTTCGCCGCCATACCCGCCGTACCCATACCGACCGTAGCCATACCGACCGTAGCCATACCGACCGTAGCCATAACGACCGTAGCCATACCGGCCGTAGCCATACCCTCCGTAGGTGTATCCACCCTTGGCATAGCCGTAGTAGTAACCCGGAATCTTCGGGTTGAACCCATTGAGCAGCACTCCGAGCACCGATCCGCCGAGGCGGTTCACGCGCTCAATGCTCTCGGTCAGCACACCACGACCGGTGCGGCCCGGCACGGCGACCATGATCAATCGGTCAATATGACGGACCATAGAGAGGGTGTCGCTGACGGGTACCAGTGGTGCAGTATCAATGATCACGAAATCCGCGCCAGAGACAATGACGCTCTGGAGCACCTCCCCCATCCGCTCCGAGCCAAGAAGCGCACCGGGGTTTGAAACTTCCTTTCCCGAGGGCATGAGGAGCAGCCGTGACTCGTCCTTGTGACGAACAATGCACTCGGCTGCGGTCGCCGTGCCGGTGAGCACTGACGAGAGACCGTTCACCTTGGCATCGGCGACACCGAAGTACGCGCCGATGGTGGGACGACGGAGATCAGCCGACACAAGCACCACGTTATTCCCGTCGGCTGCTAGGGCGTAGGCCAGATTCGCAGCGATTGAGGATTTCCCCTCTGATGCGTTGGAACTCGACACAGCAAAAATGGACGCACCGTCAATGGCCTTCGTGAACTTGACGGTTGCCGCCAGGGACCGGATCGCTTCGTTGTACTGGCGTTTGTTGGACGTGAAGTTTCTCGCCATATCTGGGAACTTCTTACCCTTCGGCTCGCCTCCGAGCGGAACGGTGACCAGCAGGCTCGTCCCCGCAATGCCGTCGGCGTCGCCGAAGCCGATCCGGTCATCAATCCTCTCGAGCACGAACACGACCCCGATACCCACGAGCAGGCCGAGGAATCCAAACACAATTGAGTTCTTGAACGGATTCGGAGCGAATGGGGATGTCGGGAGTTCCGCTCTGCGAATAACGCGGTAACTGCTGTCAACGACCTTCGAATCAATTTCCGCCTGGTCTGCGAGTGTGACATAGGAATTGATCTGATCCGTGGAGGCAGACCCACCCTCAAGCGCCAATGCCTTCTGTCGAAGCTCATCGGCCCGCTGCAGCAGCGCGTCACTGCGGGACTTCCCATTGACCTCGATGAGACACGCGAGGGCCGCGTCGGCACCGTCGCGTGCGACCGTCGGGATATGACTTGTGGCCCGAATGGAGAGAACATCGGAGTCGGCGTGGTCACTAGCGGTCAGACTGGCGAGATCACCGGCGGCAATTCCGAGCTTGTCATCTGTACAACTTCGAACTTCCGGGGACTCAGCTATCGACACCTGTGTCTGTAGCGTACGGGCTGGATCGATGCGGACCGGGGAGCCTGTGGTTGAGAAGACTGTGTTTGCAGAGGGGTCGCTCACAACTACTTCGGATTTGGCGGCGTACATCTTCGTCTGGAGCGAGGCAAAGATGAATGCTGGCACGGCAAAGACGACCACCGCGATGAGAACAATTCGCCAGCGGCGGACGATGATCGCCAAAATCCGGCGAGGGTCAAATGCTTGAGAAACAATCTCGTCCATCACGATACCCTAGCTGAGGTGGGGTGAGGTTTGGTTCAGGCGCCCTTGGCCATGTTGGCGAACTTCGTGTAGTGATCCAGGAACGCCAGACGCACCATGCCGGTGGGTCCGTTGCGATGCTTGCTCACCAGGATTTCGGCGGTGCCCCGATCGGGAGAGTCCGGGTTGTAGACGTCGTCGCGGTAGATGAACATCACGACATCGGCGTCCTGTTCGATGGAGCCTGATTCGCGAAGGTCAGCCAGCATCGGACGCTTATCGGCTCGCATCTCGAGCTGCCGGGAAAGCTGCGACAGCGCTATCACGGGACACTCGAGCTCGCGGGCGAGGATCTTGAGTCCACGGGAGATTTCGGAGACCTCCACCTGACGATTCTCTGCCGAGGACCGACCAGACATGAGCTGGAGGTAGTCGACCACGACGAGCCCGATATCGCCGAGGCGGCTCTTGAGACGGCGGGCCTTCGAGCGGATCTCCATGATGGTGAGATTCGGGTTGTCGTCGATCCAGATGGGGGCGGAGGCCAACCGCCCGGTGGCATGGGCGATCTTGCTCCAATCGGTTTCGTTGAGCGATCCATTGCGCAACTTCTTGGAGTCCACCCGCGCTTCAGAGCACAGCATGCGCTGGGTGAGCTCGAGTTGGCCCATCTCCAAGGAGAACACCAGCACCGGTCGGCTGCTCTCGATGGCCGCACTGGAGGCGATACCGAGCGCCAGCGCGGTCTTGCCCATCGAAGGACGGGCGCCCACCACATAGAGCGCATTGGGTTGCAGACCAGACAAGAGTTCGTCGAGATCATTGAAGCCAGTGGGAATGCCGGTGATCGCGTCACCGCGTTCGTGGAGCATCTCGAGACGATCGAGGTTGGCATTGAGGAGATCGTCGATGGGGGCCATGGAATCGGTGACCCGACGCTGGCCGACCTCGAACATGAGCGACTCGGCATGGTCGACGGCCTTGCTGATGTCATCCGGGAGGCTGTAGCTCAACTCGGCGATCTCGCCGGCCACGCCGATGAGCCGACGAAGCAGCGCGTGCTCCTCGATGATGGTGGCATAGCGGGCTGCGTTGGAGATGGCCGGCGTTGCTGCCTGCAGCGTGACCAGGGTGGCCGGACCACCGATGGCGTCGAGTAGCCCTGCCCTACGCAGTTCTTCGGCGACAGTGACCGGGTCGGCGGGCTCACCGGCGGCATTGAGCGAGGTGATCGCCTCATAAATATGTCCGTGGGCCGGCTTGTAGAAGTTCTCGGAGACGAGCTTCTCGGATGCCACGGAGATGGCATCTTTGGAAAGCAGCATGGCACCGAGCAGTGACTCCTCGGCCTGGAGATTGTGCGGTGCCACCCGCATGCCGGGCGTGGGTCGGGAGGTGCGGGTGTCGTCGTCGAGGAAACTCATGATGCTTCTAGCCTCCCCCATCAGGGCTGGGGATCGATAGCGGGAAAACCCCTGAAATTTCGGGGGATGACCCTGTGATGTATCTGTGGAAGACCTGTGGAGAATCAGGTGACTCTGTGGACAGCGTAAGAACGGGCTGCGACAGGCCACTCCGCACGCGATTGAGGGGCCGCCTTAGCGACCCCTCAATGGACTGCAATGGACTGCAATGGACTTCAGTGATCGAGGACTCGGCTCAGGCCGGGGAGACCTCGATAGTGATCTGGAACTGCACATCAGCATGCAGACGGGCCGGAACCGCATGGGTGCCGACAGTCTTGATGGGCTCGTCGAGATGCAGGTGTTTCCGATCGAGCTCGACGCGGGTCTGCTCGCGCACGGCATCGAGGATCTCGGTGATCGTGACCGAGCCGAACAGCTTGCCGTCGGCACCGGCACGAGCCGACACGGCGATGATTGCCGGCACGAGCACCTTGGCGATCTCCTCCGAGGACGAGCGGTCGCTCGCATCACGGAGATCACGGGACTTGCGCATGGCTGCGGCCTGAGCGGCAACACCCTTGGTAGCAGCGATGGCGAAGCCCTTCGGCACCAGATAGTTGCGGGCGAAGCCATCGGCGACCTCGACGATGTCGCCCTTCTTGCCGACGCCTTCGACGTCGGTACGCATGAGCAGCTTCATTCGGTCACCTCCGAAGCGGTCTCGACAGCCTCGGTCTCCACCATGTCGATCTCGACTGCGGCGACCTCGGTGAAGGTCTCCTCAATCACATCGACCGTCTCGGTCTCGCGGATCTCGGCATTCTCGAGACGCAGACCACGATCGCCGCGGTCTCCACGATCACCGCGATCGCGTCCGCCACCACGCTGGGTGGTGACGCGGTTGGTGTAGGGAAGCAGGGCCATCTCACGAGCGTTCTTGATGGCTCGTGCGATCTCCTTCTGCTGCTGGGAGTCGTTGCCGCTCACGCGTCGGGCACGGATCTTGGCCCGATCGGACATGAACCGGCGAAGCAGGTTGATGTCCTTGTAGTCGACGTAGTCGACCTTCTCCTGAGCGAGAACGCTGATCTTCTTCTTACTGCGACGCGCGTTGTCCTTGTTCTTGCCACGCTTCGGTGCTGCTTTGGCCATCAGAAAGGCTCCTCATCCATGTCATACCCGGCCGGAGCGCTGTTCTGCGGAGCGCGGGGGGCGCTGCTGGCGCCACCACTACCTCCGTCGAAGCCCTCACGGCGTTCGTTGCGGACCACCTGTGCGGTGGCATAGGTCAAACTCGGGCCGATCTCGTCTGCGACGATTTCGATCTTCGAGCGTTTGTCTCCGTCCTGGGTCTCCCAGGAGCGTTGGTCGAGTCGGCCGGACACGATGATCCGACTGCCCTTGGTGATCGACTCGGCCACGTTCTCGGCGAGTTGCGCCCAGCACGTGACGTCGAAGAACGAGACGGCTTCTTCCCACTCGTTCGTCTGACGGTTCTGCCAGCGACGGTTGACTGCGAGGCCGAACGAGGCCACGGCCTGCCCGCCTGCAGTGAACCGCAGCTCGGGGTCGCGCGTGCAGTTGCCGACAACAGTGACGTTGTTTCCATTCGCCATTGGATTCTCCTTGTGCCGCTCGCCGACCTAGGCCGGCGTCGCCTCACCCAGAAGCCCGCGACGAGTCGCCTCGGCTTCGGGAAGACGCATGGTCTTGTGGCGAACGACATCGTCCGCGAGATGCAGCACACGTTCAACCTGATTGAGATTGCGACCTTCGGTCACGATCTCGAGGACGACGTAGACGCCTTCCCACTTGTGGTTGATCTCGTAGGCGAACCGGCGACGACCCCAACGGTCGGTCTTGGCGACCTTGCCGTTGTCGGCCTCGACGAGTTTGCTGATGTTCGCGAGGTGAGCGTTGATGGCTGGTTCTTCGGCGTCACCGTCGAAGATGATCATGAGTTCATAGACCCGCATAGCGGATTTTGACCTCCCTGTGGACCCACACCCCCCTGGGGTGTCGGGGCCCCGTACGCACGGGGCAGGGCTTGAGTTGTGGATTGGTGACTGTACCGGATGGGTGCCGCGAACCCCAAGAGCAGTTCGGATCACGACGAGGAGCAGGCCTCGCCGATCGCAATTCGCGATCCATCCACCAGTGCCAATGGTTCCAACCCGCCAAGTGGAACCTCGATCGCGGTGCGATACGGACCTCTGGCGCTGTAGGTCGGACAGGTTCGGGTACCAGCAGGACACGGTTGCATGTCGGCGCTCGAGACGAACCCGCCATCGGCGTTGAACCACGCGATGGAGAGCGGCAGCGGCGTGTCCTTCATCCAGAACGCCACCTCGGTGTCCGAAGGGAAGGAGAACACCATGCCGGCGCGGCCTCCGAGTTCTGGGTCGGACACTCCCATGAGACCCTGCTCCTGGGATGCCTCATCATCGGCCAGCCAGAGGCAGTGCTGCTGGGTACCGCCGTCGGGGCGGTTCACAGTGACTGTGACCGCCCGGAACCCGATGGGGGCCACGAGTCCACTACCCGAGGAGTCCGGACTCGGGTTCGAAGAGGGCGAGGTGCCCGTCGATGCGGTCGTCGAGGTGACCAGAGATGTTGGCGCTGTCGCCGACTGCGACGTGCCAGCCGAACTGCAGCCCACTGCCGGCACGACGGCGGCGGCCACGAGCGCGGCGAGCAGGGCCCGCCGCACTTGTGCGCCGAGGGTCACGGCAGCGGAGCTGGAGCGCCGTAGAGCCCGAGGGTCTCGGTGGCGCGAGCGGCGAGTCGATAGCTCTCCGCCGCTGATGGGAATGCCCCGGTGCGGACATCGTCGGCATAGGCGCTGAGCGCTCGCACGCCATCGGTACCGAGCTCGGCATAACGACGGACGAACTTGGGAAGGATCCGATCCTGAAGACCAAGCACATCGTGGAACACCAGCACCTGGCCATCGCAGCCCGGGCCGGCGCCGATGCCGACCGTGGGGATATCGATGGCGTCGGTGATCATGGAACCGACCTCTTCGGGAACACCCTCGATGACGAGCGAGAAGCAACCGGCGTGCTCGAGTGCCTTTGCATCGTCGACGAGCGCGAGCGCCGCCTCATGCTGACGGCCCTGCACCTTGAAACCGCCCATGGCGTTGACCGACTGGGGGGTGAGACCGATATGACCCATAACGGGGATCTCGGCATCGACGAGCGCCTCGATCATCGGGAGACGCTTGCGACCACCTTCGAGTTTCACGCACTGGGCACCGGCTCGGATGAGTTCGGCAGCATTACGAACGGTGTCCTCGACCGACACGTGATAGCTGAGCCAGGGCATGTCGGCGACGATCAGCGACGAGGGCTTGGCCCGGGCCACAGCGGCAGTGTGATGCGCCATATCGGCCACCGTGACCTGCAGCGTGTCGTCGTAGCCGAGCACGACCATGGCGACGGAATCACCGACGAGAATCAGGTCGATCCCGGCCGCATCAGCCATACGAGCACCGGGTGCGTCGTAGGCCGTGACCATGACCAAGGGAACGTCGCCGCGTCGGACCTTGCGACCCTGGACGGAAGGCACGGTGGTACGTGCGCTCATTGGAGCCTCCTTACCCGTCCAGCGCCACGATGGCTGCCGGCGGATGAAGAAAACGCTAGTGGGCGCGCCCACCGACGGCAAAGCACGCTGACGTGACGATCGACCACCGCCATGACGCCATTTGTCGAGGACGCCGCGGGGCACCAACCGGCCTGAACTACGGCTTGCGCGTCGTCGAGGTGGTCGAACTGGTGGACGAGGTGCTTGAGCTCGATGTTGACGAACTCGACGATGAACTCGATGATGAACTCGACGACGAGGTTGGCAGCGATGTCGACGACGTGGAGGACGTGGAGGAACTGTCGAACCACGTGCTGCTCGAGGAAGTCGCTGCGCCTCGGAAGTACTGGGCGGCAGGTCGGGTGAACGGACAGGAAGCGAGCCCCTGCGTGGCGCGGGTCATGTACTTCTGCCAGATCGTCGATGGCAGCGAACCACCGGTGACGGAGATGCCATGCACCGACTTCATGAACGAGCCGTCGGGATGACCAACCCAGACTGCTGTCGTGAGTTTGCAGGTGAAGCCGACGAACCAGGCATCGCGGTAGTTCTCAGTGGTGCCGGTCTTGCCCGCGGCCGGCTGGGAGATCTTCGCCCCGGTGGCGGTTCCGCCCTCGACGACCTGGTTGAGGGTCCAGCCCACGGCCTTCGCCACATCAGGATCGAGCACCCGCTTGCGCACCGGCTTGTTCTCATAGAGCACCGTGCCCTTGGCATCGGTGACCTTGGTGACCACCGCAGGAGCAATATGCTCGCCGTCATCAGCGATTGTCGAGTATCCCGAGGCCATATCGAGCACCGAGACTTCGCTGGTGCCGAGCGTGAGCGATGGCACCGCCTTCAGATCGCTGGTGATGCCCATCTGGCGAGCCAGGGACGCCACATTCTCCGGACCGACATCGATCATGAGTTGGGCGAATGCCGTGTTCGATGAGCGCATCGTGGACGACACGAGATCGAGCGTGCCCAGACCGGCATCGGCGTAATTGCCGACGCTCCAGTCCTTCCCCGCATCCGCCTTGGGGATGGTGAGCCGGGCCGGGGCGTTGTAACTCTTCGAGAGCCCGATGCCCTGATTGAGCGCCTCGGCGAGCGTGAACATCTTGAACGATGATCCGGCCTGTCGTCCGGCGCCGCCGCCCTCGGTTCCCACAGCAAGGTTCAACTTCGAGTACGGGCCTTTGCCGTTGAAGTCGAGTCCACCGATCATGGCCCGGACCGCTCCGCCGTCGTCGATGGAAACCAGTGAACCGGCGGGGTCACCGGGAAGATCAAGAGTCGAGGTCACGGCGTCTGCGGCCGCCTCCTGATCATCGAGATCGAGGGTCGTGTAGACACGGAGTCCGCCGCCGTAGACCTGTGCGTCGGTGAAGCCACCCTTGGTCACCAACCACTGTCGGACGTAGTCGATGAAGTACTCGGTTCCCCACTCCGGGTGGGCGACGCGCCCGAAGTTGTTGCGCGAACTGCGCACCACCACATTGTCCCAACCCAGCTGAGAGGTGGCGTCGAACTGTTCCTGCGAGATCGCCCCGGTGACAACCATCGCCTTGAGGACGGAGTTACGACGCTGCAATGCCGTAGCCCGATTCGAACTTGCCTTCGGGTCATTGGCCGGCAATTGAGCATCGGCGGTCTCGGGGGCGCGGATGAGACCGGCGAGATATGCGCATTCGGGAAGCGTGAGGTCCTGCACGTTCTTCTTGAAATAGGCGAGCGAAGCCGCCTCCACGCCGTATGCCCCGCGCCCGAAGTAGATCGTGTTGAGGTACCGGGTGAGGATCTCCTGCTTGGAGAGCTCGCGCTCGACCTTCACCGCCAGCGCTGCTTCCTTGATCTTGCGGGTGACCGTGCGTTCCTGGGAGAGGTACACGTTCTTCACGTACTGCTGGGTGATCGTCGACCCACCCTGCGACACACCGCCTTCGCGGAAATTCGTCCAGAGTGCCCGCACGATGCCGGTCGGATCGACAGCACCGTGGTCGTAGAAGGTTCGGTCCTCGGCGGCGAGCACGGCCTGGATGAGCGTGGGCGGCAGGTCCTCGAAGTTCACGTTGATGCGGTCGACCCCACCGGAGAGCTGAGCGATGGAATTTCCTTCGCCACACCCGTTGGTGACCTCACTTGCGCAGAAGAATGACGTCTGCAGCAGCGACGGGTCCTTATCGGGCAATGGCACCTGGGTGAAGAGGAACGCCGCACCGGTGACGACGAAGATGCCAATGATGGCGAGGCCGAACAACGGACGCCGGGCCCGCCAGAGTCGACTACGACGAGCGGTCGAGTTCCGATCCGGACCTTTCCTGCTGGCGCGCTTGGAGGTACCTGTTGATTGCTTCTTCGCCATCAGCGGATCAGGCCGATCGAGCGGGATTCAAAAGGAACGTGCGGGCCAGATGATTCCAACTGCAGTTCGGACACACCTCAACCACGTAGCAGGAGAATTCGCCGCTGCGCTTGGCGAGAGCCTTCAACTCCTTCGCCGAGGTGATACACCGACCGAAACTGGGAAGTCGGGGACCGAAGACGTAGGAGACGAGCACCAATTTGTGCGCCTCGCAGATGGGACAGTCCTCACGAGAAGGTTGTGCGCACTCCCGAGCGGCCCGCATGAGTTCGGGATGGGCATCGCACACCTCATGCTGCGCGAGGCGACCTTTTCGATACTCGGAGATCAGGTGTTGGCGCGCGAGTCGGTAATCAACCTCTCCCGGCGTGCGTCGTTCTACGCCCCGGATCGACCCGCTGGTGAAACTCACAAGAAGCGAGGCTAGCGACCGATTGGCCCTCCGAACCCGCGGTGCGCTCATCCGGTCCACCGGTTTCGGGGATCGGCGCGGGAGACTGCCTGGGTGAGCTACTCAGAAACTCGATCCGATGCCCATCCGACGCCGGCCCTTTTCCCCGCCGACGCCCGTGTCACGACCGATGTCGTGACCTATGGCCCCGACATCGTCAACGAGAGTTCTTTACGCCTCCTCGGTAATCCCGATGGCAAGCGCGTGCTGATCCTCGGCACCGGCCACGGCCACAACGTCGTGGCGCTGGCCCGTCAGGGGGCACACGTGATCGGGGTCGACACCGACCTTGCGAACATCGAGGCCACCCGTGATCTCGCCGAGGCCCACGAGGTCCGGGTCGAACTTCATCAGGGCGATCTCGCTGAACTGGCCTTCGTGCGGGCCGATGCCATCGACATCGCCCTTTCAGCGTTCGAACTCGGCCGAGTGGCTGATCTCGACCGGGTGTTGCGTCAGGTGAACCGCGTCCTGCATACCGGCTCGGCTCTCACCTGTTCACTTCCCCATCCGGCCTCGCTCATGCTCGATGAGTCAATTCAGGGTACTCCCCGCGTGTCGCGTTCCTACGGCGATCAGACCGCCATCCGCATGAGCGGCCAGCGGGTCTACGCGCGGGGCATCGCTGACCTTTTCTCCTCGTTCGGCCGGGCCAATTTCCGCGTCGACTCCATCCTCGAGCCGATGGCGGCGGGCGACGCTCGACGCAGCCCGTTCTGGATCGACAGCATGGCCAAGGTTCCCGCCACACTCATCCTGCGAGGTCGCAAGGACGGCATCTGATCCGGGGTCCGGGGTAGCGCCGCGGTCCGGATCGCTGGACTACCGGCGGGCGGCTTGCTGCTCGGCCCACCACAGATCAAGGCGTCGTAGAGCTTCGTCGTGCCCCAGCGGCCCTTCCTCGAGTCGGAGTTCAAGGAGGAAGTCGAGCGCCCGTCCGACATCGCGACCCGGGCGCAGGTCGAGATGCGCCATCACCTCGGTGCCGTCGAGATCGGGACGGATGGATTCGAGTTCCTCGAGTGCTCGGAGCTCGGCGATACGGGCCTCGAGTTCGTCCATTCGCCGCCGCAGGGTTTCGGCCTTGCGGGCATTTCGGGTGGTGCAGTCACAACGCGTGAGTTCGATCAACTGCGGCAGGAGATCGCCAGCATCACGGACGAACCGTCGCACGGCGGAGTCGGTCCAACCCATCTGGTAGGTGTGGAACCGCAGGTGAAGAAACACCAGGCGACTCACCGCTTCGACATCGTCGGTCGAGTACTTGAGCGCCTTCATCCGATCACGGGTCATTCGCGCACCGACGACCTCATGATGGTGGAACGACACCCCGTTGTCGCCGATGGCCCGGGTTCGGGGCTTGCCGACGTCGTGATACAGCGCCGAGAGTCGCACGAGCCGCTCCGGGCGGGTGTTGGCCACCACCGCGATGGTGTGCGTGAGCACATCCTTGTGGCGATGGATGGGGTCCTGTTCGAGTCGCATACGCGAGAACTCGGGGAGGAACTGGTCGATCAGGCCCGTATCGGCGAGGAACCACAAGCCCGGTGAGGGGTCCTCCACCACCAGCAACTTGTCGAACTCATCGCGGATCCGCTCGGCGGACACGATCTCGAGCCTCGTGGCCATGGTGCGCACCGCGGCCACCAGCTCCTCGTCGGGCTGTAACCCGTAGCCAGCAATGAACCTGGCTGCCCGGAGCATCCGCAGTGGGTCGTCGGAGAACGAGGATTCCGGGGAGAGTGGCGTGCGCAGACGGCCGGCGGCAAGGTCGGCCGCGCCACTGAACGGATCGATCAACACCGGTTCGGGCAGAGCCAGGGCCATGGCATTGACGGTGAAATCCCGGCGGGAGAGATCAGCCTCGATGGCATCGGAGAACACGACGGACGGCTTGCGGGAGTCCGGGTCGTAGGCCTCCGCCCGATGCGTTGTGATCTCGAAGTCCCAGCCATCGGTCCGACAGCCGATCGTGCCGAACCGCTCACCCTGGGACCACACCGAATCGGCCCAACCCTTGACGATCCGCTTGGTATCGGCCGGCAGCGCATTCGTGGTGAGGTCGATATCGCGGCCCGACCGCATGTCGCGCCCCAACAGAAGGTCGCGCACGACCCCACCCACGAGATAGAGGGAGAAGCCGGCCTCGGCGAAGCGCTCAGCCAGTGGTTGGGCGCGTTCGAGCACGGGCAGCAGTCGGTCGGGGATCACGGCTCGGAGGCTACCGGTGCGGCACGGGCGCAGCGGAGCACGGCACGCAGAGCCGCCGGAACACCGCTGCGTCGTAGTCTCGTGTGACAGCCATGCAACGACTCGCCCCGACCAACCGCACCCTCGACCGGTTCCGCATCGGGACATGGAGAGGCGATGATCACGTCGCACTCCTCAGTCCGAAACCGGGCACGATGCCGACACCATCGGGGATCGCGCGCGTCCTTGATGAGGTGCGTCGTCGCGGGTACCGCAGCGTGCTCACCCCGGCGCTCGCCGATGTTGAGCAGCAACCATTCCACGCCGCCGGTTTCGAACTGCAGGAGCGACTCCACCTGCTGCGCTACGACCTCGGACAACTCGTCACGCACACGCCGGCAGTGAATATCGCCGGTCCCGTCACGATGTCCGGCCCCGGCGAGCGACCCACGATCCGTCGGGGCCGACGACGCGATCTCTCACCAGCACTTCAGATCGATGCTCTGGCATTCGAACCGTTCTGGCGTCTCAACGCCGAAGGATTGGCCGAAGCGCGTCTGGCCACACCGCGGTCGCGGTTCCGGGTGCTCACACGGGGGCCGGTGGTTGGCTACCACGTCACCGGATGCGCTGAGTCGACGGGATATCTCCAGCGCCTCGCCGTGCATCCGGAGCACATTGGTCGGGGTTTCGGCGCTGCACTCGTGCAGGATTCGCTCCTTTGGTCGCAGCGTCGTGGCTGCACCACCGTGTTCGTCAACACCCAGGAGACCAACGCTCGGGCACTCAGCCTCTATCTGCGACTCGGTTTTGAACTCGAACCCGCCGGCCTCGCCGTACTCCAATTCCAGATCGGTGACCACGCATGAGGCGGGTTGTTGCGCTGATCACCACAGTCACGGTCGCGCTCGGAGTTCTCCTCTCGTTCGCCGCACCCGGTGGCGGACAGGTCACCAACGACGCACCCGCCGACTCGCCGTCGCAACCCCGACTCCAACTCATGTCGGTCTCGAACTGGGTCGGCCCGAACGCCGTGTTCCGCGCCGAGGTGAACCTCGCTGACATTCCGGATGCCTCCCGAACCACCTTCACACTTCATCAGGCAGTGACCAATCGTTACTCCCTCGACCGATCGATCTCCGGAGAGGAGTTCGGTGCGGCATTGCTGCGAGGTGAGGCTTCTCCTTCCGGGAGCACTCCCCGTGTCGCAACCATTGACATCCCCATTTCCGCTACCTGGCCAGCACCTGACAACGGAGTCGTGCTGACAAGGAGTGGCGTCTTTCCCGTGGAGATCTCTGCTGTCAGCGCTGATGGTGCCGAACTGGCGACGATCGTCACCCACCTCATCCGTCTGCCCGATCCGGACTCGACAACCTCGCCATTGGCCATCGGGCTCATCGTCGAACAGCGCGAGATCCCCTCGATCGCCCTCGATGGCGGGACGTTCCTCGCCCCCGGGGCCACCGACCATCTGCTGGCATCGATGCGGACCCTCGACGAATTTCCAGCGGTACCGCTGAGCACAGTGCCGAGTGCCAGCACACTCATCGACCTGACCCGCACCCGACCTGACATCGATCAGTCCGCTTTCTCCTCGTTGCGGCCGACACCGACCCGACAACTGCTCGCCTCCACCTATGCCCCGATCACAGTCGGTTCATGGCTCTCCGATGGCCTCGCGGCGGAGACAGCGGACCAGTTCTCGGCGGGAGCCGACACCATTGGGCGACTGTTGGGCGCGGCCCCGAACCACCGGATCGCCGTGCTCGACCCATCAATCGATTCTCCGGCGCTCACCCTGCTCCACGATCGCGGGACCCAGTCGGTGATCGTGCCATCTGATCAACTCCTTCCCGCTCTTGAGAGCAGCCGCACACCGGCACCCACTCTTGCCTTCGATGTTCGAACACCGACAGGCGATCGACTCCATGCCATCGCAGCGGACTCGGCGGTCACCGCCCGACTTCAGGCCGACACCGGAACTGTTGACAGCGCGGATCCAGTAATGGCCGGCCACAACACACTCGCCGACCTCGCCCTGATCGCCCTTGCTGACAACGGTGCTGCTCGGGGTTTGGCCATCGTGGTCCCCGGTTCGACCCCCACCGCCACGTTGAGAGTGCTCCTAGGTGCGCTCGCTGACCGGGATGGGGCCAGCGCCGGTGCCCCGGGTTCCTCACTGCTCAGCCCGGTCACCATTGACGACCTCTTCACCATCACCGATGTGAACACGGTGTACGGCGCCAACGGTGCGGCCCCACTGGTTCGGACCCTCAGGTCCGAGGAACCCACATCGCTGGGTGCCTACCCTGCATTGCTCCGCTCCACACGGCGGTCCATCAGCAGCACACTCTCGATGATCCCCGAATCGCCCTATCTGGTGGGCACCGCCGTGCACCGCTCCCTGACATCGGGCGACCGATCGCTCAGCGACGATCAGCGCAACGGCGTTGCGGTCTCCGCCGACGGTGCGCTCCGGGCCATCACCGAGGAAATCGTGATGACCCCCGAACAGGTGGTCACACTCACATCACGTTCCGGCAAAGTCCCACTCAGTATCGAGAATCGCCTACAGGTGCCGGCTCATGTGCACGTCAACCTGCGCAGCGCCAAACTCGACTTTCCGGAAGGCAGCGACTTCGATCTGGTCCTGGCCCCCGGAACCACCACCCGGGTCGACGCCCAGGTCACCACGAGGGCCTCAGGAGCATTCCCCCTCGACGTGACCGTCAGTACGGCTGACGGTGCCCTGCCGGTCACCACAGCTCGATTCACCGTGCGGTCCACTGCGATCTCCGGCATCGGGTTGGTCATCTCCATCGGCGCCGGTCTTTTCCTGCTCATCTGGTGGATCCGCCATTTCCGCAGTTCCCGCCGAGCCGCTGGACTGATCGGGACCACAGTGGGCGATGTCGGCGATGAGAGCGATACCGACGGCACCTCACCTTCCACAGCCGCTGCTGGTGACTACGCTCCGGAGGACAATCAGACCCCGGGGGATCCATGAACGCCGTTCACATCGTGACAGATAGCTCCTGCGACCTCACTGAGGAGCAGGCTGCAGCCGCCGGAGTCCGGGTGGTTCCGCTGAACATCCGGTTCGGTTCCGAGGAATTCGTCGATCGGGAGCAACTCTCGGTGAGCCAGTTCTACGCCAAGATGGCCAGTACGGGTCTCCTTCCCGAGACCTCCGCTCCCTCACCGGGCCGCTTCGAAGCTGCGTTCCGCGATGCAGCAGCGGCCGGGGCGACCTCGGTGGTCTGTATCAACCTGTCCTCCGAGCTCTCCGCCACCATGCAGTCGGCGCGCACCGCAGCGAACGCTCTCAGCGGAGAAATAGACGTGCGGATCATCGACAGCCTGTCGATCACTGGTGGTCTCGGCACAATGGTGCTCGCCGCCAGCGATCTCGCCGCCAGCGGGGCCGATGTCGACACGATCGTCGCCGCTGTGGAGGCCATGGTGCCGCGCACCGAGATCTACGGAGCGCTCGACACCCTCGAGAACCTCAAGAAGGGTGGCCGGATCGGCAGCGCGAAGGCTTTGTTGGGCTCGATGTTGTCCGTGAAACCCATCATCCGCATCAAAGACGGTTCGGTTGAAGAGGCGGGCAAGCAGCGGACCAGGCGACGTGCACTGGAATGGATGCGCGACCAACTCTTCAGTGAGCCCGTCGTCGAGCAACTCTCCATCCTTCATGGCGAAGCGGCCGACATCGAACTGTTCCTCGACATGATTGCCGAGCGGTTCCCCCGCGAGAACTTGCGAATCGGCACGATCGGCGCCGTCATCGGCACGCATGGCGGTCCCGGCGTCATCGGCATGTGTTACCTGCGAGGGTGATCCCCGCGCCTCCACGACTATGAGCGGTCCTGCTGCGGTCGGTGCCCTCCTCGGCGGTCGGTACCGACTCCGGTTCCACATCGCCAGCGGTGCAATGGCAGAGGTCTGGTGTGCCGACGACGAGGTTCTTGGTCGTCCAGTGGCGGTCAAGATCCTGCACGGCCACGTTGCAGCCGACCCTGCGATGCGAGCCCGCTTCCACACCGAAGCCGTTGCCGCCGCTCGGCTGGTCCACCCATCCATCGTCGCCATCTTCGACACCTGCGAGGTCGGATCCAGCGAAGCGATCGTCATGGAACTCGTGCGCGGCCGAACGCTTCGCGACTATCTCGACGAACGCGGTCGGCTGGAGCCGATCGAAATCGTCCATATCGGCGCTGAGGTGGCATCGGCACTGTCATGCGCGCACCATGCCGGCATCATCCATCGCGACATCAAGCCGGCCAACATCTTGCTCTCCGACGATGGCCGGGTGCTCGTGACCGACTTCGGCATCGCCAAAGTGCTCGACGAACCCGACCTCACCCGAACCAACCAACTCATCGGGACAGTCAAGTATCTGGCCCCCGAGCAGGTGCGAGGGACAGCGATCGACGCCCGCACGGACCTCTATGCGCTCGGGGCGGTGCTCTATGAGGCGCTGTGCGGCTCCCCGCCCTTCGTCGGCGAGAACTCCGCGGCGGTCGCGCTCGCCCGGCTGCAACGAGATCCACTGCCCGCATCGTTCACCATCGATGACCTCCCCGAAGGCATGGATGCAACCATCGGTCGATGCCTGGCACGGTCCGCAGACGATCGGTACAACTCTGCGGACGATCTCCGAGCTGCGCTGCTCGCGATCCAACTCGACTCGAGGGTCAGTGATCAAACGGTCACGATGACCATCCCCCGACCCGATCCCGAACCGGTTGACTCCCCTGCTGACACTGCGGGCTCCTTCATTGGGTCTGATTCGGCGGGTCGCAGCAGTCGCTCCATGGTGCTGGTCTCGCTGATCGTGGTCACCGCGCTCGTGCTCATCGCCCTGCTGGTCTCGGGCACCGATGTGGGACACACCCTGTTCGCCACCGATCCGACCACGTCCACCACAGCACCACCGGCTTCGCTGGCCCTCGGCGGTGCGAGGTCCTTCGATCCCATGGGTTCGGGTGAACCGACTGAGAATGAACCTGAAGCGCGAAACGCCATTGACGGCGATGCGCTCACGAGTTGGCGGACAGAGGAATACACCACCCGATCGTTCGGCAACCTGAAGTCCGGAGTCGGACTCGTCGTTGATCTGTCCGGGCCACACCGTCTCGGGCACATCACGATCACCTCACCAACCGTCGGATGGGCCGTGGAGATCCACGCCATCAATGGACAGGTTCCCGACAGCCTGAGCGGCTGGGGAACGGGGATCGCGTCGGCCGCAAACATCCAGGGCGACGTCGTGCTGTCACTACAGGATGCGTCAGCAAGCTCGGTGCTGCTGTGGATCACTGATCTCGGCGAGAGCAACCCGCCGCAGGTCAAGATCACCGAAGTCGGCCTCAGTTCCGACTGACTCCGAACAGTGGGCGCGAGGTCGTCCTCCTCGTTGCCACTCAGGCCCATGCACCGGTCCGGGCTCGGACATGGCCAGTGGTCGCCCGAAATGACCGGGCCATCAGTCGCCGTTCAATGGGTAGGATCAGCGGCCATGGATCCCAATGCCCTCCGGCCCGATCCGTCCAAGGCCGTCCCATCGGTCCCCTCCACCGGCGACTGGCCCGCACAGGCGGCCGATCTCATCGTCAACACGGTCGGCGCTGTGCGCGATCGCACAACGGGCACGATCCTCACCGTCGCCCGGGTGGCGGTGTTCGGAATTCTCGCCGTCGTGCTTGGTGTGGTCGTGATTGTGCTCACGATCATCGCCCTGATCCGACTGCTCGATGTCATCCTGCCCTCGAGCGTGTGGTTGCCCTATCTCGTCGTGGGAGTCGCCAGCCTCATCGGCGGACTCCTCGTGTTCCGTCGACGGAATCCTCCGTCCGCCTCCGGGAATACATCCCCGCGCTGAGGCGTTCCCCTTGATACCCCCTCGGGTATCTGAACCTCACTGGAAGTAGCTATGTCTGATTCAACGTCGATCCGCAACGTCATCATCATCGGCTCCGGTCCTGCCGGGCTCACGGCCGCCATCTACGCGGCTCGTGCCAATCTCGAACCGTTGATGATCGAGGGAGAACCCTCTTCCACGAGCGATCAGCCCGGCGGGCAGCTCATGCTCACCACGGAGGTCGAGAACTTCCCCGGTTGGCCCGACGGCATCATGGGACCAGAACTCATGGGACGTTTCCGTGAGCAGGCACTGCGCTTCGGGACCCAGATAGAAACCGCAAAGGTGAGCCGGGTCGACCTTTCCGCCTCACCGTTCGGCGTGTGGGTGGGCGATCCCACCACCCCTGAACCCACCTACCGAGCTCGCTCGGTCATCGTGTCCACCGGCGCACAGTCGCTCATGCTCGGCCTTCCCGAGGAAACCCGCCTGTTGGGCCACGGCCTTTCCACCTGCGCCACCTGCGATGGGTTCTTCTTCCGCGATCACGACATCGCCGTGGTCGGAGGTGGCGATTCAGCGGTCGAGGAAGCCCTCTTCCTCACCAAATTCGCCCGAACTGTCACGCTGGTACATCGCCGTGACGAACTGCGAGCGTCCAAGATCATGCGCGATCGGGCCCACGCCAACGAAAAGATCCGCTTCGCCTGGAACTCCACCGTCACCACCATCCATGGTGAGAACACCGTTGAGGGCGTCACCCTTGTTGACACCATCACCGGCGAGGAGCGTCCGCTGGCTGTCACCGGCGTGTTCGTTGCCATCGGCCATCGCCCGAACACCGATCTCTTCGTCGGCCAGCTCGACCTCGAGGAGAACGGGTACCTGATCACCCATCGGGGCTCACACACCAATGTCGATGGTGTCTTTGCCTGCGGCGATGTCCAGGATCACGTGTACCGACAGGCCATCACCGCCGCCGGATCCGGATGCATGGCGGCCATCGATGCCGAGCGTTGGCTCGAATCCAACGACACCCACTGACCATCGACCGATACTCTCCCCCGAATCCACTGAACCAGCGAGGAAACCATGTCCGAGAACATCACCACTCTCACCGATGCAACCTTCGACGAGCAGATCGGCGCCGCCACGGCTCCTGTAGTCGTCGACTTCTGGGCCGAATGGTGCGGTCCGTGCAAGATGATCGCCCCGATCCTCGAGGAGATCGCCGATGAGCAGGCCGGAGCTCTCTCCATCGCCAAGCTCAACGTGGATGACAACCCCGACGTCGCCCGTCGCTTCGGTGTGATGAGCATCCCGACCATGATCGTGTTCAAGGATGGCCAAGAGGTCAGCCGGGTGGTCGGCGCCAAGGCCAAGGGCCAGTTGATGGCCGATTTCCAGCCGTTCCTTTGATCACCGCGCACCACCAACGCCGTTTTGACCCTCACGGGTGACCTCGAGTCTCCCGTGAGGGTTGAGAGTCAGACTCTCAACCTGGTGCATGTCGCGAGTTCAACCGAACATCACAGGTTTATGCACAGGTTGTGGAGAACATGGCGGGATCGTGGAAATGACCGCGATCCCAAGGGGCACTTGGGATCTCAGTCGAGATCTTCTCGTCCGTCGAGGATTATTCGATAAATTCTTTCGAGATCCTCAAGGTTGGCAAACTCAACCGTGAGGCGCCCACGCTTCGCACCTGTGGATATCTGCACACGGGTGTCGAGGAGTCCCGAAAGCTGCTCCTCGAGTTCCAGCAGCGCCGCCGGTCGCAATTGTGGCGTGGGTCGGACGGTCCCGGTCGCCGGCTCAGGGGTGGTCGGGGCCTCGCGGCGGCGAACGCGTTCCTCCACCTCTCGCACCGTGAGATTCTCAGCCACGATTGTGCGGGCCAGTGCCTCCTGGAAGGCAGGATCGGAGCTCCCCAGCAACGCTCGGCCATGACCGGCGGTGATCCGCCCGTCGGCCAGGAGGCGCTGGATCGTGTCAGACAGTTGCAGGAGGCGGACCGTATTGGCCACCGTGGAGCGGCTGCGCCCAACCCGGCCAGCCACTTCCTCCTGGGTGAGTCCGAACTCCTCGGAGAGTTGCTGATACGCAGCAGCCTCCTCGAGCACACTGAGATCCTCACGATGGAGGTTCTCGACCAAGGCCTGTTCGAGGGACCGGACGTCCTCAGCCGGGCGCACAATGGCCGGAATGGACTCAAGACCTGCTCGCTGGGCCGCCCGCCAACGCCGCTCCCCAGCGATCAGTTCGAACTTCTGGGGCGAAATCTCGCGCACGAGGATCGGTTGGAGCACACCGACCGCCTCGATGGATGCCGCCAGACCAGCGAGCGCATCGTCGTCGAAGAAGGCACGCGGCTGATAGGTGTTGGGTTCGATCTGTCCGACGGGGAGCTCCCGAAGTTGGGCGTCGCTCTCCTGCAGTTGTTCTGTTGTGGGGATGAGGGATCCGAGTCCCCTACCGAGTCCGCTCTGGCGTGCCACCGCTGACCTCCTTGGCTAGATCCCGATAGGCGAGTGCTCCCCGACTGCTGGAATCGAACGAGATGATGGGTTGACCGAACGAAGGGGCCTCCGAAAGACGGACTGTTCGGGGGATCACATGGTGACAGACCCGGTCGCCGAAATGGGACCGCACCTCAGCCGCCACCTGCTCGGCAAGATTGGTGCGGGCGTCGTACATCACAAGCACCAGGGCGCTGATTTCGAGGCTTGGATTCAGACTCTTGCGTACGAGTTCGATATTGGTGGAGAGCTGTCGAAGGCCCTCAAGGGCGTAGAACTCGCACTGCACGGGAACCATGACCTCAGTCGCGGCCGTAAAGGCGTTCACGGTGAGGAGGCCCAGTGACGGCGGACAGTCGATGAGGATGAAGTCGTAATCGGGCCGCACTGACTCGACGGCCAGGCGAAGCCGATGCTCCCGACTGAATGCGGGGACCAACTCAACCTCAGCGCCGGCGAGGTGCTGATTCGCCGGGGCAACAAAGAGATTCCGGACCGAACTTCCCTCGACCACATCCTCCAGTGGGACATCATGGAGCAGCACGTCGTACATGGTGGCCTGCACCTGGGAAATATCGAGGCCCAGACCGGTCGAGGCATTGCCCTGGGGATCGAGATCGATCACGAGCGTCCGGTAACCCAATTCTGCAAGGCAGGCACCGAGATTCACGGCGGTGGTGGTCTTCCCCACCCCACCCTTCTGATTCGCGATGGCGATCACCCTCGGAAAGGTACGTCCTCGGGAGATCGGGGTCCCGCTGCCAACCGAGGAGGCCTCATCGTGCGGCGCAGGCTCAGAGTGGGACTCCGAGCTAACGGGCATGGTCACACCCGTGTCATGCTCCTCATGGTCCTGATCGTCGGGTTCCATATGCATCTCGGATCTTTGGTCGTGATCTTCGGTCGTGAATTTTTGGTCGCACTCGGGAATTTGCTGGCTGGTCGGGCCGTGAATCCGGTCCTCACAGTGATCGGGAGTCGTCCAACGGAGTAATCAGGGGACTGCCACTGGGAACATTCCGCTGCGAGCGCCGCCTGGCCGTCGCAGTGCGCAGGCCGACATCCTGCCCGCAGTGGAGGTGCCGGTCAAGACTGCGGAGCTGTTTCACGTGGAACATCAACCGCTTGATTCACCATGATTCCCGAAGACTTCCCGCTCCCGTCTCGTGTTTCACGTGAAACAACGCTCAGAAGAGGGGTCGCTTCGCTGGCACTCCGTCCCGGCGGGGAAACCGGTCTGAACAGGCGACTTGCTGCAGGAGCACCTTCACGCCTGCAGATTCTCCGGATTCAGCAACCATGCCGAAGAGTTCCAACCCCTCAACCGGCCATCGATCTGGTTGATCCGGGGGTTCACTCACGATGAGTCGTCCGCCCACGTGGAGCAGAGGAGCAGCACATTCGGCGACAGTTGCCGGGGGACCGAAGGATCGAGCGGTGGCAGCATGGAATGTCCCGCGGTGCTCAGACAAACGACCGAAAGTCTCGGCCCGTCCCAGCACTGCAGTCACCCGGCTTTCCCAGCCGAGGAACGCAATGGCCTCACTGAGAAGCGCTGTGCGTCGGTGCATGGAGTCGAGCAGAGTGAGGCGAAGGTCCGGACGGGCTTCGGCGATCACAAGGCCCGGAACACCCCCACCTGATCCGAGATCAATGACGTTGGAGTCCGCAGGGAGGTCATCGAGCGCATCGATGAACCATTGAGCGTGGGCGACATGGTCAGCGACTGGACCCGGACCGAGCACGCCGAGGGTCCGTGCTCGTTCGAGGACCTCCAGGAGGGGAGCGGAGGCGATCATGGACCGAGCACGAGAGTACGAACGGCCCCGCGTGATGCGGGGCCGTCGTGAAGAGTCGGGATGTGCTTGGGGCTCATGCCGGGATGATGACCACCCGGCGACGAGAATCCTCGCCCTCAGAAATGGTCGATACGCCATCGATCTCATTGACGGCGTCATGCACGACCTTGCGATCAGCAGGGCTCATCGGCTCCAGGGCCTTCTGCACGCCTGATGCGCGGACCTCGTCAGCGATCGACTGGGTGAAGCGCTCGAGGGCCTCACGCCGGCGCTGGCGATAGCCGCCCACGTCGAGACGGATCCGACCGGCGGCATGGCCGGGAACCCGGCGATGCACCACGGTGCGGGAAAGTTCCTGCACGGCAGCAAGCGTGTTGCCCTTCGGGCCGACGAGCAGACCGAGATCAGAGCCCTGCACCCGGATCTCATTGGTGTCCTCATCAACGGACTCGACCTCGATGGTGCCCTCCAACCCGAAGGCCTCAACCAAACCGCTCAGGAATTCCGACACGATGGCGGTGTGGGTCTCGAGGTCGACATCGGCGTCGGGTGCGGTCTCAGTCATGGCAGGGTCTCCCTGGGGTGTTGGTTTCGGTGAATTCGGAGTGGTTCGGCGGCGCTGTGGGCGCTTGGTGGCCAGCTCGGCTACGGCGGCGGTGGTCTCAGCAACGACTTCGGCAGTTCCACCGGTAGGGGCCGATTCGGCGGTGTCAGCAGTATCGCCAGTGTCAGCGGTGTCGGATCCAGGTCGATCTGAGCGCTTCTTCCCGCCGGGTCGACGCCGATCACGGCGCTCAGCCTTGGCCCGGGGCCGGGTGGGGCGGATACGCGCTCGGATCCGGGCCTGGCCTCGGGTGCGACCGAAGAGACCTGGTCGGGGTTCCTCGAGAATTTCAAACTCTGCGTCGTCAGTATCGACACCGAGTTGATCGAGGGCGAGATTCTTCGCCTCATCGACGGTGCGTGCAGTGACTTCTACCCATTCCATGGGTCAATCCTTCTTCTTGCGCGCCCGGGGTTGCATTGGTGCAGACGTGGTCTGATCCGTTGCATCGGAGGATCCTGTTGCGCCGGGCGAAGCTTTCGTGGGCTTCGACGTGGCAGGAGGAGCTTTCCGTTCCCTGGCACTCGTTCGGGTGGACGCCGTGTCGGCGCCCTTGGAGGCGTTCGCTGAAGCGTTCGCCCGAGTCTTGGTGGTAGTGGCCTTCGGGGCAGCCTTGGCGGGCTTCCCGGGGGCTGATTTCGCCGACTTGATGGTGGCTCGACCAGTGGCCGACTTGGTTTTGGTGGCGTTGCTCTTCGTAGCGTTGGACTTGGTCTTCGGTTTGGCGGCGGTCGGAGAAGCCCCGAAGCCGAACATCTGCGTCCAGGACCCGCCCTCCTTCATGCCGTAGATGCTGTGAGAGATGAACGCCTGCTGACCGATTCGATAGATGTTCGACACGGCGAAGTACAGGACCAGACCAGATGGAAGGCCGAACGAGATGACCGGCAGGAAGAACGGCATGATCTTCATGATCATCTGCTGCTGGGGATTGGATTGGGCACTTGGATTGCGGCCCTGGATCTGCCGTTGCTGCACGAAGCCGGTGAACGCCACGATGGCGATGAGCACCAAGAACGGCAGGGCGTGCAGGATTCCTGATTTCATTGCCTGACTCGCACTCTCGGCCAGATCGAGTCCGAAGGCCTTCATCTGGTACGAGGTTGAAAGATTCTCGTACATCTTGCTACTTGGGCTGATCCATGCAGGATCGAACACACGTTCGAAAAATGGTGCCTTTGATGGAGAGCCACCAATGCCCACCTGGCCCGAGACCCAGCCAATGTCGGCTCCAAGATCGCTCACTCGCTGGGTGAGGCCCCTGAGTACTTGGTAGAGCACAAGGAATACCGGCATCTGCACCAACAGGGGAAGACATCCCCCCAATGGGTTGATGTTGTTCTCCTTGTAGAACTTCAGGAGTTCTTCGTTGAGTTTCTGCCGGTCATCCTTGTACCGGGTCTGGATCTTCTTCATCTCCGGTTGGAGTTGCTGCATCATCATCATCGACCGCGTGCCCTTGAGTGTGAGCGGAGTGACGATGATCATCACCAGCAACGTCAGGGCGATGATGGCCAGGGCGTAGTTGCCGGTGATGTCATAGAAGAACGCCAGAACGGAGGCGAAGGCTTTGAAGAATGCGTCCATGGGTTATGCAGCCTTCTTTCGGGGCACAGGGTCCCAGCCATGGCCACCCCAGGGATGGCATCGGCCGAGTCGTCGGAGCGACAGAAGTGATCCGCGGATCAGGCCGTGAACCTCGAAGCTCTCGAGTGCGTAGGTGGAGCAACTGGGTTCGAACCGACAAGGGGAGACCCGGCCGGCGAACAACCATTGATAGGCCCGGATCACGAGATGGGGGCCGCGGGCAAGAACCGGAACGGTCGGAGGCGTCCGCTCCACCACCGAGGTTTCATCAACGAGGAACTCGCTCATGATGCCCTCGGAGCGAAACGAGCGAGACAGGAATCGACCTCGCTGAGCAGCGTCGTGCGATGGAGTTCGGCGACGCCCGGCTTGAGGGTGAACAGATACGCACCCGGCGCCATCGACTCCGAAACCGAGCGCAGATGGGCTTGGACCTGCCGCCGAACGCGATTGCGCTCCACCGCGGATCCGACCTTTCTGGAAAGGGCGAATGCGACTCGCGGTGGTTCAGCCGGCGTACCCACCGGTGCTGCAGCGAAGGTCACGGTGACACAGCCCGCATGGGCGCGTCGGCCACGACGACGGAGCTCGACGAACGAGCGGCGGTCACGGATTCGCCAGATCAGGCCGATAGGCGAGCGCGGCCCTTGAGGCGACGGGAACGAAGTACGTTCCGGCCGGCTCGGGTGGCCATGCGATGACGAAAGCCGTGCTTCTTGGCTCGGCGGCGATTGTTGGGCTGGAACGTGCGCTTCACTTTGGGCCTCCTCGACCATCGGGCCTCCCTGCAGCCTTCGGGTCGATGCTGATCGACAGATGTAAGGGTTCCATGCTCGCAACACCGAGCATGCCGGGAACCGTTCGGCGCGCCACGGTAGGCGCGACCTACCCACTGCGGCAACATCGGGTCCGTGCTACCGTCCCCGACCCACCCGTGAAGCCGCTCTCAGGCTCAGCGGATCGGAGACGGGCGAGTGCATGATGCACGGTTGGACCTCATGGTCGTACCGGTCATCAACTGGTACGACGAGAGGCCACTTCGGGGGTCGACGAATCACCGGAGCGGACTCCCCGGCAGTGAACTAGGTTTTCCACAAGTGTGGACGTCACTGTGGACCTCACCGGGTCGACGGGAGCATCAGTGCAGGTAGAACAAGCAGAACAGTTGTGGACGGCGTGCGCAGGAGCTCTGCGTGAGCAGGTTTCCGAGGCCGTGTGGATGACCACGTTCTCGGCCGTTCTCGCGTTGCGCGTCGAGGGCAACCAATTGCGGATCGCTGTGCCCAACTCCCTGGTGAAGGAACGCATCGAAAATCGCTATCTTCCTTTGGTCAATGGGGTTCTCGGCGATATCGGCAAACCCGGAATGCAGTTGGTGATCGAGGTTCGCACCGACGATGCACCTTCCTATACCGAATCGACATCAACACCGCCGACACCTCGAACCGGCAATGCCAATGATTTCCCCAACTCTGTCCACAGCCCTGATCGAGGTCTGTTGACAAACCCCGAAATTCTTGTGGACAACAGTGAGCAATCTGGGGAACTCGGCCTCAAAGTCTCACCCCGCTACACATTTGACGCATTCGTCACCGGCACCTCGAACCGATTCGCCCACGCTGCAGCTATGAGCGTGGCGGAAACTCCCGCTCGCTCGTACAACCCTCTCTTCATCTATGGAGACGCCGGGCTGGGCAAGACCCACCTGCTGCAAGCCATCTCGAACTACGTCCGCGAGAACTATGTCACCTATCAGGTGCGCTACGTCTCCACCGAGCAGTTCCTCAACCAATACGTCGAGGCCATCCGGCAGAACACCCTCAGCGAATTCAAGAAGCGCTATCGCGAAGTCGATGTCCTCCTGCTCGACGACATCCAGTTCATCGAAGGCAAGGAAGGCCTCCAGGAGGAGTTGTTCCACACCTTCGAGTCGCTTTATCAGGCGAACCGCCAGATCGTGCTCTCCTCCGATCGTCCCCCTGATGCGATCTCCACACTTGAGGACCGTCTCCGCAGTCGGTTCAAAATGGGTCTCACCACCGAGATCAATCCCCCTGAACTCGAGACCCGCCTTGCCATTCTGCGCAAGAAGGCCGAGGGTGAACCCATCACTCTCTCACCCGAAGTCCTTGAATTCATTGCCTCGAACATCACGAGCAACATCCGTGAACTCGAAGGGGCCCTGATCCGGGTGTGCGCCTACGCCAGCCTCACCAGTCAGTTACTTGACGTGCCACTTGCGGAGTTCGTGCTCGACGATCTCATCTCCGACACCCAACCCCGACCACTCACGCCTGACCTCATTCTTGAGAAGACCTCAGAGATGTTCGGCTTCCCGATCGATGAGATCCGCGGACAGAGTCGTCGACGGCCATTGGTCACCGCCCGGCAGGTCGGGATGTACGTCATGCGGGAACTCACCGATCTCAGTTATCCGGCCATCGCCCGCGAGTTCGGCGGACGCGATCACACCACCGTCATCCATGCAGTCGAGAAGATCGGCGGTCTCATGAAGGAACGCCGACAGATCTATGACCAGGTCACCGAGTTGGCCCAGCGGATCCGGAGTGGTGAATGACTAACTCCTTGTGCCTCGTCTCCACCCCCGAAAACGAACACCCGCGCGGTGCACAACCCTGTGGACGACAGCGCGCGACCCCGTGGATGAGGGAGGGAGAACCGGTCGGTCATCCCCCGAACAGCCGCGCGGTCCTGCAAACCTGTGAATACCTGTGGAAACGCCGCGCGGCCGGAAACATGGCTCACGCTGGGAAAATGCACCTTCATCCACAATCCACAGCACCTATTACTACTACTGCCTTTCATAGCTTCTTCCTGATCACAACTGAAAGCGAGTCGATGTGAAGTTCCGTTGTGAACGAGATCCCTTGGTCGACGCCCTGACCACCGCCTCACGAGCAGTTACCTCCAGAGGCAGTTCTCTCCCTGTGTTGTCGGGACTCCGCCTTGATCTGAAGGGTGACCAACTCCTGGTCACCGGTAGCGATCTCGATCTCACGATTGCTGTTCGCGCTGCAGTGAGCGGCGAACGCGACGGCACCGCGATCGTGCAGGCCAAACTGCTCACCGACATCATCAGGAACCTCTCATCCGGTGCGGTCACCTTCGAGGTCGACGACGAGGAAGCCAGGATCAGTTCCGGCCGGTCGAAGTTCGCTGTGCGCACCATTGCCGCCCACGAGTTCCCGCAGCTACCCGAACCGGCCGAGAACTCCGTCGTGATCGACGCTGCACTGCTCTCTGATGCACTTCGCCAGGTGGTTTCGGCCGCCAGCACCGACGAATCACGGCCCGTGCTCACTGGTGTGCTCATGGCCGCCGAGGGAACGGGGCTCCGGCTCGCCGCCACCGACTCCTACCGTTTGGCCGTTCGTGATCTTCCCGGCACGTCAGTCCTGGCCGAGGGTCAGCAGGTGCTGGTCCCATCGATGGCCCTCAAGGAACTCGGGCGTCTGCTCAGCACGGCTGAGGTGGTCACTCTTCGACTCGGTGAGCGAGATGTCACGTTCGACGTCGACGACGCCCGCCTCACCAGTCGACTCATCGCCGGCGATTTTCCGCCGAACTATCGGTCGCTGATCCCGACCGCTCATCCGAATCGCTTGACCGTCGGCCGTGAGTCGCTCATGGAGGCACTGCGTCGTGTGCGTCTGCTCGCCAAGGACGCCACACCGGTACGACTCGCGCTGCGCAGCGATGGGGTCGATCTGTTGGTGAGCAGTCCGGAACTCGGGCAGGCCCGTGAGGAGATCGATGCCCAACATGAGGGCGAGGAACTCACCGTGGCGTTCAATCCCGAGTACCTCATGGCTGGTCTCGATGTGATGCCCGGCGACGAGGTCATCCTCGAGACCGTGCACCCCCAGAAGCCGGCTCTCCTGCGCAGCAGCGAGACCCCTGACTTCCTCTACCTGCTCATGCCCGTCCGGGTTCCCTGATCGGTCCGTGCATCTCCAACGGCTCTGGCTCACCGATTTTCGCTCCTACTCCACAGCCGAGCTGCAGTTCGCTCCCGGCCTGACCGCTCTGCTCGGGGCGAATGGACAGGGAAAGACGAACATCATGGAGGCCGTCGGTTATCTCGCCACGCTCTCGTCATTCCGTGGCGCCCCGACCGAGGCACTCATCCGCCGGGGTGCCGCCAGTGCCGTGGTGCGAGCCGAGGGTGAACGGGAGGGACGATCACTTCTGATCGAAGCTGAGATCACATCGTCGGGTCGCGGCCGGGTGCAGGTGAACAAGCAACGCCTGTCCCGCACCCGAGATCTCCTCGGTGCACTGCGAGTCTCGGTCTTCTCGCCGGATGATCTCGAACTTGTCAAGGGCGGACCAGCCGAACGGCGTCGGTATCTCGATGAGACGCTCGTTGCCAGGCGGACCTCTCTCGATGCGCTGCGCACCGACCTGGATCGCATTCTGCGCCAACGCAATGCGCTGCTGAAGCAGTCCGGAGGTCGGTTGAGTGCCGAGATCGAGGCGACCCTCATGGTCTGGGATGCGAAATTGGTTGATGTCGGTGAGGCGCTGGCCGATGCCCGGGCGGCGCTCATCGAGGATCTCGCCCCGGTCCTGACGTCCTCCTATGACCATGTTGCCGGTCAGTCGGCGCATGTCGGAGCGGTGTACGAGGCCCCATGGCGAGAGGCAGGATTGGGAGCAGCACTCGAGGCAGTTCGTCGCGACGAACTGCGGCGGGGGACGTCGCTGGTCGGCCCGCACCGGGACGAACTGCAACTCACTATCGATGGGATGCCCGCCCGTACCCATGCATCGCAGGGGGAGCAGCGTTCTCTGGCCCTTGCTCTCCGACTGGCCGCACATCAGGTGGTGACCGAAAGCACGGGCACGCCCCCGATCTTGCTGCTCGACGATGTGTTCTCCGAACTCGATCCCGATCGGAGTTGGGCATTGCTCGCCCACCTACCGGTCGGGCAGACCCTGTTGTCGAGTGCCACCGGTCTGCCTCCCGGCGCCCACCCGGAGCAGATCTTCCGTATCGAGGACGGTTCGGTGAGACCGTCATAGGGCATCCGTACACTCGCGCTCATGCCCTGGGAGCCATTACCTGACCGTCACGAACCCGAACCGGCACCCATGAGCACCGGACTCGACCGACTCGTACGCCATCTCGGGGGTTCTTCGGCCGATGCCATGACCACCCTGTTCGAGCGCTGGAGCGAGTTCGTGGGTGAGACCATGGGCGCCCATTGCCGACCGGTTTCATTGCGTGGCGGCGTGTTGCTGGTGGCGGTCGACGACCCGGCCTGGTCCACCGAGGTGAGGTTTCTCGAAACCACCCTCATTGCCCGCCTCAACGCCGAGATGGGCGAATCTGCGATCGGTTCGATCGAGGTTCGTGTGCGGCCCCCAACGGGCAGAATCACCTAGGGAAATCCCCTGTTTTCACCACTCGCGCTGGTAGAATTTTGGGGCTGTGATGCAGTCAGTCATGACCATCGTGAGTCTGCCTGACAGAGCAATCACATGACGGATGCATTGCCCGAGCGATCGGGAAGTTCGCAGGACCGCGCCGTTCGAGAGATCGAACGATTCGGGGCATCGGACCGCTCGGAACATCGAGCCTGACGATGTCGCAGGACAACCGGGCGTTCGATCCACGAACGGCTCGAACAAGAACCAAGAGGGGATGCTCGCAGCGTGGCGAAAACCACCGGAGATTACGGAGCCAAGGACATCACAGTCCTCGAGGGCCTCGAAGCAGTTCGCAAGCGACCGGGTATGTACATCGGGTCGACCGGCCCTGCCGGTCTGCATCACCTCGTCTATGAGGTCGTCGACAACTCCGTCGATGAGGCGATGGCCGGACACGCCACGCATATCGGGATCACCCTGATGCCCGACGGCGGCTGCGAGGTCGTCGACGACGGCCGCGGCATCCCCGTCGACAAGCACCCGGATCCCAAGATGAAGGGTCTCACCGCCGCCGAGGTGGTGCTCACGGTGCTGCATGCCGGCGGCAAGTTCGGCGGCAGCGGCTACAAGGT
>Ga0164294_10000402_pt1 | contig 41172 bp, 38 predicted proteins | sample GEODES005metaG_FD_111479 | JGI IMG/M metagenome (GOLD analysis project Ga0164294, IMG submission 111479) | Oligotrophic lake water microbial communities from Sparkling Lake, Wisconsin, USA - GEODES005 metaG | ecosystem: Environmental > Aquatic > Freshwater > Lake | place: USA: Sparkling Lake... | reverse complement strand
ATCCGGGCATCAAGCGCATGCCGATCAAGGTGACGCGCGCGCTGCTCAACGCCGCATTGGACGGCAGCCTGGCCCAGGCCGAGTTCCGCAAGGACCCGAACTTCGGGTTCATGGTGCCGGTCGCGGTCAACGGCGTCGACAGCGCGATCCTCGATCCGCGGGCGACCTGGAGCAACAAGGCGGATTACGACGCCACGGCCGGCAAGCTCGTCGACCAGTTCGTCGAGAATTTCGCGCAATTCGTGGACCATGTCGACGAGGGCGTCCGCCAGGCCGCTCCCCACGTCACCGCAGCATAACTGGCCCGGTCATCGATCGGGCGATAAGGGCCCGATCGATGACCGAGTTTCCCCTCCGCTTCTTCACCACCGACGCCGAGATCGCCCATATCGGCGAAGGCCTGCTCGCGTGCACGCTGACCAAGGCCGAGTGGACGCATGAGGCGCATCTCGCCGCCTGCCTCTATCTGCTCGCCGAGCGCCCGGACGTGGACGTCGATGCCGAGATCGCCGGGGTGATCTCGCGCTTTAACGAAAGCACCGGCTGCGTGAACGACGACAAGGGCGGCTATCACGACACGATCACCCGCGCCTATGTCGCCGGCGTCCGCCTGTTCCTGTCGCAGACGGCGGAAACCGGGCTCGCCGCGCGGGTCAACGCGCTGCTCCGCTCCCCGATCGGGCGACGCGACTGGCCGCTCGGCTTCTACAGCCGCGAACTGCTCTTCTCGGTCCCGGCGCGCCGCGGTTTCATTCCACCGGATCGGGCACCATTGCCGATGGGCTAGAGCCGGGCATCATGCTAGATACGCAAGCGTTCCAATCATGGAATGGGAGCAGTAGCATGAGCATCCTCGACGGCATTCTCGGCCAGGTCACGCAGAACGTGGACGTCGCCAATCTCGCGGCCAAGGTCGGGCTCTCGCCCGAGCATGTCGAGCAGGCGGTGCAGGCGCTCGCCAAGTTCCACCCGATGGACACCGACACTGCCGAAGGCGCCGCCGGTGCGACCGGCCTGCCGGTGGAGAAGCTCCAGGAGATCATCGGCCATATCGGCGGCGAAGGCTCGCTCGGCCATTTCGCCAACCTGCTGAAGGGCGACGCCTCGGGCGTGCTCGGTCAGCTCGGCGGCCTGTTCGGCAAGAGCTGAGCTAGCCGCGCGTCGGGGAGCGGGCGAAGATTCGCTCCCCGATGAGCGAGAGGGCCGCGCCCGCCGCATAGGCGACGAAATCGTGCCACTCGAAGCCGGTGCCCAGCACGACGGCCGCGATCTGGTTGTCCCGCAGCCCGAGCATGTCGAGTATGCCCACCGCCTGGCCGATCTCGACCAGCACGCCGATCGCAAAGGCCAGCGCCGCCGCCGGTACCGGCCGAAGCGGCAGCACTGCGCGCAGCCCGCAATAGACCAGCACCACCGCCAGCACGTCGCCCAGATAGGGGCGCACGAAGCGGTCCCGCACGAACAGCGCGATCACCACCTCGATAGCGAACAGCAGCGCCGCGGCGCCGGCATAGCCCCAGCGCCAGGTCAGGCTTTCCGCTCCGCGATATGCCGGTCGATCACATGGCCGAGCACGGTCATCGGCACGTTGCCGCCCAGCACCACGGCGTCGTTGAACGCGCGGAAGTCATAGCGGTCGCCCAGCGCCGCCTTGGCATGGTCGCGCAGCCGGTTGATCTCGCTATGGCCCACCTTGTAGCCGCAGGCCTGGCCCGGCCACGAGCAATAGCGGTCCACTTCGCCCGAGACTTCCTCGACCGAGGAGCCGTTGGCGGTGACGAACCAGTCGATCGCCTGCTGCCGCGTCCAGCGCTTGGCGTGGAGCCCGGTATCGACCACCAGCCGGCAGGCACGGAAGCCGAGCGACTGGAGATAGCCGAGCTTCTCCGCCGGGTTCTCGGCATAGACGCCCAGCTCGTCGGCAAGCTGCTCGGCATAGAGCGCCCAGCCTTCCGAATAGGCGTTGAACGCCAGGATGCTGCGGATCAGCGGCATCTTGTTGGCATATTCGCCCTGCCAGACATGCCCCGGAATGCCTTCGTGATAGGCGAGGTCGGGCACGCTGAAGCGCGTGTGCAGGCTGGTGGTGCGCAGGTTCAGCCAGATCTTGCCGGGCACGGTGCCGTCGATCGAGCCCGCGCCGCCATAGGCGCCGGGCGCGCCGGGCTCCTCCTCCAGCGGCAGGCGGCGCACCTCGACATTGCCCTTCACCAGCGTGTGGAAGGCCTGCGGCATGCGGCCGCGGATATCGGCGACGCGCTCCTGCATGAACTTGATGATCTCGGCGCGGCCGGCATCGCTCTCCGGGAAAGCGAAGCGCGGGTCCTTGGCCAGCGCCTCCATCCGCGCGCCGACCGAACCCTGCGAATAGCCTTGCTTCTTCAGGATCGCGTCCATCTCCGACTGGATTTTGGCCAACTGGTCGAGGCCCATCTTGTGGACCTCGTCGGGGGTCATCGAGGTCGTGGTGCCGGCGCTCAGCGCCCAGGCGTAGTAGGCGTCACCATCCTTGAACTTCCACACGCCGGCGTCGCTGGTCGCGCGCTTGCGGTGCTTCTCCAACTCGGCGATCTGCCGGTCGAGCGCGGGCGCCAGCTTTTCCTTGGCCAGCATCCAGGCGCGCTCGCCGAAATCGCCGTCGATCCCGGCAGTGCGATTGGCGACCGAGGTGACCACGCCCCAGCCGGCGGGATTGCCGCTGCGCGCCTGGCGGATCTGCTTCAGGCACTTGTCGAGCAGGAAGTCGGGCGCGATCACGCCCTTGGCGGCGGCGCGCTTCAGCCGCTCGGTCTCGCCGTCCACCTGCTCGGCATAGCTTTCCAGCCGGTCGAGATAGGCTTCGCCGTCATCGGCACTGGCGATCTGGTGATCGCTGTCGAGCATGCGCGGCGTGTCGAGGAAGGCGCCGACATTCTGCACCACGACATAAGGCGAGTTGCGCCAGCTGCCCGTCGCGACATCGCCATAGCCGAAGGCGAAACCCTTCAGTGCGTTGGAGAAGCTCGCCTGGATCACATCGACATTGGTGCGCATCCCGGGGCTCAGCGTGCCGAGGTCGAGCTTGGCGATATCGGCGAGCGCCTGCTTCAGATGCGCCGCGATCCTCGCCTGGCCCTTGACCGAGCGATCCATCAGCTGGTGCTTCAGGTCTGAGCGGGCGCCCTTGTCGATCCCGAGCGAAGTCGCCGTCTCGGGATAGTCGCGCAGCATCTGCTCGGCGATCCGGTCGATCAGCGCCTGGGCGGGCGCATCATTGGTGCTGGCAAACCGCGCGCAGGCCGCGGTGGGAAGGCCGGCAAGCGCGAGCGTCGAGCCAGCGCCGAGCAGCAACTGGCGGCGAGAGGTGTCCATTCTCATTTCCTCGGTATCAAATTCAGGCAGGCTCGACGTCGAGCAATGCGCCGCGGGCGCCGGTGATGCGCACCTGTGCGCCGGCCGGTGCATCGGGGCCGCTCGCCAGCCACTCGCCGTCGCCGACCTTCACCCGGCCCTGGCCCGATGCGATCGGCTCCACCACGGTGACGACCTGGCCGATCAGCCGGGCGACGCGGTCGTTGAGCAGCGGGTCTTCGCTCGGCACCGGGTTCTGGCGGTACCAGCGCCGGCCGATCGCCACCGCCGCCGCCGAAGCCGCGACGAACAGCAGCACTTCGAACACCAGGCCGAATGCCGGCACGAGCAGCGTGGCCAGGCCCGTCACTGCGGCGCCGGCGGCGATGAATACCAGGAAGACGCCCGGCGCCAGCAGCTCGGCGATCGCCAGCAGTGCCGCGATGATCAGCCAGGTGAGGCCCGGTACGGCGAGCAGCTCGTTGAGGTTCATATCAGTCCACCTTCGGCTCGAACGGGCGCGGACGCGGGGCAGGGGGCGCCGGCGGGCGCGGTGCGCCACCATTGCCGCCGCCGCTCAGCGCATCCTTGGCGAGCTCGCCGATGCCGCCCAGCGTGCCGATCAGCTGCGTCGCCTCGACCGGGAACAGGATCGTCTTGGCATTGGGCGAGGTGGCGAACTTGCCGACCGCCTCGACGTACTTCTGCGCGATGAAATAGTTGAGCGACTGGCTCGAACCGGATTCGATCGCGTCCGACACCAGCTGCGTCGCCTTGGCTTCGGCCTCGGCCGAGCGCTCGCGCGCTTCCGCGTCGCGAAACGCGGCTTCGCGGCGGCCCTCGGCCTCGAGGATCTTCGACTGCTTCTGGCCCTCGGCGCGCAGGATCTCGGAGGCGCGCGTACCTTCGGCCTCGAGGATGTTGGCGCGCTTCTCGCGCTCGGCCTTCATCTGGCGGCCCATCGCGTTGACGATGTCGGCGGGCGGGCGGATGTCCTTGATCTCGACGCGGGTGATCTTCACGCCCCAGGGCGTCGTCGCATGATCGACCACCGAGAGCAGGCGCGCATTGATCTCGTCGCGCTTCGACAGCGTCTCGTCCAGGTCCATCGAGCCCATCACCGTACGCAGATTGGTCGTGGTGAGCTGGAGCAGCGCGACATAGAGGTCGCTGACTTCATAGGCCGCCTTGGCGGCGTCGAGCACCTGGAAGAACACCACGCCGTCGGTGGAGATCATCGCATTGTCCTTGGTGATGATCTCCTGGCCGGGGATGTCGATCACCTGCTCCATCATGTTCACCCGGCGGCCGACCCGGTAGAAGAAGGCGGGGTAGAAGTTGAAGCCCGGTGTCGCGACGGTGGTGAAGCGGCCGAAATGCTCGATCGTGTACTGATAGCCCTGGCGAACGATCGTCACGCTGGAGAAGAGGTAGAGCACGACGACGGCGGCGAGCGCGCCCAGGAAAACATTGAGTACGAGCATCCGACTCCCCCTTCACGGTTTCCGTATTGCTAGCATAGAGAAGCGCCATGACCACAGCCCGTCTCGCACCGCGCACCGCCCTGTTCCTTCCCGCGTCCAACCCGCGCGCGATCGAGAAGGCGCGGGGACTGGCCGCCGACATGGTCATTCTCGACCTCGAGGATGCGGTGAAGGACGAGGACAAGGCTTCCGCACGCGCCGCGGCGGTAGAAGCCGTGGCGATCGGCTTCGGCCCGCGTCTTGCCGCGATCCGGCTGAACGGGATCGAATCCGGCGAGCATCTGGAGGATGTCGCGGCGGCAGCGGGCTCGCTGGCCGATTTCGCGGTGCTGCCTAAGGCGGAGAGTGCCGCGGATGTCGCACAGGTGGCGAAGGCGCTGGGCAAGCCGCTGCTGGCGATGATCGAGACGCCGCTCGGTGTGCTCGCGGCCGCCGAGATCGCCGCGGTGCCGGGCGTCTCCGGCCTGATCGCCGGCACCAACGATCTCGCCGCTTCGCTCCACCTGCCGCCGTCGAGCGGCCGCGCCCAGATGTCGGTCGCGCTGCAGACGATCGTGCTCACCGCGCGGGCAAGCCAGGTCTGGGCAATCGACGGCGTGTTCAACCGGCTCGACAACCCCGAGGGACTCGCCGCCGAGTGCGGGGAGGGAAGGGCGCTCGGCTTCGATGGCAAGTCGCTGATCCACCCCAACCAGATCGAAATCGCCGCAGCCGCCTTCGGGCCGAGCGCGCGGGAGCTGGAGGAAGCCCGCGCGTTGATCGCTGCCGCGACCGGCGGGGCGGAGCGCTATCAGGGGCGGATGATCGAGACGATGCACGTCGATCAGGCCCGTGCGCTGCTCGATCGCACCGCGAATTGAACCGCTCTGGAACTTTACCTAGCGTAGAAACACCCTATCGGCCGCGCGTCGTCTAGAATTAGGGCATGGCCGACCTTCCGACGCTGCACCGCGATCTTCTCGCCGCGCTTGACGAGATCGAGATGCTCGTCGCGCAACCCGAGCTCGATGCCCTGCGCCTGTCGCGGGTCCGCCTCTATATCTCGAAGGTCAATGGCGAGCGCCGCAACGTGGTCGATGCCCTGTGCGACGAGCGCGAGCGGCAGGCCGAAGGGATCATCGCCGAGCAGATCGCGGCGCTGCGCCAGGCGAATATCGAGAACCGCATCGAATATACGATGCATGTCGGTTCCTGGAGCCCGCAGAAGCTCGCCAGGGACTGGGCGGGCTATTGCCGCGCCTCGGTGGCGCTTGCACGGAGCATCCGCCACCAGATCGTGATCGAGCAGGCTTTGCTGTGCACGCCGGGCATCGACGCCGACCCCCTAGCGCTTTCCGACCCTCGCGGTTACATGGGCCGCCAACTTCCGAATCAGGACATTGGCGCACCCCATGGACATCCCCCTCGGCCTCACCTTCGATGACGTTCTCCTCTATCCGGGGGAATCCGAAGTCCTGCCGAGCATGGCCGACACCCGCACGCGGGTAACCCGCGGTCTCTCGCTCAACATCCCGATCCTGTCCTCGGCGATGGACACCGTCACCGAAGCCGACATGGCGATCGTGATGGCGCAGCTCGGCGGCATCGGCGTCCTCCACCGCAATCTCGACATCGAGGAGCAGGTGGAAGCGGTCCGTGCGGTGAAGCGCTTCGAGAGCGGCATGGTCGTCAACCCGATCACCATGGCGCCCACCGGTACCCTGGCCGAGGCCCGTGCGCTGATGGTGCAGCACAAGATCAGCGGCATTCCGATCGTCGAAGCATCGGGCAAGCTCGCCGGCATCCTCACCAACCGCGACGTCCGCTTCGCCGAGCGGCTTGACCAGCCGGTCGCCGAGCTGATGACGCACGACAACCTTGCCACTGTCCGCGTCGGCGTCAGCTCGGAGGAGGCGCGCCGCCTGCTCCATTCGCGCCGCATCGAGAAGCTGCTGGTGGTCGACGATGCCTATCGCTGCGTCGGCCTGATCACGGTGAAGGACATCGAGAAGGCGGTGAACTACCCGTCCGCCACCAAGGATGCCGCCGGCCGCCTCTGCGTCGCCGCCGCCACCACCGTGGGCGACAAGGGCTTCGCGCGCACCGAGGCGCTGGTCGATGCCGAGGTTGACCTGATCGTGATCGACACCGCGCATGGCCATAATGTCGAGGTCAGCCGCGCCGTCGAGCGGGTGAAGAAGCTTTCCAACCGCGTCCAGGTGATCGCCGGCAACATCGCCACCGCCGAAGCCGCCAAGGCGCTGATCGGCGCGGGCGCGGACGGCATCAAGGTCGGCATCGGCCCGGGCTCGATCTGCACCACCCGCGTCGTCGCCGGCGTCGGCGTGCCGCAGCTCACCGCGGTGATGGAAGCCGCCAACGAAGCGTCGAAGCATGACGTGCCGGTGGTCGCCGATGGCGGCATCCGCACTTCGGGCGACGTCGCCAAGGCGATCGCTGCCGGCGCCTCGACCGCGATGATCGGCTCGCTGCTGGCGGGCACCGAGGAAGCACCGGGCGAGACCTTCCTGTACCAGGGCCGCGCCTACAAGTCGTACCGCGGCATGGGCTCGGTCGGCGCGATGGCGCGCGGCTCGGCCGATCGCTATTTCCAGCAGGACGTCAAGGACCAGCTCAAGCTCGTTCCGGAGGGCATCGAGGGCCAGGTGGCGTTCAAGGGCCCGGCCAAGGACGTGATCCACCAGCTGGTCGGCGGCGTGAAGGCGTCGATGGGCTATGTCGGTGCCGCGACCATCGCCGATTTCCAGAAAAAGGCCCGCTTCGTCCGCATCACCAATGCCGGCCTGCGCGAAAGCCATGTCCATGACGTGACGATCACCCGCGAGGCGCCGAACTACCCGACGCGCTGATCGGGAAGGGCGGAGTCTCGCGGCGGAACGGGTGGCGGGATCGCCGTCATCCGATGTCATTGCGGACGTTCGATAAATCGCTACGCTCTGCGCGGTGCCAAGTTTCGATCGCGCCCGGCTCCTGCCGGGCTATGCCTTTTCCGGACCGCTCCCCAGCGTAGCGCCTGAACTATCCGCCGCAGCGTCATGGGCGCGGCAGGGCGGCTTCTCTCCGCGGCAGCTATGGAGCGCCTTCGGGATCAGCGTCACGCTGGTCGCGGCATTGCTGTGGAAGGCGGGGCTCTGGGTCGATCCGCTCAAGCCGGGCAATGCGCGTTACTTCGTCGTGCTGCCGCTGCTGTTCTTCGTTCGGCCCATACTCGCCCGCACCAGCCTACGCTGGGGCAGCGCCGCCGCTGATTTCGCCGAATATGTCGGCCTGTTCACCACCATGGCGCTGCTCGGTGCGCTCAGCACCTATCCGCTCGCGGCACTGTCGCACGGATTCGCCGACGCCTGGCTCCAGCGGATCGACCTCGCGCTGCATTTCGACTGGCTCGCCTGGTACGAGACCACGGCGCGCCACCGCAGCCTGCAGCTGCTCGGCGTCGCAGCCTATCAGAGCATCTATGTGATCCCGGCGGCGCTGTTCCTCGGCTTCACGATCCGCGGCGACCGGCGCGAGGCGCACCGCTTCCTCGCCGGCTTCTGGCTGGCGGCGCTGTTCACGCTGACCCTCTATTTGTTCATGCCCGCGCTCGGTCCGCTCTCCTATCTGTGGAAAGGGCCGATCCCCTATATGCCGACCAGCGCGATCTGGCAGGAAACGCTGATCCCGCCGCTGCGGGCGCACCAGATCCGGCTGGTCAACCTCAACGAGCTGCGCGGCCTGGTCTCCGCACCGAGCTTCCACACCGCCTCCGCCGTGCTCTACATCGCCTCGGCCTGGCGCTGCGGGTCGTTCCGCTGGCCGTTGATCTGCCTCAGCGGCGCGATGCTGCTCTCGGTACCGGTCGAGGGCACGCACTATCTGTCCGACATGCTCCTCGGCGCGCTGGTCGCGCTGGTCGCGATCGTCATCGCCGCGAAGCTGATCCGGCGATTTGGCGCAGCACAGCCGCTTGCGCGGTGAGCCGCCGCTAGTCTATCCGGGCCGCGAGGCGGTTTCACCGCTTCGAATGATCGCGCCGGTGCCCGAATGGGCTTCAAAGGGAATGCGGTGCGGGCGGAGCGATCCGCCCTAGTCCGCGGCTGTCCCTGCAACTGTAAGCGGCGAGTTCGATGCGCTCAGCTCCCCGCATGAGGGAGCGGCCACTGGAGCCATCTCCGGGAAGGCCGTGCATCGGGCATTGACCCGCGAGCCAGGAGACCTGCCGGCGTCTGGTCGCTCTTGCCTTGGTCCAGGGAATGGCCCGGGCACGGTCTCTCCGTCTGAGCGACGAACCCTGCGGCTTGGGCCGCCAGGTGCGCCGGACGGGGGCTAGCGCCCTCCCGAACCGCTGTGCACCGCCGTTCGTTCGCGTGCGGCAGGCCCTTCGCCATCGTCGCCGGCGCGAAGAGAAGGTCGTACATTGTCCATGGAACGCAGCCTCGCCTGGGCAGCTGCCCTTGCTGCCGCAACCGTCGGGGGCAGCCTCGTTGCCGCCTGCCTGATGCCCTTTGTCGCGCTCGCCGCAATGACGGCATCGACGCTCCCGCGCCGCGAGGGCCTTGCGACCATGATCGTCGCCTGGGCCGCCAACCAGGCGATCGGCTTCACCCTGCTCGGCTATCCGCTCGACGCCGCCACGCTCGGTTGGGGCCTGGCGATCGGCGTGGCGGCACTCGCCGCCTATGGCGTGATCCAGGCGGTGACCGCGCGCGCGCCCGGCATCCTGCCTCTGCTCGGCGCCGCGGCGCTCGGCTTTGTCGGCTATGAGCTAGTGCTCTACGCCTATGGCCTGTCCGGCGGCGGCACCGGCGCCTTCACCCAGGCGATCGTCCTGCTGCTCGCGAAGAACGAAGCGCTGTGGCTGGCCGGCCTGCTCGTCGTGCGCGCCGTGGTTCTCCGCTTCGCCCCCGGCTGGGCGCCTGCGCCGCGCGCTGCAGCATGAGCGTCGCCCCCCGTATCGTCTCGCTCCTTCCCAGTGCCACCGAAGTCGCGGTTTCGCTCGGCTTGGGCGAGGCGCTGGTCGGCCGCTCGCACGAATGCGACTTCCCGCCGTTCATCCGCGACCTGCCGGTCTGCACCGCCACCAAGCTGGAGAAGGGCCTGCGCTCGATCGAGATCGACCGGCGCGTGCAGGAGATCGTCCGTCAGGGCCTGTCGGTCTATGAGGTCCATTCAGAGCTGCTGCGCAGCCTCAAGCCCGATCTGATCCTCACCCAGACGCAGTGCGCCGTCTGCGCCGTCACCCCGGCCGATCTCGAGGAATCGCTCTGTGCCTGGACCGGCTTGGCGCCCAATCTGCTCTCGCTCGCGCCGGATAATCTCAGCGATGTCTGGGGCGATATCCGCGCGGTCGGCGCCGCGACCGACCGCGAGTTCGCGGCGGAGAAGGTGCTGCTCGGGCTCGATCGCCGGATGGACGCGATCCGAGAGCGCTCGCACACGCGCGGCGGCACCCCGCGCGTCGCTGCGATCGAATGGTTCGATCCGCTGATGGCGGCGGGCAACTGGGTGCCCGAGCTGATCCAGATCGCTGGCGGCGAGCCGCTCTACGTCACGCCTGGCCAGCATTCGCCGTGGCTCGAATGGGATGTGCTGGTCGAGAGCGACCCGGACGTGATCGTGCTGATGCCTTGCGGCTATCAGATACCGCAGAGCCGTGCGGATATCGAGGCAATGGTCGGCGATCCGCGCTGGTCCCGCATTGGCGCCGTCCGTCGCGGCAATGTGTACATCGCCGACGGCCACCATTTCTTCAATCGCCCGGGCCCGCGCCTGGTCGAGTCTGCGGAGATCCTGGCGGAGATCTTCGATGCCTGGGCCGGGACGCCGATGCAGGACGGCATGGGCTGGGAGCGCTTCTAGCCCTTGGGGCGTCCGCTCCAGTCCAGCGTCAGCGACGCCTCGGCTGCAGTCGGAGCGTCGTTGGCGTCCGTAGCGGGGTAGAAGCGCGCATGGTCGCGCAACTGTTCGCAGGCGCCTTGCCGACTGCTAATCTCGCCCTGATGGCTCGGCATGTCGCACTGCTTGACGAGCCCGTCGGGTCCGACGGTCACACGGAAGGTCGCGGAGCCAGCGGCGGTGTCGTCAACGTTGAACGGGTTGCCGTTCATGTGGGGTGAGCGGCCGTAAAAGTCCATCAGCCGAGGGGCGGGCGCCGGGCTGAGCTTGCGCATCGCATATCCGTCGCCCTCCATCCGCTTGCGCTGCTCGGCAGACAGCGGGAGGCACCCTAGGCTGAACCGCTCGGGCGATACTTTCTCCGGCACGATGTTGAGGGTCAGTCGCCGCTCTCCGCGCCACCATATCTCGAAGCTGCGGCTGGTCTGGAACAGGTCCATGAAACTGCTGTCTACGCTCAGGTCGATGTGCCGAATATCTCTCCCGAACTGCGCCCGATCTCCCACGAACCAGCTATTGCCGATCTTGAGGACAGGGCCGTCGCGCATATAGACCGGCTCCGGATCGCCGGCCTTTTCCAGATGATAGCCGGCCTTGTCCGCTTTCTGCGCTTCGAGCGTTTTCCAGCCGGCGACGCGCCTGCCGTCATTGTGGCTGGCAAGTGCCAGTTCGGGATCGGGCGAGCCATCCGGAAACGTCATGCTGATATCCAGCGCGGCGATGTCTACGACTCCCATGCTGGAGTCATTGTCACGGAAGAGCTTCCCGCTTCGGTCGATGGCTTCGAAATGATAGGCGCAAAGCTCGGGTGCGATCGGCTCGGGCGTGGCCTTTGTCGGTGAGATCAGCCCCGGCGCGACGAAAACCCCGACCAGCACGGCCACTCCGGCTACCGCACCCGCTGCCAAAATACGGCTATTCATCTCCGGCGCTCCCCCAAGTCTAAGCAATACTATGTGCTTGTCGTCGCCGGGCAAGTAGCTCAGTCGCCATATCCGATCTGGATCTTTCCGGCCGCCTCGGCCGCGATCCGCCGCGCATCGCCGGTGCTGCCGGCAGTCGCCAGCGCGACGCCCATCCGGCGATAGGGGCGGGAGTTCGGCTTGCCGAAGATGCGCACGTCCAACTCGCCGCCCGGCGTCGCCAGTGCCGCTGCCAGTCCGGCATAGGACAGCGTCTCGCTGTTCCGGTCGGCAAGGATCACCGCAGATGCCGAGGGACCGCGCACCGTGATCGCCGGGATCGGCAGGCCCATCACCGCGCGGGCATGCAGGTCGAACTGGGTCAGGTTCTGCGAGATCAGCGTCACCATGCCGGTGTCGTGCGGGCGGGGCGAAAGCTCGGAGAAGATCACGTCCTCGCCCTTCACGAAGAACTCGACGCCGAAGATGCCGTAGCCGCCAAGGTCGTCGACGACCTTGCGCGCCATGTCCTGCGCATCTGCAATGGCGGAAGCCGACATCGCCGCGGGCTGCCAGCTCTCCTGATAGTCGCCGCGTTCCTGGCGGTGGCCGATCGGCGGGCAGAAGAACACGCCGTCGCGGGTGCGGATCGTCAGCAGGGTGATCTCGTAATCGAAGGCGACGAATTCCTCGACGATCACGCGCTTGCGGTCGCCGCGCATGTTGGCGACAGCATAGTCCCACGCCGCCTCGAGCTGGTCCGCCGCGCGCACCGTGCTCTGGCCCTTGCCCGAGGAGGACATGACCGGCTTGATCACGCAGGGCAGGCCGGTGTGTTCGGCACCCGCCAGCACTTCCTCCAGGCTCTCGGCGTAGCGATACCGGGACGTGCGCAGCCCCAGTTCGACGGCGGCGACTTCGCGGATGCCGTCGCGGTTCATCGTCATCTGGGTGGCGCGCGCCGAGGGGACGATGGTGAAACCCTCGGCTTCCAGCTCGGCCAGCACTTCGGTGCGGATCGCCTCGACCTCGGGCACAACATAGTCGGGCTTGTGCCTCTCCACCGCGGCTCGCAGCAGCGCGCCGTCGAGCATCGAGAATACCTCGAACCCGTCGGCAACCTGCATGGCCGGCGCGCCTTCATAGGCATCACAGGCGATCACCTGGGCGCCCAGCCGCTTGGCCGAGATCACGAACTCGCGGCCGAGCTCGCCCGAGCCGAGGAGCAGGATCTTCGCCGTGAATGCCATGTGCTTGCCCTTCGATGATGAACGGCGCGGCAGTGACGCGCTACGCTGATTTTGTCCATTGCCCGAAACCGTCATGCTGAACTTGTTTCAGCATCCAACGTGCTTCCGGCGGTATCGCTTGTGGAGAGTTGGACCCTGATACGAGTTCAGGGTGACGGGGAATTGGAAGCGCCGACACGCCAGTTTCCGCTACCAATGTAGGAAATGTTCTGCTTCTGCTCGAACCATGCCGAGCGCGCTTTCCTCGACCCATGACCTCCCCCGCATCCGCGTGGTGATTCAAGGGATTCAACATTTTTCCCGGCTGAACGGGTTGGCGTCGTGAACCCATCCGCCCGTCTCCAGGCCGCAATCGACCTGCTCGACAGGATCACCGCCGCTGCCCGTGACCAGGGTGGATCGGCCGACACGATCATTGCCCGCTGGTTCGCCGAGCGCCGCTATGCCGGCTCGAAGGATCGCCGGGCGATCCGTGAGCTGGTCTATGATGCTATCCGCATGCTCGGTGAGCGCCCCGAGAGCGGCCGCGCTGCGATGCTGGCACTGGTCGCCCGCCGCCCCGAACTGGCCGAACTGTTCGACGGTTCGCCTTATGGTCCGGCGCCGATCGTACCGGGCGAGCCCGTTGCCGAGGCCGGGGTGCTCCCGGCCTGGCTGAGCGAGGCCTTTGCCGCCTCCGGCCTCGACGAAGACGAACAGGCGGCGCTGCTCGAACGCGCGCCGCTCGATATCCGGGTGAACACGCTCAAGGCCGATCCAGCCCGCATCCAGGCGGAGATTTCGGGCTCGGTGCCGCTGCCATGCCTGCCTGCGGGGCTGCGCGTGCCGCCGGACACGCCGATCGAGCAGCTACCGGCGTACAAGGACGGCGCGCTCGAAGTGCAGGACGCCGGCAGCCAGTTCGTCAGCCTCGCGGCAGGGGTGGAGCGCGGGCAGCAGGTCATCGACTTGTGTGCCGGCGGCGGTGGCAAGACGCTCGCCCTGGCGGCGGCGATGGCCAATCACGGCTCGATCCTGGCTTGTGACATCGATCGTCCCCGGATCTCTCGCCTGATGCCGCGCGCCGAGCGGGCAGGGGTGACCATTGCCGAGACCCGGCTGCTCAATCCGAACCAGGAAGTGTCGATGCTCGCCGATCGCGCCGGGCGCGCCGATGTCGTGCTGGTCGATGCGCCCTGCTCGGGCACCGGCACCTGGCGCCGCAACCCCGAGGCGCGCTGGCGGCTCACCCCGCAGCGGCTGGACCGCTATGTCGCCACCCAGGCGACCCTGCTCGACATTGCCGCGGACCTGGTGCGCCCCGGCGGCGTTCTGGTTCATGTCGTCTGCTCGCTCCTCGACGCCGAAGGAGCGGGGCAGGCGCAGGCGTTCCTCGACCGGCATCCGGGCTGGGTCGCGGAGCCCCTGTCGCTCGGCGCCGGCACGCCGCGCGGTCCTGGTTTGCGCTTCACCCCGCTGGGGGACTCGACCGATGGCTTTTTTGTCGCGAGGATGCGCTGGCCATGATAGCGACAGGCCAGATTTCGGAGAATGTGATGCGTTTCACTGCGATTGGAGCGGCCGGTGCGCTGATGCTGCTCTCGGTTTCGACGTCGCTGATGGCACAGCGGGCAGACAATCAGATCGATCCGCGCTCGGTGGAACTGGTCAAGCAGGGCCGCGCCGCGCTCGCTGCCGGCAATGTCGAAGCTGCCGGCGACGCGCTGGAGAGCGCGCTGGCGGTCGACCCGCGCAACCGCGAGGCATTCATCACCCTGGCCGAGATCGCTCGCAGCGGCGGCCTGCCCGGCAAGGCGATCCGCCTCTACCGCGAAGCCCTGAGCCTCGAGCCCAACGACACCGCGACGCTGCGCGGCCAAGGCGAGGCGATGGTCGCCAAGGGGGCGATGGAGCGGGCGAAGGAGAACCTCGCCAAGATCCAGAAGCTCTGCGCCAAGGCATGCGGCGATGCGACCCAGCTCTCGGCGGCGATCGCCAAGGGCCCGCCGGTCACCACCGCCAAGGCCGAACCCGCACCGGAACCGGCCGCGACGCCGACCGCCAAGCCCTGATCCGGCTTGTAATGTAGGATTTTGCCTGATTGAGTCGGGCGGTCGGCGCTTGCCGGCCGCTCCTTCTCAGCCCAGCACGCGGGCAATCGAAACGAACTCTTCCACGGTCACCGTCTCGGCGCGGCGGCTGGAATCGATGCCGAGCGTTTCCAATGCCGCGAGCGCTCCCGGCACGCCCTTTATGCTCTGGCGTAGCATCTTGCGCCGCTGCCCGAAGGCTGCGGCGGTGAGGGTTTCCAGCGTCTTCAGTCGCACGCCCTCCGGCGCCTCGGCCGGAACGATATGGACCACTGCCGACATCACCTTGGGCGGAGGCGTGAAGGCCGAGCGGTGGACGTTCATCGCGATCTTCGGGGTGGAGCGCCACTGGGCGAGTACCGCCAGCCGTCCATAATGCTCGGAGCCGGCCGGTGCGACGATACGCTCGGCGACTTCCTTCTGGAACATCAGCGTGAGGCTGGCCCACCAGGGCTCCCACGCCGCTGACAGCCAGCCGACCAGCAGCGCGGTGCCGACATTATAGGGCAGGTTGGCGACGACGTGCGGCTTGCCCTCGAACAGCGAAGGCGCATCGACTTCGAGCGCGTCGCCCTCGATGACGCGGAGCTTGCCGGGGAAGAAGGTGCCGAGTTCCTCCAGCGCCGGGATGCAGCGCCGGTCGCGCTCGACCGCGGTGACGCTGGCGCCGCCCTCGAGCAGCGCGCGGGTCAGGCCGCCGGGGCCGGGGCCGACCTCGAACACTTCAGCGCCGTCGATCTTGCCCGGCACCTTGGCGATGCGGGCGAGCAGCTGATGGTCGAACAGGAAATTCTGGCCCAGCGCCTTGCTCGCGCTGAGACCATATTTGCTGATGACTTCCCGGAGAGGCGGAAGGCTGGTCACGCCGCGGCTTCTGCCCTGCGCTGAACGGCGCTGGCCGCCATCTTGATCGCGGCGATCATCGCGCCGGGATTGGCTTCGTCCTTGCCGGCGATGCCGAAAGCGGTGCCATGGTCGGGCGAGGTACGCACGATCGGCAGGCCGAGGGTGATGTTCACGCCCTCGTCGAAATGGAGCGTCTTGATCGGGATCAGCGCCTGGTCATGCGTCGGGCACAGTGCCGCGTCATAGCCGGCGCGGGCGCGGGGATGGAACATCGCATCGGCCGCGAAAGGCCCGATCGCGTCGATCCCTTCCTCGCGGAGCTGGGCGATGGCGGGCTGGAGCACGTCGATCTCCTCGCGCCCGATCTCGCCGCTCTCGCCGGCATGCGGGTTGAGCCCGGCAAAGGCCAAGCGGGGCCGCTCGATGCCGAAGTTGCGCAGCAGGCCGCGGGCGGTCACCCGCGCCTTGGCCAGCACCAGCTCGATGGTGAGCAGCTCGGGCACGCGGGCCAGCGGCTCGTGCACGGTGATCGGCACGACGCGCAGGGTGGGGCCGGCGAGCATCATCACGGCATTCTCGGGAGAGATGCCGCAGCGCTCGGCGACGAACTCGGTCTGGCCGGGATGGGTGAAGCCGATCTTGTAGAGCTGGACCTTGGAGACCGGCCCGGTCACCACGCCGCCCGCAGCGCCGGCATTGGACAGGCCGACCGCGAGCTCGAGCGACTGGAGCGCCGCCTTGGCGCTGGCCTCGTCGGGGCTGCCCGGGGTGACCTGGCAGGTGTCGCCGACCGCCAGCACCGGCAGCGCGCGATCGAATACGTCCGCCGCTTCGTCCGGATTGGTGATGCGGGCGATCGGGCCGTCCCAGACCCGGGTCACGGCGTCGGGACAGCCGACGGCGAAGAAGGGCGCGAGCGAATGCAGCTCGCGCGCCTTCCACGCCTTGGCGGTGATTTCAGGGCCGACTCCGGCCGAATCGCCCATGGATATGGCGAGCGGCCGGATCATCGGATCAGCGATATTCGATCAGCGCGTCGCGCCGAATGTCGCGGAGCATGCGGTTGGCGCGCAGGTTGACGCGCTTGTCTTCCAGATCGTCCTTGACCTGTTCGATCGTCGGCAGGCCCTGGACGGGCGGATCGTCGCGGCCGCAGACCACGAGAACGCGCACGCCGTCCTCGATCGTGCCGAAGGGCTGGGTGACCTGGCCCACCTGAAGCGGGAGGATCAGGTTCTGCAGCGCGGGCGGCAGGTCACCGATCACGATGCCGTCCTTCTCCACCACTTCGGCATTCTGCGAGGCAGCGACGTTGGCCGCGTCGCCGCAGCCCTTGATCGTCTGGGTCGCGGCAGCGAACTGGCCGGCGCGTGCCGTGGCCTGCGCCTCGTTCGTGCCCTTGGGGAAGGTGATGGTGATCTGGCGCAGCGACAGCTTGGCGCCGCGCGGGTCGGCCATGCCGATCTTGCGCTTGTCCGCCAGGTACACGATCGAGAAGCCGGTCGAGAGCGGGATCGGGCCCGCAACCTGGCCGGGCTGCATCTCTTCCACGGCCTTGGCCATCTCGTCCGGCAGGATGCCCGGCGCGATGCGGACCCAGCCGAGATCGCCGCCCTGACCCTTGGTCGAGCTCTCCGAATAGGTCTTGGCGAGATAGTCGAACGGCGCGCCTTCCTTCATCTGCTGAAGGATGCGCTGCATGCCCGTATAGACTTCCTGCTTACGGTCGTCCGTGGCGTTCATGTAGATTTCGTAGACGTGATATTCTTCGCTGCCCTGTGCGGCGCGGAGACGCTCGAGGACGGCCTTGGCCTCTTCCTCGCTGATGTTCACGTCGACCTTGCGGCGTAGCACGCGGTTCCAGGCGATTTCGCCCTCGATCTGCTTGCGCATCGAGCGCTCCGACGCGCCGACCTGGCGCAGATAGGCGCGCATCTGCTCGGGGGTCTTCTGGAGGCGGCGGGCGACCGAGCCGAAGCTCTGGTCGATTTCCTTGGGATCGACGGTGATCTCGTTGGCCTTGGCCTCCTGGATCTGCAGCGTCTCGTCGATCAGCTGGCGCAGGATCATCATGCGATACTGATCGCGCTCCTCCGGCTTCAGCGTGAGCTTGTTGAGCGCGATGATCAGGTTGAGCCGCTGGTCCACATCGGTGCCGGTGAGGACCGCGTTGTTCACGATCGCCGTCGGCTTGCGGACATTGGGATCGGCCTTGCCGAAGATCTTGAGATCGGCGGGGAGATCGAGCTGCGCGGCGAGCGCGGCGGCGGCGTCCTCCTGCGAGGGCGGCGGGGACTGCGGCTGCGCGGGGGCCGTCTGCGCCATCGCGGCGGGCGCGAGGCTGGAGATCGCGAGCGCAAGAACGGACAAGCGGCCTGCGCGGATCGCCTTGGTAACAGCAATGTTCACGTGATTCCGTACCCTCAAATCTGCCGGAGTGTGGCGCTTAATCGCCAATTGTGCCTGAACTTAGGCTTACCGGCGGTTCCCCTCGGAAGAAGAGCCTAGCGCCCGAGGTTCTTGAACGCCAGCGTCAACAGATAGGAATTGCCCCGTGCCGCGTCGCCGGTGGTCGCATAGTCGCGCTTCCAGGTGACGCCGAGACGGAGGCAATCGTCCTCATAGGTGAGGCCGAGGCGGTGGCGCACCGGCTCGAACCCGTCCGCCAGTGAGGTGGGATCCTCCTTGCGGTCGGTGAGATCGATCAGCGTCGAGCCCGAGACCGACCAGAAGCGGGCGATCTGGATGCGGGCGCCCACCCGGGCCTCCTCGCGGTCCTGCAGGTCTTCCAGCGTCGGATCGATATTGCGGTTGAGGCGGAGATAGCCGAGCGAGACATAGGTCGAGCGCGAGCCCAGCGTCATGTCGACTTCGTTGCGGCGGAAGGCGAGGCTGTCCTTGTCGAGCCGGTAGCGGTGCGAGAAGCTGACGAAGTCGCGGAAGCGCACCGTGGTGCGGCCAACGATGTCCGACACCCGGTCGTTGAGGCCGGTGCCGTCCGGGAACAGCGTCGGGCGCGACGAGATGCGGTAGCTCTGGCCGACATTGGCGTCGATCGAGAAGCCCGGCAAATAGAGGGCATAGTCGAGGCCCCAGGTGAAGCGGGTCGAATCCTCGAACCGGTCATAACCCGGGAAGCGATTGAGCGCGAAGAGGTTCGAATCCTCGAGATCCACTGCGCGGGCGTCTTCGTTGGGGACGGCCAGATTGCGGATCTTGGGCGAGGCAACCATCTGGAAGCGCGGGGTAATCCGCTGGGTGCCGCCGAACAGCGAGCCGACCAAGGGCCACTTCACGTCGACTGCCGCCGCCGCGATGCCGCGGGTGTGGAAGCCGTCCTCGCCGCGATAGCTGGCGATCGAGGTGAGCATTGTCTCCGACGCGTTATAGGCGTCGCCACGGGCATAGGCGGTGAAGGTCACTTCCTGGCCCCAGTTGGTCAGGCGGCGCAGGTCCCAGCGGGCACTGGCGAAGGCGCGCTGGGAATCCTGGCCGTCGGAACGGCCGATCGCCAGCGTGTTGACCTGGAACTCGAACCGGCCGCCCAGGATGCCGTCGTCCATGCGGCGGCGATAGTCGATCTCGGGCAGGGCATAGGGCTGGAGGCCCTGGCGCTCGCCGACGCGCAGCGTCTGCACTACCCATGCATTCATCGAGAAATAGCTATCTGAATCAATGCGTTCTACGCGAATGTTGTTGCGAAGCCTGTCATCGCGCGAGATGTCGTAGCGGCGCAGGAAGGTGCGATCCATGGTGAGCCGCATCGACGCGCTGGCGCTCCAGTTCGGATCGATCTGGAAATTGCCGACCGCGTCGAGATAGCCGCGGAAGTCGTTCTTCGACGTCGCCGGGGTGACCGGCACGGTGAGGTCGTCGGCGCGGCGGCTATAGGTGCCATAGGCGGTGATGCGGAAGGCGCCGAGCGAGTTGAGCTCGCGATACTCGGCCTGCAGCATCGGCAGCACGTTGGTGTAGATGCGCGGGGTGACGGTCAGGTCGCGATTGGGCGCGAAGCTGAAATAATAGGGCAGCGCGAACTGGAAGCCGTTGGTGCGATTGTAGCGCAGATCGGGCGACAGGAAGCCGCTGGCGCTCTCGCCGCCGACCGGGTGCGAGAAGACCGGCAGCGGGATCGTCGCGAAGCCGAACACCGAGACCCGGGCGCCTGAATAGCGCAGCCGCTTCTTGGTCGGATCATAGACGACGTGGTTCGCGGTGACCTTCCAGCTCGGCTCCTTGGGGCAGCCGTCCGAGTCGGTGACCGAGCAGGGCGTGTAGGCGGCGTTGTCGACGTTGAAGCTGCCATCCTCGTGCCGCTCGCCGCGCTGGGCGGCGATGCGCCCGCCGGCATCGAGCACCACCAGCATGTTCTGGACGACGCCGTCCTTGAGGCTGTCGGTCAGCTGGATCTTGTCGCCATAGGCGCTGTCGCCCTGGGGATTGACCAGCACGACATTGCCCTCGGCCACGACCTGGCCGGTGTTGCGGTTCCACACCACCTTGTCGGCGCGCAGGCGCTCGCTGCGACGATAGAGGCGGACATCGCCGGTCGCGGTGACGACCTGCTGCGCATCGTCATATTCGAGCACGTCGGCGGTGAACTGGATCTGGTCGTCCGCGTCCGCCGGCAGCGCCGTCGGCGAAGGGGGCGGGGGCTCTACCGCGGGCGTCTGCAGGCTTGGCGAGCCGTCCGGCCCGAGCGTGGCCGGGGGCGCGGGCTGCGGCGCGGTCTGCTGCGTCTCGGCCGTCTGCTGGGCACGCGCCTCTGCCGCCAGGCACAGGCCGAGCGCGGCCGACAGCAGCAGGGCCTTGCGCGTCACTTCGATTCCCACCTTTATCTCAACTCCCGTGCACGCGGCGTTTCCCGCCCTATCGCAGCGTTTGCGCCATCGCAACGTCACGTGCGTTGGCCCGAACGCACGGAAGCGCTAACAGGAGCCATGCAGGTCGATTTCTACCATCTGACGCAACTTCCCCTGGAACGCGCGCTGCCCCGGATCGCCGAGCGCGTGGTCGAGACCGGTGGGCGGCTGCTGATCGTCGCCGGGGAGGCCAGTCAGCGCGCCAAGCTGGACCAGCTGCTGTGGACCTATAGCGCCGAGAGCTTCCTGCCGCACGGCCAGGCGGGCGGGCCCGACGACGACCGCCAGCCGGTGCTGATCGCCGGTGAGGCCAGTGCAACCCCCGCCAATGGCGCGAAGAACATCGCGCTGGCCGACGGCGTGTGGCGCGACGAGGCGCTGGGCTTCGACCGGGCCTTCCACTTCTTCGACGAGGACCGCATCGCCGAGGCGCGCCAGGCCTGGAAGGCGCTGGCCGACCGCGAGGGGGTGGAGCGCAACTACTGGAAGCAGAACGAGCAGGGCCGCTGGGAAAAGGCGGCCTGAGCGGACGCTTAGGACGCGGAAGTTCGCGTCGTTTGCGCCGCTGGGCGACTTATAAGCAGTTGGTTCGATACGCTTTTCGTTCCGTTCGCCTCGGTGGGCGGTGGTGCGCGTATGGACACCGTGGACGCGGAAGTTTGCACTGTTCCGGTTGTCGTCATCCGGAGACAGGGGAATTGGGCGCGCGGGAACGCGGCATCGCGCGGGGCGATGCGGCTTCGGATTTGACGGTTCAAAGAGCTTCGACAGGAACAATAGCAGAACGTGCGATTGTAGGACAGCAGGCAGCGCTTGCATCCGGCGCACACGCGGACTAGGGAGCCGCGACTTTTCCACAACCCAAATACAGGAGCCGCACGGCCATGGCCGCGACCCGGACCTTTTCGATCATCAAGCCCGATGCCACCCGCCGCAACATCACCGGCGCCGTCACCAAGATGCTTGAGGAAGCCGGCCTGCGCGTCGTTGCTTCGAAGCGCATCCAGATGAGCCGCGAGCAGGCCGAGGGCTTCTACGGCGTGCACCGCGAGCGTCCCTTCTTCAACGATCTGGTCGAGTTCATGATCTCGGGTCCGGTCGTCGTGCAGGTGCTCGAGGGCGAGAACGCCGTCCAGGCGAACCGCGACATCATGGGCGCCACCAACCCGGCGAACGCCGAGCCCGGCACCATCCGCAAGGAGCTGGCCGAATCGATCGAGGCGAACTCGGTCCATGGTTCGGACTCGGAAGAGAATGCCGCGATCGAGATCGCCTTCTTCTTCAAGCCGGAAGAGATCGTCGGCTAAACGCCACGATCCGCACCGATTTGGATGCGAAAGGCCGGGGTGAAAGCCCCGGCCTTTTTCGTTCGCCGGGACGGCATAGGCATGGCCTGCTCGGCGTGGCTTCGGCACCGCTTGCCGCGCCGGGCTTGCCCGGTTTCCCCGCGCGGATAGCCCGGTGCGACGTTCGGCGTCGGGAGTGTACGAATGAGGCGTTTCGCGGGTCTGGCGCTGGGCGCCGTTCTGCTGGCGGCGGCGCCAGCACAGGCGCAGGTGGTCGACGGCTGGGGCTGGACGATCGTCACTCCTTCGATCGCGCGGACCGATATCCTGGGTCGGCACCTCTCCGATCTGCGGCAGCGGCAGGGCATTGCCGAGCAGCCGACACCCAACTCCGTGCCCGAGGCGCCGCCAAGGGCCGCGCCGGTGCCGGCGTCCGCCTTTGCGTACACCCCGTCCATAGCCATACGGAAGGCGAGCTTCGACGCAATGCTCGCCCGGGCGCGCAAGGGCGATCCTGCGGCCGCGCGCTCGCTCGAGCAGCTGATGGCGCAGGGCGACCTGATCGAGCGGATGGGGCCGCTGCTCGCGCCCGCCGGACTGCGCACCGACAATCTCGCCGACGCCTATGCGCTGTGGTGGATCGTGATGTGGAACGCATCGCAGGGGAAGAGCGGCGATCCTGATCCCATGCTATGCGCTGCGGTCCGCAACCAGGTGGTCGCGCTGCTGCCCGGCCAGGCGAAGCTGGCTGATGCCGACAAGCAGCGGCTCGCCGAGGGGCTGTTGCTACAGGCGCTGCTGGTCGAGGCAGCGGTGGATCAGGCGAAGACTCCTGCGGAGAAGACGCAGGTGGCCGGACTGGTGCAGCGCACGGTGGCACCGATGGGGATGGATTTCTCGACGATGACGCTGACCCCGGAGGGATTCGTGGCGCGGTGACGGTTACGTCCGCGGCAGCGTGATCGTCGCGACCAGGCCGCCGCCTTCGCGGTTGACCAGGCTGATCTCCCCGCTGGCGTCGCGGACGATGGCACGGGCGAGTGCCAGGCCCAGGCCGGCGCCGCCGGTCTCGCGGTTGCGCGACTCTTCCAGCCGCGTGAAGGGGTCGAAGACCTTTTCCAGCTTCTCCGGCGGGATGCCGGGGCCGCGGTCGCAGACTTCGATCCGGACGCTCTTGTCGTCGGAGCGCAGGCGGACCTCGGTCGCGCCGGCATATTTCACTGCATTCTCGATCAGGTTGCGGACCGCGCGGCGCATCAGCGTAGGGCGCAGGTGCATGCGCAGGCGCGGCGCTTCCTCGAAGCTGACATCCTGATCGAGATCGCGGAAATCCTCGACCACGGCGTCGATCAGCGCGGACAAGTCGACATCGGTGGCCGGTTCGCTCGGACGACCGAGCCGGGCGAGGCTGAGGATGTCGTCGAGCGTGTGGTTCATCTCGTCGATCGTGTCCGCCATGCGGGCGCGGTCCTCGTCGTCCTCGACCGATTCGATGCGGACGCGGAGCGCGGCGAGCGGGGTGCGCAGGTCGTGGCCGATCGCGCCGAGCATGCGATCCTTCTCGTCGAGCATCGCGGTCACGCGGGTGCTGAGCGCATTGTATGCGGCGATCACCGCGCGGACATCGCTGGGGCCGCTTTCCTCGACCGGATCGGCATCGTCGCCGGGATGGAAGGCACGCGCGGCGACGGCGAGCTTGCGCAAGGGACGGGCGATGCGGTTGCCGGCCCAGAGCACGGGCAGCAGCACGACGATGTAGAGGATCAGGGTCTGGGCGAGCAGCTGCCAGATCAGGTTGCGCTCGCTGCGCGGCCAGGCCGAGCTGAGCGAGAGCCAGCCCTTGCCGGGCAGCTCGACCGCGATCATCAGCTCCGCGCCGAGGCGGCGCATGCGATCGGCGCGCGCGGGGTCCATGCGCTTGAGCAGCGGGCGGCTGGCGTCGATCGGGCGGACCACGGCGATGACCTGGCCGACGGGGACGCCGCCATCGGTGAGGCCGCGGCGCAGGTCGCGCTCGATGTCCGAGCGGCGGCCGAGTTCGGCGGGGACCGGATTGGCGGGGACGAAATCGACGCGGCCGCCGCGCATCAGCCGGCGGTTCTCGCGACCCTCGCGGCGATCGGCGCCGACCAGCGTGTCCGGGCGCGGGTTGACCGGGGTGCCGAGCCGCTCGGCGGCGTCGATCAGCCGGGTGACGGTGGGCACGATCACCTGGGCGAAGCGTGCGCTCTGCCGCTCGCGGACGAGCAGGCCGAAATTGATCGCCTGCGCCACGAACAGCGCGATCGCGACAAGCAGCGCGATCTGGCCGGGGAGGGAGCGGGGGAAGAGGCGGGTCATGAAAACATGACGGACAGGGTCACAGCCGCGTCACTTCGGCGGCGAGGGTGTAGCCGCCGCCCCAGACGGTCTTGATGATCGCCGGGTTCTTGGGATCGGGCTCGATCTTCTTGCGCAGGCGGCTGACCTGGTTGTCGATCGCGCGATCGAAGGCGGCGGCTTCGCGGCCCTGGGTCAGGTCGAGCAGCTGGTCGCGGGTCAGCACGGCACGGGGGCGGGTGACCAAAGCGTGGAGCAGGCTGTACTCGCCGGTCGACAGCGCGACCGAGACGCCTTCGCGATCGACCAGCGCGCGCTCGCCGGTCTTGAGCACCCAGCCGGCAAAGGCGTAGCTGCTCGCCTCGGGCGCGTGCTGGCGGGTGCCGCCGGCCTGGAGGCGGCGCAGCACCACCTTGATCCGGGCGGCAAGCTCGCGCGGGGAGAAGGGCTTCACGACATAGTCGTCGGCGCCCATTTCGAGGCCGACGATCCGGTCGGTCTCCTCGCCGCGCGCGGTGAGCAGGATAACCGGGGTGTCGCTGGTCTCGCGGATATGGCGGCAGAGCGACAGGCCGTCCTCGCCGGGCATCATGATGTCGAGCACCACCAGATCGATCGCATAGGCGGCCATGCGGGCGCGGGCGCCCTCGGCATCGCCGGCCTGGGTGATCCGGAACCCCTGCTTGGTGAGATACTGGGCGAGCGGCTCGCGGATCGAGCGCTCGTCCTCGACGAGCAGAAGGTGCGGCGTGTCCGACATATCAGGTTCGTAGGTCATGGGCGTGGCGCAGGACAAGGGGCAAGACGGGCGGAAAGGGGTGCCCGGGCCGGCGAGGAGGCGAGCCGGCCCGGGCAAGTCGGGAGGCTCAGTTTTCCGAGCCGCCCGTCGGGGGTGCCTGACGGTTGCCCATGCGGGCCATGATCGCCTGGCGCTCGGCCTGGTCGATCTTGCCGTCGTGGTTGCTATCGATACGGTCGAAGCGCTTCGCGGACTGGGCCTGCATGTCGGCCAGGGTCATGTCGCCGGACATGCCGCGGCCGCCCATGCCACCTGGGCGCGCCGCTCCGCGCTCGGCGTCGCTGACCTTGCCGTCCTTGTTGGTGTCGAGCCGGGCGAAGCGCGTGGCGACTTCGGCCATGAACTCGTCCTTGGTGATGACGCCGTCCTTGTTGGCGTCGAGGCGCTCGAACATGCCGCCGCCGCGCGGGGCATCCTGAGCGAAGGCGGGTGCTGCGAGCAGCGTCGAGCCGAAGGCGGCGGCGAGGAGGAACTTCTTCATGGGGACTGAACTCCTTGGTCGCGGAGGTCCGGCCCCCGTCAGGGTTCAGCTTTTCGGGGTGCGCTGTCGCAGGGGTTTGTCAGGCCCCCGGGAAAGTGTCGCAAATTGTCTCAGCCCGGTTTCCTAGCCGAAGATGGCGACGCCCTGCATCGCCTCGGCGATCGGCTCGCCCGCGGCGTTCCAGATGGTCATGCGCTGGGTGGAATAGCCGTGATGCGCGGTGTCGGCATTCGCATGGAGCAGCCACCAGCCATCGGTGGTGGCGGGCGCGGCGGTCTGGAAGTTGATCTGCCAGTTGAGCGAGCTGAGCGGAGTCTGTTGCTGCTCGATCAGCTTGAAGGCGGCGGGCGGAAGCGCGTCGCCGATCGCCATCAGCTCGACGAACGGATCGAGGCCGTCGCGGGCGCGGAGGCGCGCCCAGCGCAGCCATTCGGCGGGGCCGGTGCCGTCCCGGCGATCGTGGAAGTTGAAGTTGCCGGTGAAGAAGTCGTCGGGGCCGGTATAGAGCGCGGCATCGGCAGCGGGCGGGGCCTCGGTGGCGCGCGCGGCGGTGTCGTGGGCGATGCTCGATTGCAGCGGCGCCATGAAGACGAAGGTGGCGCGCAGGCCGAGGCCGGCTTCGGAGACGACATCGGACTGGATAAAGGCAGCGTTGCGGCCGCGGCGCAGCTTGGTGGCGGTGACGGTCACGTCGCCGGCGAGCGGGCCGATGAACGCGATCTGGGCCGAGCGCAGCGGCGGCAGGTCCGGCTCGGACTCGATCGCGGCCTGGAGCGCGAGCGCGGCGGAGAGCCCGCCATAGGCGGTACGCCGCTGCATCCAGTCCGACGGGATGGCGGTGGTGAAGCCGGCATCGGTGCGCACGGCGCCGGCAAGGATCTCGGCGAGCGGCGTCATGCGGCGAGATACCGGTCGCGCAGCTCGCGCTTGAGTACCTTGCCGATCGCGCTGCGGGGCAGCTCGTCGACCTTGATCAGGTCGGACAGGCGCTGGGTCTTGCCGACCTGGCCGTTGAACCAGGTGAGTGCCTCGGCCGGGTCCGCGGGGCCGGCGAAGAAGCCGAGCGGAGTCTCGCCCCATTGCTCGGACGGCACGCCGATCACCGCGCAATCGGTGACGCCGTCATGCGCGATCAGTATCGCCTCGAGGTCCGAGGGGTAGATGTTGAACCCGCCCGAGATGATCAGGTCCTTCTTGCGGTCCATCAAAATGAGAAAGCCGTCCGCGTCGAAGCGGCCGACATCGCCGTGGCGGATGAAGCGGTTGCCCTCGGCATCGTGCCAGGTCGCGTCGCGGGTCGCCTCGGCGCGGCCGTGATAGCCGGTCATCATGCCGGCCGAGCGGCCGACGACTTCGCCCATCTCGCCCTGCGGCACTTCGGCGCCTTCGTCGTCGATCAGGCGGATGTCCTGGCCGGGGAGCGGCTTGCCGACGGTGTGGAGCTTGTCGGGGTGCATGTTGCAGACCAGCGCGGTGGTGCCGCCGCCTTCGGTCATGCCGTAATATTCCACGAGCAGGCCGGGCCAGCGGGCGAGGATATCCGCCTTGAGCGCGGGCGAGAAAGGCGCGCTGGTGCAGGTCTTGAGCGCGAAGCTCGACAGGTCGAAGCTGTCGAAATCGGGCAGCGCCATGATCCGCTGATACTGGACGGGGACGAGCATGGCGTGGGTGGCGCGGTGCTTCGCGGCCTGGCTGACGAAGCTGTGCGCATCGAACTTGCCGAGCAGCACCGCGGTGCCGCCCCAGGCGATCGTCGGGATGAAGCTGACCAGCGTGGTGTTCGAATAGAGCGGCGTAGCGACCATCGTCACTGCGCTGCCGAAGCCGCCGGGCGCGCGGGCGATGTGCAGCCAGCGCATCGACTGAGGCTGGACGATGCCCTTGGGCACGCCGGTGGTGCCCGAGCTGTAGATGATGTTGAAGGGATCGTCGGGGCCGATCTCGACCGGTTCGGGCTTTGCTCCTTCCGGCGCGAGGAAGTCGCCCAGCGCTTCGAGCGGGATGCGCTTCGCGGTGACCGGCGTGTCGCCCAGCACCTTCGTGCCGCCGGCATCGAGGAACAGGATCTTCGCGCCGCAATCGCGGATCATCGCGGCGAGCTGCTCGGCAGTGGCGGAAGGCTGGAGCGGCGCGGGGATGCAGCCGGCCCGCAGCGCCGCCATGAACGCGCAGCCATAGTCGATCGAGGGCGAGGCGAGGATCGCGACAGCGTCGTTCTTGACCAGCCCCTCGCGCTGGAGCGCGGCGGCGAGGCGATCGAGCAGCGTATCGAGCTCGGCATAGGTGACCGAGCGATCCTCGAAGATCATCGCGGGCTTGTCCGGCCGCTCCGCGGCATGGCCGCGGATCAGGTCGGACAGCGTGGCGAACTCGCTCGCCAGCATCGCCTCGGTACGCATAACTTCTCCCCCGTTTCCGCAAGGCTAGGGGAGGCGGGCGGCGAACGCCATACGCAATTTTCGAAAAACGCTCAGCCGGGCTTGTCGGCCTCGGGCTCGGCGGCGAGGGGGCGCATATGGACGAACAGCGCGATGATAACCGCCGCGATCGCCATCAGCGAGCCGGCGACGAGGAAGGCGGCGCCGTCGAAGCCGTGGTGCGAGCCGGCCGCCAGCGCCTGGGTGGCGATCAGCGGGCCGAGGATCGCCGCGACATTGTTCATGCTCGACACGCCGCCCTGCAACGCGCCCTGGTGCGACGGGCCGACCATTGCCGAGAGCGTGCCGTTGAGCGCGGGGTAGGCGAAGGCGCCGAACGCGCCGATCAGGAAGAAGGCATAGACCTGCCAGCCCTGCTGGATGAAGGCGTAGGAGAAGAGCGTGAACGAGGCGCAGCTGAGTGCGATCAGCGCCGCGCCGCGCTCGCCGAAGCGCTTGATCACCCGACCGGTGAGCAGCGCCTGCACCAGCACGGTGAGGAAGCCGACATAGGCGAGCGACCAGCCGATCGCCGTCGCGTCCCAGCCGAAGCGGATCGCGGCCCAGAAGGACCAGGTCGATGGGTAGACGGTGCCGGCGAGCTGCCAGAAGAACCAGGCGAGCAGCAGCGGCCCGGCATTGCCGGCATGGAAGAGCGGGCGGAAGGCGCCGATGATGTGCGCGTCCGACCAGCGGAACGGGCGGCGGTTCTCCTGCGCCAGCGTCTCGGGCAGGAAGAAGAACATCACCACTGCGTTGAGGCCGGCGCAGATCGCGGCGATCAGGAACGGCGCGCGCAGGCCTAGCCCCGCGCTGATCCCGCCGAGCGCCGGGCCGAGGATGAAGCCGACGCCGAACGCCGCGCCGACCAGGCCGAATACGGCGCTGCGCTTCTCCGCCGGGGTCACGTCGGCGATGACGGCGCTGGCGGGGCCGAAGGTGGCGCCGGCGATACCGGCGATGACGCGGCCGACGAACAGCCAGATCAGGCTGGGCGCCCAGGCCATCAGCGCATAGTCGATCGCGAAGGCGATCATCGAGAGGATCAGCACTGGGCGGCGGCCAAAGCGGTCGCCGAGATTCCCGAGCACCGGCCCGGCGAAGAAGCCGGCGATGGCGAAGGCGGCGAGCATCCAGCCGGCGATGCGGGTGGCTTCGTCGAGCCCGACATGGCCGAGCTCGGTGACCAGCGCCGGCAGCACCGGCATGACGATGCCGAAGCCGATCACGTCGATGAGCACGGCGATCAGGACGATCGGCACCGCGCGATGTTCGAACTTCATGACTGTCCCCTCTTGGGCGCCGCTCTTATCGTTCCCGTCATCCCGGCGAAAGCGGGGAAAAGGGACATAGCCGATGCCCGCCTCGCCGATCGGGCGATTTCCGGCGAGGCTTGACGCGAGCCAAGCCATACCGCATCTTCGAAATCAACGAGAACACCCCGGGAGAGACTGATGGCCACGGCCCCCGATATCGACGCGCCGGCAAATCGGCTGGATGCGTTCCGCGGCGAAGTCCGCGCATGGTTGACCGCGAACTTCCCGCCGGAGCTGAAGGGCAAGGACAATGCGATGTCCGCGGTCGAGGGGCCGCACACCAATTCGCCGGCGGAAGACGCCTGGCAGACGGCGATGGGCGAGAAGGGCTGGGGCGTGCCGACCTGGCCGAAGGAATATGGCGGCGGCGGCTTGAGCCGCGCCGAGGCGCGGGTGCTGCAGGAAGAGATGCAGCGCGCCGGCGCCTGGAACCCGATCGGCGGCATGGGCGTGATGATGTTCGGCCCGACGCTGCTCGAATATGGCACCGAGGAACAGAAGCGCGAGCATATCCCCGCGATCGCCAAGGGGACGGTGCGCTGGTGCCAGGGCTATTCGGAGCCGGGGGCGGGGTCCGACCTGGCCTCGCTCCAGACCTTCGCCGAGGACCATGGCGACCATTATGTCGTCAACGGCCAGAAGACCTGGACCAGCGGCGGCCAGTGGGCGGACAAGTGCTTCATGCTGGTCCGCACGGACAAGACGAAGAAGCATGAAGGCATCACCTTCCTGCTCTGCGACATGGACACGCCGGGCGTCGAGGTGAAGCCGATCCAGCTGATCTCGGGCTCGTCGCCCTTCTGCGAGACCTTCTTTACCGATGTGAAGGTGCCCAAGGCCAACCGCGTCGGCGCGGAGGGCGAGGGCTGGACGATCGGCAAGCGGCTGCTCCAGCACGAGCGCTCGAGCCTGTCGGGCGGCGGATCGACCGCGGGGCGGATGTTCGCGGGCGCGTCGCTCGGCCAGATCGCCAGGAAGCTGGTCGGCGTCGATGCCGAGGGCCGGATCGCCGATGCCGACCTGCGCAGCCGGATCGCCCGGCACGAGATGGACCTGCGCAGCTTCATGCTGACGCTGCGCCGTTCGGCGCTGGAGGCCAAGTCGAACCAGGGGCCGAGCGCCGCCACGTCGATCATGAAGAATGTCGGCGCGCGGATCATGCAGGAGCGCTCCGAGCTGCTGATCGAGATCCGCGGCTTTGCCGGCATGGGCTGGGAAGGCGAGGGCTTTGGCGAGGACGAGCTGCGCGACGTGCGCACCTGGCTCTTCGGCAAGGCGGTGTCGATCTATGGCGGCTCGACCGAGATCCAGAACAATGTGATCGCCAAGCGCATCCTGGGGATGCTGGATCATCAGTAATATCTCCCTCTTCCCTTCAGGGGAGAGGGCCGGGGAGAGGGGGAGAGCGCGGGCAGTTGCCCCTCTCCCCAACCCTCTCCCCGCAAGCGGAGAGAGGGAGTTAATTGTGGCCATCCTGACCGAAGAACAGACGATGCTGCGCGACATGGCGCGGGAGTGGGCGGACAATGAGTCGCCGGTCACTGCGTTTCGCAAAATGCGGGGCGCCGCGCCGGCCGCCGGCTATGACGCCGCGACCTGGGCCGCGCAGGGCGAGATGGGCTGGACCGGGATCCTGGTGCCCGAGGCGCAGGGCGGGGCGGGGATGGGCTATGTCTCGCTCGGCCTGGTGCTCGAGCAGCTCGGCCGCACGCTGACCGCGACACCGCTCGCCAGCACGGCCGCGGCGACCAGCGCGATCCTGATGGGCGGCTCGGACGCGCAAAAGGCCGAATGGCTGCCGAAGATCGCCTCGGGCGAAGTGGTCGCCACGCTGGCGATCGACGAGGGGCCGCGCTTCGATCCTGCGAAGATCGAGACCAGGGTGGAGGGCGGCAAGCTCAGTGGTGTGAAGGCGTTCGTGCCCGAGGGCGACAGCGCGCAGCTGTTCGTCGTCGCGGCGGCGGACGGGCTGTATCTCGTCTCGAGCGATGCCGGGGTGACGCGTTCGCCGCGCCATCTGATCGACTCGCGCAGCCACGCCCAGGTCAGCTTCGAGGGGGCGCCGGCCGAGGCCTTGGGCGGCGGCACCGAGCTGACGGGCCATGTCGCGGACCGCGCGGCGGCGGCGATCGCAGCCGAGATGCTCGGCATGGCCGAAAGCGCCTTTGCCCAGACCAACGACTATCTGAAGACGCGCGTCCAGTTCGGCCAGGTGCTGGCGAGCTTCCAGGCGCTGCAGCACCGGATGGCGAAGATGTTCACCGAGCTGGAGCTGTGCCGCTCGGCAGTGGAAGGCGCGCTCGAGGCGATCGACAGCGGGCGGGCGAACGTGGCGCAGGAAGTCAGCCTGGCCAAGGCGGTGGCGAACGAGACGCTGCACCTGGTCAGCCGCGAGATGGTCCAGCTGCACGGCGGCATCGGCATGACCGACGAGCATGACGCCGGATTTTACCTCAAGCGTGCCCGCGTGCTGGAGGCGCAATGGGGCAATGCGGCGTGGCACCGCGACCGGTTCGCGCGGCTGAACGGCTATTGAGGCTCTTCTCCCTCTCCCCCTTGGGGGAAGGGCTTTGGATCCGGCTTTCGCCGGGTGACAGATAGTGCAAAAGGGAACCAAGAAGTCTGTTATTCCCTAGGGGAACCCGACGAACGCATTATGACATTTGCGCAACACTGGTAGTTTAGTCCCCTTTTGCAACTCTTGTTCTGCTTGACGTCTCTCAGGGACGTGTCAGTATTCGAGGATAGGGTATGGAGCCGCTAAAGTGCTCCGGCCCGTGGTGGGAGAGAGATGATGATGCGGTTTCGCCTTCTGACGGCCGTTGCGGTTCCCGCGCTTACCATGGCACTCGCGACGCCGGCTTTTGCACAGGATACCCAGACGACGCCAGCCGATGCATCCGCGCAGGATGACGGCGTACGCGATCCCAATGAAATCGTCGTGACTGCGCAGGGCCGCGCCCAGGTGCTCTCCGACGTGCCGCTCGCCGTCTCGGCGGTGGGGGCCGAGCAGCTCGAGCGCACCGGCGCCACCGACATCCGCGCGCTGAACCAGGTCGCGCCGTCGCTGCTCGTCTCGTCGACCGGCAGTGACGCCAACACCTCGGCCCGTATCCGCGGCGTCGGCACGGTGGGTGACAATCCGGGCCTCGAAAGCTCGGTCGCGACCTTCATCGACGGCGTCTATCGCTCGCGCACCGGCCTCGGCCTCAACGACCTGGGCGAGATCGAGCGCATCGAAGTACTGCGCGGCCCGCAGGGCACGCTGGGCGGCCGCAACGCCTCTGCCGGCATGCTGAGCGTCACCACCAAGGCGCCGAGCTTCACCTTCGGCGGCATGGCCGAGGCGACCTATGGCAATTACGACTTCTGGCGGCTGCAGGCCGGCGTGACCGGGCCGCTGTCGGACCAGATCGCCTTCCGCCTCGACGGCCTCTATTCGAAGCGCGACGGCTATTATCACGACGTGAACACCGGCCGCGACATCAACAACCGCGACCGCTACCTCGTTCGCGGCCAGCTGCTGTTCCAGCCGAACTCGGACATCTCGATCCGCCTGATCGGCGACTATAGCCATCGCAAGGAAGATTGCTGCGCCGCCGTCTACGCGACTGCCGACGTGTCGCAGTCCAATGCCTATGTCTCGACCACCAATCCCGGGCTGATCGCGCCGGGCACGCCGGTGGCGACGGTGCTGACCGGGATTACCGGCACCACCTTCGCCCAGTATTTCCCGGGCTATAACAACGCCTATTCGCGCCAGATCGCGACCAGCGCGAACCGTTCCTATACCGGCATCACCAAGGACTGGGGCTTCTCCGGCCAGATCGACTGGAACCTGGGCGGCGTCGAGCTGACCTCGATCACCGCCTATCGCGACTATCACAACACCCAGGCGGCCGATGCCGATTACGGCCTGGCCGACATTCTCTATTTCGGCCCGAAGAGCGGCCGCGAGTTCAAGACCTTCACGCAGGAACTGCGCTTCCACGGCACCGCGTTCAACGACAAGCTCGACTGGCTGGTCGGCGGTTACTACGCCAATGAGGACCTGGTGACGCGCAGCGAGCTGAAGTTCGGCAACGACTATGGCCGCTTCGCCGCTTGCCGCGTGGTCTATGGCTCGTTCAGCGCCTTCTACAACCCGAACAATGTCGGCTGCCTGACGCCGACCGGCGTGGCGGTGCTGAGCAACACGCTCGGGCCGCTCGGCGCGGCGGGCTCGGCGATGGTGCAGGGGCTGCAGCGCCTCGACACCGTGCGCAACGTCGGCGACGACACAGCGAACTTCAACCAGAACAGCAAGAACTACGCGTTCTTCACGCACAACATCGTGCACCTGGCCAAGGGCCTCGATCTGACGGTGGGCCTGCGCTACACCAACGAGACCAAGAAGCTCGATGCCAACTTCAACAACAACAACACGATCTGCCCGGTGCAGCAGGCGAACCTGCTGCCCTATATGGGCGTGGCCGCGCTGGCGCCGCTGGCGGGCGGCATCATCACGCTGAGCTGCCAGGGCGGCTCGTCCTCGGCGCTCAACGCGCTGACGCTGAACGACACCCGCAAGGAGGACAAGTTCACCGGCACGGCGATCCTGTCGTACAAGCCGACCGACGACATGCTGCTCTATGCGAGCTATTCGCGCGGCTACAAGTCGGGCGGCTTCAACCTCGACCGTTCGGCCTTCAAGAACCCGAGCGCGGCGCAGCCGCTGCCGATCTTCCCGATCAGCACGGCCAATGCGGGCTATTATGCCGATGTCCTCCAGTTCGACGAGGAAACGGTCAACGCCTACGAACTGGGCATGAAGTACTCGAGCCGGGGCTTCAACTTCAACGTCGCCGGCTTCCGCCAGGAGTTCAGCAACTTCCAGCTGAACACGTTCAACGGCACGGTGTACCTCGTCCAGAACATCAATGGCTGCAAGAGCAGCCTGGGCGGCGGCGATCGCGACCTGAGCGCGACCACCGGCACCTGCGCGGCGGGCAACACCAAGCCGGGCGTGGTTTCGACCGGCTTCGAAATCGAGACGAGCATCTCGCCGGTGCGCTCGGTCAACTTCAACTTCGGCGTGACCTACGCCAAGACCAAGTACGCCAACGACCTGGTCGGCTCGAAGAGCGGCGCGCCGCTCGATCCGGCGCTGCGCCTGCTGCCGGGCAAGCTGCTCTCGAACGCGCCTGAATGGGTGGTGACGAGCTCGGCGGCCTGGACCCCGTCGCTGGGCGGCAACCTGCGCGGCCTGCTCTATGTCGATGCCCGCCTGGCCGATGACTACAACACCGGCTCGGACCTGTTCCCGCAAAAGGCACAGGACAGCTTCGTGGTGGTCAATGGCCGTATCGGCATCGGCAGCGAGGACCAGAAATGGGCGCTCGAGCTCTGGGTCCAGAACGCGACCAAGGCCAATTACATGCAGGTCGGTTTCAGCTCGCCGTTCCAGGCGGTGAGCACCACGCCGACGGCGGGCTATCCGGGCGGATCGCAGATCTTCTCGGCCTATCTCGCCGAGCCGCGCACGTACGGCGTGACGCTGCGCTCGCGCTTCTGATCCCCGGGGAAGGGGTGTGGGACGGGCTCGCGGAGAAATCCGCGGGCCCGTTTCCGTTTGACCTGTGCAGGGTTAGCGGCGACTCTTGGTAAATTCACCGCCGGGAGTAGCTGCCTTGCCCAATTCGATACGTCCTCTTTTCTCCAGCGCCAGCTTCGAGCGGACCGGAAGCTTCTTCCGTCGGCTCGGGTTCGAGACATGGCAGGAGCGGGACGTGCTGGTGGTGGCGGACGACGGGGCGGAGATCGCCTATCTCGACCTGTCGCCGCCCGAAGGCGAGCCGCTGCCCGAGGCCGAGTTCCGCAACGAGACCTGCGTGATCGAGGTCGATGACGTCATGGAGTGGCACGAGCGGATCAGCGCCTCGTCGCAGCGCTTCCGGACGATGAGCCCGCCCAGCTATCGCGGCGCGCCGCGGGTCAATGCCTGGGAACAGCCGGCGACGGCGATCACCGATCCCGACGGCAACCTGATCTGGTTCGTCCAGCGCGGCGGATAGCGCTTCAGTACGGGTTCAGGCGCGGGCGTGCAGACAGGGCATCGATTTTGGAGAGATGCCCGATGCGTTCGCTGTTGCCCGTTCTCGCTTTCGCTGCATTCGCAATGCCCGGCTCGGCCCTCGCGCAGGCCGCGGCGCCGCAATGCGGGGTGAGCGTCCAGTTCGCCAGCTATGCGATGGGGATCGACCGCGGCGCCTTCGATCGGGTGCAGGCGCTGCTCAAGCGCGACAGCCGGGTGCGCGGCGTCGAGCTGCAGCGCTGGGGCCGCGAAGGCGAGACCAACCTTTGCGTGCAGCTGCGCCGGACCCGCGATGCGCGGGCGGTGTTCACCCGGGTGAAGAAGGCGCTGCCGGCCAAGCCGCGCGGGCCGATCACGGTGGAGGCATCGGGCGGCCTGCGCTTCGAGGCGCCGCGCGCTCGCTAGGGCGGCAGGCCCGGCGCGCACAACCGTGCGGGCAAAGGGCTATTGCGACTAACTTGCATTAGTGGGGCGACGCTGCTAGCCGCACCCCCGATCAGGCCGCCTGAAGACGCGGCGCCAATCTCGGGGACTTCCAATCATGGCCGTGCGCTCGCGCCTTTCGCTGCTTTCCTTGCCGTTGCTGGCGCTCACCGCGGCAATGCCGCAGGTCGCCCTTGCCCAGCAGGCCGAGCCCAAGGGTGACGGCGAGGGCGAGGAGACGATCGTCGTCACCGCCGCGCGCACGGTGCTGCCGCCCAACGCGCTGCCGCTCACCATCGATGTGATCGACAAGCAGAAGCTCGACCAGCAGATCGCAATCTCGGGATCGGTGACCGATGCGGTGTCAAACCTGACGCCGTCCTTCTCGCCGACGCGGCAGAAGCTGTCGGGCGCGGGCGAGACGCTGCGCGGGCGCTCGCCGCTCTACGCGATCAACGGCATCCCGCAGTCGACTCCGATGCGTGACGGCAGCCGCGACGGCTTCACGATCGACGGCTTCTTCGTCGACCGGGTCGAGCTGATCTATGGTTCGAACGCACTGCAGGGGATCGGCGGCACCGGCGGCATCGTCAACCAGGTGACGGTGGGCGCGCCCAAGACCGACGGGATCAGCGGCCGCGTGCTGCTGCAGGGCACCGCGGACAATGATTTCTCCGGCGACGGGCTGGGCGGCAAGGCCGCGGGACTGGTCCAGTGGAAGTCGGGGCGCTTCGACGCGACCTTCGGCGCGGCGTTCGAGAAGCGCGGCGTCTTCTATGACGGCGACGGCCGCCGCGTGGGCCTGAACCTCACCCAGGGCGAGACGCAGGATTCAAAGACCGTCTCGCTGTTCTCGCGCCTCGGCTACCAGGTCGGCGAGACCGGTCGGCTCGACCTGATCGCCAGCCGCTTCGAGCTGAAGGGCGGCGGCAATTATGTCGCGGTGGCGGGCAACCGCACGACCGGGCTGCCGACGAGCGCGGTGCGGGGCGATGCGCCGGGCAAGGCCGCGGCGAGCCGCACCGAGAGCGTGGCGCTGACCTATAGCGACACCGCGCTGGGCGGCGGCAATCTCGTCGCGCAGGTCTTCTTCAACCGCACGCACGACACGTTCGGCGGCGAGATCGCGCCGATCGCGACCTTCCAGGACCCGTCGATCGACCCAACCGAGAAGCTGTTCGACCAGTCCGAGAACCGCTCGCGCAAGCTGGGCGCCAAGCTGAGCTATGAGCGCGCGGTGCCGGGCTTCGAGGCGCTGACCGCGACGCTGGGCTTCGACGCGCTGGTCGACAAGACCGAGCAGCGGCTGATCGCCACCGGCCGCGTGTGGGTGCCGCCCAGCGACTTCCGCAGCCTGGCGCCGTTCGCCCAGGCGAATTTGAAGCTGTTCGACGGCAAGCTGCGCCTTGCCGGCGGCGTCCGCTACGAGAATGTCGCGATCAAGATCGACGATTATCACACGCTCGCCTCGACCACCTATGTCGCGCCGAACAAGGCGACCTATGGCGGTGTCGCTGTCTCGGGCGGCAAGCCCAAGTTCGAGGACCTGCTCGTCAATGGCGGCGTGATCCTGGAGCCGGTGCCGGGCATCCGCGCCTATGCGAGCTATGCCGAGGGCTTCACCGTTCCGGACATCGGCCGCATCACCCGCGCGATCAAGGTGACCGGCGTCGACTTGGACAACTATCTCGACATCTCGCCGATCGTCTCGAACAACCGCGAGATCGGCCTGGAAGTGAAGCGCGGGCCGCTCGACGGATCGGTCACCTATTTCTGGTCATCGAGCGACAAGGGCCAGCTGCTGATCGCGCGTTCGGGCGGCATCTTCGACGTGCAGCGCCAGCGCGTGGAGATCCAGGGCCTCGAAGTGAACCTTGGGGTCAAGCTGCCGGTGCCGGGGCTGCGCGCCTCGGCCGGCTATGCCACGCTCAAGGGGCGCTATGACGCGGACACGGTGCCGGACGGCAAGGTCGACACCGATCTCGACGGCACCAACATCTCGCCGGACCGCGTCAACCTGGCGCTCGACTATGCCACGGGACCGTTCAGCGCACGTGTGCAGACGCAGTTCTTCCTGTCGCGCCACTTCGACGGCACGGCTCGCCGGATCGACGACGCCAACCCGCTGCACCCGCAGAAGCTCTACATGAACGATTTCGGCGGCTATGTGCTGACCGACGTCTATGTCCGCTACCAGACCCGGCTGGGCGGGCTGAGCCTGAGCGTCGCCAACCTGTTCGACAAGATGTACATCGACTATAGCTCGGACACCCGCCTGCCGAACGACAACACGGTGTTCTATGCCGGGCGCGGGCGCACCTTCACGCTGAGCTGGGACTATCGTTTCTGATGCAACGCGGCGTGATGGGATGGCTGGACCTGGTGCACCGCTGGACCGGCGGCGTGCTCGGGCTGGTGCTGGCGATATTGGGGCTGACCGGGGCGATCCTGGTCCATGAGGACAGCTGGCTGGGCTGGACGCTTCCGCACGCCGCCGATGTGCGCGTGGCGGATCCGGAGGCGATCGCGGCGACCACCGCGAAGCTGATGGCAGCCGAGCCCAGGGCGCAGGGCATCACCTATGCCAGCGACGGCTTCGGCCTGCATCAGGTGCGGATGGCCAAGGGCGCCGGCGCCTATGCCGATCAGGCGGGCAATGTCGTGACGCGCTGGGACAGCCAGTGGAGCCGCCCCGAGCATTGGCTGTTCGATCTGCACCACCATCTGTTCACCGGCGATACCGGCGAGACGGTGATCGGGCTGGCGGGGCTGGCCAGCATCCTGTTCGTGGTCACCGGATCGATCCTGTGGTGGCGGACGCGCAAGACCTTCAAGTTCCGGCTGTGGCCCAAGCGGCTGAGCCGTCCGATGATCGTGATGCAGCATCGCGACCTGGGCATCGTGATGGCGCCGGTGCTGCTGCTCTCGGCGGTGACCGGCACGATGATGGTATTCAAGCCGTTCGCGCAGCTGATCACCATGCCCTTCTCCTCGCCTGCGGCCGATGCCGCGGCGATGAAGCCGCCCAAGGTGAAGAGCGGACCGCTGGCCGCGCATCCGGACTGGCGCGCGATCATCACCGCCGCCCATGCCCGTTTCCCCGACGCGCAGATCCGCATCCTCTCGCTTCCCCGCAAGCCCGGCGATCCGATCCTGGTGCGGATGAAGCGGGCGGGCGAGTGGCTGCCCAATGGCCGCTCGAACATCTGGTTCGATGCTGCCGACGGCCACATGCTCGGATCGATCGACGCACTGGCGCTGCCCAAGGGGGCGCAGGTCTTCAACGGCGCCTATCCGCTGCACGCGGCGAAGGTGGGCGGGCTGCTCTATCGGCTGCTGATGACCTGCTCGGGGCTAGCGATGATGCTGCTCGGCAGCCTGGCGGTGTGGAGCTTCTGGTTCAAGCGGCCGAAGCCGAAGAAGACGCCGGTACGGAAAACAGCCTAATTCGTCATCCCGGCTCGAGGCCGGGGTGACGGGGGTTTAGCCTGGCGCGAACTTCTCTCCCTTGTAGCTGCGCACCGCGTTGCCGCGTTCGAGCGCGCGGTTCTGGTCCCAGAGGTCGCGCTTGCCGGATGCGGCGCCGCGTTCGCGCTGGGCCTCGAACAGCATCGCCAGCTTGAGACGGGCGATCCGGCGGTTGGCGTGTTGCGAGCGCTGGTCCTGCGAGAAGCTGGTCAGCCCGGTCGGCAGGTGCGTGGCGCGGACGGCGCTGTCGGTCTTGTTGACGTGCTGCCCGCCCGGGCCCGAGGCGCGGATCGCCTGATAGGCGATATCCGCGTCGCGAAGCTCGGGGACATCCTCGGCCGCCGGCGCGCGGGTGACGCCGACGAACCAGTTGCGGCGCTTGTGCAGCGGACGGAACGGGCTGGTGCCGATCCAGCGGATCGTGCCGGTGCGCGCATCGGCAAAGCCTTCCGCACCGTCGCCGGCGACGCGCAGCAGCACCGAGGCGGCGGGGCCGGTGACCGGCTCCACCGGCTCGCACACCAGGCCCGCCGCCTGGGCCTCGCGGGCCCAGGCGCGGACGAGCTGCTCGACGACCCATTCGCATTCCTTCGGACCCTGGCCCGAGGAGAGGTGAAGGACGATCTCGGTCATGCGCGCCTCGTCTTGTAGGTGACGAGCGGGCGGAGCGTGGCGACGAGATCGACCAGGCCGTGCTGCTTGAGGTCGTGCACGACCTGGTGGATGTCCTTGTACGCCTGGGGTGCCTCCTCGTAGATCAGGTCGCGGTCCTCGCAGATCACCCGGCTGCCGAGCGCGGTGCGTTCGAGATCCGGGATGCGGAAGCGGCGGGCGAGCTTGTCGCGCGCCTCGCTGCGGCTCCACTTGCGACCCGCGCCGTGCGCCAGCGAGTGGAGCCCGGCATCGGCCCCGTCACCCGGGCGGGGACGGACCAGATAGGTCATGTCGCCGCGCGAGCCGGGGATGACGACCAGCCCCCTGTCCGCCGGTGCCGCTCCCTTTCGGTGCAGCCAGCCGCCCTGGTGGGGCGTGACGCTGTTGTGGCAGATGTCGAGCAGCCGCTCTCCCGAAGTGCCGAGGCGATCGAGGAACCGTTCGGCGATCACCGCGCGGTTGAGCTCCGCCCAGCGCACGGCACCGTCATGTTCGGCCAGATAGGTGTCGCAATCGGGCGTGCCGGCGGCGAGGCCGTCGACATTGTGGCGGGCGCGGTGGCGGTCGAGGATCGCCTGGCCGAGCCCGCGCGAGCCGCTGTGCACCATGAGCTGGACCGCCTGCGCGTCGAGCTCGAGTGCGTCGAACAGGCCGGCGTCGAACACTTGTTCGAAGCGCAGCAGCTCGGCGAAGTGGTTGCCGCCGCCGATCGTGCCGAGCGCGTCGCGGGGCAGGGCGGAGAGCCCTGCTTCGGCGAGGCGCGTGGCGGCGTCGCCTTCCCACGGCTCCTCCAGCCCGTGGAGCTTGCGCACCGCGGTGTCGGGACGGAACTTCCGCAGCTTCGCGGCCGTCTGCCACAGGCCCATGCCGCAGCCGATGTCGCTGCCAACCAGGTGCGGATAGACGAGCGTGCGCGACCAGAAGGCTGCGCCGACCGCGATGCCGCGCCCGGCATGGAGATCGGGCAGGCCGACGACCGCGTCGATGCCGGGCATCGCAGCGGTCTGGTGAAGCTGGTCGATCGCGGCCTGCTCGATCCAGCTTTCGGGCGAGGCGACGAGGTGGATGCTTGCCGTCATGGCCGGACCTCCCCGGAGACGAGGAAGGACGGCAGACGGCGACGTGGAGTATTGAACGATGCAGCGGCTTTATCGCCGCGCAAAAGGGTCAGGCGATCGAAGTCGCCTGCAAGGGGCTTGCCCATGTCGAATGTTCCCGAACTCGGAAAAAGGAAGTGGCGATGGATGCGGTGATGGTCTGCACGGGCTCACTCCTTTCCTGAGCTGGGGTCGATGGCGGCGCCCCTAGCCGAATAT
>Ga0164294_10000401_pt1 | contig 41196 bp, 42 predicted proteins | sample GEODES005metaG_FD_111479 | JGI IMG/M metagenome (GOLD analysis project Ga0164294, IMG submission 111479) | Oligotrophic lake water microbial communities from Sparkling Lake, Wisconsin, USA - GEODES005 metaG | ecosystem: Environmental > Aquatic > Freshwater > Lake | place: USA: Sparkling Lake... | reverse complement strand
TGATGACGAACAGTGGTTGCTTGAAACCATCGTTCGAGGATTTGTGGCGCAGCCATGCCGCCGGGCTGCACAAAGGCCAGGGGGCTGTGATCATGGCCGGCAATTTGGCTTCGCCGCCAAGCGAAGCCATGCCGGGTCAGTCAAGCGCGAGGCCCCAACAGATCAACGCGCCATCCTCATGATCGATGCGGATGCCGGTGCGCGTGAAGCCGGATTGTTCGAGCACCCGTTGCGACGGCAGATTGTCCAAGGCAGTTTCGGCGGCGACCCGGCTGACCCGAAGGTCATGGCGCGCCCATTCGGCCACCGCCTGCACGCCGGCGCTGGCGTGCCCGTGGCGGCGGCGGCTGGCGGCGATGCCATAGCCGATGTGGATTGTCCCGGCGTCCGGTGGCGCCACCAGCGAGCACAGGCCGACGATTTCGGCATCGTGCACGATCACCCAGGCCGCGGGCGCGAACTGTGGGCGGATCGTTGCGGCGAGATCGCGCAGCATGGCCAGCACTTCGGGGGATTCGATGCCGCCATCGGCCACGCCGAGGCCCGGCAGCGGCGTGCCAGCGATCAGCGCGGCGAAATGCAGGTCGTCGGCGGCGATGATGCGAACGGCCACGGTTCAGCCGCGCCGGCAGTTCAGCGCGCCATAGCGCGGCACGGCCTGGCGCGCTGCGATCATGGCGCAGCCGATGTTGACGCCATCGGCCGTGCAATTGACGACGCGACGGCCATAGCTATCGACGTCCAGCGTTTCGCACCGGACGGCACGGCCGCGGGTGAGGCGCCTGAGATAATCGCGGGAGGCAAAGGGATCGCCGCGCACGCAGCGGCGGCCGGGATTGCAGGCGCCGGGCATTTCCGGCGCATCGATGCCGTACAGGCGCATCGATCCGGGCACGTTCCGGCACCGGACATTGTCGCCATCATGGTGAGAGGGCGCCGCGCACAGGAAGCTGGCGGCGCTGGCCAGGGCGAGGAACGGCATGGGCATGTGCGGAAATGTACCGGAAATGTTCCGGTTGGCAAGGGGTGAGGTCGGCTGACGTGCAACCCCTCACCCCGCTCGCCTTCGGCGAGCCGCCCTCTCCCGCAAGGGGAGAGGGACTTGTCAGTCGCGGAACGGGTCTTTCACCAGGATGATGTCGTCGCGTTCGGGCGAGGTGCTGACCAGCGCCACCGGGCATTCGGTCAGTTCCTCGATGCGGCGGATATATTTGATGGCCTGGGCGGGCAGTTGCGCCCAGCTGCGCGCGCCGGCGGTGGATTCGCTCCAGCCTTCGAAGCGTTCATAGATCGGCTCGACACGCGCCTGATCGGACGGGTGGGCGGGCAGGTGATCGAGCACCTGGCCGTCCAGCCGATAACCGGTGCAGATCAGCACTTCATCAAAGCCATCGAGCACGTCGAGCTTGGTGAGCGCCATGCCGGTGATGCCGCCCACCGCCATCGCCTGGCGCACCAGCACCGCATCGAACCAGCCGCAGCGGCGCTTGCGCCCGGTGACCGTGCCGAATTCATGGCCGCGCTGCCCAAGCTTCTCGCCGGCGTCATTGTCCTGCTCGGTGGGGAAGGGGCCGGAACCGACGCGGGTGGTATAGGCCTTGACGATGCCGAGCACATAGCCGGTGGCATCCGGCCCCATGCCGCTGCCCGCCGCGGCCTGGCCGGAGACGACATTGGACGAGGTGACGAACGGCCAGGTGCCATGATCGACATCGAGCAGCACGCCCTGCGCGCCTTCGAACAAGATGCGGTCACGGCGCCAGCGCGCATCACGCAGCCGTTTCCAGGTCGGCTGAATGAACGGCAACACGGACGGCGCGACTTCGGCCAATTGCGCGCGCAGTTCATCGGCATCGACCGGCGCGACGCCGAACCCGGCGCGCAGCGCATTGTGGTGGGCAAGCAGGCGCTCAAGCTGCGGCGCGAGTTCATCGAGATGCGCCAGATCGATGACCCGCAGCGCACGGCGGCCGACCTTGTCTTCATAGGCGGGGCCGATGCCGCGCCGCGTGGTGCCGATCTTGCCGGCGCCCATGGCGTCTTCGCGCAAGGCATCGAGATCGCGGTGCAGCGGCAGGATCAGCGGGCAGGTTTCCGAAACGGCCAGATTGTCCGGCGTGATCGACACACCCATGCCGCTGATGCGTGCCACTTCATCGCGGAAATGCCAGGGATCGAACACCACGCCATTGCCAATGATGGAAAGCGTGCCGCGCACGATGCCCGATGGCAGCAGCGAGAGTTTATAGACCTGATTGCCGACCACCAACGTGTGGCCGGCATTGTGGCCACCCTGGAAACGCACCACCACATCGGCGCGCGCCGACAGCCAATCGACAATCTTGCCTTTGCCTTCATCGCCCCACTGGGCGCCGATCACGGTGACGTTGGGCATTGCAGCCTTTCAGATGATACGCGGGCGGCGATTAGGCCCTGAACGGACAAGCGTCAACGCCAGCCCCCTCACCTGACGTAGCTGGCGCCGTTGATGTCGAGCGTTGCCCCGGTCAGGCTGGCCGGTGCGTCGGTGGCCAGCCAGCGGATGGTTTCGGCGACTTCCGCCGCATCGGCCACCCGGCCCAGCGGGATATCGGCCAGCAACTTGTCGCCGCCGCGGCTGGCCAGATACTCTTCCGCCATGCCGGTCATGGTGAAGCCCGGCGTGATGGCGAAGGCCAAGATGGCTTGGGCGGCATAGCCCCGGGCGATCGTCTTGGTCATGGCCAGCATGCCGCCCTTGGCCGCCGCATAATGCCAATGCTTCGGCGAATCGCCGCGATGGCCGGCGCGGCTGGCGACGTTGATGATGCGGCCGCCTCCGTTTTGCTGAAAGTGCAGGACGGCATGGCGGCACAGATCGGCGGCGCTTTGCAGGTTGATGGCGAGACTGCGCGCCCATGTGGCGGCAAAGCCATCTGCGTCGGCCGGATCAGCCGCCTCGAACACGCCTGCATTGTTGACCAGCACATCGATGCGGCCATCGGCCAGTGCCAATGCGGCCTGCCACAGGGCATCGGCGGCTTGGGGTTGCGCGAAATCGGCGGCGATCAGTCCGCCGCCGCCGGCCGTGGATTGGCCGATCACCTGGTGGCCGGCCGTGATGAGGGCATGATGTGCGGCTGCGCCGATGCCGCGTGATGCGCCGGTGAGAAGGATGGTCGCCATGGCGGTGCCTATGGAGTGGCGCTGCCGGCTTTGTCCAGCCGGCGCGTGATGGCGGAGCTTGCAGACGTGCGACGCTGCTGCCAATCGCCTTCGATCAGCACTGCATCCAGCCCACGCGCCGCCAGCTCATCCTCGATTGCAGATTGGAAGGCCAAGCGATTCTGGCCGACGAATTGGCGCGTGCCATCGTCCACCCACGGCGTGTCCGGCGCGAACAGCAGGTGCAGATCGGCGCGCGCCGGGATGGCGGAAATTTCCGGATCGCGGCGCCCATGCAGCATACGGAACCAGGCGGCGGTGATCACCACATCCGTATCCTCGATCAGCATCAACGGGCGGGTTGCGCGCAATCGGCCGAGCCGGGCGGCATGTTCGCGGGCGATGTGGCGCAGCGCTTCCGGCGTGAAATCGGTGCCGATCGTCTCGGCATATTCGCGGCCATATTCGGGCATGATCACGCCGCCCAGCTGCGGTGCCAATTGCGCCGCCAGCGTTGATTTTCCGGTCGATTCAACCCCCAGAAAGGCGACGTGAAGCATCAGACCGGCAACGCCCGGCGCCATTCCCGCCAGCTGTACAATGCGATGGCCAGGAACAGCCCATAGAGCCCGGCCGTCACCCACAAGGCCTGACCGGCATAAAGCGCCACCGAAACGATGTTGATGCCCACCCACAGCGGCCAGCATTCGACGATGCGCAAATTGGTGAGCGCCTGGGCGACCAGCGACCAGGCCGCGACGCTGCCATCGGATATCGGGGCGGCCGCGTCGGTCTGGCGCAGCACCAGCGCGAAGGCCACTGACAGCACGGCACCCAGGCCGATCACCAGCGGCCAGCGCCCGGTGGGCAGGCGGCGCACGGGCACGCCATCGTCACCTCCGCGGGCCCGGCGCCACGCCCACAGGCCGTGGAACTGCGCTGCGAAAAAGAAGATCTGCAGGCCTGCCACGGCGTACAGGCGGGCTTGAAAGAACAGCACCGCAAAGATCGCCACCATCACCATGCCGCACGGATAATTCCACGCCGAACGCCGCGCCAGCAGCAGCAGATTGGCCAGCCCGAAGGCCGAGGCGAGCAGTTCCCATGGGTTCATGGCGCGTGATCAAGCATGGCTTGCCGGCAGACACAACTGGCGCCCGTGCTGCAGCCCCTGCTTGCAGGAACCGCCCGGCAAGTGGCAGAGGATATGCTTTGAAATCGGAAGCACATGCCGCCATGGCCGAATGGGATATCACGAGCGATCGCCTGCTCATCCGCCCGATGCAGGTGGAGGAGGCGTCGGACTGGCACCGCATCCGCGCCAGCGCGCCCTTCGATCCGCTGACCCGCAGCGTGGAGGAAAGCGTCGCGTTGATTGGCGCCATGCAGCGCCGGGTGGCTCCCGATTCCGATGGCTGGCAACAATTTTCCGTTCTGGGCAGGGAAGGCCACATGTTGGGAGACCTGGGCATCCGTTTTTCGCCGCCGTGGAACGCCACGTGTGAAATCGGCTTTGCCGTCGATCCGCGCGAGCGCGGCAAGGGCATCTGTTCCGAAGCGGTGGAGGCCATGGTCAAGCGGCTGTTTCATCGCGGCCGGCGGCGGGTGGTTGCAGTGACCGATATGCGCAACCGTCCGGCGCAGCGCGTGCTGGAACGCAACTGGTTCCGGCTGGAAGGGCGGTTCGTCGAAAGCTGGCGCGATGGCGATTTCTGGCATGACGAATTGTCGTATGCGCGGCTGGTCAGCGATTGATGGCGGTTGTTGATCCCCAAGCGGTTGCGGCGCTGATAGATGCGCCGGTCACGCGGGTGGAGGCACTGTCGGGCGGGGCGTCCTCCGCCACTTATGCGGTCGATGCGCTGCATCGCGATGGCGCGCCTTGGCCGCTGATCCTGCAATGTGCAGCCACCGGCAGCGTGCCCGAAGGCGGGCTGCCGCGCGCCGATCAGGCCCGATTGCAGCAACTGGCCTTCGCCGCCGGGCTGCCAGTGGCCGAGGTGGTGCGGGTGCTGGAACCGGGCGATGGCCTGGGCGAAGGCTTCATCATGGCGCGGCTGCCCGGTGAGGCGCTGGCGTCGAAATGGCTGAAATTGCCGGACTATGCCCCGGCGCGTGCGGTGCTGACCCGGCAATGTGCCGAAGTGCTGGCCCGGTTGCATCAACTGCCGGTCAGCGCCGCCGCCGGGCTGGCGCTGCCAACCGCCAGTACCGCCGACGCGTTGGCCCGGATGTTTGCCAATTACCGGCGCTTCGGCGTGGATTCGCCGGTGTTCGATCTGGCCTTCGCCTGGCTGAAGGAGCGGGTGAGCGACCGGCCGGCGACGACGATTGTCCATGGCGATTTCCGGTCCGGCAATTTCCTGGTGGCGCCGGACGGCCTGGTGGCGGTGCTGGATTGGGAACTGGCGCATCTGGGCGACGGGCACGAGGATCTGGGCTGGCTGTGCTGCAATTCGTGGCGGTTCGGCGTGTGGCAGAAACCGGTCGGCGGCTTCGGCCAGCGCGAGGAACTTTATGCCGCCTATGAAGCGGCCGGCGGCGGGCCGGTGGACCGCGACCGCGCCGCGCTGTGGGAGGTGTGGGGCACGTTGAAATGGGGCATGGCCTGTCTGCAACTCGGCGATGACCATGTCTCGGGCCGGCTGAAATCGGTGGAACGCGCGGCGATCGGCCGGCGGGTGTCGGAGGTCGAGCTCGATCTGATGCATCTGCTGAAATTCGGGGGCATCTGATGGCCGAGCAGATTGAAGCGCAAACGCTGATCGAGGCGGTGGCCGGTTTCCTGGCCGAGCTGGAAGGCGAATTGTCGGGTCGCCGCGCCTTTCATGCCAAGGTGGCGCAGAACGCGCTGGCCATCGTGGCGCGCGAACTGGCGCAGACCCCGCAGGGGAAGGAGCAGGCGCTGCTGGCCGGCGTGATGGTCGCGGACGGCGATCTGGATGGCCTGCGCGCCGGCCTGTGTGCCGATTTGCGCAGCGGCGTAAAGCATGCCGACACGCCGGGGCTGGTCGATGCGCTGCTGGCCGTGGCGCTGGCCAAGTGCGCGGTCGACAATCCGCGCTATGCGACCTTCAAGCGTCTTGCCGCGCCAGCCACGTCTTGAGCAGCGCCAGATACCAGCCGGGATTGTCGAGCATGATGCTGTGCGCTGCGTCGGGTGCCACCGCCATCATCGCGCTGGCGGCACCGGCAAAGCGGGTGATGGTTTCGGGGCGGGCTTCGTCATGTTGCCCGGCGACAAACAGCGTGCGGCGGCCATCGAGTTTGGCGAGCAGTGGCCGGCCATCGTAGCTTTTCAGCGTGCCGGTGCTGGTGAATTCGGCGCGGCCCCACATATGGTTGTAAAGATTGGCGGCGAACGGCACCGGGAGCGCATCGCGATAGGCGGCAAAGGCGGGCGGCGGGATGACGCGGCGCACATGGCGGGCATAAAAGGCGTCGGTGGCAGCATCGCAGGCTTTTTTCATCGCCGCATCCGGCGTGTCGCAGCGGTCGAGCAAATCGCGCACATCCGCGGGCATCCCTGCCTTGAGCAACGCGGCATCCTGCAGCCAAAGATCGGTGGACACCAACGGCGATTGCAGCACCAGTCCGGCCAGCGCCGCGGGCCGGGATGCGCCATATTCCAGCGCCAGCGTGCCACCCCAACTGCCACCGAGCACATGCCAGCGCGCGATGCCGAAATGCGCGCGGATCGCCTCAATCTCTGCCAGAAAGCGCGACACCGTCCAGTTGGCCGGATCGCCGGGCCGGTCGGACCGGCCGCAATCGAGCTGGTCATATAGGATCACCGCGCGATCATCGGCGAGCGCGGTGGCATTCAGCCAGCCCCAGTGCGAACTGCCCGGCCCGCCGTGGATGAACAGGATCGGCGGTTTGCCGCTCAGCGCGCCGTTGATACGCACATAGATGCGCCCGCCGGGCACCGGCACCATGGCTTCGCGGTCGGGCACCAGCCGGACGCCAGGCGCGGTCGCCCCTTGCGGCATCCATTGCGCCGCGGCTGGCCAGGGCAACAGGCTGGCCAGGCCCGCAGCCATTACAGCGCGCCGGGTCATCACCGGGCCGCGTCCGATTTGCGGCGAAAACCGGTGGGGTCAAGATGCATGTCGATATCCGGATAGTGGCATTGATCGATCGCTTCGTGATCAGTGCCGATGGCAAGGAATAGGCACGGCTGTGCCGAACGGTTTTGCAGATGATGGCCATTGGGGGCGCCGGCCGGAAAGCAGGCGATATCACCGGCCAACAGCGGCGTTTCCCCGCCATCCTCCACCAGCACGGCGTCGCCGGACAGCATCACCACCATCTCATCCTCGTGGCTGTGCCAATGGCGCTGGCTGGACCAGCCGCCGGGTGGCAGCGTGACGAGATTGGCGCCGAATTGCGTGATCCCGCCGCCGGCAGCGACCGCCTGCCATGTCCGCCCAGCCACCGCCTGATCATGCGGCGGCAGGTAATTCGAACCGGTGCGGACGGGCAGGGTGGCTGGATCGATCTTCGGCAAAACCGGCACTCAATGCTGGGATATCGTCACGGGCAGGTTGGTATAGCCATGCACGAAGCATTGCACGACATGTTCCGGCTGGCCGGTGACCCGCACCGTCATGCGCCGCGCCAGCATCTGTTCCAGCAGGATCTGGATTTGCAGCTCTGCCAGCCGGGCGCCGACGCAGCGGTGCACGCCAAAGCCGAAGGCCAGATGGCGGCGGGCATTGGCGCGTTCGATATCCAGCTGTTCGGCATCCGGAAACACGCTTTCGTCGCGGTTGCCTGAAAGATACCACATCACGATCTTGTCGCCCTTTTTCACCGGCTGGCCAGCGATCTCGCTGTCGGCCACGCAGGTGCGGCGCATATGGGCCAGCGGGGTTTGCCAGCGGATGATTTCGGGGACGGCGCTGGCAATCTTGCCGGGATCGGCAATCAATTTGCGCCATTGTTCCGGATAACGATCAAAGGCTGCCACCAATCCCGACATGCTGTTGCGGGTGGTATCATTGCCGCCCACGATCAACAGGATCAGATTCCCGATCCGCTCCTGATCGGGCATGTTGCCCATCGATTCCGAATGGACCATCATCGAAATCAGATCGTTGCTCGGCGGCAGCGCCTTGCGCTCGGCAAACAGCCGATCGAAATAGGCCAGCATGTCCTTGCCGTGCTGCACGGACTGCGCAGCGGTTTCGGGATTGAGCGCCATTTCGATATCGCCGGCAATGTCGGACCAGAAGGTCAACTTGTGCCGATCCGCCCATGGGAAATCGAACAAGATGGCCAGCATGTCGGTGGTCAGCGGGATGGACACGCGCTGCACCCAGTTGAATTGCTCGCCGATCGGCAAGCCATCAAGCAGTTCGCCGGTGCGCAGCCGGATGGCATCGGCCATCTTTGCCATTTCGCTGGGGCCAAAGGCCGGCGCGATCACCCGGCGCTGCTCGCCATGATAGGGGCGGTCGGCGGCGATGAACTGCGGGCGGTTGATCTCGCCGACCTGATCCAGGATCGTGATGCCGCCATATTTCATGTCGGACGAGAAAATATCGGGCCGGGCTTCCACCGCCTGGATATCGGCATGGCGCGATACCGACCAGAAGGGGCCGAACGGGCTGTTTGGCTGAAAGTGCACCGGGGCTTCCTCGCGCAGCCGCTCAAACACCGGCCGCCAGCTGTCGGTCGCGTACAAGGTGGCGTCGGATGTATCGATTGCGGACAGCGGCACATCCAGGCCGAACGCAGGTGCGATTGTTGCCATGTGATCCTCCCCTTTTTTGCTGCCGCCATTCGGCGGTCATTCATGCGATGCTATCAAGCATTCCGATTCTGGCAAAGGGTTCTTCCATGGCGATTCCCGCATTGGGCAATGTCGATACCAGCATCGATCCGACCCGCGATCAGGTGCGGGCCTTGCGCGATTCCGGCCGCGATGGCCCGGTGGTGATGCTGAACCTGCTGAAGTTTCGCGGCGTGGCCAATTATCCGCCCGAACTGGGATTGCCGGCGTGCAGCGGGGTGGACGCCTATGCCCGCTATCAACATGCCTTCACCATCGCGGTGGGCGATATCAGCCAGGCCGAAGTGATCTATGATGGCCCGTGCGAACAGGTCTTCATCGGCCAGGCCGGCACGGCGGAGACCGATTGGGACAAGGTTCTGATCGTGCGTTACCCGTCGCGGCAGCATTTCCTGAACATGATGGCCGATGGCGGCTATCGCGATGCGCTGGTGCATCGCTATGCCGGACTGGAACGCACGGTCTTGATTCAATGCGGGCGTTGAACGGCCGCAAGGCCCAACCGTTTTTGGCAGGCGTCGTGTCGCGGCTGTTGCACCGCAGCGCCAGCGGAGTATGAACGGCAAACAACATGCGCCGCCGGTTTCGGGTCGGCGCGAGGGGGTATAATGGCTTCTCGTCCGATTGCGCCGCCGCCAAGGCCTTTGTCGCCGCACCTGACCATCTGGAAATGGCGGGTGCACATGGCGGTTTCGATCCTGAACCGCGTCACCGGCCATGCGCTGGCCTTTGGGGCCGTGCTGATCTTTGCCTGGTGGCTGGCGGCGCTGGCCAGCGGGCCGGAGTATTTCCGTTTCTACCAATCGATCGTGGTGTCGCCGTTTGGTGCGCTGGTCGGCATCGGCCTCACCTGGGCGATGTTCATGCACATGGGCATGGGCATCCGCCACTTCATCATGGATGCCGGCGAAGGCTTTGATCTGGTCACCTCGCGCCGCACGGCCTGGGCGGCGATCATCTTTGGCGTGATTGCCACGGCGCTGCTGTGGGGCATCATCCTGCTGGGCAAGGGGCTGTAACCATGGGCAATGGTACGCAATTGGGCAAGGTGCGCGGCCTGGGCGCCGCGGGTGGCGGCATCGTGCATCACTGGTGGGTGCAGCGCGTGACAGCGGTGGCCAATTTGTTCCTGGTGCTGTGGTTCGTCCTCAGCCTGGTCCGGCTGCCCAGCCTTGATTACGGCAGCACCATCCTGTGGCTGCGCCAGCCGCTGGTGGCGGTCCCGATGTGCCTGCTGATCGTCACGGTGTTCTGGCATTTCCGGCTGGGCGTGCAGGTCATGCTGGAAGATTATCTGCATGGGTCAAAGCGCGTCATCGCCATGCTGGCGCTGAATTTCTACACATTCGCCCTCGCAGCCCTCGCACTGTTTTCAGTGCTGAAGGTGGCGCTGGGCACTGCTGCCTGAGACGATGGGAAATACACGTGGCTGAAGCCTATCAGATCATCGATCATGTTTATGATGCTGTCGTGGTGGGGGCCGGCGGCTCCGGCCTGCGCGCGGCGATGGGCATTGCCGAGGCCGGCCTGAAAACCGCCTGCATCACCAAGGTGTTCCCCACCCGCAGCCACACGGTCGCGGCACAGGGCGGCATTGCCGCCGCGCTGGGCAACATGGGTCCGGATCACTGGACCTGGCACATGTATGATACGGTGAAGGGCAGCGACTGGCTCGGCGATCAGGACGCGATCGAGTATCTCTGCAAGGAAGCGCCCGCCGCAGTTTATGAGCTGGAGCATTTCGGCGTGCCGTTCAGCCGCACTGAGGCGGGGCGCATCTATCAGCGGCCGTTCGGTGGCATGATGCAGAACATGGGCAACGGCCCGCCGGCCCAGCGCACCTGCGCCGCCGCCGACCGCACCGGCCACGCCATGCTGCACGCGCTCTATCAACAGAGCCTGAAGTACAGCACCGATTTCTACATCGAATATTTCGCCATCGATCTGATCATGGTGAACGGCGAGTGCAAGGGCGTGATCGCCATCAACATGGAAGATGGCAGCATCCACCGCTTCCGCAGCCACCAGACGGTGCTGGCCACCGGCGGTTATGGCCGCTGTTATTTCTCGGCGACCTCGGCCCACACCTCCACCGGTGACGGCGGCGGCATGGCGATCCGGGCTGGCGTGGCCATGCAGGACATGGAATTCGTGCAGTTCCACCCCACCGGCATCTATGGCGCCGGCGTGCTGATCACCGAAGGCGCGCGCGGCGAGGGCGGTTATCTGACCAACTCGGCCGGCGAACGCTTCATGGAACGTTACGCACCGTCGGCCAAGGATCTGGCGTCGCGCGACGTGGTCAGCCGTTCGATGGCGATGGAAATTCGCCAGGGCCGCGGCGTCGGTGCCGAAGGCGACCATATCCACCTGCATTTGAACCACATCGATCCGGCCGTGCTGCACCAGCGCCTGCCGGGCATTTCGGAAACCGCCAAGGTGTTTGCCGGCGTCGATGTGACCAAGGCACCGATCCCGGTGGTGCCGACGGTGCATTACAACATGGGCGGCATCCCGACGAATTATCACGGCGAAGTCGTCACCCTGAAGGATGGCAACCCCGACAGCGTGGTACCCGGCCTGTTCGCCGTTGGCGAAGCCGCCTGCGTGTCGGTGCACGGCGCCAACCGCCTGGGTTCGAACAGCCTGATCGATCTCGTCGTGTTCGGTCGCGCCACCGCGCACCGTGTGGCGGCGATCCAGACGGCCAACGCCGCGCACCAGGCCCTGCCGAAAGACAACGCCGATTTCGCACTGGGTCGCCTCGATGGCTTCCGCAATGCCAAGGGCGGCAGCAGCACCGCCGAAGTCCGCATGGCCATGCAGAAGACGATGCAGGCCAACGCCGGCGTGTTCCGCACCAGCGAAATCCTCGATGAAGGCGTGCGCAAGATCGACGCCGTCTATCAGCGCATGGCCGATATCGGTACCACCGATCGTTCGATGGTGTTCAACACCGATCTGATCGAGACGCTGGAGCTCGACAACATGATCGGCCAGGCGGTTTTGACCGTGCACATGGCGCAAGCCCGCCACGAAAGCCGCGGCGCCCACATGCACGAGGATTTCCCCACCCGCGACGATGACAACTGGATGGTGCACTCGCTGGGCTGGTTCCGTGATGGATCAGTGGAACTGGCGGCGCGGCCGGTGCACACCTACACGCTGTCGGACGATATCGAGTATATCAAGCCGAAGGCGCGGACCTATTGATGACAAGCATCGAGCCAAGGCAGCAAATCAATCAGCTTTCCCGGAAGCTTGAGACGCAAGACCAAGTCGTTCGTGAGTTGGGACGCAATGGCAAGATTGTGAATAAGGCTCTTCAAGATGGCTGAATTTTCTCTCCCCCCGAACAGCGTCATCAAGGGTGGCGGCAAGTCCTATCCGGCGCCGGCGGGGGCTGCGCGGACCAAGAGTTTCAAGATCTATCGCTGGAACCCGGATGATGGGCAAAATCCGCGCTATGACAGCTACAGCCTCGATCTCGATGCCACCGGGCCGATGGTGCTGGATGCGCTGATCAAGATCAAGAATGAGGTGGACGCCACGCTCACCTTCCGTCGTTCCTGCCGGGAAGGCATTTGCGGGTCGTGCTCGATGAACATCGATGGCACCAACACGCTCGCCTGCACCATGCCGATCGCCGATGTGAAGGGCGAGGTGGTGATCACGCCGCTGCCGCACATGGAGGTCATCAAGGACCTGGTGCCGGACTTCAAGCATTTCTACGCCCAATATGCCTCGATCAAGCCGTGGTTGCAGACCGTGACCGCCGCCCCTTCGGGCGAGGAGCGCGTGCAGAGCCCCGAGCAGCGCGAGCAACTGGATGGCCTGTATGAATGCATCCTGTGCGCCTGCTGCTCGACCGCCTGCCCATCCTATTGGTGGAACAGCGACAAGTTCCTTGGCCCCGCCATCCTGCTGCAGGCCTATCGCTGGCTGGCCGACAGCCGCGATGAGATGACCGGGGAGCGTCTGGACGCGCTGGAGGACCCGTTCCGTGTCTATCGCTGTCACACCATCATGAACTGCGCCAATGTCTGCCCCAAGGGCCTCAATCCGGCCAAGGCGATCGCCGAGATCAAGCTGATGATGCTGGAAAGGGCTGGGTGACGCTGCCGGCTGCGGATGGGGTGCTATGCGCTGTATCTTGCAGCGCAGCATCAGCCTTGATATGGGCAATTGCGCGGGCATGAAGCCGTTAAATGGCCGGTGTCTCTGTGGTGGAAGGGTGACGACGTGAATTCGACTCTGACCACGAGATCGGCCTTGATGCGGCAAGGGCAACGTATCCTGCCCGAATATTCCAGTGTGGAACATCAACGCTGGTGGCTGGCGGCCAAGGTGTTCGCGGTTTCATCGCTGGTGTTTTTCTCCATCTTCATTGGCTTGTTGACGGCTGCCGGCGGCGTCAAGGCCATCGGGTTCATGGCCGTGCCGCTTGCGGCGCTGTTTGGCCTGGTGTTGTGGCTGTTGCCCGATGTCGATCGGGTCAGCAATCCACCGATATACAAGCTTTCTATCGCCTATTTGGTTACCACAGTGGCATGGCCAAATTACATCGCCCTGGCATTGCCCGGATTGCCATGGATCACCCCGTCACGGCTTGTTCTGGGTGCTCTGCTGGTTATCATGGTTTTGCATTTTGCCCAGCATGCCGATAGTCGCCGAACTGTTGCCAATATCATTGGATACGACAAGATCGCGCTGGGTCTGTACGCCCTGTATTTGGCGACGGTGGTGTGGACCTTGCCATTGGCCGAGCATCCGGTGGAAACCGTGCGCTATGCCGTCCTGCAAGAGGTGTTGTATCTGACCCCGATGATTGCCGTTGCGTGGGCTTTGGCCGATATGCGGCGACTGAAGCCGATGATGGTGGCCCTCAGTTTGACGTGCATCTTCACGATGTTGGTATCGGTGCTGGAGAACTGGATGCAACAACCGCCTTGGTTGAACATCATTCCATCCTTCTTGCGCGTGGATCCCATGCTGCTGGAGACTTATCTTGGGTCTCAGGCGCGGGTGGGTGACGGTCGCTACCGTATTCGATCCACCTTTGGCATCGTCATCTTTTATTCGCAGTATCTCTGTTTGGTCGTGCCGTTGCTGTTCGAAGAAATCCGCCGGATGCGCGGAACGAAAATTGTTGTTGGCGTTTTATTGGTTGCGCTTGTTTTGCAGACCGTATGGTTTTCAAACAGCCGAACGTCCACCTTGGCATTGCTGATCCCGTTCTTTGGCGGTGCAGCCCTGTATGGTCTTCGCCTGATCGCGTACCGTCGCGGCGGTGATCCGTTCAAGTCGCTGGTTGTGCTGGTATTCGTGATCGGCGCAGTGGTCGCTTTGGTCGGTGCCATTGCCAGCAGCCACAGACTGCAAATGTATACCATTGGCGGTAAGCAACATGCTGGCAGCGATGAAGTGCGCGAAGAGCAATGGTCCAACGCCAGAAGCCAGATTGTAAAAAATCCAGTCGGGGCCGGTGCCGGCAATAGCGGACCCTTGGTGGGCAAACTCAGCCCTCAGGGTGTTTACATCATCGACAGCCTCTACATCAATTATCTCGTCGATTTCGGACCGTTGGGTTTTCTCGGCTTTTTTGGCTGCCTGGCCAGATTGTCGTGGCTTGGTATCATGACCTATCTTCGCGCCGAGGATGAGACGGATGAACTGGCCGGACCGTTGGCGTTAGGGCTTATCAGCTTCATAATTGCGGCTTACGTTATCAGTAATACCGACAATAACTTCATCGCCATGGCCTTTGGCGCGTTTATCCTGGCCCTGTATCGACGCCAGGAAATGCGCAGGGCCACCGTCATTGCAAGAGGCGGGCCCGTCAGCACGTCATCGGCAGTGGTCCTCGCTGCCCGCACTTGAAATGTCCACTGGATTGCTTGTTGGTGTGTGGGCTACCATCTCACATGGATCGGTAGCCTCGCATGTTTGCTAAGTTCCTGAAGCGTCTGACATCGCCGCGCATGCTCCGTGATCTCTCGACGTACGGGATCAAATTCTTCAACATCATTGCCGCGTTCGTGGTCACGTTGCTGCTGGCGCGATCGGGGGGACCAGCCGTACTCGGCAGTTATGCGTTGGTCATTCAAACCGTTCAATTGCTCACGGTTGTTGCGGTGTTCGGAATGGATCAGATCCTCATCCGGGAAGTCGCAAGTCGGATACGAACGAATGAATTTGGTGAGGCCGCGGCCCACGTAAGGGCACATCTGCGTTTTGTTTGGCCTATCGTGGCTGGGGTCGTCGCAATATCGGCCATTGCGACGTTTGCATTCACCAATTTTGGCCATCCAATGGCGGATGATGCGACGCTGTTGGTGGCGTGTGGCTTTCTGGTGATCAACGCCGTGTATATCCTTGGGTTGGCCTTGATGCGCAGCCTGGGGAACCAATTGCGCGCTCAGATTTTTGATGGCCTGCATAGTTGGCCACTGGCAATCCTGTTGGGCGTGGCCGTGCTTGCAGGTTGGCACCCGAACTCGGCCGAGGCGCTTTTGCTGGCGAGCCTGTGCCTGATGGCGACAGTGGGAATCATGGTGGTGATGTTGCTGCGGGCCGTTCGGCGTTGGGGTCCACCCAGCAGCATTCCGGTTGCCAGTGGCTTTGGGGTCGGCGCGCCGTTCATGGCCATTTCCTTGCTGATTGCGTTTTCGAACTGGTGGCCGTTGTTTCTTGTCGGTGTTGCAGGCTCCGTCGCCGATGCAGGACAATTGCGCATCGCGTTTCAGCTTGCCATGCCGATCACGGTCATCTTGGCGACAACCTCGACATTTCTGGCACCCGCCATGGCCGGTGACTTCCGCCTGGGCCGCAAGGATCTGGTGCGGGACCGCTTTCGGCGGGCGGCACTTCAGGCCCTCGTGATCTCCGCCCCGCTTGTGCTGCCACTGCTGATCTGGCCAGAGATCATATTGCGAACATTGTTCGGGGCAGAATTCGCCGCCGGCGCGGATAGCCTGCGTGCGATTGTTGCCGGGCAGGCGCTTGTCATGGTGATCGGCGGGCCATCGGGGGCCATTCTGATCATGGCTGGCAGCGAACGGCTGTCCCTGTGGTTTACGGTGGGAAGCGCGTTGTTGCTGTTGATTCTTTCGGCATTGCTGCTGCCACGGTTCGGCGCATTCGGGATGGCACTGGCCTTTGCCATCAGCGAAGTTGGTCGCGCAATCGCGATCAGAACGACCGCCGAGCGATTGATGAAATGACACGATTTACATGCGAACGGCGATCGATCCGCAGGCTCTGACCGGGCGCAGATGGAAGGCGGAGCGGCTTGGCGCAGGGCTTGGTTGGCTCGGGTAGATCATTCATCCCACAGGATGCGCACCCTGATGGAAACCATTCCGGATAGCGGCCCTCAACGACGAAGGGCGGCAAGCAACCAGTCCGCTGCAGCTTTGGGCTGCCAAGGCTGAAGCCGCAATGCCGCCGCACAATGCTTGCGGGCGGCGCCGAAATTGCCGACCTTGCGATGCTGCGAACCAAGCACGATGTGGTGGAATGCCAGCACCGCCGGGCGCGCAGCAAAAAGCGCGGCGTGTTTGGCGATGATCATCTCGCGGGCCTGGATGCGCTTGGAGACGTTGCGCGTCATGCTGTCGGCGCTGTCGTGGGCTATCGCCATCGCGGTTGGGATATAATGAAAGCGGCAGCCATTGGCGGCAAGTCGCAGCACAAATTCCCAGTCTTCCAACGCCGGCAAGCTTTCATCCGGGCCGCCAACACGCTCGACGATACTTTTCCGCATCGCCATCGTCTGGGAGGAGATGATGTTGCCGTGCATCAATTCCCCCAGCATATCGTCCACCGGGTGCCAGCCCGTCGGCGGAAACAGGCGACCAACCTCGCCAAAGCGCTGGTCGAGCTGGCAGAAGGAGAAATCGGCGTCGGCAAGTCCGGCGACATGGGCCGCCAGCAGTTCAGGCGCCATTTCGTCGTCACTGTCGAAGAATGCCACCAGCGGTGCCCGTGCCACCCTGATGCCGGAATTGCGGGCTGCCCCCAGGCCGCTGTTCTTGACGTGCTTCCACACGGCAATCCGGGGGTCTTGATAAGTCTCCATCAGTTCAAGCGTGTTGTCGCTGGAGCCATCATCCAGGATCACCAGCTCGAAGCTGTGCAGGGTCTGCGCCAGCACGGTCTGCAAGGCGCGCTCCAGGATCCAGGCGCGATTATACGTGCACAGCACCACCGATATTTCCGGCGAGGCAATGGTGGATGGACGAATGCAGACGGTTTCCAAATTATATCCCCTGGCGGGAAAAGAGGACATCCATCCCGGCAGTTCAGTCTTTATAGACCACGACCATATTGTTGTTGGTGCGCTCGTCCTGATGGCGGTGCAGGCGGGCGACCTGAACGCGATGTCCGGCAGCACCCAAAACGTCCTTGAAGCGCTTCAAATCGAAAATATTGACATCTTCGATGATATAGATGCCACCCTTGGCCAGCCGATGAACGCTGTTTTCGAACAGGCACAGGCCTGCATCGAACGTGTGCAAGCCATCATCGATCATCAGGTCGAAATCGTCGCCGCCGACCTGCTCCCACAATGCCCGCACCGATTTTGCATCGGTCTGATCCACGTAAAAGGTGCTGATGCGATCTTCCGTGAACAGCACGTCGCGATCGATATCGGCACCCACAACATCGGCATTGGGGAAATAATCCCGCCACATGCGGTGCGAAGCACCCGGCTTGCCGTGCACCCCCATGCTCGACGGCAGATCGGGGTTGTTTGTACCAAGCCCGCATTCGAACACGCGGCGGACATGGGCCCGGCGATGCGCAAACAGCAGGCCGTAGAGTTCGGTGTAACTATGTGCCGGCCAAACATAGGGCTTGGTCGAGGCATCGATATTGCCCTTGTCGGAGCCATATTTGTCGCACAGCAGCGGCAATTCCGGATTCTGGTGCAGCGTATTGTAGATTTCTATCCGGTGGACCGCGCCGCTTTCAAGCGCCAACGACGTTTTTGCCACGGCCCGGCGATACCACCAGCCCTGCAGAGCCCCGTTCAGCAGCGCCTTGTCGAGCGACTTAACAATCGACTTCATCTCGGATCCTCTTTCGCGTTGGTGTCCGTCCTCAGACCGTTCTGCCGGGGGGGCGACGCAGGCGATCTGTCGCGCGAGCCAACTATTTGGTTTGACGGTAAACGGCAAGCCTCAACATTTTAAAAATATCGCCATTTGTTTATGATCGGTAGGGCTTCGTCCAGGGTGGTTTGCCCGATCCGTGGCTGCATATCCCTGCGGCGCGGGCATGGCGTGGGTGCCCGGTCCCGGCCCACCCCGCTGGGTTATGGGAAGGCGGCATCCACCAGCGACTGCGCCTTTTGCCACAATTTTTCCAGTTTCGTTTCGGCTGCGGGCCCAATGACAGCCGGAGCGGCAGCCGCCAGCGACAGTGCCTCCTGCCACAATTTTTCGACGTTGGTTTCCGCTGCTGCTGGCCCAATGGCGGCCGGATCGGCGCCTTGGCGATTGCGGCCGGCCTTGGTATCGGGCCGTATCGCAAAGGCACTTGCCGGATAGTCATTGGCTTCAAACCGTCCTGCAAAGCGTTTGCCCGGATTGATGCCGTCGGCCGACGCTCGCGGCGTGTAGATGAAATTGTTGCTGTTTCGCACGGTGGCCGTGGGTTCAATCAACAGACCGCTGCTGATGTTGCCGCTCAACACGCCGTTGCTGCTGCGGCGAAACATGATGGCTGGCACATAGCCTGAACCGGTGCGCCCGGTCGGATCGGCGGGCTGTGTGCCAACGAACGCATGCGGCGCGGCGATCACCGTGTTGTTCTCAACCACGGCATCGCGAACATCGCTCATCGAGATGCCGTGCGGCGACGATCCGTAATAGATATTGTTGATGATCCGGAAATCGCGGTGAAAGCCCAGCGGAAGCGTTCCGGATTCGAAATCCTCGGCCCGCGCGAAAATGCCCTGAACCGACTGATCGAGCCCGCTCATGAACAGATTGCCACGGATCTCGACCGCCGACGATCCCGTCGGCCGATCACGGGTCCAGAACTGGATCATGTCCGGATGCTCGCCCCGATCATATCGCGGCTGAAATCCCTGAAACTGGTTTTGGCGAATGGCCAGTCCATGGCAATTGCTGATCTGGATCCCTTCACGCAAATCCAGAAACCTGTTGCCGGAAACAACAACACCAGCCGTGTCCATCAGGGCAATGGCGGTTCGGATATGGCGAATTTCCGTTCCAGCCAACAGGATGGCGCGCGCGCCTTGTGCCCGGATGCCAACGCCTTCCTCATCACGCGGCCCCTGAACGGCTGTGGTGCCGACAATCAGCAGATTGCGCAACTGGATGCGACTGGCTTTGGTGATCTGCACGCCCACGGTCAATCCGGGGCCGGTGTTCAGGATGGTCATGCCCTCCAGCGCCCAGCCCTGCGCCTTGGTGCCGAACCCGACGCCATCAATGCGGGCATCACGCGGCCCGGATATGGTCACCACTGCACCATCGGTGCCGGCATTGATCAGCAATTTTGGATAGTAACCGGGTGCAAGCACGATGCGACTGCCCGGCGCGGCCGATCTTACCGCGGAGGCCAGATCGTCGCCGGTCGCAACATTGATCACGGCGTTGGCATCCGCGCTGGCGGCGGCTGCGCCACCAAGCTGGCCGCAACCCGTCAGCAACGTCAGCGTTGCCAGCAATATGAAGGGCGCTGGCAACAATCGGCCTGGATGCTGTTTCATGGCGGAAAGTAATAGGGCCATGGCACCAAATTGTCACGCATGGACTGTCTGGACGGTCGCTGTTCTGGGCGCTAACCGTGGCAATCATGGCACGCGAAACTTTCACCGATGGCCCCAATGCTGGCTGGACCTGCTGGCGCCGTGATCCCGATGGGCGCTTCGCCTCGATGCTCGGCGATTTCTTTTTCCGCGAAGGGCTGCGCGGGGTGGAATGCCGCATGGAAACCGCGCGCAAGCACAGCAACGGCCTGGGCTATCTGCATGGCGGCTTCATCATGTCATTCATCGACATGGCGATGTTCGCCTTCATCTTCCGCCAGTTGGAAAACAGCGCCGCGGTCACGCTCAGCTGCGCCACCGATTTCCTGTCGGCCGGCATCGTCGGCAAGCCGATCGAGGCCCACGGCGAAATCCTGAAGGAAACCGGCAAGATGCTGTTCGTGCGCGGGCTGGTGACCCAGGACGGTGTCAATCTGGCCAGCTTCACCGGCACGATGCGCAAGATCCCGCGTGTGGCGCGGCCCAGCGGCGAAGGCCATGCGACACGGCCGGGAGAACAGCAGTTGCGGGAAACCCAGGTTGACTGATGTTCAGGGCCGTTATCAGGCGCTGCTGGCATCGGGCGAACTGAAGGCCGACGCGGCGCAGGCCGGCGTGGTGGCGCAATTGGCCGCGCTGGGATCCGCATTGGCGCAGCCGGTGGCAACGCCGGGCCTGTTCGGCCGCCTGTTTGGCAAGTCGCCGCCGCCGGCGCCGGCGGGCCTCTATATCTGGGGTGGGGTGGGTCGCGGCAAATCCATGCTGATGGATCTGTTCTTCGCTGCCTCCAGCGTCCGCCCCAAGCGCCGGGCGCATTTTCATGAATTCATGGCCGATGTGCATGGCGCCATCCACGCCCGCCGCCAGGCCGGCGATGCCGACCCGTTGATCAGTGTGGCACAGGCCATTGCGGCATCGGCGCGGCTGCTGTGCTTCGATGAAATGCAGGTGAAGGATATCGCCGACGCCGCCATCCTGTCGCGCCTGTTCACCGCCTTGCTGGCACGCGGTGTGACGGTGGTGACGACCAGCAACCGGCCGCCGGCCGATCTCTACAAGGATGGTCTCAACCGCCATCTGTTCCTGCCGTTCATCGATCTGCTGCAGGCGCAGATGCAGGTGATCACCCTGGATGGTCCGACCGATTATCGCCTGGCACGCCTGTCCGGCACGCAGACCTGGCATGTGCCGAACGGCCCAGCGGCCAGCGCCGCGCTGTCTGCGGCCTTCTTCCGGATGACGGATTACCCGCCGGAAGACCGCGCGCATGTGCCGACGGCCGAACTGGAATTGCCTGGCGGGCGGACGTTGCATGTGCCCAAATCGCTGAAAGGCGCTGCCGTGTTCAGCTTTGCGCGGTTGTGCCGGCAACCGCTGGGCGCGGCCGATTATCTGGCCATTGCGCGGCATTATCATACCGTCTTCATCGTCGGGATTCCCAGGCTGGGGCCGGAAAACCGTAATGAAGCGATCCGCTTCATCCACCTGATCGACGCGCTTTACGAGCAGAAGGTCAAGCTCGTCGCCGCCGCCGATGCGCGACCAGACCAGCTTTACCCGTCGGGCGATTCCAGCTTCGAATTCGAGCGCACGGTGAGCCGGTTGATGGAGATGCAGTCGGCGGATTATCTGGCGCTGGGCCATGGCGGCTGATTGGCCCAACCCCACAAGAGGATGGGTCATGCTGAACTTGTTTCAGCATCCATGGGACACATGCCTCGCCAGCTGCGCATCGGGAGGCGCTGGCATCATGGATGCTGAAACAAGTTCAGCATGACTGGTTTCCCTTGAAGAGTGCCCGCTGCCTGCCAAATTCATGCGGATGAAGCATGCTGCGGTTGCACACAGCGCCGTGCCGCTCTATCCAGCCTGCGACATTCTGACCAACGCAACGGAAAGGCCCATTCCCATGGCTCGCAAGAAAATCGCCCTGATCGGCGCCGGCAACATCGGCGGCACGCTGGCGCACCTGGCGGCGCAGCGCGCGCTTGGCGATATTGTGTTGTTCGACGTGGTCGATGGCGTGCCGCAGGGCAAGGCGCTCGATCTGGCCCAGTGCGGCCCCGTCGAAGGCTTTGATGTCAGCCTGAAGGGCAGCAATGATTATGCCGACATCGCCGGCGCCGATGTGATCATCGTCACCGCCGGTGTCGCCCGCAAGCCGGGCATGAGCCGCGACGATCTGCTCGGCATCAACCTGAAGGTGATGAAGGCGGTGGGCGAAGGCATCAAGGCCAATGCGCCCGGTGCCTTCGTGATTTGCATCACCAATCCGCTCGATGCGATGGTGTGGGCGCTGCGCGAATTTTCGGGCCTGCCGCATCACATGGTGGTCGGCATGGCCGGGGTGCTCGATTCGGCGCGCTTCCGGCATTTCCTGGCCGACGAATTCAAGGTGAGCGTGCGTGATGTGAACGCCTTCGTGCTCGGCGGCCATGGCGACACGATGGTGCCGGTGATCGAATATTCCACCGTCGCCGGCATCCCTGTGCCCGACCTGATCAAGATGGGCTGGTCCACCAAGGAGCGCATCGATGCCATCGTGCAGCGCACGCGTTCGGGCGGCGGCGAGATCGTCGCCCTGCTGAAAACCGGCAGCGCCTATTATGCCCCCGCCACCAGCGGCATCGAAATGGCCGAGGCCTATCTGTACGATCAGAAGCGCCTGTTGCCGTGCGCCGCGAACCTGTCCGGTCAATATGGCGTGAACGATCTGTATGTCGGCGTGCCGGTGGTGATCGGTGCGGGCGGCGTCGAGCGCGTGGTGGAAATCGCGCTGTCGGATGAGGCCCAGGCCAATTTCACGGTGAGCGTGGATGCGGTGAAGGAACTGCTCACCGCCTGCCGCGCCATTGATCCGTCGCTGGCATAAGGTCGGGATATACGGTATATACGGACCATGCCCAGCACAACCGCCCGCACGTTCAAATCCGGCAACAGCGAAGCCGTGCGCCTGCCCAAGGGCTATGGCTTTGGGCCGGGCACCGAAGTGCGGATCGAGCGAGAGGGTGGCCGCGTGGTGCTCACGCCCATCGACAGCGAGGCTGCGCTGTCGGAAAAGCGTCGGCGGTTTGATGCGATGATCGCCAGGATGGTTGCACTGGGGCCGGTGCCGGGCGGGGCGCAGCAGCGTGATGAATTCGAAGCACCGGATCGTCCAGGGCTTTGATTTTCGTCGATACCAACGTTGCCATCGAATTGCGCGATGATGCCGCCAGTGCCGGTCCGCGTTTGGCAAGGATCACGCCGCAACCAGTCTTCTCGTCGATCACACGGATCGAGCTTGAAGCAGGTGTCGAACGGGTTGCTGTGCTGGCTGCGATGCGGCGCCAATTGCTCAACGAATTGCTTGCAGAAATAGAGGTTGTCATGCTGACCGCAGCCGATGTTGCCAACTATGGCCGTATCATTGCGCAGTCCGGCTACAATCGGCGGCGGGTGCTTGATCGCCTCATTGCAGCCCAAGCCATCACCCGCAACGCCAGCCTGGTCACGGCCAACACCGCCGATTTCGCCGATATCCCCGGCCTGAAACTGATCGCATGGTGAGGCTTGCCCGCATCATGCTGCACCGCCATAACCCTCCCGCAGCGATTCAGCATTTGAGGCAGATTGCATGAACATCCACGAATATCAGGCCAAGGAATTGTTGGCCAAATTTGGCGTGCCGGTGCCCATCGGCTTTGCCGCGCTCAGTATAGACGAGGCGGTAGCCGCCGTGGCGCAATTGCCCGGCCCGCTCTACATCGTGAAGGCGCAGATCCACGCCGGCGGGCGCGGCAAGGGCAAGTTTGTCGAGCTGCCGCCGGAAGCCAAAGGTGGCGTTCGCCTGGCGCGCAGTGCTGACGATGTGCGCGCTGCGGCCACCGACATGCTGGGCAACACGCTGGTGACGATCCAGACCGGCGCGGCCGGCAAGCAGGTCAACCGCCTGTATGTGACCGACGGCGTCGATATCGCCAAGGAACTGTATCTGGCCATGCTGGTCGACCGGGCGACCGGGCGCATCGCCATCGTCGCCAGCACCGAAGGCGGCATGGACATCGAGGATGTGGCCCACCACCACCCCGAAAAGATCCACACCATCACCATCGATCCGGCGACCGGTGCCATGCCGCACCATGGCCGCGCCGTGGCGGCTGCGCTGGGCCTGACCGGCGATCTCGCCAAGCAGGCCGAGTTTGTGACGATGAAGCTCTATGATGCCTTCATCGGCACCGATGCCAGCCAGATGGAAATCAACCCGCTCGCCGTCACCGATGATGGCAAGCTGCTGGTGCTCGATGCCAAGGTCGGCTTTGATCCCAACGCGCTCTATCGCCACCCCGATCTGGTCGCGCTGCGCGATCTGACCGAGGAAGACCCGGCGGAAGTGGAAGCCAGCAAGTACGACCTGGCCTTCATCAAGCTCGATGGCAACATCGGCTGCCTGGTCAATGGTGCCGGCCTCGCCATGGCGACCATGGACATCATCAAGCTGAACGGCGCCGAGCCGGCCAACTTCCTCGATGTCGGCGGCGGCGCCGACAAGGAAAAGGTGACCAACGCCTTCAAGCTGATCCTGAAGGATCCGGCGGTGCAGGGCATTCTCGTCAACATTTTCGGCGGCATCATGCGCTGCGATATCATTGCCGAAGGCATCATCGCGGCGGCCAAGGAAGTGCAGCTTTCCGTGCCGCTGGTGGTGCGCTTGGAAGGTACCAACGTGGAACTGGGCAAGGAAATCCTCGCCAATTCCGGTTTGCCGATCGTGTCGGCAGACAATCTGGGGGATGCGGCGGCCAAGATCGTCGCTGAAGTGAAGAAGGCCGCCTGAGCATGTCGATTCTGGTCAACAGCAACACCCGCGTCATCACGCAGGGTTTCACCGGCAAGCAGGGCACGTTCCACAGCGAACAGGCCATCGCCTATGGCACCAAGGTGGTCGGTGGCACGGCGCCGGGCAAGGGCGGGCAGACGCATCTGGGGCTGCCGGTGTTCGATACCGTGGCGCAGGCGCGGGAAGCCACTGGCGCGGATGCGTCGGTGGTCTATGTGCCGCCGCCTGGTGCAGCCGATGCCATCTGTGAAGCCATTGCCGCGGAAATCCCGTTGGTGGTCTGCATCACCGAAGGCATTCCGGTGCTGGACATGGTGCGCGTCAAGCGTGCGCTGCAAGGCAGCAGGACCCGCCTGATCGGCCCGAATTGCCCGGGCGTGTTGACGCCTGGCGAATGCAAGATCGGCATCATGCCCGGCAATATCTTCCGCAAGGGCAGTGTGGGCGTCGTCTCGCGCTCCGGCACGCTTACCTATGAAGCCGTGCACCAGACCAGTGCGGTCGGCCTGGGCCAGACCACGGCCGTGGGCATTGGCGGCGATCCGGTGAACGGCACCAATTTCATCGACATGCTGGAATTGTTCCTCGCGGATGAGGCCACCCAGTCGATCATCATGATCGGCGAAATCGGCGGCGACGCCGAGGAGCAGGCCGCCCAGTTCCTGATCGACGAAGCCAAGCGTGGCCGCAAGAAGCCGATGGTCGGCTTCATCGCCGGCACCACCGCGCCGCCCGGCCGCCGCATGGGCCATGCCGGCGCGATCGTTTCCGGCGGCAAGGGCGACGCCGCATCCAAGATGGCTGCGATGGAAGCCGCCGGCATCCGGGTGTCGCCGTCGCCGTCCTTGCTCGGTGAAACCCTGATCGAGGTGCTGAAGGGCTGAATTGGCGATGCCCGCCATGTCGGGTGAACATGGCGGGCATGCGGCAGTTTGTCATGACATGTGGTTCATGTGCCGTTACAGACAGAATGACGACGCGTTCGAGGAAGTGAAGATGGATATCGAAGCCCTGCTGCCAGGCCCCGAAGATCGGCCGGGGCCAAGCTGGGCTCGGCCGAACTGGCCGATCCTGCCGGGCGATGATCTGACCCGGGGGTTGGATGCCGCGGGGATGTTTGCCGACAATCCCGCCAAGGTGGCAGCGCGCGCGGCCGGCGTGGCGGCGGCCAGCGGCGCCAGCCCGGCCGATGTGGCGCGGGCAGCGCAGGATTCGATCAGCGCGATGATGCTGCTGCGCACCTATCGCGTGCGGGGGCACCTGGCGGCCAATCTCGATCCGCTCGGGCTTTCCACGCGCGATCTGCCAGCCGATCTGACGCCCGGCTGGCATGGCTTTGGCCCGAACGATCTTGATCGCCCTGTCCATATCGGCGGCGCCCTGGGGTTGCAGACTGCCACCATCCGCGAACTGGTCGCGATCCTGCAGCGCAATTACTGCGGCAATGTCGGTCTCGAGTATATGCACATCAACGATGTGGAGGAGCGGCGCTTTCTGCAGGAAAAGTTCGAAGGCCGTGACAAGGACATCAATTTCACCGCCAACGGCAAGCGCGCCATCCTGAACAAGCTGCTGGAAGCCGAACAGTTTGAAAAGTTCCTCGGCCGCAAGTTTGTCGGGACCAAGCGCTTCGGTCTGGACGGCGGCGAATCGATGATCCCGGCGATGGAATCGATCATCAAGGTCGGTGGCCAATTGGGCATCACGGAAATGGTGTTCGGCATGCCGCATCGCGGCCGGCTGAACATGCTGGCCAATGTGATGCAGAAACCGTTCCGCACCATCTTCCATGAATTTGCCGGCGGATCGTCCAATCCCGATGATGTCGGTGGATCGGGTGATGTGAAATATCACCTCGGCACCAGCACCGATCGCGAATTCGATGGCAACAAGGTGCATCTGTCGCTGGTCGCCAACCCGTCGCATCTTGAAGCTGTCGACCCCGTCGTGCTCGGCAAGGTGCGCGCCATCCAGGATCTGGTTGGCGATATCGATCGTCGCAAGGTGATGCCGGTGTTGCTGCACGGCGACGCGGCGTTTGCCGGGCAGGGCATTGTTGCCGAATGCTTCGGCTTTTCCGGCCTGATCGGTTATGGCACCGGCGGCACCATCCATTATGTGGTGAACAATCAGGTCGGCTTCACCACCAGCCCGCAGTTTGCGCGATCATCGCCTTATCCGTCGGACATGGCGAAGATCGTGCAGGCGCCGATCTTCCACGTGAATGGCGATGATCCCGAAGCCGTGACCTTCGCCACCAAGGTTGCCACTGAATTCCGCCAGCGCTTTGGCCGCGACGTGGTGATCGACATGTGGTGCTATCGCCGGTTCGGTCACAACGAAAGCGATGAGCCGAGCTTCACCCAGCCGCTGATGTATGCCGCCATCGGCAAGAAGAAGGCCGTGAGCGAGCTTTATGCCGAGCGTCTGGCGCGCGAAGGCGTGCTCACGGCTGGTGATTATCAGGCGATGATCGACCAGTATGTGAACATGCTGGAGGATGAGTTTGATGCCGCCGCCGGCTTCAAGGCCAACGAAGCCGACTGGTTCGGCGGGCGCTGGGCCGGGTTGGGCCGACCCAAGGAAGGCATTGCCAGCCGCCGCGTCGCGATGACCGGCGAATCCATCACGCAATTGCGCGAGATCGGCAAGGCGCTGACGCAGGTGCCGGATGGCTTCAACATTCACCGCACGCTGGCGCGTGTCCTCGATGCCAAGGCCGAAATGTTTGCCACCGGTGCCAACGTCGACTGGGCGACCGGCGAGGCGCTGGCGTTTGGTACCTTGCTGAAAGACGGGATCAATGTGCGTCTGTCTGGCCAGGATGTCGGCCGCGGCACGTTCAGCCAACGCCATTCGGTGTGGACCGACCAGAAGGACGGCAGCCGTTATGTGCCGCTGAAATCGGTGGGTCCGGGCTTTGATGTGCTCGACAGCCCGCTGTCGGAATTCGGCGTGCTCGGCTTTGAATATGGCTATGCGCTGGCCGATCCCAAGACGCTGACCTTGTGGGAAGCGCAGTTCGGCGATTTCGTGAACGGCGCGCAGACCATCATCGATCAGTTCATCGTGTCGGGCGAAATCAAATGGTTGCGCGCCAACGGGCTGGTCATGCTGTTGCCGCACGGCTATGAGGGGCAGGGGCCGGAGCATAGCTCGGCGCGCATGGAGCGCTTCCTGAGCCTTTGCGCCGAAGACAATATCCAGGTCGCCAATTGCACGACGCCGGCGAATTTCTTCCATCTGCTGCGCCGGCAGATGCTGCGCGATTTCCGCAAGCCGTTGGTGGTATTCACGCCCAAATCGTTGCTGCGCCACAAGCGCGCGGTGTCGACCCTGGCCGACATGGGGCCGGCGACGACCTTCCACCGCTGCCTTGACGATCTGGCACCCTGCAGCCCGGAAAAGATCCGCCGGCTCGTGCTGTGCACCGGCAAGGTCTATTATGATCTGCTCGATGCGCGCGAAAAGGAAAGCCGCGACGATGTCTATCTGCTGCGGGTGGAGCAACTCTATCCGTTCCCCGGCGACGTGGTCAGCGAATATGCCGCGAAGTTCCCCAATCTGGAACAGGTGGTATGGGCGCAGGAAGAGCCGCAGAATGGCGGCGCCTGGAGCTTCGCGGCGCCTTTGATCGAGGCCTGCCTGGGCCGCCGCCCGCTGTATGCCGGCCGCGCGCCGGCGGCGGCGACAGCCACCGGCCTGCTCAAGCGCCACAATGCCGAACAGGCCAAGCTGGTCGCCGAAGCGCTGGGGGCCACCAACACGCAAGTTGCTGCCGCGATCCGCAGCGGCGCGTCGGACAATTGAGAGAGCATAGATCATGGCCGTTGACGTTGTTGTGCCCACCCTGGGCGAATCCATCACCGAAGCCAGTGTTGGCCAGTGGCTGAAGCAGCCCGGCGATGCGGTGGCCGCCGATGAGGCCATCGTGGCGCTGGAAACCGACAAGGTGGCAGTGGAAGTGCCATCGCCCATCGCTGGCGTGATGGGCGAACAATATCACCAGACCGGCGATACGGTGACTGTGGGTGCGCTGTTGGCGCGGATCGAGGCCGGCGCCGCGGTGGCGAGCGCGCCGCCAGCCCCGGCCGCGTCTGCGCCAGCCGTCACCGTCGAATCCGTGGTGCCGGAACTGGCCGCGTCCGATGCGATGATCGCCACCGGCCATGCCGCCGCACAGGCCGGCTCCGCACATGAAGCGATCAGCCCGGCGGTGCGCGGCTTGATCGACAGCTATAATCTCGATCCCGCCAGCATCAGCGGCACCGGCAAGGATGGCCGGTTGACCAAGGGCGATGTGCTGGCCGCGATCGAGGCCGGCACGGCGCGGGTCAATGCCCCGGCAAGGGCTGCGGCTCCGGTGGCCGCAGCGCCTGCTGTCGTCTCCGCTGCCCCTGCCGCGCGCCGGGAAGAGCGCGTGCGGATGACGCGCCTGCGCCAGACCATCGCGCGCCGCCTGAAGGAAGCGCAGAACAGCGCCGCCATGCTGACCACATTCAATGATGTGGACATGAGCGCGGTGATCGAGGCGCGCGCCCGTTACAAGGATATGTTCGAGAGGAAGCACGGCGTGCGCCTCGGTTTCATGTCGTTCTTTGCCAAGGCGGTGGTGCTGGCGCTGAAGGATGTGCCGTCGGTGGGCGCCGCGATCGAAGGCGACGAGATTGTCTACAAGGATTATGCCGATCTGGGCGTGGCAGTGTCGTCGCCCGGCGGCCTTGTGGTGCCGATCCTGAAGGATGCACAGGCCAAGAGCTTTGCCACGATCGAAAAGGAAATCGCCGATTTCGGCCGCCGCGCCCAGGCCGGCACGCTGACCATCGCCGACATGCAGGGCGGCAATTTCACCATTTCCAATGGCGGCGTGTTCGGCTCGCTGCTGTCCACGCCGATCCTCAACCCGCCGCAATCGGGCGTGCTCGGCCTCCACCGCATCGAGGACCGGCCGGTGGTGCGCGATGGCGCCGTGGTGGTCCGCCCGATGATGTACATGGCGCTGAGCTATGACCATCGCCTGATCGATGGCCGCGAGGCGGTGACCTTCCTGGTGCGGGTGAAGGAAGCCATTGAAGACCCTGCGCGGCTGCTGATCGACCTCTGACAGAAAGGGCCTGACCATGGCCACTGAATTTGACGTGTGCGTCATCGGCGGCGGCCCTGGCGGCTATGTGGCGGCCATTCGCGCGGCGCAGCATGGCCTGAACGTGGCGTGCATCGAAAAGCGTGCCGCGCTGGGCGGCACCTGCCTGAATGTCGGCTGCATCCCATCGAAGGCGCTGCTGAACGGCAGCCATCTCTATGAGGAACTGGCTGGCGGCCATCTCGCCAAGTTCGGCGTGAAGGCCGACAATGTCTCCTTCGATCTCTCCACCTTGCTGGGGGAGAAGGACAAGGCGGTGAAGGAACTGACCGGCGGCATCGCCATGCTGTTCAAGAAGAACAAGGTGGAATGGATCAAGGGCGCGGCCAGCTTCGTCGATGCCAAATCCGTGCAGGTGGACGGCCGCACCATCACCGCGAAGAATTTCATCATCGCCACGGGTTCCGAAGTCGCGCTGCTGCCCGGCATCACGCCGGATGGCGAATTCATCATCACCTCAACCGAAGCGCTCGCGCTGCCCAAGGTGCCCGGCCATCTGGTGGTGATCGGCGGCGGCTATATCGGCCTGGAAATGGGCAGTGTCTGGCGGCGGCTCGGCGCGAAAGTGACCGTGGTTGAATATGCGCCGCGCATTGTGCCGGCGATGGATATCGAAGTTGCGGATGCGTTCGCGAAGATCTTGAAGAAACAGGGCCTTGAGCTGAAGACCTCAACCAAGGTGGTGAGCGTTGCGCGTGATGGCGCCGGCGCGGTGGTGACGGTGGAGCCAGCGGCGGGCGGCAACAGCGAAACCATCGCGGCCGATATCGTGTTGCTCTCGATCGGTCGGCGGCCCAACACCGATGGCCTCAATCTGGGCGCGACCGGCCTGGCGGTGGACGCCAAGGGCCGCATCCCCATCGATCACCATTTCGCCACCAACGTGCCCGGCATCTGGGCGATCGGCGATGTGGTGGAAGGCCCGATGCTGGCGCACAAGGCCGAAGACGAAGGCTTGGCCTGCGCCGACAATATCGCTGGCCTCGCCGGCTATGTGAACCATGATGTGATCCCGGCCGTGGTCTACACCCACCCGGAGGTCGGCACGGTCGGCAAGACCGAGGAAGAGCTGAAAGCCGCGGGCGTCGCCTACAAGGTCGGCAAATTCCTGTTCGCCGCCAACAGCCGCGCCAAGACCAACCGCGACACCGATGGCTTCGTGAAGATACTGGCCGATGCGAAGACCGATCGCGTGCTGGGCGTACACATCATCGGCGCCTTGGCCGGCACGATGATCGCCCAAGCCGCGCAGGCGATGGAGTTTGGTGCGTCTTCCGAGGACATTGCGCTGACCTGCCATGCGCATCCGACGCATTCGGAGGCGCTGAAGGAGGCGGCGATGGCGGTGACGGGCAAGCCCATCCACATGTGATGGCGGTGGGCCGCGAAGAGTTGGAACGGGATGGCTGCCTGCTGGTCAGTGCAGTTGTGGCCAGTCCAGCACTCACGCGGCTTGCGGATCATTTCGGAGCGGTGAGGGCAGGCGCGCGGGTTTCGATCAGCGACACCGCACTGGGCGAAGTGCTGGCTGCGATCACTGGCATTGTAGCGCCGCTGCTGCCGGGGGCCCGGGCCGTACGCGCCGTCTGGTTCGACAAGACGCCGGATGCAAACTGGCTGGTGCCCTGGCATCAGGATCGCACCATCGCCGTGCGCGAACGCCGCGACATTCCCGGTTATGGCCCGTGGTCGGTGAAGCAGGGCATTTGCCATGTCGAACCGCCCTTTCACATGCTGGCGGCGATGCTGACGGTGCGCCTGCACATTGATGAGTGCCCGGCCGACAATGCGCCGCTGGAAGTCGCCGTCGGCTCGCATCACAAGCGGGTCACTGCCGGCGCAAGTGCCAATCAGACCGAGCAATATCCACGGCAACTGTGCCTGGCAACGCCCGGCGACCTGTGGATATATCGCACGCCGATCCTTCACCGATCCGCGCGGGCCATAACGCCGGGCCGGCGGCGCGTGCTGCAGATCGATTTTTGTGCGGTTGAATTGCCGGCTGGGTTGAACTGGGCAGATTGAAAGCCGACCGCATTTGAGTCGATCGGAGATCAGGCCTTTGCGCAACCCAAATGACGCTGCGTTTGGTCCGGAGGGCGTCGCCAGTCTTGAATTCAGAGCCAGCCAAAGGCGCGGGCAATGAAGGCTTGTCCGTCATCAAGCACGGGCGGTGCGTGCGCCATCACGACTTTGTCTGCCGGCCAGATCAGGACGCGATTGATCGATGCGCGGGCAGCGGCGCGATCAATGAAGGCAGCGCGGAACTTGCGCGGCACCTGCGGCTCAGCTTCGGTCATGAGATCGAGCCGCGCCACAAGCGCCCGCCACCCGGCCAACGATCCAGGCGCGAACTGCTGGATCAGATCGGTGAACAGAACGGTGCGGCTTGCAAAGTGAAAGAATACAACCTCGGTGGTGATCAAGTTGCCGCGGATCACGACCTGATCAAGATCGGCCGCCCATGGCGAACCGCCGCCATCGACCAGATCGCCATCAAAGGCGACATCGGGGCGCTTTTTGCGCAGGCCCGGCGGTGCGTGGACCTTGGCCTTCGGGTAGGCAACTTGCCACTCGTGCAGGAACAGGTGGTGCAGGCTGTTGGGTGCCACGAGGTGGCGGACCTCGTCGAGCGCTTCGACCTCGGCACGCAAAGCCGACGTCAGCGCCACCGGTGACCACACCAGAAGGCCGCCGCTCGACAGGCGAACTATGGCTGCCCGCGTTGGGTAGCGGAAGCCAGCCACATCCACTTCCACGCCATCGGCAAGCCAGATGCCATCGCCGAACTGCTGTAACGCTGGAGTAGGCGTTTCCATGAGCGCCGTTTATCGACCGCGTGACCTTGTCTTGCAAGCGCGGGCCAGGCGTTGATCTCAACTGACGGGGACTGGCACCCATTCCCGTCGTACGGCGGTGGCGCGCCAAGGCGACGCAGAGGTGACGGGCCGCGCCGGCCCCGCTACACCCACCTTATGCTCTCCCCCCGCGCCACCCGCACCGTTCGTTGGCTCCATCTATGGACCGGCGTGATCGTCGGCATCCAGATCATCCTGTGGGTGGCGTCTGGCCTGGTGATGGTGGTTCGCCCGCTGGAGGAAGTGCGCGGTGATGACGTGCGGCGTGACAAGCCTGCGCTCATCATGCCGGCCGGGCTGCCGGCGCTGACGGGCGTCGAGAAACTGGAACTGGGCCAATTACTGGGCAAGCCGGTTTGGAAAGTGACGGACGGGCAGGGCAAGCGGCTGCTGGATGCGGTGACGGGCCAGCCCATCGCCATCACCACCGCGCAGGCTGAGGCCATTGCTCGCGCTGGCACCACGCTGACCGGGCCGGTCACGGTGACGGCGATCACCCCCGCCAACCCGGCCAGCGACTGGCGGGATACGGCGGGATACCGCGTGGAATTTGCCGACGACATCCGCGTCTATATCAACAGCCAGGGCGAGATCGGCGCGGTGCGGACGCCGTGGTGGCGCTTCTATGATCTGTTCTGGGGCCTGCACATCATGGATTGGCAGGATCGCGAGAACACGCACGGGCCAGTGATCATCGCGGCTACATTGGTGGCGCTGGGCGTCGTGCTCTCGGGCGCGCTGCTGACGATCAAGCATTTCTGGCGGCGCCGCTGATGGCCATCGTGCCGGTGCCGCTGCCACCGCTGGAACCATTGCTGGCCGTGCTCGACATGGCTGGCGTCGCGGTGTTTGCCGTGTCCGGTGCGCTGGCCGCCGCGCGGATCAAGCAGACCATCGTGACCTTCGCCTTCTTCGCGGCGGTCACCGGCATTGGCGGCGGCACGCTCAGGGATCTGTTGATCGGCGCGCCGGTGTTCTGGGTGGGGCGGTCGGATTATCTCGGCATCTGCCTGGTCGGGGCGGCGGCCGTCTGGCTGCTGCGCGCCGATCGCTGGCGTCTGAATGCGCTGCTGTGGTTCGACGCCGTCGGTCTGGGCGCCTATGCCGTGCTCGGCGCGGCCAAGGCGCTGAATTATGGCGTGCCGGCGTTGCCGGCGGTGGGCATGGGCGTGCTCACCGCCAGTTTCGGCGGCATCGTGCGCGATCTGCTGGCCGGCGAGCCGTCGATCCTGCTGCGCAAGGAAATCTATGTCTCCGCCGCCGCGCTGGGGGCCGGGACCTATGTGGGCCTGACCCTGCTGGGCTTGGGCCTGTGGCCGGCGGCGATCATCGGTGCCACAGCCGGCTTTGGCCTGCGCGCGCTGGCCATTGCCACCGGGCTGTCGTTGCCGGGTTACCGGGACGATTGAGCCAGGGCGGCGAGTTTGCTGACCGTATCGGCGCTGGCGCGCGCCGTGGCCGGGCGCGGGCTGCCGGCGGCAGAACATTCCAGGCAGGCCGCCTGGATCGTGGCGCCGCGGCCTGATGCCAGGAAAGCGAAATCCGCCATGCTGCTCAGCAGGCGCTGGCGTGAGGCCAGCAGCAGCCTTGCCCACGGATCGCGCGCCTGTTGTTCGGTCTCGCTGCTGCCAAAGCTCTTCAGCGCCTTGACCCAGGCCGGTTCCGGCTTTTCGATATCGATCACCCGCACCTCGCCCTTGATGCCGGCCTTGCGCGCCGCAGCGGCGATGGCCGCATCCAGCCCGCCCATCGTGTCGACCAGCTTCAGGCGCTGCGCCTCCGTGCCGGCCCACACGCGGCCCTGCGCGATGCGATCGACTTCGGCCACGGGCAATTTTCGCGCCTTGGCGACAAGATTGATGAACTGCTGATAGGTGTTTTCAACGCCCATCTGCAGCACCTGGCGCACTTCGGGCGACAGGCCGGCGACCACATCGGGTTCACCGCTGTAGGGGGTGGTCTTCACGCCATCGCTGTTGATGCCCAGATCGTTCAGGGCCCGCGGGAAGCTGGGCAGGATGGCGAACACGCCAATCGAACCCGTGATGGTGGACGGCTGCGCGAAAATCTCGTCTGCCGCGGTGCCCACCCAATAGCCGCCGCTGGCCGCCACCGGGCCAAAGCTGGCGACCACCGGCAGGCCACCGGCCTTGGCGCTGATCAGGGCAGCGCGGATTTCTTCCGATGCCGTCACCGAACCGCCGCCCGAATCGACGCGCACCACCAGCGCCTTGATGCCGGGGTTTTCGTTGAGGGCTTCTTCCAGGGCATGGCGGATGGTGGTGCTGCCGGCGGTGCCACGCGGCGCTTCGCCATCGACGATGTTGCCGCTGACATAGACGACGCCGACCGCGTCGCCGCCGTTCTTGTCCTGACCGGTGGTGGCGCTGAGATAATCGGTGAGCGAAACACCCGCGTAATGGCCCCAATATTCAAGATCGCCATCGCCAACCAGCTTGACCATTGCGGCATCGAAATCGTCACGGCTGGCGAGCTGATCGACCAGCTTGGCATTCAGCGCCGCGCGGGCACCATCGCCGCCGGCCTGGCCGAGCCGCTGCGGCAGTTGCGCGATGAACGACGGCACATCGGCCGTGGGGCGCAAGCGCTTCACATCGGCAAGCCAACTGTTCCACAGGCTGCTGGCCAGCGCCTGATCGGCGGCCTTGGCTTCGGGGGAAGCGCTGGCGCGGGTGTAGGGCTCCACGAAGCTCTTGTAGGTGCCGACGCGGAACACGTTGACATCGATCTGCAGTTTTTCGAGCGCGCGGGCGAAATACAGCCGCGATCCGCCTGGGCCGGTGAAAATCACGCCGCCCAGCGGATTGAGCCAGATGCGGTTTGCACCCGCGGCCAGCAGCCAACTGTCATCGGAATAGGCGGTCGCCCAGGCGTGCACCGGCTTGCCGCTCTTGCGGAACCGGCCGATGGCTTCGGTCACTGCGGCGATATTGGCCTGGCCGCCGCCGGCAAACAGATCGAGATCGAGCACCAGCGCCTTGATGCGGCTGTCGGCGGCTGCGCGATCGATGCCGCGCACGATATCGCGCAGTTGCGCTTCGCTGCCGACATTGCCGCTGACCGTGTCGAACGGCGATGTCTCGCTGCCTTGATCGACGATGGCGCCATCCAGCGACACCACCAGTGCGCCACTTTCCGGCACGGTGGCCGGCGAAGCGCCGGACAGCGCCGCCGAAACCGCGATGAAGAAGACCACCAGCAGGGCAAGGACCAAGAGATCCTTGATGCCAACGATGAAGCGCCAGATCAGGCCAAGTGTTTTCAAGAGAGCGTGCCTTCAGAACCCAATGTAGACCAGTGTTCTAGCAGGCTCGCACGCCTCGCCGCAACCGGCCCGCGCGTCATGCCGCAGCGGCGGGTTACAGCCGGACGCCTTGCGCGCCGGCCTGTTCCACCGTGAACTGCCACGCCACCCGCCCGGATCGTGCGCCGCGCGCCATTGCCCAGGCCAGCGCGGCAGCAGGATCAAACGCCAGGCCATGTGCCGCCGCATAGGCCGCACACATCGCCAGATACTGCGGTTGATCACAGGGGTGGAAGCCCAGCCGCAACCCGAAGCGATCGGCCAGTGCCAGATGATCATCGGCGACATCGCGCGGGTTGATCGCATCGCCTTCATTTTCTTGCAGTGATCGCGGCACCAGATGGCGGCGGTTGCTGGTGACGATCAGGCGCAGATGGTCGGGCCGCGCCTGCACGCCGCCATCGAGCAGCGAGCGCAAGGCATGGACGTCCGCCGCATCGGCGCCCAGCGAGACATCATCGAGGAACAGCAGAAACGGCCGGTTCACCTGGGCCAGATGGCGGAACAGCAGGGGCAGGGTCGGCAACGCCGGCAGCATCAGTTGCACCAGGGCCAGATCATCGCCTTTGGCGAGCAGCTCGGCAACGACGCTGCGCGCCAAGCTGGATTTGCCCATGCCGCGCGCACCCCACAGCAGCACATCATGCGCCGGCAAGCGCTGGGCGTGGCGGCGGCTGTTTTCCAGCAGCGCCTGCGCCTGGGGGGCCACGCCCTGATACAGCGCCAGCGGCGTGGTACGTGCCGGCGGCAACGCCAGCAGGCCGGTGCCATCCCAGCCGAACCAGTGGCCAATTGTCGGATCGGCCGCCGGCGCCGGGGCCGGTGACAGGCGTTCCAGGGCGGCGGCGATGCGGGCCAGATGGGCGGCTTGGATTTCCATGCCCATCCGATAGCCAAGGCATCGCCATATGGGAACTGCCACCCGCCGGGGCCTGTGCGCCACGGTTGCGTGGCATGGTTGCGTGAGTGTGGGCAAGCCGCTAGAGCCCATGCCATCCGGTTTTCCGGTCGATTTTCCGAGAGCGAGACCATGATATTTGCATCCCCGGCCCATGCCCAGACAGCCGGCGCTGCCGCTGCTGGCGGCACTGCCGCCCTGATCGGCTTCCTGCCTTATCTGGCGATCTTCGGGATTTTCTATTTCCTGATCATCCGGCCGCAGCAGCAGCGGGTGAAGCAGCACCGTGCCATGGTCGACGCTGTGAAAAAGGGTGACGATGTGGTGACCGGCGGCGGGATCATCGGCAAGGCCATTCGCGTGACCGATACCGAAGTGGAAGTGGAAGCCGGCCCGAACGTGAAGTTCCGCGTGCTCAAATCCACACTGGTCGATGTCAAGTCGCGCGGCCTGACCGCCGCCAACGATGTTGCAACGGTCGGCAAGGAATAAGCGCTCGTGCTCGATTTTCCCGCGTGGAAGAACTGGTCGATCTGGCTGACCGTGCTCGTCTGCTTCCTGCTGGCGGTGCCCAACGCGCTGACGCCGTCGCAGATTGCGATGATCCCCGACGGCCTGCCGAAAAGCCAGTTGCCGCTGGGCCTCGATCTGCGCGGCGGCTCGCATCTGATGCTGGAAGCCACCGCCAACGAGGTTGAGAAGGCCAAGCTGGAAGGCCTGGAAGACACGGTGCGCAGCGAATTGCGCGTGGCCGAAGGTGGCGCGATTGCCGTGTCGGACCTGTCGATCAACCGCGGCCAATTGAGCTTTGCGGTGGGCGATGTCACCCGCGTCGATCAGGCCGTCGCCATCCTCAACAAGGTGACCGCGCCGCTGGGTGTCGGCGCGGCGCGTGAGGTCTCGGTCAGCCGCGGCAGCCTGCCCGGCCAGATCATCCTGCAACCAACGGCCGCCGGCATCAGTGCGGCTGTCGATGGCGCCATGGCGCAGGCTGTCGAAGTCATCCGCAAGCGCATCGACGAACTTGGCACGCGCGAGCCGACCATTGTGCGGCAGGGCAAGACCCGCATCGTCGTGCAAGTGCCGGGTCTGCAAGACCCGGAAGCGCTGAAGGCGCTGCTCGGCAAGACCGCGAAGCTGGAATTCAAGCTGGTCGATGCTGCGGCCGATCCGGAAGAGGTCGCCCAGGGCCGCGCGCCGCCGGGCAGCCAGATCCTCCCGGTTCAGCAGGGCGGGCAGGTGGTGGTGAAGCGGCGCGCCATCATCACCGGCGATCAACTGGTCGATTCCCAGGTTTCCACCGATCAGAATGGTGCGCCAGCGGTGTCGTTCCGCTTTGATTCGACCGGCGGCCGGCGTTTTGCCCAGGCCACCACCGAAAATGTCGGCAAGCCATTTGCCATCATCCTTGATGGAATGGTGATTTCCGCGCCGAACATCAACGAGCCGATCCTGGGTGGCAGCGGCGTGATCAGTGGCAGTTACACGGTGGAAACCGCCAACGAACTGGCCATCCTGCTGCGTTCGGGCAAGTTGCCGGTGGAACTGAAGGTGGTCGAGGAGCGAACGGTCGGGCCCGATCTGGGTGCGGATTCGATCCGCGCCGGCGCCATTGCGTCGATCGTGGCGGTGCTGGCGGTTTCGCTTCTGATGATCCTCACTTACGGCCGCTTCGGCGTCTATGCCGTGATTGCGCTGTTCATCAACATCATCATGATCCTCGGCATCATGTCGGCGGCCGGCTTCACGCTGACATTGCCGGGCATTGCCGGCATGGTGCTGACCATCGGCGCGGCGGTGGACGCCAACGTGCTGGTGAACGAACGCATCCGCGAAGAACAACGCAAGGGCAGGGGCGTGATCGCCAGTGTGGAGGTGGGCTTCCGCGAAGCCACCCGCACCATCTGGGACGCCAACAGCCTGAACATCATCGTCGCCATCATCATGTTCCTGTTCGGCTCCGGCCCGATCAAGGGCTTTGCCGTGGTGCTGTCGATCGGCATTGCCACATCGGTGTTCACCGCGGTCACCCTGGTGCGCTGGATGGTGGCGCGCTGGTTGACGTCGGCGCGCCCCGCCGCGCTCGACATCTGATCGGGAAAGGACTGGCCCCATGCCGCTGAAACTTGTTCCCGACAACACCAATATCGGTTTCGTCAAACTGCGCTTTCTGGCGTTTGCGTTCACCATTGCGCTCACCATCGGCGCTGGCGCGCTGCTGGGCCTGCGCGGGCTCAATCTGGGGGTCGATTTCCTCGGCGGCCTGACCATGCAGGTGGAATTCAAGGCGCCGCCCGAGCTTGATACGCTGCGCGTCCGGGTCAATCAGGTGGGTGTCGGCGATGCTGCCCTGCAGGAATTCGGCAAGCCTTCGACCATCCTGGTGCGGCTGCCGTTGCCCGACGGCGATCAGGCGGCCGTGCAGCGCGTGGTGGCCAAGGTGCGCAAGGCGCTGGAAAAGGATTATCCCGGCGTCAGCTTCGCCCGCGTCGAAAGCGTATCGGGCAAGGTGTCGGATGAGTTGATTACCGATGGCCTGTGGGCGGTCGGCCTGTCGATGCTGTTCGTGGCCGTGTTCACCTGGTTCCGCTTCGAATGGTATTTCGGCGTGTCCACGGTGGTGGCGCTGGTACATGATGTGGTGGTGACGTTGGGCTTTTTCGCGCTCACGCAGCTCGAATTCGATCTCAACATCGTCGCTGCCGTGCTGACCATCATCGGCTACAGCCTGAACGACAAGGTGGTGATCGACGATCGCATCCGCGAAAACCTGCGCAAATATCGGCAGATGGACATCAAGGGCATCATCGATCTGTCGGTGAACGAAACGCTGCCGCGCACGGTGATGACCTCGGTGACGCTGCTGGCGGCGCTGGTGGCGTTGCTGTTCCTGGGCCCGGAGGTTATTTTCGGCTTCACTGCGGCGATGGTGCTGGGGATTGTGGTCGGTACCTATTCGTCGATCTTCGTGTCATCGTCGCTGCTGATCAGCCTGGGCGTGAAGGCCAAGCCGCTGGCCACAGAGGACAAGCGCGCGGCTGGCGCCGAACGGGTCGGTTGACCCGCTGGACTTGATTGCGTTCTGATTTGATGATCCCGCCCTCCCCGCAAGGGGGAGGGCGGCAAACACTTCAACGTTAGCGCGATCGACCCTAGATCGGTGCCCCACAGGGCCCGAACACCGTGCACCACTGGCTGAGCGTGCCGAGCACCATGGCACCGGCCAGCCACATGAAACGGGTTCTGGCGGTCAATTCGATCTGCATTCGGTTCACGCCGCTGCGATCGCTGCGGCCTTCATGCCGATGCGCGCGCGCGCCACATCATATTCGCGGATCAGCCGCGCGACCAGTTCGCCGGCGGGCAGCACTTCCTTGACCGCACCGATGCCCTGACCGCAGCCCCAGATGTCTTTCCAGGCCTTGGCGTCGGTGTTGCCGCCGCTGCCGAAGTTCATCGCCGACGGATCGCTGGTCGGCAGCGCGTCCGGATCCATGCCGGCGTTGACGATCGATGGGCGCAGATAATTGCCGTGCACGCCGGTGAACAGGTTGGAATAAACGATGTCGGACGCAGCGCTTTCGACGATCATGTCCTTGTAACCCTGCACCGCGCGGGCTTCGGCGGTTGCGATGAAGGCACTGCCGATATAGCCGAAATCGGCGCCCATCGCCTGCGCGGCCAGCACGGCATCGCCGGTGGCAATCGAGCCCGAAAGCGCCAGCGGGCCATCAAACCATTCGCGGATTTCCTGGATCAGCGCGAATGGGCTGGTGGTGCCGGCATGGCCGCCAGCCCCGGCGGCAACGGCGATCAGGCCGTCGGCACCCTTTTCCACGGCTTTCTTGGCGAACTTGTTGTTGATGATGTCGTGCATCACGATGCCGCCATAGCTGTGGATGGCCTCGTTCACATCCTCGCGCGCACCCAAGGAGGTGATGATCAACGGCACCTTGTATTTCACGCACAGCGCCAGATCATCCATCAGCCGATCGTTGGACCGGTGGACAATCAGGTTGACGGCATAAGGCGCATCATTCGGCCCGAGTTCGGTCGACAGGCGTTGCAGCCATTCTTCGAACTGGGCCAGCGGCCGGGCGTTGAGGCTGGGGAAGCTGCCGATGATGCCGGCGCGGCACTGGGCCATCACAAGCTCCGGCCCGGAAATGATGAACAACGGCGAACCGATCACCGGGATCGACAGGCGGCCAGCGAAGGCGGCGGGCATGGACATGATTTGGCTCCCCAACAGGTCAGACCGCAACAATTAGCCGCGGATGCGAAAACATGCCACCTCATCCTCGTCTGAGGGTCATGCGGCTTATTGTCGGTTATGGTAGCAGCGGGCGGATTTGAACCGCCGACCTCCGGGTTATGAATCCGGCGCTCTCACCAACTGAGCTACGCTGCCACAAGCCTCGCGTCTGAT
>Ga0164294_10000400_pt1 | contig 41254 bp, 58 predicted proteins | sample GEODES005metaG_FD_111479 | JGI IMG/M metagenome (GOLD analysis project Ga0164294, IMG submission 111479) | Oligotrophic lake water microbial communities from Sparkling Lake, Wisconsin, USA - GEODES005 metaG | ecosystem: Environmental > Aquatic > Freshwater > Lake | place: USA: Sparkling Lake... | reverse complement strand
TTAATAGCACTGGGGTCGCCATAGCGACACGAAGGTTTTTTCTGGGAAGAGTCTTTAGTCCATTGTCTTTTGCTTGCGCCTGGAGCGTATCTCCTGGCTTTTGGGGTGAGGGTTTTAAGCAACTGACTATTGTTTAAGTACCGTGATTATCTCTGCCATCGGCAGACACGCGAGCGACCGAAGGGAGCGAGCGCCGAATTTTTCGGACTTTGATATGCGCATGGGTTTGTGTTGGGTGACTGTCTGCATGGGGGTTTGAGCGTGGGATTCCCCGTTAGGATTCCTAACAGGCTCGCTTTGGGGAGATTTGATTCTTTCGGGGTTCTGTGCAATAATACTCCTATCGAACTCGGCAAGTGGCTGGGCGATAGAAAGCAAAGAAAATGACATCTACAACATCAACACCTAAGGTAACTGGCAAGGTCATCGCTTCACTCGTGAAGGATTACCAAGCCATCGTGAAGGGTAACGAGTCTGCGATTCGTGCGTTCATCGTTAAGGCTCACAAGTCACCAGCACGCGACTTGGAAGCAACTCTCAAGGAAGCGTCAAAGGCTGGCGCTATCTCTGCTATCCGTCCTGCTTATGCAAACTATTTTGGATTGGCGAATACCTGCCTCTCACTCAAGGGCGCCGATTCTGTCGCGGTTGCTGACTTCATGAAGGAAGTCGCTATCGCTCAACGCACACTCAAGAAGGAGGGCGCTCTCGCTCTCGTGGCTCGTGTGACTTCATGGGGCGAGTTCTCAAGCGCTACACGCGAGGCAGAAGCAACCAAGAAGGCTGGCAAGCCTGAGGGCAAGGGCAAGAAGTCAAAGAAGGTCGCTATCGAGGGCGAGATTTCTGCGAACGCTATCGTGAGCATGGCTTTCGGATTGTGGCAAGAATTGGAAGATGTCACTCTCGATTCTCCTGAGGCGATTGCTCAAGCGGAAGCGTTTGCTAAGTGCTTGGCTCAAGCCGTCACCTTCTCAAAGGGTGAACTCGCTAAGTCTATGAAGGCGCACCCTGTAAGCGCATAACGCGCCACGAGTTAGCCCCCTATCGCTTCGGCGGTGGGGGGTTTTCTCATGCCCAAAATCGGGGCAGAATTCCCAATCAAAATTGGGGCGCGGAAAAGTTTGTGTTGGAGGTACAGCAGACATGGCGTTGCGAGTTAGGATTCCTAACCACCGACCAAGCGAAGAAAAAATTTGTGTTGGTTTGTGTCGGGGGCAGGAAGCCAGCCATCGGCGTTATTCGATAAATCCAGTCATCGGCGTGGACTAGGGAGATTTGGTTCTGTGACCCTAATCACCTATACTGGTGGGAGTGGGGGCAACCATGCCTTCGCACCGTTAGGATTCCTAACACTCACTCGAAAGGTAACACTCATGTATCTAACCACAGGCGACATGCTAGCAGTAATGATTGCGCTAGTAGTGTCTGTAACCCTAGTAATCACCACCGCCCTAGCCAACGCTAAACTCCAGCGCAAGATTGACCGACTACGCACCCAGCGTTGGGAAATCACCAAAGAGTACGAATCCATCATCGCCGACATGGAGCAGAAGTAATCATGTCTATATTCCGTAAAGAGAAGAAAGTCACTCTCACACGCAACCAAGCCATGCACATCTCTTACTGTCTAGAGAGATTGCGCCTCGGCTACGATAACGCTGGGATGCTCAGTAATGAGCAAGTCCTCGATTTTGAGGACATCCTAGATTTCCAAGTGTGGGGTTCGGAGTATGTAGCCAACCGCACAACTGTCCGTCAAGCACTATCAAGGACATGGTGAGTAGCCATGTCTAATAACCAAGCAGGTCTTACAGACGACGAGTTCGCCTGTCTGCTCTTTCGCTCATGTGGCGTACCCGATGCCACCCGTCTCCATAACCTTGGAGATGGACACCAACTAGCCTGTGGCTTCTGCACAGGAGAAAAGAAGGTAGCATAAATGGAAAAGAAAATTTCTATAAATACTTGGCCAATTTCCACCTGCGAGATATGTTGGGGCGATAAATTCTGCCCTGATTGCGGAATGGAGGTAGTCTAATGCCTGATACATCAGAACTAGACAGCCCTACAGGGTTTGGGTATATAGACATGCGTCTATGTGACGGATGCTATCGCCCTAACCACATTTTCGTGGAGTCATATGCCAAGCGCGAGTTATGTCTCAAGTGCCACGAGAGATACGGTGAGTTGGAAGGCGTTAGGATTCCTAACGGCGAGACCTATCCTGTGCTAAATGAGGACATTCTAAGATGTGATGTATGTGAACTGCCAGCACTTGAGGATTCGCTCAACTGGTCACTCACCACAGCATATCTAGACGATGCCACAACTGAAATCGTGGCACACTTCAGTTGCAGTAATAAATCATGCGACCAATGCGACAAGCGGTATGCACATAACCAGCAGAGACAGTGGCGCAGTATTTACACAATCTCTCACGACCAATTCAACAGCAATACAATCATCGAAGGGAACAACCATTGTGAATCATGTGCCAAGAAGTTTTGGGAGGAGCACGATGAAAATGATTACTTCGAGTGCGAGTTTTGCCTATCCCATACCCACGATGACAATTCAGGGTGGTGGAACTCAACCCGATACTGTGAAGGATGTATCGAGGCTAATGTCTACCACTGTGATGACTGTAGCGAGCAACGCTGGGAAGGTGACGACCACTACTGTGACAGTGGTGACAATGACGATGACGAGTCGCTCATCCATAATTACAACTACCGACCTAGCCCCTTCTTCTTTGGAGAGGGCAAGTATCACTTCGGCTTTGAGTTAGAAGTCGAGGCTCGTGGTAATGGTCGTTATGACGGGGCTATGCTGGTGCAGAATACATTGGGCGGTCACGCCTATCTGAAAGAGGACGGCTCTCTCAATGACGGCTTCGAGATTGTCACTCACCCACACACGCTTGAGAAGTATCACACTGACTTCAACTGGGGCGTGTTAGATAAACTCAAGGCTCAAGGCTATCGGTCATGGAACACCAACACTTGTGGCATCCATGTCCATGTATCGCGTAACGCTTTCGGTAATGGCGACCCGTGGGATTATCGAACACCTAACAGACACCGTTCACAGTTGATTCTCCAGCGCCAGTCTCACGAACTTAGGTTCATGAAACTTATCTACGATAATCAACGCCAAGTGGAGCGCATATCGGGTCGTTCAAGTGACCGCTATGCAAGTTTCGGAGATAAGGGGCAACTCGTTCGCAAGGTTAAGAGTGGCTACCAAGAAAATGGTAGGTTCTCTGCTATCAACACCGAGAACGATGACACGATTGAGATTCGTGTGTTCAAGGGTTCACTACGCAAGGAGCGAGTGCTATCCGCTATCGAGTTCGTCCATGCCTCTGTGGAATACACACGAGACATCAAAGTAACGAGCAAGAATCATGCACTGTCATGGCTCAAGTTCACAGGTTATGTCGCTACCAATGCGGAACTATATCCGAACCTAGTAACAATCATGAGCGAATCGTTCGCCAATGATAACAACCCCGATGAGACAGATAACTAATCGTTAGGATTCCTAACAGAAAAGAGAATCACAAATGTGTATGTTATGCGTAGTTCCACCCAATGTAATTCCGTCTCGTGAGATGCTAGAAAACTCTGCTCTCAACAATCCACACGGATTCGGGTTTGCTATCGTTATCCCTAGTGAGAAGCGTATCCATGTCGAGCGTACTATGAACGCCGATACATCTATCAACCGCTTCATCGAGATGCGTGGCAAGTATCCCGAAGGATATGCCCTATGGCATGCTAGATTCGCCACTCATGGCTCAACCACAGTTGACAACTGTCACCCGTTCAAAGTTGGCAAAGATGAGCGCACTTACCTAGCACATAACGGTATCCTGCCTATCATCGAACCTAATGGTGATACTCGTAGCGATACGCGTATCTTTGCAGAGGACTTGCTACCTGCTATCGGTGGCGTAGCCTCACTAGATAATCCACAGGTACAGAATCTCATCGAGGACTTCACTACTGGGTCTAAGGTCTGCGTACTTACAGTGCATCCTGATGCAAGGTTCCAGTGCTACCTATTCCATGAGGAGAAGGGCTGGCGTGATGACACCAATGTGTGGTGGTCTAATGACACATGCTATCTGCCTAAGCCTTACACCTACAGCGGAGATAATAAATGGTACTCAAAGCAACCGTTAGGATTCCTAACCAAGCACGATGAAGAAGTCGTATTCTATGAGTGCAAGGTATGCGAACTCGTGGTAGATGAGGAGCAACTATGGGCTAGTGGTCTAGGTGATGACTATTGCCCACAGTGTGGCTCATGCTACCAATGTGACACTTACATGGCAGATGACCTATGCTACAAGGGTAGCAAAGACGATGCTAAATGGTGGGCTAGACAAGGTGGGTGGGACTGGTGATGCGCGAGGATATAGCACGAGCAATCGTCAATGCTGGTCTCACTTACTCTATCGAGCAAGACCCAATCTATATGCGAGAAACTACACTCGAGAAAGTTGTCAATGCTGTCATGGCAGTGATAGAATCGGAGAGTCATGAAGAAGCATAAGCCAGTACCACCAACGCCCTACTACTACGGCAAGAGAGCCGAACTATTCCTGCACGATGCTCAGACAGCATTACTGCAGGGAGATACAACCAAACACGCACAACTAATGCTTCGAGCCACGGAGTATTATGAACTAGCGGGTCAACTTCCGCTAGAGAAAGAAGATAATGAATAAATATAAAGAAGCGTTATGTTGTAAATGCTTAGGTGCAATCCTTGTACTTGAGCATGACAACGCAGACTTCTATTGCAATTCGTGTGCTTGGGCTAAGTTTGGTGGCGTTAGCGTTCCTAACGCCCCAAGCGGAGGTCTAGGCGTATGAGAATCAGCAACGATAATCCCAACTTCTCTACATGTGGAGACTGCTCTAACGAACAGTACGACCCTGAGTGGTGGTTTCCAATAGAGAAGGCAGGTCGCATAGACTGGTCTCATACATACGAGGCTAACACTGCTCGCACTATTTGTAAGTCATGCCCGTTACTGGTAGAGTGCAGAACCTACGCTCTCAAGTATCACGGATTGACTGGGATATGGGGCGGTTTAGATAGACACGAGAGGCACGATATGCAAGTAGCACTACGAATAACAACCAAATCATGGGAGTTAACTTATTCCTATAACGGGGTTGCATAATGAGCCAAGATGACTATGACCACTTCGTTGGAAGTGTATCAGAGCAACTGATGCTCATGCTTTGGACTTCGCTTGCAACTGTAGGCGCAGTTAGTATAATCATATTCCTAGCAATCCGTTAGGAATCCTAACACCCGAACAGAAAGAAAATAAATGCCAAAATATAATGTAACAGTACAACTAATCGGTAATGACGGCAACGCCTTCAATATCTTAGCGCAAGTCAATCGAGCACTTCGTGATGTAGCAACTCCTGAGGAGATTGCAGAATATCAGAAGGAAGCCATGAGTGGGGATTATGATAATCTCCTACGCGTGACTCAAGAATGGGTTGAGGTCGCCTAATGCTAGGATACACAGATAAAGATTTGCAGAAGTTCATTAGCAATCTTGTTGGTATCGAAGCAACTCCTGAAGAAGTAGCAAAGATAAATGAAGTCATCGACTTCTTTGAAGGGCTACTATCGGAAGGACACTTCAATGGGTGAACCACGCCTAGAAGATGACATAGCACTAGGAAAGAATCAAGACTGTGACGACTGTGAGCAATCAGACGATGATTGCACATGCTCCGAGTCTGTATACGATACGCTAGAGGAGATGTATGACGACCTTTAGCATCAGTGTCGAAGAACTAGATTCAGGTATAGACCCATTATCTGTGGAGGGCATGATGGACTATATCCTGTTGAGGTTAGAGTCTCAGAATATATTGCGTGTTACGAATATAGTTCAAGACTACTAGCCGTTAGGAATCCTAACAGCCCCTCACCCGTAATTGGGTGGGGGGTTTTTCTATGCCTACTTTTTGTACCAACCTTCGCCAGTCTTATGCTGGCACTCGCATCCTTTGCATTGGTCATGCAACGCAATAGCAATATAAGTTTCTTTCATCTGATTAGCCTTGCCACCTGCGGTACACTTATCACATATCATTTGGTGTGTGTCCTTTTTCTTTTGCCACATCAAACGGTAACTTTTTACCCTGAGGTAGTGGACTTTTCTTTTTCTCTTGCGCCCTGCGGTCAGCACGATTTGAACCCGCGGTAGCGGAAGTTTGTGTTGGATAGACATTGGCGTCATTTTCTGATGGCTCCACGAAGTCTGGAGAGAAGATGGCAGCACTCTGTACAAGGTCTATGTATTGGTGGAACAAGTCAATAAAAATATACACCTGACTAATGAGATTGCCAGACATGACCTCTACATCTTGCAAAAGTTTAACATCGTCCTCAGCGAGAGCATCAGTCCAAGTCTTGTCCTGCATCTTCACTTGTAACTTCTGGTACGTCTCCATCACTTCGTCTATCTTCATTATCTTGCTCATTGACCTGCTCCTCTGTGTAGTCCCGTTCCTTACGTGGGCGTTGCCCACCAAGAAAGTTAAGTAGATTGTTGACTGCACGATTGACACGCATACGCGCAGCATCCTCAGTCACTGACAATTCCTTAGCCAAGGTAACATTATCACATCCATCACCGAAGCGCAGATAGATAATACTTAACTGTTCATGGGTTAAACGGACCAATGCCCGTTCAATGTCAGCCATCATAGCAAACCAGTTACCACCCTCAGAGGCGACTTTCTTGCTATTGGTAAATCCTAAATCCGTCATAGCAGGTGCAGACTTATCCTTACGCAACACTGCTGGTAGCAATACTTCCACAACCTCACGGTCATAGTAATAGTTATCTTCAACCTTGTAGCCTACAGCACGAGCCTTTTCCTTCTGACAATAATCTTTAGCAGCATTACGAAGAGACCTAGCAATCAGTTTGATACACTGCTTACTTTCTAACTCTTCCCATGTCTTAACCTTGTTAGGATGCTCAAGAAACCATACCCATAGTTCCTGACGAATATCATCGGCATCACACATGTGATACTTACGAGAATACTCGTAGGCTATAGCACCAACAACGCCTGAATAGGTTTCAGTAACTACCACTTAAAAGTTTTCCCATCAACAGTGAATGACTGATTGATGATAGGTACTATCTGCGGGGTTACATTCTTACCATCGATGTGCAAGATACCAAAGCCTTGTTGCCATGTGAATAGCCCTGCCTTGATATACTTTGCATTACGGTAATCCATAAGATTACCAAGTTCCATGCCCCAGATAGTCTTAGGCTTACCACCACGGTATGTCTGGGTCTGATGTGTCAAGCCCATGCGGTGCGTGTGACCACACACTACAGACATGCCTGAGCGCTTCGCTAAGCCCAATGCAGTAGCGCCAGCCGTAGGCTGTACGTTTCCTTCATCGCCGTGCATAAGCAACCAGCCAGGTGCTAGTTCGTATGGGTCAGTATGATATTTAATCTCGAGTTCATCGAGACCAAGAAAGTTTTCTAACTGCAACTCAGGCAAGCCAAGAAGTCCTGGCGCTCTCATAGCAACAGTGTTAAACAAGCGGTCAGTATGGTTACTGCGCACCATGTGCTCAATCGTTAAGTCATACAGCACACTGCGTGTAAGGTCACGGTCACGACCAATAGAGCGTTCATACTCTAGTTCAGTACCCTTTGACCACTTACTGATTGTCTGCATATCCATCTCGTCTCCACAAGAGACGACTGTCTCAGGTTGATACCATTGGATAAACTTAGCCACTGCCTTCGTGGCTTCTACATCGTGATATGGAACCTGCAAGTCGGATATACAAACTATGTTTTTCATGGCTTCTTCTTTGTCGTTTTCTTAGCACGTCGCTTGTTCTCAATACCGACATTCTTCTTCTTACTAATCACACGAAGATTAGAAATACGGTCATCGCCTGCGCGACCTTTGTTATTTTTGTGGTCTACTTCTGAACCTTTTGGTAGGGTTTTTCCTGTGGCTTTTTCATAATCCACACGAGCCTTATTGCTAGAAGTAGTAGTGGTAGTGCCATCTTTTTTCTTACGCTTGAAGACATAGATTGGTCTCCCACCATTTTGTTTGCTGCCTTTATAGGGTCCGAAAATTTTCATTCTGTGGGCCATTTACCTTTCAGTACGAGTATGGAAATGATAGCATAGTTTGCTAAATCTCTAAAGGAATCCTCGAGGGATTCGTGTGCGGGTGTGTCGTGGCGATTGCTGTCTAGCAGATGATTGATGCGAGCCATCTTGTCATGCATACGAACACGCAGACCATTGATAGCACCGCCAGGGGCTAATGAAATATTAGTTGGACCATAGTCATGATGCTTAGATAACAGGAGAGTATTCAGTTCATCAGATACTGTCCAGACATCTAACTCTAGTTGAGAAGGTTCATAGTCGTCTCTATCAGATACGTTAAAACCATTGTACAGCACTGCTTTTACAGCACCCATCTCATTCTTGTCCATTCTCTCTTAGCATCCTCTCGATGTTTTTAATTCCTGCGTCTGCTTCTTCTGCCACCACTGACTCCTCAATGAAGTCATCTAGTTCATCACTAGAGGCGTTGACAAAAAGGAATGCTGTATCTTGTACCACTTGGTAGGCTTCTTCTAAGTCACCATGGTCTATCATGTCGGATAGAACCTGTAGGAACTGAAATAAATCGAATGAGTATTTAGGTGTAACTCTTACATCCCATGTAAACTCAACGCCTACATGGTCTAGAAAGTCAAACAGGTCGGTGGTCTTGTAGTCGCAATCTGCGGTCTCGCAGTTGACTACGCCATCTTTATCAGGAAACAACATCTACAACACTTCCAATCTTCTGTTGGAAATATTCTACACCATATTTTAAATACATGCTGTTCACATCGTCACCATCAGGCATCTGTACCACGACTAGGTTGCCTAGTTCTTTAGCAAGATGCTTAGCAAAGTCAGTGCCAGCACTGTCGCCGTCAGCAAAGAGAAATACTTTATCAAAGTCAGCAAGGAGACGCGTGTAGTGCTTCTTCCAGTTGTTGACTCCTGGGACACCCACCGCAGGTATGCCACAAGCAGTATCGAGTGTAATCGTGTCGATTTCACCCTCACAGATAGATATATATGAGGAGGCTTTGAAGAACGCACCAACGTTATAGAGATGGGTAGTCGCACCCGTAAGCCCCATATACTTCGGCTCCGATAAATCCATGGAACGGAATCTAAGGTCAACCACCCCTGAACGCGTGATGTACGGAATCGCAAGTCTGTTGACATAGTTCTCATGCCCCGTCAGTGGCTCTAGAACGACGCCCAATCGAGCGCGTGTTGCCTGCTCGAGAGTTATTCCCCGCTCTGCGAGATAGTCCTCCGCCTCGTGTAGAGCGCTGTGGTAAAACTTTGCCGCTTTGGTTAAAGATTCTCTCTGCGATATTGATTGCTTCACGGAATTCGACTCCTTCTTTCTGCATAATTATAGCATAACCATCACCCTTCATCTGACAGGCGAAGCAACAGAAAGCGTTATCGTCTCTCGTTGCTGATGCAGATGCGTGACTATCACTATGGAATGGACACTTCATACCAAACCAACCACGTCGAGTTGGCACGTTAGCCCCATAGTATTCTAAGATAACTGCGATATCAGGTTTATCGTATTTCATTTATCTAGAACCTTTCTAAGCAAGTCAATCCATACATGTACAGGCATAGTAGCATACCAATCTCCAGGATTACCCCGTCCCTTTCGCTTGTGCACTACTACACCTGTCCACGCCTTGTCGTTAGTCATCTCGACTATCAACTCTTCTACCCAGCCAGCCAAATCCATCTTGGCATGGTTCTTAATCTCGATGGTAACTCCAGGAATCCCAGAGATATCACCTTTATCGAGGGTCGCGCCAGCAAGTCTACGGTCTACATATGGAAACCATTCCTTGAGGTATTTTACTACATCTCGTTCGGCTCCTGCACCTTTAGCCTTGGCAGCGCGACCACCCATTACTTAGTACCAGCCGTGACGGTCATGGAAGGCTAACGCCTTCGTTGGAGTTCCGTAACGGTGTTGGATATATTTCAATCCTAAATCAATCTGACGTACCATAGGAGTCTTCTCATCCATGTTTAGTAGTTGAGGGATACCATAGGCAGTTGAGCGTGGGTTGTCTGCTGTGTAATCCCAGCGAGATTCTTTATCCCACAATGCAAAGAGTGCTTTCCACTCATGCTTGCTCTCGTATGTCGTAAGCACCTTGTGCCTAGCGACTCGCTTTGCTAGTCTCTTCATTTCTGATAGAGAGACGTAACTTAGATTCTTGCATGTTGCTGTTGCGTCGATTGCCCGCATTTGTCCTTCTAGGAACATCGCACCCACAGCGTGGGGTAGAGTTCCCGCAAAGACTACAGCAGCCATTATCCAAGCGTATGTTGTCAGTTTCATTATTACTCCTCAATTGGTGCGGTTGCCTGTGTTCCACAGTCAGCACACTCCATATCTAGAAAATACATACTTATAGAACCATACTCATCGAATGATGCTTTCAGGTTCCATATGAAACTCCCACAGATGCATACACTGGTAGGTTCACCACGTACATCCATCGCCCTTGTATAATCTGGTTTTAGTTCTGTTATATGTTTAGTCATCGTCTTCCCATTCTTCTGGGTCTACATCTACTGTAGGAAGACCCCAGTTAGGGTCAGGAATAATTGGGTCAAAGATGCTCATTTTAACCTTTCAGCAATGTCAGAGACATCCATATATTCGGGGTTAAAGTTCAACCAATAGGCAGTATTGCCTGATGGGTCTGCCTTTCCATACCGATTCTTCACTGGTGCTATGGCAATAAAGCCAGGGGCATCAGTACCCACGGTACAGATAAGAGCAGGTAACTGTGCAACCATACCCTGCAGAGCAGAGCGTGGTTGACACGGTGTACCTGTATAGGACTCCTTCGTATGATGAAGTACTAAAACAGCAGCGTTAGTATCTCTTGCGAGGTACTTGAGTTCTTTCAGAGTTGAACGCATATTCGCAAACTCTTCTCCGCCATCGTTAGCGATATCCATAAGGTTATCAATAACAATGAGAGTTGGCGAACAGCCCCACAACTCCTCGAAAGCAGACACCTCTTGGTCAAGGTCATCAAGCGTTGGGCTTGACTCGAATGACCAAAAGATGTGCCCCGAGTTCTCGTTAATGGTCTTACGACTACCAGCAACATCAGACTCAAGCAAGTGTTCTGCATCAGTTTGAGGTTTGCCAGTAATCATAGACAGCAGGCGCATAGCCATAGTGTGAGCATTGGTATCAGCACTCACGTATAATGTTGGAACCTTTGCACGAAGTGCAATGGCTAAAGCAACGGAAGACTTACCAGCACCAGGTGTACCAGCAATCATCGAAATTTCGGCACGTCGAAATACGATTTTATTGATATCAAAGGTACAAAAGACTGTTGGTAGCGGTTCGCCACCTATGTCCTTCGAGCCTACGGCGCGGGCAAGTGTTCTCATTGTTTAGAAACTATTCCATTCTGCATCGCCACGGCGAAGCCATACTGGTTCGCACTGGTCAGGAGTTCCCTTAGGTGAAGGGCACATATATGCCTTCCATGGTCCCTTAGCCCCTGAACCTGTACGCTGTGACATTACACCATGCTTACAGGACTTGCCAGTTGGACCAACCGTTGAAGCAGTTTGTGTTGGATGTGCAGTATGGTCTACCTGTGTGTTAGGAAACTGTGCACGGATATTCTCTACTGCCTGTGATGAGTTAGACGGTGCACCGTAAAGTGACTTACCCATCTCTGTTAGTAGTGATTGGGATTCTTCTACCCCTACCACTGATTCGAGTGCCTCGCAGAATCCAGCGTAAGTCTCATGTGCGACTACAAAGATTCTCCCGTCAGGCAACTTGCTACTGACTTGGAAATTACCAGTCATTGGTGTTTCTCCTTTTCTTGTTCATGTTTGAACCCTAGTTCTTCCACTTCATCTACCATATCATCTATGTCCCTGATGAGCGGAACTATACTGCTAAGAAACGTGTCCATTAACAAACTTACAGGCAGATACTACACCACATCTACCGCAGTTAGACAAGTTAGGCAGGAAGATAGTCTCTTTCCTAGCCTTATCAAAAGTATTGAGGATGTCCTCTATGCGTTCAGGATGTAGGTTCTCAAGGTTCCACAGGGTCACATGACCAGTACGTGCATCCCAGAAGCCTGCTCGATGAACAGAAATCCCTTGCTTCTGCAGTGCCCACGCATAAACTGCTAGTTGCAAAGGATGCCTCTGGGATGACGCACCTGTTTTGATATCAAGGAGCACCCGATTCCCCTCGAAGTCGACCATAACGCGGTCAATTGCCATTTTGACCACTGTGTTATCAAGTTCAATCTCGTATTGCTTTTCAACAAAATCTTCATAGACAGACCAGTTCTTGCGGAACTCAATCCATTTATCCAGCATCCAAATGCCTTCGCCATACCACCATGACATGTCTTCCTTCTTGGCGTACTGCCAAGTGTTCATGTCACCGTGTAGCGCTTCATCTTCGGCTACTTGGTCATACCACACCTTGTTCCAAATGTCTTCAGAGGTTCCACCTTCAAGGTCATAGACTTCAGTGGCTTTGTGGACGGCAGTACCGCCAGTGAACCATACGGCATGAGGCTCTGATGCGCCCTCTACCTTGGTTAGATAATACTTCCAGCCACATTCTTGCCAAGTGCTGAAAGAGGAATAGGAAATATGCTTAGGTAATTCATTCATGGAAGTACTATACCACAACCCTACGATACGGGTTTCTTAAAACCTGCCTGAGTCCTGATTTTAAGAAACGCCCCCCTACCCCCCATAGAAAATAATGGTGGTTCAGGGAGTTGGATTCAGACGTTGCCGTCATCCCTCATTTGAAGTTTCCGCCCCACGGTTGCCCGCCCGAATATGATACACTACAACCATGGAAAAAAAGATTCGGAACCGATGGTTCCAGTATGGGCGAGTCTCAGGCTTTGCTTTAGGAATTAACATTAGCAGATACAGCATCGGGATTGAATTAGGGTTCTGGTATATAGGGGTAGAACTGTAGTGGCTACATACCAATACGAGTGTGCTGGCGATGGCGAGACGATATTAGTAACTCGCCCAATGACTGAGCCAGAAGGTGAATACTTCTGTGAGACTTGTGGAGATAGGTTAAAACGTGTCTTTACTGCGCCACCTGTGAAGTTTAACGCTGGTGGATTCTACTCAACAGGCGGATAAACAGAAAAACCCCCCATCTTAGTATTTCTACTAAAACAGGGGGTTTCTGAAAGGCTTTCGCCTTACTTAGAGCCACGTCCAAATTCAGGTGCTGATGTATCAAGCGCCTTTAGGATTGGACCAACTAGACCAGCGAGGAACGCTGTAGCAAGGGTCTTAGGGTCATGCTGACCTGCTGTATAGAGCGCAACTGCAGATGCTGCAGCAGCACGGAAATACGACAGACCAATTGACTTAATTTTTGCTGTATCGAACATGTGTTCTCCTTCGTAAATCTGTACTTATGATTTAAATACAGGCTTGCCAAATCCTACCACATAGACTGGTAGAGACTTCTTTAAAGCCGCGCCATTCTTTTTCTTGTAGGCACGTTTCTTGAGGCATACTTGACCACCATTACGCTGGTCGCCCTTCTTATCTGGGGCTGTGTTGCCTTCGATGCAAGTTACAGTTCCGTCTCCGTTGTCTCGAACCACGATTCCAACATGTGAGATACGGTCAATCCCATCCCCAGGAAAATCGAAGAATACGATATCGCCAGGAAAAGGAGTCGCTTCTTCGGCTTTCTCGAACTGGTCTTTCTTGATGAAAGCCTGAGCGCCTGCAAGTGTTGAAACGCAGTTAGGAATCTTGAGACCGACTTCATTTGCACACCAATTCACGAAAGAGCCACACCAAGGCAGGAAGTTAGCCTTAGTGAAAGCACCATACTTAGTTTCATTGTCCTTTGGACCTTCGACAACACCGATTTCTGCTCGGGCTATCTTGATAAATTCATTACGCTGACCCATTATTCCCCTGCCTTCTTGTCAACCTTCGCAAAGGCTGCATTGATTTCCGATATAGTTAATTTGCCATCATCGAGGAATCCTCGAGCAAGGCGTTCAACAACAGTTGCAACTCCCAGAGTACCCGCAAGTACCACAGCCTTCGCTGTCGAGATTCCCACAACCGCACCCGCACCTATCACCGATAGACCTGATGCTGCAAATACTGCAATTATCCGAGCAAGTATGTTCCATACGCTGTTTACCATTATTCGTCCTTCGGATTGCGTAACGGATAGGTAACAGCCCAAGCAACAAGTGTGCCTGCAATTGCATAACCAACTACCGTCTTTGCTGAACCATCAAGGACTACCCAAGCAATAAACATGCCTAGTAAAGTCCATAGTTGTTCAACCATATCTTTGATTATCTTCTTCATGGTTTTCTCCTATAGGCTGCTGCTGCACCTGCTGCACTAACGGCAGCCTGTCCAGCGATAACTGATGCGACAATAATTTTTTCTGATTCTGTTCTTTCTTCATCTGACATGTCAGCACCGATGCTTGCAATAGCAAGTAATGCCTGAGCAGGGTCAGTAAAGATTGCTTCAATGAGGGCTGCTGGGTCAGCAAGTATTACCAATGCTGCAGCAACTTCGGCTGTAATTACAACCTCATTACCATTTTCATCTTCACGTACCTCAACTGGTGTCTCAGGTGGTAAATCTGCATAGGTCAAACCTGCATCAGCAATTGCTTGCGCAGTTACTGGCTCGCCTTGTGCCTGTTCGATGATTGCTTGTGCTACAATCTGTTTTTCTTCATCCGTAGCATTTTTATCAGCAACAGGAGGTTCATCTTGAGGCACAGGTGGCATAGGCTCTATTGGAAGTTCCGCTGGTGGTTCTTCTTCAGGAAGTGGCGGTAATGGAGCGACATCTTCGATTGGTTCCTCCACTGGTACAGGAGGAGGGTCTAAAGGCAAAGGCGGTAAAGGTTCCTCGACAGGCATTGGTTCCTGTACGGGTACGGGCGCTGGCTCAGCAATTGGCTCTGGCTCAGCGACTGGCTCAGGACTTGGAAGAGGAACTGGTTCAGGGGCTGGAGGAGGGTCTGCAATTGCCACAGGTTCTGGTTGAGGACTTGGTACTGGCACGGGCTGAGGCGCAGGAATTGGGGTTGGCACTGGCTCGGGTTGCAACACTGGCGGGGATACTGGAGCAGGAATAGGTGTAGGTTCCACCGCAGGAGGCGCTGGAGGGGTCACAGGGACGTTTACAGGCTCCTGTGGTACACTCGGTATCACTACTGCTGTAGAAGTATCTAAAACCGTGGAGGTGTCAGATGGAGTTGCTAATACTGTTGGGGTTTCTACTGGGCTGGGCGACGTGCTGGGTTCAGCAGTCGCGGTACTTGAATCGGGTACAGGAGACGGCGACGGAGACGGCGAAGGGCTTGACGAAGCAGTTGCACTCTCGCTTGGAGACGGTTGTGGCTCAGGAGATGGAGATTCTGAAACTGTCGGAGAAGGTGATGGCTCTGGAGCGGGAGTTGGATTTACTCCGTTATAGAACCTAAGCGGTCCAGAATAACTGGATGAGATGAAAGTTGTCCATTCACCAATAAAGCCACCTTCGCAGAACAACCTAGCGATGTCACCCTTACCATTAAAGAAAGAGTTGTCAGCGTCCCACCCAGTACGTGCGGTGTAGGTTTCTCCAGCAGGGTTAGCACAGACAATTGTTACATCTCTAACCATAAACTGTGGTGCACCAGCATTAGCAGATGGACTCCAGAAAAATGATGTCCCCAGAAGGATAAAGAATACTGCTAGTTTACTGTTGGTCTTTCTCGCAAAGAAGGAGATAGATTTGGTCAACTCGGGATTCCAATCGATTAACTTGGTCTTTCACGGAACCGCCCCCGTTTGGTCTTAATTCACTTAAGTAATGCTTTACTAACCAGCGTACTGAGGTGGCGAAACCACCCAGTATTGTCATGACCGCTACAATAAGCGCAGCCCAATCTGTAGCACTCACTATAAGACAGTCCTAACTGTGATAGCAAGAAGACCACCAAAACCTGAGAAGTTACCAGATGGTGGAGTCTTTCTTGAGAAGTTGATTTTCTCGATGACAGCCTGTACACGCTCACCAGTGGTGAAGTCCTGTACGTTGATGATGTCACCAAGTCGTTCTATTTGTTCAAGTGTTTGAATACGCTCCCACGCACGGCCTTCATACCCAGTCTTTACATTGTATCTGTCGGTTTCTACGTCGAAGCACCAAACTGGAAATTGAATCAGTCTCTGGCGTTCAGTGGCAGGTAGAGCCTTTGTTTGATAGCCCTTAAATACGGGACCGCGACTGGTATCGCTTGCGCTACGTGAGAGCGTAAACTTGTATGACAGGTACTCTTGTGGACCTTCTGGGTTAGTTGTAGCAGCCTCTGGGGTTCCTACAGCAGAATTGTATGTGATGATTGTATAGAGGTTGCCTGCAGCGTCAATGGCACGTAAGTCCATAGCGCCGTAGGTAAAGTCGCCACGACCACGGATTAATTTGAAGTTCTTAGGCTCAAGGGTTCCATAGCGGATAGCACCAGTAGTAACATAGCCAGTAGGTGCTAACTCTGTTGCTGATTCAAAATATACAGCACCGTCAGTAACTTCATACTCAGTGCAAAAAGCAAGGCGTGATGTTGTGCCAATAAAGGCTACAGATGTTGTGTAATGGTTGGTAGTCTGTGCATATTGTAAGTCATTAGCATAAGCAAAGCGTAGTGGTTCGTTCTCAATGGTCTGACCTAGGTCAATACGGACAAGTCCAGCATCGTAGGTTCCAATGGTTGTTGTAGCCCAAAGGAAACGGTCACGAGCAGCAAAGTCATAGACTGGCTGAGTGGTCTCAACAATAAGTGGACCATAGCCAATAGAACCATCTTGGTCATTAACAGCAGCAACACGGACACCTTTACTTGTGCCAATAGCCATATAGCCTAGATAGTAGTAGAGTTTTTCAACAATCTCACCAGGTGGAAGTTCTGCAGCAACCACAGCCTGTGTAAGCGTTGGCATAGCGCCACCAGAGGTAAGTGTGTACTTCTGAATGCTTGAATAGATGCCTGAGTGACCCGCTGTGTAGATAGCAGGACCAGATGCTGCTACGGTTGTGTAATGGTAATTAGTGTTAGGATTAGTATAAGTTGCTGTAGGTAGTGATGTAGCGGTAGGAGATAGTTCGTAGACTGCGTTATTAACGCATAGCACAATACGGTCCTTTACGAACTCCATAGCAGCATATGTAATAACAATACCAGTAGCAGTAAACATTGGTGACGGGATAGTTGTTGTATTATCAGTAAGCAACTTCTTGTACATATGTATCTTATTGGCTCCGCCAGCCACTGCATTAGTTACCCAGTATGCGTAAACGCCGTCGTCACAGATAGCATAAACAGCCTCATTGGTTCCTGCAATATAGTCAATAAAAGGAGTTACTGTGCCGTTTGCTGCAATCTTATCTACATCGTACTCATCGTGGAGTAAAACTCCTTGAGTTCCGCTCCACTGAATGGTGCGCAGATGTTGATTAGGATGCTGATGGTCTGTACCAGTTACTGCACCAGTTGTATTATGAACACTTGAAACATTCTTAAGTAGGCTTACTTCACCCTTAGTCCATACATTGACACCCTGTGAGTCATTAAAGCGATACTTAGTTGTTTCGCCTGCAGATGGGTCGTAGAACTTGATGCCCTGTCCAACATGGAAAGATGACTGTGAACGAATCCACCAACCTGTGAGTGACTGTTCTCCAGGCTCAGTACCATTGTCAAACTGGTCTTTGCGATACGGAGCAGTCTCACGCTGATATGGAACTTGGTCTGTAGGAGCAAGCATGAATGGGAGTCCACCAACAGCAATATCATAGTCTTCTGCGTTGTTGGTCCAAAAGCCTGTGGTTCCAGGATTACCTATGTTTAAGGGTAAATCTTGCGTAATGTCTGGTGATGCCACGTTACTCCTTAGATAGAAAAATTAGTGGGTAGTTTCTATCCATACCCAGGGAACTTACTAGATAACTAGAGTTGCTGCTTCTTCTTCGGTAAGCGGTGTTCCTGCTACCAACTTAGCCTTAGCAGATGTCTTGAGTGCAGCAAGTGCTTCTGCTGCTGCTGTGCGTTCTGCTTCTGCTGCAGCGTGTGCTGTTGCATCTGCTTCACGCTGTGCAATTTCTTCTGCAGTCAGGTCGCGTTCTGTAACGACTCCTGTTTCACAGTTTACTTCGATTACTTTTGTCATTTTATTTTCCCTATGAGTTCTTGATACCATAAAGGTATGCTGTTGTGTATTGTACGAATGAATTGCCACCGAAAGGAACTAAGTTAATAGTTGTAACTGCAGTGCCATTGGTAACTGTATTTCCAGACATATTCAAAACAAAGTTTGAGCCAGAATTATTTTCTGAAACACCTTCTGACCCAATACTTTTCACACCGCTAGAAGTATAATTTTGAATATAAATATCGCAATTAGAAAAATTTGAAGCAGTACTATTTGCGGCTGTTGCTGGTGCTACGATGTTGAAAGAAGTGTTTGTGCTAGTTCCAAGAGAAGTCGTAACAGCATAGAAACCACGCCATTGTCGCGCAGATTCACCATTAAATGTAATATCTATATCAGTGTAAATAGCGGCTTCGCCTGTTCTTAAACTGCATTTAATTAGTAAGTCAGAGTAAGTAGATGGGATGCTTGTAAAGTCAATAGAAGAAGCACCACCTGCTCCAACAGTAGAAGAAGCAATAAGTTCAAATGTATTTGCCATTATGCCGCCGCAATTCCGTAGAGAGTAAAAGTTGAACCATTTGTAAAAGTTTGACCGCCTCCAGCAATGCTAATTGCTATACTATTTATAGCGGCAGTTGAACGCCACAAAATACACATTTCAAGTGAAATGCTAGATGCCTCCCAGTATCTTCCAAGGACTGTTTTATAAGTAGTGGAATTTGAATAATTCATAAAATGATGAATTGCATTTACCCCAGAACCAATTTGTGTTTGATTTGGAACGCTAGCAGTAACCGTTGAACTACCATCTCCATACACATACACTCTTGAATAATTAGAACCTGTATCTCCGTTAAATCTTAGAGTGGTGTCAACGCTTCCTCCAGAGCCAGCGCTTTTTACAACAAAAATTAAATCTGTGTAAGTAGATGGTATTGAACTGAAAGTAATTGTTGATGCGCTACCATTAGATGTTTGAGTCGCTATTGGTTCGTATGTACTGCCTGCTGCCATTGTTTGTTACCCCTTAATTCCATAAAGTGCAAATGATGTGTACTGTACAAATCCACTTGCAAAAATAGGTACAAGAGTAATTGTTGTTACAGCATTAGTTGATATATATAAAGTTGAACCTAATATAATTTGATTATCGGTGGTATTATTTTGGCTATTTCCTGCTAAGGTACGCCCAACTTTATTTTTTACAGTTGAGGTGTAGTCAAGTAAATCTATAATAGTTGCACCAAATACACTGGCTACCCCATTTACACCTGTTGCATACCCAGCCCAAGATGAACTGTAAGTTCCAGCCGCTTGTGCTGCTGCTACTTTATTGGTGCCATCAGCAGCAATTCTATGGCTTACATAATTTGCAGTTGTTGTGTCTGAGTTTATGCGAAGACCAATAATATCCTGGGTTTGTCCAGCGTCATTTGTTCGTGCAATTCCACGAATTTGAAGATGCTTGTAAGTCTGCGGAATTGAGGTAAAGGAAATTGAACTTGCTCCACCAGCACCAACTGTTGTAGTAGCAATAGAAGCAAATCCTGCTGGGTCTAATGGTGTAGCAGATGCTGATGCAGAACTGAACACACCGTTACCAGTAGCATTACCAGCAGCCACGGTAAATGTATATGCAGTGTCATTAGTAAGACCAGTTACAACAATTGGGCTAGTAGAGCCACTAACAGTGACTGAACCAGGATTAGAGACAGCAGTGTACTTCTGTACTGGACCACCAGTAGCAGGAGTAGTGGCAACGGTAAAGGCTACAGACACCTGACTAGCACCAGCGGTAGGTGTACCGATAGTAATAGTAGCATCAGGAATGTCTACAACTTTACCCTTCTTGGGAGATATTCTGTTGATAGCCATAGTTATGCTGCTATTCCGTAGACAGAAATTGTTCCACCAGTAAATGATGCAGTTCCATTGTATGGATAAACAATAATACTTGTAATAGCAACTGGATTTGTATACGCATCGTAACCGTTATAAAGGCTATCGCTTACGCTTTCAACTCTATGCGGTGCTGCCTGGTCAATATTGTAAATCCTAAAACTAAAAGCGTGGGCAGTGGCAGTTGTTGTTCCAACGTAAAAACTGCTGTCATTACCACTTTGAGACCAAGCATAAGAACCAACAGCAGTATCATTATTTGGTCTAATTCTGATTGGAGTTGATGCACTTTTTGTTATACTATTTCCAACAATCCAGATATGCTTATATCCTGTAAAGCCATTAAATGTCATAGATGTGGTTGATGCAGTCGTACTTGAAATTAATTGCCATTGTTCTTCAAGGTTAACACCTGATACTGTACCTACAGCCATTATGCAATCTCGCTTCCGTATGCGTTGAATGAAACATTTGCGCTAGATGCGTAGACTGTCACTACATCTGTTGCGCCAAGAGTGATTCCTGCTGTGATGAATGTTGAATCAGATGCAGGTACTGTTGCTCCGTATACAATGTACTCATCTGCAGATAGTGCAGAACCAGCAACGCGTACCGCGATGCGGTATGTAGCAGCAGTAGATGCCTGATTACATACTGAGATAGTTGATACTACAGTCTGCGTAGAAGCAGGTACTGTGTAGAGAGTTGTTGCTGTAGTCGCGCTTGGATTGACCTGACCAAGCACCTTGTAAGTCGTTGCCATTTATTTCTCCTTAGTGTTGGTTAAGCGCCCATTAGCATTAATGGGTTGAATGTTTCGCCTTGTGCGGTTCCTGATGAGATGGCAGTAATTCTACCATTTGAATCCACAGTTACTGTGGTAAGTGTATATGTTCCAGCAGATGCTCCAGTAGGAGGTGTCCAAGAAGATACAGTTCCGTTTGTAGTCAGATACTTTCCTGAGTTGCTTGTCTGTGAAGGAACAACATAGACGGTTGAATCTGTAGCCACAAGAGTCTTGCTTGATGGAATCGTTGTTCCGTTAATAGATGTAGCAGTAGCCACACCAAGGACAGGAGTAACAAGCGTTGGGCTTGTATCTACTACGAACTTAGTACCAGTACCAGTCTGTGAGGCAATAGATGTTGCATTGCCAACAGATGTGATAGGACCAGTCAAGTTAGATGGAGCAAGGATTACGTTGTCAATGTAGTACTTAGTCGCTGCATCCTGTGCGTTAGTAGGGTCTCCAAGACCTGTAATCTTGTTAGTACCCATAGCAATAGCACCAGACATTGTGCCACCAGCCAGTGGTAACTTGCCAGCAATGCTGTTAGTTACAGTGGTTGAGAATGATGCGTCATTACCAAGTGCTGCTGCCAACTCGTTGAGAGTATCAAGGGCTGCAGGGGAAGAAGCAATCAGGTCATTAATCTCTGTCTGAACATAGGCGGTTGTAGCAACCTGTGTTGTATTGGTATTTGCTGCTGCAGTAGGAGCAGTAGGTGTACCAGTTAGTGCTGGACTAGCCAGCGGAGCATATGTACTTGCTGCTGTGGCTGTTGCTAACTTAGAATCAATTTGAGTCTGAATAGCAGAAGTTACGCCATCCACATAACCAATCTCAGTTGATGAGACGGTAGACGAGATACCTAACTTTGTCCAGTCAATTGCAGCAGATGCATTAATGTCCGCATTTACAATGCTGTTAGCAGCAATGGCTGCTGTGATGCTGGCATTGCCAGTTCCATCAAATGATGCAGAAGTACCTGTTACATCACCTGCAAGGCTGATTGTACGCCCTGTAGCAAGTGCTGTGGCTGTTGCAGCGTTACCTGTAGTAGAACCAGATGAACCAGTGACGTTACCAGTCACGTTACCAGTCACATTGCCTGTGACGTTACCAGTTACATTGCCAGTTAATCCACCAGTGAATGTACCTGCAATAGCACCAGTACCAGTAATGGTTGGGCTAGAAATAGTTGGGCTAGTAGCAAGTACTACACTGCCAGTACCAGTTTCATCAGTCAAGGCTGCTGCAAGGTTAGCACTTGATGGAGTTCCAAGGAATGTAGCAATGCCAGTTCCTAATGCTGTAATACCAGTTCCACCGTTGGCTACAGGAAGAGTTCCAGTTACACCACTTGTTAGAGGAAGTCCAGTTGCATTGGTGAGCACACCAGAGGCTGGAGTACCAAGCGCTGGAGTTACAAGAGTAGGAGATGTAGCAAATACTAGAGAGCCAGTACCTGTCTCATCAGAGATGACACCACGAAGTTGAGCAGAAGTTGTTGCTGCGTGTTCTGCTAGTGTTCCTTCATCGTGAGTATTCATATCACGGAAGTCACGACCAATCGCCATGTGGCGAACCTTGGCTCCAGCAGAGTGAGAGATTGCTGCACTGCTATCAATACCACGAACAATTGTAACTGTATTGCTTCCAGGTGTAGAAGGGTAAGTAATATCTACAATTTCTTCAAGCGCTGTATCTGGGTCAAGTACTACTGTGAATGTCTCAAGTGGGCTTGTATTTGCTGGCGTGATTCCACCAAGCAGTGCCGAGGCCGAACCCACAGTCATTGTTGTAGCACTTGAGTTCAACGCTGCAGTAAGTGTTGTTTCTTGGGAGATAGAGGAATATTTGCGAACTGTCATGGTTTAGTACCTCGTGTAGTGGATTCGGACTGGATAAACATCGCGTAGTTTCTTGGTCTCCTCATTCAATCGCTGCTGGAAAAGAGCAAGCAAGAATCGAGAAGTGGAAGCACCAGAACCATATTGAATCTTAGTGTCTGCATTATCAGCCTCTGCAGAGGAGTAGTTGAGGCGACCTGGGTCAACGAATGAGGCAAGTCGGTAAGCAGCGCCATAAAGGATTACATCCTTGCATGATGACGGCAATCCAGTCACTGTCTCAAACACTGCACTGTTAGCAGCATCTGTAAGTGTTGTGGGCTTCTTGCTGTAATATACCTGAACTGTACGACCTGACTCAATGTTGTCATAGATTGAGATAGTCTGTCCTGTGGTAAATGATGTAGTATTTGCAAATGGGTCTGGACGCCAACTGCGAACTGGGAGCCATTCTTCTGTAGGACCAGTTGGCTTATGTGATACATAGAGCACTGTCTGGACTTCTGCTGGAAGAGAGTATGTACTCTTTACTGTATTAAAACTAAAGGTGTGAACGCCTACTGCAAATAGGTTAGGGAAGACTGCATCGATTGTATCGTTGATAGCCTTCTTAATCGTTGCCCTTGGAAAAGTAGGAGCAATTGTTACCTTGGTGTTTGCTGTATGTATGGCAGCGGTTGTACCAAAGTATCCACGTCCATAAGGCGCAGCAGTTGCTGTTGATGAGATTCTGTCGTATGTATCTAACCATATCAACTCTTCATCAATTTCGACAACACCCTTGCCAATATTGGTCGTGCTACCTAGACTTAGCGCAAGAGATGAAGCAGACAAATCTGCAGTCAGATGCGTAGTACGGTCTTGTCGTAAAGTGTAACCTGACAGATTGAGAGTAATCTCATCTACCAAATTGGCATAGGTGGTTGTCATTTAATTCCTTCTTAGGGGTTAATTACTTCTTTGGCTTTGAAGTGAAAGGTTCTTTAGCAGCGCGACCTACACCAAATACAAACTTTGCAACTGGGTCAGTAGTTCCTGGCTTCTTTTTTGCTGCTGGCTTTGATGAATTCATGTTTGTCGCTGCCTTTGTAGCACTAGCAGTTGCTGGGCGATACTTAGGGGCATTGTTTGCACCGTATGCCTTTGGCTTTGAAGCAGCATTGATGTTTGCAGATGTTGCCTTAGCAACACGTGATGCACCGTACATACGCTTTACGCCTTCCATGTATGAAGCAGATACGCCACCCGCTGCAGCCTTCTTAATTGCTGCTGACATACCCTGCTTTTTAATCTGGTCAATTGTTGCCTGTGATACTGTTACTTTTTTCTTTGTAGGAGTATCTCCTGTACGCTTTGCTGATGGAACTGTTACTTTCTTAGGCATTTTTCCGCCTGACATTGCTTCTCTCATTTTGTTTTCCTTTTATTTCTAGATGATATGGCTGCTGCCTTTTTCTTTGCGTCTGCTTTACTTGATGCTCCCCACGCATTGAGCGACAGGAGTAACCTTGTTGGTTCACCGTTAGGCTTACGTTCTGGCCCAGGCATACCACCCATACGGGCTAGGAAAGATGCACGGCGTGGGTTATCTCCAGACTTAACTGGAGCCTTTAATGTGCCACCCTTGTATGAGGCTCTGCCCTTAGCGTTAAGTCCGCCTTTAGGGTTCTTGCCTTCTTTACGTGTCCACGCTGCTGTCATTATCTGTAACCTGCTGTTTTCTTTGCGATTGCTTTTGGTTGCTTTACAAACTGTTTGCCTTTGCTATTTCCCTTTGCCTTAGCCTTATTGGTTGCAGCCTTTTCAGATGCACTCAATGCAGACCAAGCAGCAGAAGGTAGATATCTCTTCTTGCCTTTTGATGGCTTACCGTCAGAGGTCTTCCACTTCTGCGCAGTCCACTTCTTAAGTGATTCTTGAGATTTAGCAAGTGCCATTATTTGTAGCCTCCGCCTGCCTTTTTGTATTGAACAGCCAATAGTTGAGCCTTGCGAGCAGACCATTCACCAGGGTCTCCGCCTTTAGTGCCAGCCTTAATCTTCTTAAACAGTGATGCTCTCATGCCAGGCTTGGTATAGTTACCAGCGGCATTTACTTTAGATTTGGCTTTAGGCATTATTTTGCTTTCTTAGGCTTTGTGTGAGTAAGTACTTTGCTAGATGCTGTGTGCTTTGCGCCAGTGTGAACTTGACCATTCATTCTATGGACAGCACCTGTGTAGAGTTTTCCACTCTTGAGATAATGTTTAGAAGTTTTAGCCATTTACTTCTTCTTTGCTTTTATCTGCTTGCCAGTCTTGTCATCATAACGACGACCTTGAAGGGCTGCACCAAAGAATTGACCCATTGCTTTGTCTTGTTTCTTGCTAAGACGGCTTGCACGAGCATCTGTTCCTGGACCAACTTCTCCGCTAGCCTGCCATGTCTTTAACCATGCGCTTCCAAATTGCTTTACTTCTTTTCCTAAATTCTGACCGTAGTTAGCCATTAGTACATGCCACCAAATAGTCCACGCTTTGGAGCAGCCTTCTTCATAGGCTTCTTAGCAGTCTTCTTCATGGTCTTCTTGCCCATTTTTGCTTCTTTCATCTTCATGGACTTTGATTCCATCTTCTCGCCCATCTTGTATGCTTTGCTCTTCATTATATTGCTCCCACTTCTTTGAGTTTAGATACTGTGTTGTTTTGAATTATTTTGCTATCACCCATGGTGTTGGCATCAAATGCCTTGCCCATGACATCAGAGGCACGACGTGCTTCCTGAATCTTCTTCATGCTTGTCCCAGCAGGTTGGATTCCTTCGGCACGTGCTGCGCGATAGGCGTTTAACTCACCGTCCCACTTCTTATTGCTTGTTGCCTTCTGTGATGATGCATCCCCTGGATTCATTTGAAGTCCAAGTACCTTGCACCCAAAGCAGCCTTCAACATCTTCTGGATGGCTTTCTCTGTGTTTCATATCGTCTCCACTGTGTATCCTGCTGCTTCAAGGGCAGCCTTTTCTCCAGCACTTACCTCGTAGGAGTAACCACCGATATATGCCTCTTGAGCAGCCTCTACCTCTTCTGAGGAGGGGAAGCGAATCTGGTAGTACTGCCCGTCTATCTTGAGGACTGTTATGCCTCGTACGAGCCTGTAGCGCCCAAATAGACGCCCTTCGCCAGCAGGTCCTTCGCTGACTGTGGGTGTTGTGAATCTATATGCCATTTGACCTCCTAAGCCGTTTTATGGATAAGGCTAGAGTTTCCCCTAGCCCCACCCATCTAATTACTTAGATTATGGACGGACTGATGAAGCAGTCTCGATGCGATAGAGCGCTTCCTGACGGAAGATAGCCCAGTTAATGATACCATGCCAGCCGACTGGACGGAAACGGTTCAACTTGTCGACAACGTTACCAAACTCAATGCCTGGTTCCTTCCATACTGCCTCAGCAAGTGCTTGCTGTCCAAGTACGTAAGTGTTGTAAACACGTGCCTTTGGTGTAACTGTAAGTGTGTTTGTTCCAACAGTTCCTGAGTTAGCAACATCTACAGTAAATGTAGTGTTAGTTGCACCAACTGAGATTGCTGTAATCAAAGCACCAGAACCAACGTTAGTTCCTGAGATGGCATCTCCAACCTCAGCAAGACCACCGAATGCAGCGTTTGCTGCCACGATAGTAAATGCACCTGAGGCACCGCTTACTGCTGATGCAGTTGCGAGTGCTGTTAGAGAACCACCTGAGATTGAGTTAGTCATGCGTGGTGTCTCGATGAAACGGACACCTTCCCATGCGCCAAGTTCACCAGCATAGAGTGGTCCAACGTTCTGGTACTCATGTGGTGTACGCCAGATGTTGTTGCCAGTCTCTGTGCGAAGGTCGTGTGAAACTTCTGGGTGGATGTATGAAACATACATTCCTCCGCGAGTGTTAACATTTCCAGTGCGTAACTTTGTTACTGCAAAACGAATGTCGCGGCCCTTAATTGTATCTGATGCTACAATTGTTGACTTAGCAGCAGTTGTTGAAAGTGAACCAGCAGACTCACGGATTACGTTTGTTCCTGCATCAAGAATAGCAGCAACTCCGGCATCCATGGTCATAGCCATGTTGAATGAAACTGCGTTAGCAATCCATGGGTCAACATCAGCAAGTGTCATAAGTGACATCTTGCGTGTTGGAAGCACTACGCGACCTAGTTCTGTCTGTGTGACATCTAGTGTTGTAGTTGCTGGGATTGCTACTGCATCTGGGTCTACAGTTTCAGCGAGTGTTGCACCAGCAATTGTGGTGTCAGCAATATCGTTGTAGAACTGGAAACGGATTGAAGAACCGTCGTGGGTTGGATTGCCAATTTTCTTGTCTGCAATTGCGCGGAACTGTGGTGTTGAACGAAGGTTGAGTTCAATCAACTTATCGTAAGCCATAGTTACAAGATTGGAACCTAAACCAGAGGTTGTAGTTGTGAAGGTATCTGCCATTTGGAGATATCCTCTCTTTCTGATTGGTTAGTGTGCGGTTGTTTTACTGACCGCTGAGGATGGATAAAATTTCTTCTTCGGTTGATGCTCCCGCGATGCGGTTCATCAAATCATCAGAAGATGCGGATGTCTCTGCTCCAGTGAGCACAGCGTCCATCTTTCGCAATGAATTGATATCCTCTTGGTTGACAGCTGATTTTTCAGTTGGTGTGTATCCGAAGACATCACCATTGTTGTCCAGCCATGCGCTAATAGCATCTTCAGATGCTTCGATATCAGATGGAATAAACTGTGCAATCTTTTGATTGACACCCTTGGACGCAAGTACGTCCTTTAAAATCCGCTCTTTTTGGGCTTTGGTTAATTCACCATATGAAGTTTCCAAGTCCTTGTTCTTACGCTGTTCAGCCTTTAGAGCCTTACGTAGTTTCTTAACGAGGTCTGTATCAGACTCAAATCCACCAATAGTGGTATCTTCGTCTTCTTCATCTTCCCAGTAGTTGTCGCGGTTATCGCTCATGCGATTTCTCCCTTTTAGTAGTTGTCGCACACCTCAATCCAGATGGGGAATCTGTCTTGGCTTGTACTCTCGGTCTTGTACGCCCTCTGAGGCCGATAGATTCAGAGGGGATTCTTTATAGTAGTCCGCCTACGTTTACAGAACGTAGAGAGCCTTGGGTTGTACCCGATGCGCCCTTAAAGGCTTGGATGTTCTGCTCAGCAAGTTTCTTGCGACGAGCAGATGCCATGTTCATAAATTCTTCGTCTTGAAGTTCTGACTGGATAGTAGATGTAGTTGCTGCATCTCCAGCAGTTCTTTCATAAATACCTGAGAGAGCAACTGTAGGCTTAAGCGCCTCAGCAACATTTTGGAATCCAGTAGATGCAAGTTGTGCGACTTGTGCCTCTGTGTAACCCTTATCAGTTAGGCTGGCTGCAATCTTCTTATAGTTAGCCACCTGCATATTTTCAACAAGGAGTCCTGAACCAGCACGGCGGATAGCCTCTGCTACAAATACTCCAGTGTTGCGGTTAAGTTCTAGTTGTTCTTTGCCGACCTTAGCATCCATGTAGAAGTCCTGTAGGTCAGCAGCCTGAGCAATATAACCTAACTTTATAAGAGCCTCTGCCTTAGCAGGGTCTGCATTGATAGCAGCAAGACGAGCAGCGTTAGCGCGCTCATCAAGTTCTGCTACTGATATATTGTTCTTAACATAATTCTTAAGTGAGTCAGTTGAAAGATACTTATCGCTGAATCCGTACTTAGTCTTAAGTCCCTTATATCCTTCTACAGCATTGAAGAGTTCTGATGCTGTCTTAGGCTTTGTAAGTCCTTCATTGAGAAAACCATACTGCTCGTAGAATGGAGAGTTAATCTTTGTGCCATTCTTGAGTGTATAATCTTTTGTGTTGAGGAATACTTGAACTGCGTTATCGTAGTCAAGTCCGTCCTTGAGCAGTGAGTTAAGATACGTTGCAGATGTGTCAATGACTGTGGATGTGAACCCTAGCCCCTTGAGCATAGCCTTAAGGACATCTACGCTAGTTGTAGGAGTTCCTAGAGTACCTGCATCAGTGTTATTGCCAGTATTGTTACCAGTATTGTTACCAGTGTTATTACCCATGTTATTACCACCACCACCTGCTGATGGGGTATTTGCATAAAGTTTATAGTCTGTGCCAATCCATGTCCAACGGAATCCAGCAGGGGCAGTATATGGAGGTCCAGCATCTTTCTTAGCCTGAGCAGCATCTACACGACTGGTAGTAGTTACTTTTGGTGTAGTTCCGTCAGCATTGAGTCCCAAAGAAACATTAGTATCTGCAAGTTTTGTTTGTAGAGTAGCAATAAAAGCATTAATTCCAGCAACAGTAGGCAAAGGTGCTGGTTTTGACTGCGCTACCTTTTCAGAAAATGCTGTCTCTTTTGCAGGTTTAGGTGCTGGCTTAGTCTGTGCAACTTTGTCAGCAAAAGCAGTATCTTTTGCAATAGCCATGATTACCTCAACGCATTCTGTAGTGACTGGAACATATTGACTGATGTATTAATTGCTGCAGAAGTTCCGTCATAACGCTTATCATTCATGACCATGCTACTGAGTTCAAAATCATTAGGAAGTCTGTAGTTACCTTTATCGTCTTTAAAGTTTAAAACCTGCAAAGCCAATGGGTCTTTAATATCAATTGTTGTTTCAAGAGCATCACCAATTGACTTCAATACTGGAGTAACATACTTGCTAGCATTCTCACCTGGTTGTAACATTCCTTGGAGAGACATGAAGCGAGTAGAAGCCTTCTTCTGTAGGTCTGTAGCATATTGATTGAACATTTCCTTCTGAACTGCTTCATCAGGGTTAGAAAGGATATTCTTAATTAGTGGGGCAACGGTTGCAAAGTCTGGCTTACCTTCGTAGTTGCCATCATGGTATGAAGCAATGCTGTCATAAATAGTCTTTGCAGTGCCACCAATATCATTAACATTAAACTTAGCATCTGGATAGTTCTGAACTAGAAAGTCAGCAAGGAACTTTGTTTGTTCTTCTGTGGTGAATCCTTCACCCATAGATTTGCTAACACCAGTGCTAATTGACTTAGTGCGGAAGACTCCATCTTTATCTTTGAGTTTGCCAGTGTATACTTTCTGACCAGCAAGGTCAATCTTCTGTTTACCAGTAGCCTTGTCAATAACTGGCTTGCTCTTCTTATCATAAAGATAGACTTTCTCAGTCTTGCTTTCTGTAGTAGTAGGTTGATTCTGAGCCTTGACTTGTTCATTCCATGAAGTCTGGAACTTCTTATCAAGTTCTGCATCAGGGAACTGACCGAAAGCCTTGAAGTATGCATCTGTGTAAGCCTGACGAGCATCACCCAAGTCCTTGTACTGCAAAGCAGATTGAACCTGCTTCGTGTACTGAGTTGTCATATCAGGTTGCTTAATCTCTTTAGGCTTGATAGAAGCGTTATAGTTAGCAAGATATGCAAGAGGGTCTAACTGGCTGGCAATAGAGGCTGAGATAACCTTATCCATAGCGAGCATTTCATCAAGACCAACAATGCCTAGTGGCGTAGTTGACTTGCTAATCTTAGCCTTACGCATCATATCTTGGAATGCTTGGAACTCTGTAGTGTATCCACCAAGTCCAGGTCCTGACATTGCACGCTGAATGTTCTGGAATGCTTCCTGCTTTGCAACAAGGTCAGTAGTTGTAACAAATCTTACAAAAGGATTAGTTGAATCTCCGTAGATGCCAAGAATCTGGTTTGCTGTCTGCTGAGTACTTGGTTTAGTAGCCATTACTTAGCCTCCTTCAATATTCCAGCAAATACCCCGTAGTACATGCGGGAGAATTCAGGATTCTGTGTCATTAATTTTTCTCCTAGTGTAACGAGTTCATTACGCATCAATATGGCAATTCCACCAGCAGAGAGTTCTGCATAGTTAGAAGCCTTCTGTCTGTTTAATACCTTTTTGAGTTCATCAAACTTTGCATAGAACTCTGCTGTTTCTTTATAGACAGGTGACTTTTGGAAAGCAGGGTCTTGCAGGGCAAGTCCAATATTTGCTATCTTTTGGTCGTTGATACCTGTTACAATAGTGTCAGCAGGACGAGCACCAAACTGCTTATCAAGAATAGCAATTTGCTCGTTGTACCAGTAGTCTGTATATCCGCCAGCAATCTGGTTATTAGCAATCTGACTCTTAAGCATGGCATAGACCATGCCCTCTGCTTCTTGTGCAATTTCTGATGTAGATAGCCCACGACGAGCACCACTACGCTTCTGCCAGTTGTAATACTTAAGAGAATATTCCCCACCAGGGAAGAAGTATGGAACTATATCTCCTGTAGCAGTTGCGTACTTATCTGCCACATCAGGATTGTTGTTCAAGAATGTCCATGCATCTGCAGAACCTGATGTTCCAGGTGTGCTTCCGCTTACTCCAATAAGGATGTTGTTGATGCCAAACTTATCGGCAAACTCAACAACCGCTGCGTTGCGGTCTCCAGGATGCTTCTTGTTAGTGTTATCCCATTCCTTGTACAACATAGCCATTGTCATGAAGTTCATCTTGTTGTTAGGGTTTTTTACATTAGCAAGAACTTCTTGAATAGGTGTTGCAGGTGTGATAGATTGGAAGATAGCGCCCCAACCATTTATGCTCTTTGAAAGACGTTCTGCATCGTTAAATAACTTAGTGCGTGTAGCATCTGATGCAAATGGATTATCTCCATAGTCACCAGTAGATGCTAAGTATGAAGCCCAGTCTTTAACACCGCGTTGGGTGGATGCATCGTCACCAAGAATTGCTGCAGATGTTTTCTTGAACCAAGCAGGCAAGACGATATCTTGGAATGTTTTTGGTTGACCAAATGGTGTAAGCATATCGCGTAAGAAATCATCTGCTGGACTAAATGCGCTAGCACGTCCAGTTAATTGATACGCAGCAACCATTGCAGGTCCTAGCCCTGGGACTACTGGGTTAAGAGAACCAAATGCAAGGTTAAGAGATTCAACAGGTGAGGTAATCTGTAAACCTTTTCCAGCAGAAAGCCCTTGTCCAGCCATAGCACCAGCAAAAGCACCAAGGATATTGCCAGCAAGAGGTGTTTTAAATTTGATTTGATTCTGACCTTCGTCTTTGTACAAGAAACCTTGGTTGTCATCATATGTCATGCCAGTAGCATCGTAAATAACGTTTGAACCTTCTTTGGTCAAAGCATCGAATGCTTTACCAGCCTTGTACAAAGGAAGTGGGTTTCCAGCAAATAGTTCAGACCATTTTCCAATGGTGTTGTAGTGAGCCTGTGCGAATGGTGCTACCAAACGTGCAGCATTAGCCCATTGCTTTTGCTTTGCAGCATCATAGAACAAGTCTTTAACATAGTCAGCAGCCTGTGTTCCAGCAATTGAATCAAGAGTCCTAAGTGATGCTCCACCTTGGTGTACATAATCTGGATTAGCCTGACGCTTTTTAAGAGTATTGTTAATAGTACGAAGTGGTGCTGGCACACGACCAATTATGTTTCTTCCGCCTCTAGATGTAGGGGCAAATGCCTTGTTTGCATTAGCACGTAACTTAATCAAGTCATCAGTGCTTAGCATGTCTGCATATCCTGCAATAAAGTCCCAGTATGATGCATCAAATTCAGGACCGAAGTTAAACTTAGATTCACCTCTAGCAGCAAGGTTAAAGAACTGGTCTGCCCACTTCTTACCTGTCTTAACTGCACCCTGTGTAATGTACTTTTCAGTTACATTCTTAACTACAGAACCTTGAAGTTCTTCCGCTTTAAATATGTTAGCAACCTGCTTCTGAAATATCTTCTCTGCAGCAAGTACGCCTTCTGTTGTAAGACCCTTTTGACGGTAAGGTGTTTGAATAGTAATTACCTTGCCACTGGCTGTTGTTACTTGAGTCTTGCCATCACGAATAAGATTCATGACTAGGTTGCGCTGAGCACCTGTTCCGCCAAGCAGGTTGAGTTGACCAGCATATGTATCTGGCTGGCTTACATCAAACAGAAATGTAATGATGTTGTCTCTGTTCATGTTGTCAGCAACAACACCAGGACCAATTTCCTTGGATGGGCTCTTAAGTAGAACCTCTCGCATGCCAGTATTTTTTTCATAAATGGCTGATGCAAATTCCTTAAGTTTATTTCCTGGCTCATCAAATGTAGCAATTAGGTTATCTACATACTCTGCCTGTAGTGCAGGATTCTGTCTTTCAAGAATTCTAATTACATCTGGCATGAATTTATCTGATGAGAAACTGTTCATCGTCCAGGCTAATCCCTGTAGGAAGTCTGGGTGTTCTGATGTGATGTCATTGTATGACTTAAAGAGAATACCCTTTTTGCGCTCTGCTGCACTGTAATCTGAACGTGATGTTCCGCGCATTAAAGACTGACGAGCAATAAGAGATTCTGAAAATTCTATTTCTGCATCTACTGACTTCATTGAATCACCCAGAGCATTAACGCCTAGTTTAGAACGCTTTGCCAACATCTGTTGAATAGCGTTTCCTTCTGGGTCAGCAACCATCATAGATATGAATCCAACAGGATTATTAAATAGGCTGTCGTGTCCAGAGAAGAACTGACGCATTTGCATTTCTGCAATGTTTCTTGTAATGTAAGCAAAACGGAATACTAACTGTGCTGTACGCCAGAGGTCGCCTACTTCTTCAAGGAATAGTTTAGAAGACTTTGCAGCACCAAAGATTCCTTGATTAACTCTTAACTTGGTAATAGCCTCATTAAGTCCTCTAGAATCAGGAAAGTTAATAACATCGTTAACTAACTGAGACTCGAGAATACCATCAGGAAGGTCAATTGCTTTTTCTGCTGTAACAATCTTTGCCCCACCCTTATTACCGACAACGTTGCCAAGTGAGTAAGATGTAAACTCTGCCTGCTCTGAACCACTTAATTTAGTGCTTGCTTTAAGACTGTCAATATCTTTTGCTGTTAGACCAATGCCTCTGCCAACTTCGTCCAAAAGGTTGCCAATGCCGTTTGATACTGCAGCAGCACGTTCAGCATTTGTGGTAGCCTTAAAGATAGCCCGCTGAGTATCAGCAATAATCTTCTCTTGAATTGCAGGTTGAATGATTCTGCCCAACTTAGATGTGAGTCCAATAGAACTCATCCAGTCTTCAGTTACATTGTTAACCTGATTTAAGTCATTAAGAGGAACTGCAGTTGAACGGATATAGAAACGACCAAAAGCCTTATTAACATCTTCTGCAAACTTTACAGCACGAAGATTAACCCCAGGAATCATGCGAGCAGCAGGATTGGTAGCAATCTTTAATCCAGCAGATAGAGACTGTTTGATTTTAATAACATCTCCACCAGGAATTAACTGGTTAGCAAATACCTTAAATACATCATCAACTGTTTCTGCAGCAGTAATCTCTTTAACCATATCATCACTTAACTTGCGGTTAAATAGACGACGAACTTTGACTACATCTGTTTCTTTAGCAAGCAACTCAGCAACAGGCTGGAATTGACGCCCAAGCATAAATCTAAGTCCGTCTTCGACACCAGGAGTATCAAGAACACGACCCATAAAACCGTCTGTGATACCAACTTGTGATTGAATAGATTCTTTTAGAACCGCATTGTCTGCTAGTTCTGCTTCAAGTTTAAGTAAAGGTCTGATACCAGCATTTGCTGGGTCTTGAATAAGTTCACGAAGCATATCTGGGTCTCCATTAGCCTTCTCACGAAGTTGCTGGAACCAGATTTCTTTATCTTTCAAATCAAGTGCTTCATTGCTAAGAGAGTTGAGTTCTTGTTCACGTGCCGCAATTGAAGCCTTAGTATCTTGAATTGAATCAAGCAACTTCATTACATTAGGACCAAGATTAGTTGGGTCTGCAAACTCTGCTGCAGCGTTGCCAACCTCAGCACGAGTAGCAGCGATACGCTCACCACGAGTGATGACTACTCCGCCTTCTTTGCCGTAGATAGAACGGACGTTAGTGAAGCCGTCTGGCTTCCAAATCTTTTCAATGGTGGTTGTAATCTTGCTCATTACGGCAAAGTTCTTGTAGTCTGCAACTTCGCCAATAAGAGTACCTAGTGGCTTTGCTGCCACAAGTAAGTCACCCATGCTAAACAATGAGCCAATAAAACCCTCGAGGTTTGCAGCACCATCACGAAGATTGGTAGCAAGTTCATTATAAATCTTAAAATCTGGGTCTGTAGCGTTCTTGCCCAACTTATCGAGTGCATCTGCTAACTTAGAACGGCGTACTGCCTCAGCAGCGCGTGTAGCATCATCAGCATTCTTAAAGTCATCAGCCAAATCAAGAAGTTTTAGTTTCTTAGCATCATTAGCAGTTACAATGTACTCATCAAGTCCATGTGCTCCAGCACTAATCTTGCCATACTGTGGTATTTCATCAAGAATGATGTGACCATCAAAGAATCCACCAGTGTTCTTCATATCAGCAGAAAGTAAGTCCATAGCCTGGGTAAGTTCACCAGTCTGTGTTTTTGGATTTCCTACAAACCACTCAGCAATATTTTTATTAGAAAGTGTCTGCTTTACAGCACTATCTGCAGGCTCATTAGCCCAGCGCATCCACTTGTTTGATTCAAAGTTAAGTAGTTTTTGAGCAGTACCAACCTGACGATTAACAATCTGCTGCTCTGCAGCAATAATTTCTTGCTCTTTAGACTTATATTGGTTAGCAATACGTTTAAAAGGACTAGAAATCTTCTTATCAATCTTGTTACGTGTAATCTGACCTGTCTTTTCAAGGTCATCAATTGATGCTTTAGCCATTTCATCAAAGTAAGACTTTGTATAAGGTGTAACTTCCTTGATAATGCTTGTAGCCTTCTTACCTTGGGTAATAATCTTACCTACAGCACCAGGACCAAAGTAGATTGATGGGTCTGCAGCCACGTTAAGTGTGGCATCAACAATTCCTGAGAGAATATTATAGGCGTTGCTGTTAGGATTCATACCTACGCCATTAAAAATACCGCGTCCAATAGTAAATGACTTGCCATTAACAAGACCATACTGAGCCATTTCCTTGGCTTGTGCTTTGCCAACCTTACTTTCAGGTGATACAAAAAAGCCAGAACCTGTTCCAGCATTACCAGAACGAATCATTTGACCAAGAGTTGTACTCTCTCCGCCAATACCTTGTGCAATATCTTTAAGTGTTTGCGCTCCAGCACCCTTTTCACCACGAGCAATTGCTGTTATATCGCGTCCAATAGTGGTAGCAAGGTCGTAAGGAGAACGAAGTACGGCAAATGCTGTACGCGTGAAGCCCTTAATTGGCTCATAGCCCCAGTGTTGTGCAACACTTTGGACACTACCTAGTAAACCACGGTTAGGTTTTACTGTACTTTTAATTTTATCAAGTTTAAATGCATCATTTTTGAGTGCAGCAATACCATCAATAGCAGTAATCTTGCCAAGACCAGGTGTATCAGCATTAAGTCCCTGTCGTACCATAGACATAACAAGGTCATTGCTCATGCCTGGATACTTTTTAAGGATACCGTTAAAGTTATCTAATTCATCGCCACGCAAAGATGCAGTCTGCATTTGAAGCATGCGTTGCAAAGGCGTTGCGGTTTGAGTTAAATAACCTTTAATGGCTGCATTGACATCAGCCATTTGATTCCATTTCGTTAAATGCTTCTACCATCATCATTAACTGACGAGAGTTAGGGTTTGCCTGTAGCAAAGCACGGGCAAGTAAAGAACCTTGGTCTGGTGCATCAACTGGAGTCTGCAAGATTGAATCATCTGCTCCAGGACCATACTTTGCACCATCTGAAAGTGGAGTATCTGGATTACCAGGAGAAAAAGCACCAGTAGTCTGGATTCCACGAGGAGTCATATCACCCATAGGTGCTGTAACTGCAGGCATAGCCTGTTCTGTTGAAGCACCCTGTGCAAGACTGGTCAAATTAGCGCGTTCATTGTACGCACCACCAGTAGAGTTCTGAATTTTAGCATCATTAACTACACGCTGTACACGAGCACTAAGGTTCTTGTCAGTACGACTGGAGTTTTTGCCAACCCCTGAAACTACTTCTGCCATTTTTAGTCCTCATCTTCATCCATGTATTTTGCAATATCTAAATTTGTGGGTAATTTCCATTCAACCCATTCAGGATATGCTTCTTTGTCAACAACGAGTGCAAGTGCAATGTCGTGTTTAAATCCTGCTCTAATTAGCGAGGTGTAGAACTCATTAAGCCAGATGCAGTACATCTCTAAGCGATTGTATTCGTTGGTATCTACTGTCGCTACGCGCTTCTTGCGAGTTGCTGCCACTTTAGCCTCCTAAGCCTGCTAACATTGTTGCTAAATCTGCTGGTGCTCCTTGTTGTTGAGGGGCCCCGCCAGAAGGTTGTCCAGGAGCCGCTGGGGACGGGGGCGCTTGCTCAACTGGGCCTTGTGTGCCTGGCGGAGCCATCTCTGGCTGTGCTGGTTGTTCAGGTGTTTCCACCTTAAACACTGCCAACGCAGCAGCCTCGATACTATCCCCTTTACGACGACGTTCAATAACGTCAGCAATATTTTGGATTAGTTTAGATGGGTCTTGACCTTGTGCTGCCATAGCAGGAATTGCTTGCGCACTTGCAGTGATTGCTGCAGTTAAGTTCTCGCGCATCTTTTCAATTTCAATTCGTTGTTCTTCCATAGTAACGTTAACGCTCCATGGTAATTCACGACGAATGAAATCTTTTGATACTAGGTCTGCACCTAGCGCTTGGAGAGAGAAAATCAGGGCGCGAGAAGGGTCTAATCCAGCCATCAAGCCATATCGGACTTCTACCGAAGTATCGCCTTTAATGTCCTTGCCTGGCATGTACTTTAACTCGTACGGCGTACCTTGTGCTACACCTCTGACACTCTTTTCCTTATTGAAAAGGACTTCATCCATTTCAAAACACAACTTGATAACATCTTCAAGTACCTCAGCAACAACTGTTTGACCAGCCTTAATCTGAGAATCGAATGCACCAAGCAGTGCCTGGACACCTTGACCAGTGATAACACTAGCGTCAATGTTTCCAGTTCTACCTTCAGGATATCGAGCACCGAGTCTTAATTCTGATTGGAGTGCTGATTGCTCCTGGAAAGTAGCAGCGGGAATATCCAAACGGACACGCCCAACACCATTAGGTTGATTTGTACGAATGATTGCATCAGGACCCATAGGCAGGTCGATAACATCATCAGGTACAACAAGAGGCGCTTGGATTGACTTTTCAGCGGCTTCCATAGCGAGGTTAGCAAAACGAGCACGTGCAAGTTGTACGAATAGAACATCGTCAAATTGTCCGCGTGGCTGACCATCCAGTGAAGGACGCTCTGCAATAACTACAGACATACGACCCATTGGGTTTGATGCCTGACTTAAAATTAAATCCTTGCGTGAAGGAACATACAGGATAATGTTGTTCTTATCCATATAGCGGATAACTTCAATTTCCTGGTTAAGATTCTGGTCCATACCAAACTGACCAAGGATTGCTCCAGCATATTCAGGGAAGTCATTAACGAGTTCACCCATGCTCTTGTTGTAACGCTTAGCGTAAGCAACCACGCGACCAAATCGGTCACGCTCATAGTAAGCACCAACTGGGTCTTCAACACGGATACGTGGAAGGTCGTTCTCCCAATCAGGCTCTACGTGGATAGGCAAGAAGCCGTAAGTAAAGTACTGGTCTGAACCTGGGTACATCTGAGTCTGCAAGCGTGATGTATAGACGTAGTTGTTTGCAATCATACTGCGCTTATCCGCAAATGTGCGGGCACGGTCAGATGTAACATTAGTTGTGGAGCAGTTGATTGAAGGTAGCGGTGCTAGAACTTCAGCCAAGTCGCGGGCTGCAACATCCACAAAGTTAGCAACCATGGCATGAGGCATGTCTGTAGGGAACATGTCAGGGAATACCTGAGCCATCTGTCCCTTACGTACTGCAAGGATGCTAGCCATTTTGCCGTCGCGCTCTACGGCGCGATGCTTCATGGCGTCTACACGCCGTGCAATAGTCTTGATGTCTGCCATTGTTATCCTATTCGTATTCGCCAAATTCATAATCGTTTACATTTACCATGTAACGAGTAGCCTCTTGGCGAGGTGTCGCCCACTTGTTTGGGATGTGACTTTGAGTAATTCTTGTAGTGCCGATGACTTCACGTGCGCGTAGTTCACAGAACCAGAGCGCCATTACGCAGTCTGTCTTACCTTTAGTGTCAGGCTTCCAGGTAATTAATTGCTGGATAAGAGCCTTTACGCCTTCTGAACCATCCTGTGAGGGAAGTTCCATCAGGTTATCATGATTGAATGTAGTGCCACGCATGGTCCCAAAGAGACCTGAGATAGCAGCCACACCGAATGATGTGTCCCATTTGTTTTTACCAGTAAACTGGCTTGAGAATTTTACACCCATAGAGGCTAGGTAGGTACGAAGTGTCTCATCCAAGGCGTAAGCCTTCTGGTGCGCGTTAATCTCAATACGCAGTTCATGAGGACGATACTTCTCACACCAATCCTCAATCAGTTTTTGAATCTTCTGAGGGGTAGGTTCTTGCATGTTCTCTACATCTAAAATATATCTTTTGCGAGTCTGGCGGTCAACCGTCATGATTACCGCTGCAGTGTTACCGCTCATCGCTGGGTCAAGACCCATGATGGTGTACCACTGACCCTGCTCAGCAGGATGTCCTGGTGTGCCTGGCTTTAGTTTGCCACGCTTGCGCATCCTGTTGACTGAACCTTGTACACACGCAGGCGGAAAGATGGAGTCTTCTTGGATGTCTTGCTGCTGATAAACCAATGCCCACGCACTCGGGGAAACCTCAGAGCGCCGCCTAAACAGCGCGGGCCCATTCCATTTAGGATAAAGACCGTTCTCATCAGGAAGGATACCCTCGTCAGAACCTTCCCAAGGAAGATTGGACTTGGGCCACAATGTAATCCATTTTTCTGGGTCATCGTCATACTCCAATACGGCAGGCATCGACATGTATGTAAAAGGAGTCTTGCCACCAGTCCAGTGTTCAGGATTCCTAATCTCACGGTATAGGTCATTCGAGGCAATACGTGTGCCTACAATCAGCAACTTACCTGAGTCACCGAGACGAGTGATTACGTCTCTCTGGAGCCAGAGGAGTTGCTTTTCCCATTCATGCGCGTTTGAAGTCGTAACAACGTCATCCAAGATGATGAGGTTGGAACGGGCGCCAGTAATCTGCCCACCAACTCCCAGCGCTTGCACCGTCGGGTCCTTCTCGGTAGAATCACGAGAAAGGTAAATCCTATCAGCCTTCCAAGTATCCGCATCTTCTTTCCATCCCCCAGCCGAGCCGTAGACGGCTTGCATCTTAGCCCAGCGTTCATGAGAGAGGCGCTGCTTGATGGAGTAGAGATACTCCTTAGCGCGCTCCTGAGTCTTGGAGACGATGGTAATCTTAATGTTCGGGTCCATGGCAATACGGTAGACACAGTAGTTGACTGTGATGACCGTAGACTTGGCATGCTCTGGTGGCACATTTACCAATAGTCGTTTCGGGCTGGCAGGCTCGTAGACCATTGAAGAGTGAATGTAACTTGGCTCACGGGATTCGATGATGTCAATCCAGGAACGGTGGTGAGGGAAAATGGGCGAGTCAAGGAACTCTTTCGAGAACTGCTCAAAGCCAATCTTATACTTGGCATCGCCTGTCACAATGCTGAGGGTCTTCTCACCCTCGGTGCGAGCCTTCTCAAGTTCCTTCATAAAGGCAGGGTCTTGACGCCATACCTTCATCACATCAGGCTTACGGTCAGCCCTGGCAATAGCATCATCCAGGCTGAGTCCCTGCTTGATGAACTCGATTACCTTAGATTTTGCCTCTCTCAAGGCTATCACATTGTGATGTTCTTTACCTTTGCCCGCTGCCATAACTCCCCTTATAAAAACCCTTATCTAGCAGGTTAATAAATCCCCTTTATCGCTCGGCTTGCTTTGGCAAGCCTCGCTAACCCCTTGGGTTCGTGGATGGCAATAAGCCATCCTCTCACACGAGATAGACTCACTATGTACTTTCCGTTCGTCTATATAGTATAACCCGTTCAAAAGCAAAAAGCGAACGGTGTGATATAAAGAATGTGACGGAAGTCACCCGTATATGTATTAAATACGGACATTTCGACACTGAGCATCCCGTAATACTGGAAAAATATTATGATGCGATAGTGTAATACTATGGCGGGACGCCATTAATAGCACTGGGGTCGCCATAGCGACACGAAGGTTTTTTCTGGGAAGAGTCTTTAGTCCATTGTCTTTTGCTTGCGCCTGGAGCGTATCTCCTGGCTTTTGGGGTGAGGGTTTTAAGCAAC
>Ga0164294_10000399_pt1 | contig 41296 bp, 34 predicted proteins | sample GEODES005metaG_FD_111479 | JGI IMG/M metagenome (GOLD analysis project Ga0164294, IMG submission 111479) | Oligotrophic lake water microbial communities from Sparkling Lake, Wisconsin, USA - GEODES005 metaG | ecosystem: Environmental > Aquatic > Freshwater > Lake | place: USA: Sparkling Lake... | reverse complement strand
ATCATTTACACCTTCGGCAACAGATTTGTTCGCTTCGTTTTGTAAAGAAGCTCGGCACATGGCGCATTGACTTTGAGAAAATAGAGAATAGAATAAAGAACATAGTACATAAATACTACGCTCCACTTCTAGATTCTTTATTATATATTCTATATTCTTAAATTTACTTAACATAATATGGAGCAATCATAATATAAACTATCACTGCTGTTACAGCTACATATAACCAAATTGGAAAGGTTATTTTAGCAATTTTTTTATGTTTATCAAAACGTTGTGACAAGGCTCGAACATACGTAATTAATACTAAAGGAATAATAATTACTGAAAGCGAAATGTGTGTAACTAAGATAAATAAATAAATGATTCTTACGAAACCAATTGTTACTCTTTCAGATTCTTCTAATATTGAATTGTGATTTACATCTCCAAAAACGGCAGAAATTGAAGTCATATGATACGCCACATACATTAATAAAAAGGCTAAAGAACAAGCAATTGCCGTTTTCATTAAATTTTCATGTAATTTTCTTTTTCCGTTTTTAATCGCAAGTACAGCAATAATTAATAAAACGGCTGTAATTGCGTTAATAGTAGCATAGATTGGTGGTAAAAAGTTCAATGGCGCTACATCATAGCCCAATTTTCTTAAGTTAACTCCAAATAAAGCAGCTACTGCAATTGGAATAATAATAGATACCGCTGTAATTAGTTTGTTGTATTTTGTTTCAATGTTGTTTTCCATAATGTATATTTTTACTTTATTCTTTCAATAATAATTTGATATCTTTTTTTAAAGCATCAATACCTGATTGTTCTATGCCGTCGTAAAACAAAATTGGGTTACCAAATTTGTCTTTTCTACTTCTTATATTTCCTTCTTTATCAATAAGCGCAAATTGTCCTGAATGACCAAAACCTCCTTGTGCTTTTGCGTCTTTTCCTGCTTGAATATAAAAACCTTTATTGGCTAAATTCATAATATAATCAGAATTACCACTTAAAAAATGCCAATTTGGATGTTTCACTCCTAACGTTTTGGCGTGTTCCTTTAAGAAAGCAGGTGTGTCATGTTCTGGATCAATAGTTATGGATGCGATTCCAAAATCTAAATTTCCATAAAATTCATCTTGAACTTGCACCAAATTTTTATTCATTATGGGACAAATTGTTAAGCAATTTGCAAAGAAAAATTCAACTACATAAACTTTACCTAAATATGATTTATCTGATATTTTCTTACCGTTTTGATCTATTAATTCAAAAGAAGGCACTTTTGTTAATTTTTCTAAACCACTATCTTTAAATCTTTCGGTTAACTCTTTTACTGTCCAAATTCCGAACAATAAAACAATAAATGATATTCCGATGTATGAGTTTTTTTTCATGGACTTGATTTTTTACTCTTGATTAAAAGGGGTTTACTTTTTAATTACTTCTTGTTCAATTTTATCTCTAAAATCATCTTTACGTTTGTTCTTTTTAAGTGCCAAACGGTATTCGCGAAGTAATATTTTTACATCATCCGACATTTCATTGTGTAATTCTGCAGCAGAAATGGTATTATAACATTCTCTATATTCAACTTTTCCTTTAATTTTCTGACCTTTTCTTCCTCTTAAATTTTTTTCTTTATCTAAAATATACACAAAAGATGAACCTGTAAATTGATCCAGTTTGTTTTTAAATTTAAAGGTTTCATAATACGCTTCTATAGCTTCTGGTTTTCCGAAAAGAAAATGCCAACTTTTTAAATCATTAGAAAGTCTTCTAAACTCTAGTAGTATGGCTTTAATTTTATCTTGATTGCCGTCTGGTAAAATCATCACCATTTGAAAATCTTTAAAACCTTGGTATTTGTTGTAAATCTTTTGATTTAAGTTAAATAAATTGGCTTTTACTTCTTCAATATTACTTCCTGGAAACCCTAAAACAGTAATGTTTTTATCTAAAACCACTTTCTCTCCATTTAAAGAGACAAATTCACTTGAAAGTTCAGCATGATTTTTTGAAATAACCGGTAAAAATAAAGAATTATGCGAGGCTGTTGCGAAAAACATGTAAGCCACAATTGGCAATATGAAGAGTACAGTTAATACGATATATTTTTTCACTTCAGTAAAATTAACTATTGAGTTACAAAGATAAAAAAAATCCCGTTCCAATATGATTTGGAACGGGATTATTATAATTTATTTTATTAAAAAATCCATTTGTAATGCGAGTTTTTAAATACTTCAAAAATATAATCTGCTTCTACTAAAATAATGAAACATAAATATAAAATTAAAAATACTAGCGGTGCTACTACAGACCAGCGTAAACTTTTCTTTTCGCCTTCTAAGTGCATAAATGCCCACATAATATAGTATGCTTTTACGATTGTTAAAATAATAAACAACCAATTTAATAAACTCATACTTATGAATGTTCCTAAAAACAAAGACTCTGGTTTTGTAATACCGAAATATACTTCTACTGTTGTAATTACAGATAAGATTCCGAAAACAGTCCAGATTCTTTTCAAATTAGATTCGTGTGCGTGTGCCATAATATTTTCTTTTTACTAAAAATTAAACTAAATAGAAGAATGTAAATACAAACACCCATACTAAATCGACAAAGTGCCAATATAAACCAACTTTCTCCACCATTTCATAACTTTTTCTTTTTTCATAAGTACCTAATAATACGTTAAAGAAAACTAAGATATTTAACATTACACCAGAGAATACGTGGAATCCGTGGAAACCTGTAATGAAAAAGAAAAAATCAGCGAATAATTTATGACCGTACTCGTTTCTTATTAAACTTGCACCTTCTACTACTAAAATTGCATCTTTTAATCTAGACTCAGATTCAGCACGAGAAAGTACTGTTTTTTCTTTTTTCTTTGTAATAAATTCTGTTCTTACCAAAATTTCAGGATGTGCTTTAAATCCAGCCATTACTTCGTTAACTGAGTATTGTGGTAGTTCGTGGGCATCTTCCATAAACCAAACCCCTTTATCTCTTGTTAATTGCTCTCTTTCTTCAGGTAAAGTAGCAGCAAATTCTTCTAATTTTACTCTTTTGTACCCTGTTTTTTCAGATTTATCTACTTTCACAAATTGTAAAATAGAACCTCCAGCAGTTTCTACTGCGCCATACTCCCCTTTAATAAAGTTTTTCCATTCCCAAGCTTGAGAGCCTAAGAACATAAAACCACCAATTACTGTAAGTAACATATAAACAGCCACTTTTGTTTTTTGTAATTTGTGACCCGCATCAACAGCGATAACCATCGTAACTGATGAAAAAATAAGGATAAACGTCATCAATGCCACATAATACATTGGTGCGTTTACACCGTGTAAGAATGGAAAGTGCGTAAATACCTCATCGGCAATTGGCCAAGTTTCGATAAATTTAAATCTAGAAAATCCGTAAGCAGCGATAAAACCTGAAAAAGTTAAAGCATCTGATACGATGAAAAACCACATCATCATTTTACCATAAGTGGCTCCCATTGGTCCTGGACCTCCGTCTAAAGCGTGTTCATTATTAACCGTAGCGCTCATATAATAGTTAGTATTAAAAAGTTTTCAAATTTATTGATTTTTTTCTATTTGAAAAAATAGAAAAATAAAAACAAGTAAACCCAAATAAAATCCATAAAGTGCCAATAGATGCCACTTAGCTCAATACCAAGGCATTGCGAAGAATTGTATTTTTGTTTATAATGATTATAAATTACATAAATTAATGAAATTATTCCTCCAAACAAGTGTGCTACATGTACAAACACAAAAGCATACAAAAAAGAGACCGTTACTTTACTTGAAGAACCAAAAGGGACTAATCCTTGATTGAACAACAAATCAAATCCTTTAAATTGAAGAAACACAAAAGACATTCCCAATGCTAAAGTTAGTAATAAATATACTTTTGTTAAAGAATGGTTATTTGATTTAATAGCTCTTTTCGCCAAATAAAAAGTAATACTGCTTATTAGCAATATTATTGTACTGTAAGTAAATGTATCTGGAATTACTAATTCTTTCAACCAATCCGGGCGTTGTTTACTCACCACAAATGCACTGGTTAATCCTGCAAAAATCATGATTATGCTTATCATTGCAAAATACAATAGCATTTTATAGGTTTTTGCTTTTTTATTGTAAGCTTCTTGATCTGAACTACTTTTCATTTTTATTTTTTAAAAAACATAGAAAAATCTATATTAAAATTCATTTCTTTTTATTTTACAAATTTATCAATTACGTAAATAATTTGCAACAAAGTTATGTAAGTTACACTTACTAACATCAATTTTTTAGCAGTTTTTGTTTCTTTATTTCTATATAATTGAATGGCATAAAATAGCATCCAACAACCCAACAAAAAAACGATAACTGCTGCTACTACAGACAATTGCAATTCCCCAGTAAAACCAAATACTGGCAAAATAGATGCGACTAGTAACCAAAAAGTGTATAAAATAATTTGAATTACAGTTTTATTATCCCGTTTTCCTGTAGGCAACATAAAAAAACCTGCTTTTTCGTAGTCTTCAAATAGAAACCAGCCAATGGCCCAAAAATGTGGAAATTGCCAAAAAAACTGAATTAAAAATAAGGTTCCTGCTTCTATCCCAAAACTCCCTGTTGCAGCTACCCAACCTAACATAAAAGGAATAGCTCCTGGAAAAGCACCAACAAAAACAGACAATGGCGTAAGTGTTTTTAAAGGAGTGTACAAACTAACGTACATAAATATTGAAATAGCACCAAACATGGCCGTTTTTGGGTTGATAAAATACAATACCACTAAACCAATACACGTTAATACAAATCCTAGAGTCAATGCATTATTTACCGAAATTCGACCTGAAGGAACAGGACGGTTTTTAGTTCTATCCATTTTCGCATCCAAATCTTTTTCAATAACTTGATTGAAAATGTTTGATGCCCCAACCATGCAATATCCACCAATTGCTAACAAAACTAAAGTGACAACACTAAAAGGATGTTGAGCTGAGAAACCTAATAAATACCCAACAATAGAAGAAAAAACTACACTTATTGCTAAGCCAGCTTTGGTAATTTCTTTAAAATCTAAAAAAATTGATTTGACGCTTAATGGAGTTGTTTTCAAAAACTGAATTTTTATCGAATGCAAAGATAGTAAGAAGATTTTGGTTTTTGCAATACTTATAGTGCAAATTCAAAATAATAAACTAATAAAAAATAACGATTGAATATTTAATTACTTTACCTAAATAAATTACCCATCTATAATGGATTTTCATAGAAAGATTCAACTCTTTTTATGCTTACTATTCATATCAATGGCTACATATAAATTAACTTTCTCCATAAGAATAGTATTTGTTTGGCTAATGAAAAAATATTGAAATTAAGTGGAGTTTGCTACTACTAAAATCATTTATTAAACAAAAAACATCTCCGTTAAAGTGAGATGTTTTTGTTTTGTACTGCAAAATAATTTTTTACTAAGAAAAAGCTAGAGATTGCGCCTAAGGAGTTTGCTACGATGTCATACCAATCAAATGTTCTTTTTGGTGTACAATATTTCTGTAAAAATTCAATACCAATTCCAAGAAATATTGCTAATACAACCACTATTAAAAAGCGATACATCGAAGTTCTCTTCATTCCTTTTATCCATAAAAAAACTAAAACAAAATAAAATACAAAATGTATTATTTTATCAATGTTTTTAATAGAAATTGTTGGGAGGTTAGACACATCGTTTAAACACAAATAAATAATTAAAAGTGTCCAAAAAAATGCTATTATTTTATATAAATTATGCCCCAATAAGTGCCGCGTAATCTTCACTTGAAAGTAATTGTGCTACTTCAGAAGCATCAGAAATTTTAACTTTTACCATCCAACCAGCTCCATACGAGTCCGAATTTACAGCTTCTGGATTACTTTCTAAATCATCATTAAATGCTATAATTTCTCCACTTAATGGCAAAAATAAATCGGATACGGTTTTAACTGCTTCCACAGTTCCGAAAACTTCATCTTTAGCTAATGTTTGATCTAAAGTTTCTACTTCAACATAAACAATATCACCTAATTCTTTCTGAGCAAAATCAGTAATTCCTACTGTTGCTATCTCACCATCAATTGAAACCCACTCGTGGTCTTTTGTATATTTTAAATTCGCTGGTATATTCATTTTTTATTGTGTTTTATTTTTTACAAATGTAAATTATATTCTTTAAAGTCGCAAGTGATAATGTCAAAAGTCATACTGCTTTTCGATTTACATTATTGCATTTTATTAAGACTTTCAAAAATTCGAATTAATATTAATTTCCAAAATTATATCGTAACGTAAACCCGGAACGAATATTAGTAAGTGGAAATGCGGTAGAAATAACTGCTTTAGAAAATTGATGATCGTAAAAGAAAATAGCTGTGAAATTCTTGCTGAAAGAATAATCTGCTGTTAATTTAAATGACCAAATATTCTGTCCTCCACCTAATTGATTGTTGTTATAGTCTAAATAGCGAACAATTGTCATGTTTTTACGTAATGTGAAATCGGCTTTTAGATTAATATCACTTTTGATTACTCCTTGAGCATTGTCTGCTAATTTAGAGTTAATTTGAACGCCTTTTATTCTGTATCCTAAACGAACGGTATAATCATCTCCTTGCACTTCGGTAAGTAAGTTGTTATCAAAACTCATGTTTAAACTTCTGTCTTTTTTAACTTCAGCCATCACATTAAATGAATTTTTCAATTCAAAACTCACGTTAATTAACGGGTTAAATTGTTCTGTTAAATTGACATTTGAAGTGATTACCTCTGGAAACAAATTGCCATTTGTATCGGTTGGACTTGGATTTAAATTACTTCTGTAAGCATTTACACTATAGCTAGAACGGTATCCATGTTGTAACGAGAACTTTTTAAAGTTATCTTTAAACCAAGTCATCTTCATAAATCCCGTGTATTTTAAAGTCCAGTTTGGTAGCGGAAAATTAGAAAACAAACCGGTTTGAACCTTAGCCGTTTGCACACCAGTATAAGCGGATAAAAAGGCAGGTACTAAAACACGCTGGCTATTTTTTCCAAATCCGGTAGGATATCCTTCTAAATCTCTAGGAAAACTTGCTGTTCCATAATAGGCTTCTGCCAAACGATCCGCAATTGCAAAACGGTTTTTACGAAATCTTTCAAATATTTCGGATTCATTTTCATCACTTGTTTTGAAAGCCGTTTTAATCATTACTGTTGAAATGCTGAAATTTCCAGTATTAAAAGGCGCTCTAGATTGGTAAATTCCGCCAACCGCATCATATTGTTCTGAATAATTCTCAGTAATATTTCTTTCTGCGTTAATATCTATTCCTAAGTCGGGAATTAACTCAACTCTAGCGGTATAATCTAATTTTTTAGATTTAATTTGAGAAAAACTCTGGTTAAATTCGGGATAACTGGTTAAATAACCCATTTTTGCTGCTTCATATCTTATATCGGATTGATCGCCAAAAACAAAGCCTAAAGTTGGTTTAGAACTTCCGAAAAAACCTAAACCTGGCAAATAACCTGGCAGTAAAGTACCGCCTGATTCGGAATAATTTACTTGAATGTTCTTAATAGAAGTTAATACTCCAATACCAAATTTTGCAAATGCATTTCTTTCTTCGGTTTGCGGCTGGGTTGCTGCTGGGTTCGTTACTTTTTCACCTGGTTTCGGCGGTGCCTTTTTAATAAGTGCAGCCTGTTTTTTTTGTTTTTTTGAGGTTAAGCCAATATATTTATAAAACATATTCATATCTAAACCAGCGTTTAATTTGTGCGAATTAGCATTCTGAATGGTGTTTCCTAATTGATAGGTTGTTCCGTCTAAGGCTTGAAAAGTTGAAAATGCATCCGATGCGCGTTGCCAGCTGTAGTTACCTGTGTATACATAAGAAGACTTAACAAAGCTTAATGCCGGAATTTTATTTATTGGTAAATCGTAATTAGCGGTTATTTGTTGGTTATGCGTATTTGCTGTACCAAAATTCCAATAATCATTCCAAATATCTAAATCGTTAATTGGGTTATTTTGTGTGTCAAAATAATTTCTCACAATATTATTATTCGCAGCTGTATAATTTAATTTTAACGATTTTGTGATTGGAAAATTCACACCATATTGATAATTGAAAAAATAATTTCTTCTATATAAAGGGTCTAATCCAATACCTTGTACATCAATTAATCTAAATTGTTGACGATTAAATTGTCTGGTAATATTTGAACTAAACGTAACGTTACTTGGTAAAAAATTAAAATTAAAATCGCTTATGGCTTTATAATATCCATTTTTACTAAAAAATTTATTCTTCTTGAAAGGCTCAATAGATTTTGCTTTAAATGAATACGCGTAATCTAAAGAAGTTTTTTGTTGTTGATCTACCAAATTTTGAACTTGGAAATCGTGATGTAACATTTCGTTAAAAGAGTAGGAAAGTGTAATATTTTCTACATCGTAAAAATGTTGTTTTTGTTTATCGCCTCTTTCTTTTTTAACACCAATAAAGTTAACACTTGTTCTTTTTGTATAGTCAATAGCACGATTCTGAATTTCTGCTTTTTTATCTTGATTTGATTCTGCAGCAATTACTTCTTTTAATTCTAAATCTTGATATAAAGGGTCAAACTTTGGTGTAATTATTTGCTCGCCTACTGCATAATTAAATGGTAAGTTTAGTTTCCATTTTTTCGGTAAAATTTGTCCTACATTAAAGTTAGATACTATATCGTATTGCTTAACATCTTCTCGACTTCTTTCATTTGGTCCTTGCTCTAAAGCGCCAAAACCAATGGTGCTTATACGACCCGTTGCTGAAAAAGTGGCAAAATCGGCCAAATTCGTATCTAAGTTAGCTATTGCGGCATAACCCCCTTTGTTATCCATTTCAGACATGCGTAATTCGTTAAACCAAACTTCTCCTCTTAAAGGGCCTGTAGCAGCAGGGTTTGGATTTTTTACCCCAATCATTAATGTTCTAACTTGCCCAAAATTTGGATTTCCTTTAATACCAATATTTAATCTACTTTTTGAGGAACCTAAAGCACTTTCATTTAAAAAAGCAATTCCATTAACATCTGGAACTATAGAACCATCTGCGGCTATATTTAAACTTTTAATTTTAGATAGTAAGGCCAAAGGTAATTCAATTTCGTTATCTGCTAACCAAACATCTTCTGCAGTTCTGGCACTCAGAGAACTTACTCGTAAAGGCATTTCAATTTGATAAAAGTTATCTGTAAAATCGTTTCCTAAACGAATGAAGGCAACTAATTCATCATCTTTCAAGTCCGTTCCAGTAGCTAAATCAGATTTCAAAGGTTCGGCATGTAAAAACATACGTAGTTTTTTGTACTGACGCATATCGACATTTACATTTTTAAAAACGGCTCTAGAATCATTTTCCTCTAATCCTCCTAAACCTACATTTGCAGGGTCTTTTTTATATACTCTTAATGACAAAGACTGTTCATTTTGATTAATAACCGTATTGTTATTATACAATTGCTCTCTATCTACTCCAGGAGGAGCTACATAAGGTATAGGACTTCTATTTGCGTTTTCTTGAACATTTACTGCAACTACATCAAAACCTGTATCGTCATTAGACACATCGGCATCTAAGGCATCTAAGGTATATACAAATCGTCTCCATTCCCCTCTAACTAAATCTAATGATCCTAAACGAAGTGTTACTTCATCATTAAAGCCAGATAAAAACATTCTCATAAAACGAATGGCTCTGAAGTCAGAAATTGGACCCTCAATATTTGCAGCAGTGGCTTCTAAGATTGGAATTTTATATTGTACCCATCGAACTGGAATGGCATTCCCATTTGGTACAGTCCCCGTAGTAGTTAAAACATCCGAAACATAATTTTGTCCTACAACTGGATTGGGTGAAACTTGAATATTAAACTTATAATACGCATTTATGGTATTCATGGTATTATCTCTATTTAAGTCTTCTACATCTGGTACAGTAGAATTTCCTCTATTGGTATCTGTTACAGTAATTGGCGAATTTCCTTCTATTCCGTTATAATTTTTATAGCGATCTAAAATAGTTCCTGTAGTATTTAAATAATATTGATAATTATCTGCTGAAGCATCAGCAAAAGCAGCAAAAGCTGGATGTTTAATTTTTTCTTCCGCATCATTTAATCCATTTAATCCTACGTCCTGAACCCCTCTATTGGCCTCATTGGAATCAAAAGCATAAATTAAAGATTGAGATGCCGGCACTTTACCCCAGTTAGTAGAATAAGTAGGTTGAGAACCACCATTTTCTGGCAACCCATTTTCGTATAATTTTCTACCGTCTTTTAAAATATCTTCACTAATTTCTCCTAAATTTAAGGTTAATGTTCCAGTATTGGAAGGATCAGTAACATCTGTAGTAGAACCAAAATAGGGATCCATCATCCAAAATTGTACATATTCTACATTGGATTGCTCAAAATTTGTAGTATTAATGGCTCGCATAATTCCTCCCCAATTATTTTGAGCATCTGTAGCAGAAAATTGGTTATTTGTTGCCGCCACCGGGTTGTAATTGTATGGTCCACGCTCTCTTGGATAATACGTTAAATCTAATGTATTGATAACATTGGTTTGTCCTTGAGGAATATCAATATTTGGGAATAATTCTTGACTAAAAATTCTTCTGGTTTTATTGGTAGAAATATCGTTGTCATCAATTCCTGCAGGTTTATCCACATAAAAAACTGGATCAATATTATACCAAGAAAGTTTTGCTCTTTTGTATCCATATACGCGATCATCTTCATTTAATTCACCTCCAAAACCTATTGGCGTACTTGCTAAGGACCAAGCCAATGGCGATTTTAAATCAATATTAGATTGAGAGCCTTCAAAATCATCTATATATGAAGTTGGTTCTCCATTAAAATCCGCTGCTTTTGGTGCATTTGGAAATAAATAAGCAAATTCACCTCTGAAAGACACATTGGAAGGCGCTTCTGTTTCAATGTTTGGTAATTTATTTACTAACCTTGTTAAAAAGGGAACTTCCGTTGAAAAATTTGTATTGATACCCACTATGGTATTGTTTACAGATTCTTGATTATAATCGGCTTTTTGAGTGAAAGGTCTTTCTGTCATTTTAAGAAAGGTACCACCAATTAAAAATTTCTCATTAAATTTATGTTCTACATTTAAACCATAAAATCGTTTGGTTTGTTGTCCGAAAACCGAATTATTTTCTAATGACACATTTATTGGTGTATTAGAAGCCATCAAAGATGGGTCTAGAATTTGTACTCTACCGGCTTGATAATTAACGGTATAATCTACCCCTTCTACTAAAACTCTTCCGCCTGCAGTAACCACAACGCTTCCTTGCGGCACATTAAAAGCACCTAAAGAAATACCATCGCCTGCAGAAGATTTAAAACTTCCTTTTAATTTGAATTTATTTTTTGAGCTTTCTTGTAAAGCAGCAGCTTGTGTAGATTTGTATAAGGTTCTGAAAACGTATTTGGCTTGATTAGAGTTGTAGGAAAGTGGTGTGTCATAATCTTCCGTTAACGCCGATACATCTAATTTATTAAATAAGTGTTTACCAAAAGGTTCTACGGTTGTGAAAATAATTCTTCCGTATTGAGAATCTACTGTAATCCCTGGATAAAAATCAAAAAATCCATCACCATTTGGCTGTGGGTCATTCGTAAAGTTTAACTTATCTAAATTAAATACTTTCAACAAAGGTGTGTTGGCAACATTTGAAGGAAGCGCATCAATTCCTGCTTGTGTAATATAATTTAAAGGTGAAGGATCTTGGTATAAAATATTAAATTTAAAATCTTGTTGTTGTAATTGATTTCCACCTGGAATTTGATAGATGTTTTTCATCATTAAATCCCAACTTGGCTCACTAACATTAATTAAACTTCCTTTTAACATTTTCAACAGTAAGGCTTGCGTGGTAGGCACACCCGCCGGATCAACCGTTGTAGATTCTAAACCATCATTTGCAAATTCCCCTACTTGATATACGTCGCCTCCAATGGTGTATTGATATGCCACAGCCAAAACCTCATCATTTTGTAATTTTTGATTTAAGGAAATGTATCCTAACTGCGGGTGAAATGTATATTCTGTAGTGGCTAATTTTCTAGCGTTTTCTAATTTTGAATAATCTATTCCTTCCGAAAAAGTACTTGTTGTATTGGCTACTAAATTAAAACCTGTAGACGCGGTTGCGATTTCTCTAATTGCAGGTGTCAAAAAACTACCTGATTGTCCAATTGTAGCTGGATTGAACTTATTGTTTTTATTATCCGTTGGCGAATCAATTGGTTCATTAAAAAATGTTGGATTTAGAGTTAAATCGGTACCTACCACTTCGTTATCTGGATTAGAAGTTAATCGGGATTCTCCTAAATCTTGTAAAGCAATTACATTTCTTAAATTATTATCCGTAGTAGCAACTCTGTTTTGCTTATTAGTAATCCAAACTTCAATTCTGGTAATCTTTGCACGAGAATCAATTACTGGATAATTTCTTAAAGCGTTATCATAATTATTTCTGAAATATTGTGATAAGAAATAATGCTTATCAGAATCATAATCTAAGGCAAAGAAATCAAATTCTTGAATGGTTCCTCCTCCTTGAGTAGTAATAGATTTTGATTGCGATTTTTGTTCTGAAAATACCCCTGTAAAAGTAGTTTTCCCAAATTGAAATTGCGCTTTTACACCAAATAAACTTTGTGCCCCTCGGATTAAAGAATTTGAAATTGGGAAACTCACATTTCCAACTTCTATTTTTTGTAAAATATCGTCTTCCGTTGGAGAATAATCCAATTTTATTAAGTTTTGAAAAGCAAAGGTCGATTGGGTATCATAGTTAATATTTACACTCAATCTTGTCCCTACTTTTCCTTGTAAACCCATTGAAATACGTTGATTAAAATCAAAAGCAGTAGTTTTTCTATTTCTGGGTGAAAAAGCAGGATTGTCTTGTTTGGTAAATCGGATTCCTAAATCTACTTCAACAGAACCGCTTGGTTTTACATCAATAGTATTGCCACCAAAAATGGCTTCAAAAAATTTATTATTTACATAAAATCGTGGTAATAAATTTTTTCTTGCTTCTTCAGAACCTTCTCTTTTTCCATCCACTGCATTTTGTTTGTCTTGGAAATACTTTCTCATGGTTTCTTTTAGAACCAATTTTTCGTATTCTTGAGGAGTTAAAATTAAAGGATAATTAATGTTAAAACCATCTATAGATGCCGTATAAATGTATTTATTAGCAACAGGATCATAGGTATAACCATCAATAATACTTTTAGGATTAGGTAAAGAAATTTGACCTAAACTATATCCTGTTTTTGTTGAATCTTGAACCTTAACTGGAGTTGTTTGTGCAAAATTATACTCACTTATAAACATCATAACTATTACGATGCTTATTTTTGAAACTATATTATTAAGTAATTTTTTCAAATTATAATACTTTTAATGCTTGTTTAATTAATTCTTCCACTGTAGCAGCTGGCGAATTAACAATAATTTTTTCTACTACTTTTTCGGCGTTTTTTCTAATATATCCCAAAACTTCTAAAGCAGATAACGCTTCTTCTTTATTTGTATTGTATGAACCCCCAGAAATTTCTTCGATTGCGTAGATTTTTAGTACTTTATCTTTTAAATCTAAAATAACTCGTTGTGCTGTTTTTAATCCAATTCCTTTTATGGATTGCACTGTACCTACATCATTTGCTGCAATTGCTTGAATAATTTGTTCTGGGTTTAATGATGAAAGCATGGTTCTAGCTATACTGGCACCAATTCCTGAAACAGAAATTAATAATTTAAATAATTCTCGTTCTTTTTTATCTGCGAAGCCAAACAAAGAATGGGCATCTTCTTTTATTTGCAAAAACGTATATAATTTCACATTTTCAGAATCCGGAATTTGAGAATAGGTATGTAATGAAATATGAATTTCATACCCCACGCCATGGCATTCTATGACCACTTCAGTGGGCGTTTTTTCTACTAGTTTTCCTTGAATATGTGCAATCATAATTTTATTTTTTGGCTTTTACTTTTAGCTTGTTTTTCAATTTTTCTTGCGCATCAACGACAGCAACTGCAGCCATATTTACCATTTCTTCGACACTAGCCCCCAATTGAAAAATATGTACTGGCTTTTCTAATCCCATCATAATTGGACCAATAGAAACTACTTTATCTAGCTCCTTAAGCATTTTATAGGTAATATTTGCAGCGTCTAAATTTGGAAAAATTAATGTATTTACTTTTTTATTAGCCAATTTAGAAAATGGAAATTTACTTTTTAACATATCCGCATTTAAGGCAAAATCGGTTTGAATTTCTCCATCAACAATTAAATCGGGATAATTTTCGTGCAAAATTTTGACAGCTTGTCTCACTTTAATCGCGCTTTCATGTGAAGAAGATCCAAAATTAGAAAACGAAATCATGGCAATTATAGGTTCAATACCAAATAATCGAACAGTTTTAGCTGTCATTAAAGCAATTTTTGCTAATTCTTCAGCAGATGGATTTGGATTAATAGCGGTATCAGACAAAAATAATGGGCCACGCTTAGTGTTCATAATATTTGTAGTAGCAATTCTTGACACGCCTTGTTGTTTATCAATTAATTCCATCACAGGTTTTACCACATTTGGATAACTACGAGAATATCCCGTAACCATGCAATCTGCATCACCTGCATTAACCATCATGGCAGCAAAATAATTTCGCTCTCGCATCCATTTTTGAGCATCCAATAAAGAAGTTCCTCTACGCTGTCTGGTTTTCCAGAAATATTGTGCGTATTTTTCTCTGGTTTTATTTTCGTCTTTAGATTTTGGATCAATGATTTTCAAATCAGCATCAAAGCCAATTTCTTCTTTTAACTCTTGAATAATTTCTATATTCCCTAATAAAATTGGAACTCCAATTCCTTCTTCATGAACAATTTGTGCCGCTTTTAAGACATCTAACTGATCAGCTTCCGCAAAAACAATAGTCTTAGGTTCTGTTTTAGCTCTATTTGTAAGTAATTTTACAATTTTATTATCGCCTCCTAATCGTTCCTGTAAGTCGCTAGCATATTTTTCCCAATCTGTAATTTCTATATCTGCCACGCCACTTTCCATAGCAGCTTTAGCTACAGCTGGAGAAATGGTTGAAATCAATCTCGGATCAAAAGGCTTTGGAATAATATAATCTTTTCCAAAAACCAGCTTTTTTTCGCCGTAAGCAATATTTACTTGCTCGGGAACGGGTGATTTTGCTAATTCTGCCAAAGCTCTAACAGCAGCCATTTTCATAGCTTCATTAATTTTTCTAGCTCTAACATCTAAAGCACCTCTAAAAATGTAAGGAAATCCTAAAACATTATTTACTTGATTTGGATAATCAGAACGACCTGTTGCCATAATAATATCCTCACGAGTTTTTATCGCTACATTATAATCGATTTCAGGAACTGGATTGGCCATAGCAAACACAATTGGATTGGCTGCCATAGCTAGTAACATTTCTGGTTTTAATATATTTCCTACAGATAATCCTAAAAATACATCAGCATCTTTTATTATTTCAGATAATGGACCTGGTTTGCAAGATTTAGCATAACGCAGTTGTAATTCGGAAATATCGTCTCTACAAGTAGTTAGTAAACCGTTTACATCGAACATATATAAATTTTCAGGTTTTACCCCTAACAATACATATAAATTTGCACAAGCTAATGCAGCGGAACCAGCACCGGAAACTACTACTTTTATTTTAGCAATATCTTTTTCTGCAATTTCTAACGCATTTAAAAGTGCTGCAGACGAAATGATTGCTGTTCCGTGTTGGTCGTCATGCATTACTGGAATGTTTAATTCCTCTACCAATCTTCGTTCAATTTCAAACGATTCTGGTGCCTTAATGTCTTCTAAATTAATCCCTCCAAAAGTAGGCGCAATCGCTTTTACGGTTTCCACAAATTTATCAATATCTGTGGCATCTACTTCAATATCAAAAACATCAATATCGGAAAATATTTTAAACAACAATGCCTTTCCTTCCATTACAGGTTTAGATGCCTCTGGACCAATATCACCTAGGCCTAAAACAGCTGTTCCATTGGTAATAACGGCTACTAAATTTCCTTTAGCTGTATATTTATAGACGTTGTTTACATCTTTTGCAATTTCCAAACACGGCTCTGCCACACCTGGCGAATAAGCCAAAGACAAATCACGTTGTGTAGCATATTTTTTTGTCGGTACAACCTGAATTTTTCCGGGTGTAGGTTTGGCATGGTATAATAAGGCTTCTCTTCTTTTATTGTTATTTGTGGACATATTTAATCATTTGCATCAACTTACAAAGATAAAATAAGCAATGAAATAACAATAAGGTTTGTTTAAAAAGTTATAATTTCTTTGTTTTTTAATTATGGCCATAAAAAAAGAGCTGCAAGTTTGCTTACAGCTCTAGAAAACCAAATTAAATATATATAACCAACTTCAATTTATTATTTTTTATTTTTAACTTTATTAGCAACATAAAGTTTTACTAGTATTCGGATAGCAATACTAGGACAAGGCACATTCATTGCCTCATTACTTTTTAAATTGCAATTTAAGTTCAAAATATTGGCACCCAAAAAAACCAAAAGCAAGCCTACAAGACTTAAGCAGCTGAAACACAAAAATAAAATCTAGAATTGTCGGCTTAACCAACAAACTAGTAGATTAAATAGTTCTGCTAATAAAAGTAAAAGATAAATTGCTATTCCTATCATTTTATTTGACATTTTTTATGTTACTATGTGCTTCCCATTTTTTGCTATTAAATCGATTATTTGTCAAGAAATAAATAGAGCAATGACCATCTTTTGCCTAGAATAAATGGGGCATTTTCCCAATTTATATATATCCGCAACTTATTGTTATCCTATTTAGAATTATTTAGTCTATAGAAGTATCCTTGAATTTTTTCGCTACCAGAATTGACTTAGTCGGATAAATGTTGCCTATATTCTGTCTATTTCTAACCGATATATAGATTATCAACTAATTAATCGGTTATTGTCAACCTTACTCCAGGAGCATTGTCGGCAGCACCAAATCCTGTGATTGTTTCACCTACTATAGGAGTAATTTTCCAAATACAAAACTCAATACCACCAGGTAATTGAACCGTTGTATGTGCTTCGCCGCCACTTGGAATATCACGTAAAATTCCTGTCGCCACACGGTTTGAATCGTTGTCTTTAACAGCAACCTCTGCCACTCTAAAGTCTATAGATGATTCATTAATTACCGAAATGCTAATTGGGTAGAATGCTACTTCGCTATTTTTAGCATTTTCTGCTAATGAAAATTTAATTTCTGCTGATTTTTTGTCCATTTTTAGTTGAATTTATATATTTTGTCAGCTTACTCTAAACAGTTTTCAGCATCCCTGTTGCTTATTTTTTTTTATTCGGTTGTCAGGTTTTTCGATTTTTAGCACTAAACTTAATTTGACACTCTAATCTTGAACTTAGCAATTCACTTTGATTGAAGCACGAATCTATACCTATTGCAATATGCTATTATGAACTAGCTTTTTTTGTCATACTGACAACGAGCCTATATAGTGCATAAATGTTGTTTTATATTTATTTGTCAAAAAGTTTACACTGTAATTTTCATTTGAAGAATAAATGTGCACCCAGTTTTCTTCACATTCAAATGTTATGTCTCCACCAGTATTTTGTGTTATTGTATTATAACCATGATAATAATGCAAGTATTCGGAATCTGCTTCTCCAATTACAATTATTTTTGGATTAACAACATCAAGAATTGATTTAGGTATTTTTCCCGTTTTCCTTCCGTGATGTGGGGCAAATAAAATGTCCGCTTTGGGAAGTTTTAAATCTGTTTCGATATTATTCATAAAATCTGTTTCTACATCTCCCATCCATACAATTGTGGCACTTTTCTTAACACTATATTTTATCATAGCAGAAATATTATTTGGACTTCCACCTTCATTTGCTATTTTCAAGGCATCCTTATAAAATTGATTTGATGTGTCAGGCCACAAGATACTAATGCCAGCTTGTTTTCTTGTTTCATCCCTTTCATTCATCCATTTTCTTGAACACCCTTTATATATATTGAATGCTTTAGTTGAATCTCTTAATTCGCAATATTTTTTAAAATCATTTGTTTCAATTGTTTTTGACGCACTGTTTTTGACGCAATAAAAATTCATAATTGGCATTCTGCTATTCAAATATTCAATTCCGCAAAAATGGTCGCCATCTGGGTGTGTGGAAATAAATCTTGATAGTGTTTTCGATGCTGATTCTCTAATAAGTTCATCTACAATTCTTTTTTTGTTTTCTTCTGTGCCTGTTATGTTGCAGTCAATAATTGTGAAATTGTCTGTATTATGTTTAATATAAAACATATCACCATTACCGACTGATAAGGATTTTACTATACTCATTTTATGTTATGGTTTGTTCGTTAGCGTAAATTCTTTTTGTTATATAGTTAGTTTGTTTCCTATAAGAGAATATAAATAGAATAAAAACTAAAATCGTAAGTATTGTAAGTGAAACGGAACTATCAAGTTCAAATTTAGTTTCAATAGAATAAAAAATTTTAAACAACACAAGAGTAATTATCATCGAATTCAAAGTTCTATATGTATTATTTACTTCTGACAAAAGCTCAAGTTTTATGTCTTTTTTCGATGCAGTTACATATCTATTGTACTCACTAAATTTTAAAAACTTTATCTTTTTTAGAATTGGTTCGATAATAACTGAACCGAACCTACTTATAACCATTCCAATGAAGTAGTAAAGAAATACCCCAATGAAATCATTTTCTTGGATAAAATTATAGTCTGTAAACTGCTTAGAAATACAAACAAAAAGTACACCCGGCAACAAGTAGTTGAATAAGTTGTAAGAGGAAATTTTGTCAAGTATCTCTTTCATGTGTGTTTATTTATGTCGTCTATTTATTTTTTGTCAGTTCGTTTTCTAGTCAAATTGAAGTGGCAGCATCGGCGTATCTGAGAAAAACAACCTTGAGAACAATTTTGCCCAACTTGTGTTTGTATCTATTAATTATCTAATTAACTTTTTAAAAAAATTGCTCATTATTTCTTAATATTTTATAAAATTAGATAGTTATTTTTATAACTATTTTACGAAAATTAACATGATGTATTGAAAATTAACATTATTTTCATATTTTACATAAATAATAAAGGAGGCATGAGAAATGGAACCTATTTTTATACTAATTGTGAAGAATAGGCTTCATTTTTTAGGGATAGTAATTCCATGAATTTTTACGGAAGAGTAAATTCTAAAATACGCTACACAATGTATCTAAAGTTGCGGCGAAATGTTTTGATTCATGCAGCATTTTAAGTGCCAAAAATAAAAAAGCCGCACTAAATGGTACAGCTCTTAAAAAAAAATATAAAAATGTAACTAACTTTATACTTCAATAATTTCTTTAATATTAATGTTTTCTGGTAAACGACCAACGTTTTGCAATTTGATTCCTGCCAATTTTTGAGCCAATGTTACACAGTCTTGTAATGATTTATTTTGAATTTGAGCATATAAAAACCCTGTCCAAAAAGCATCACCAGCTCCGGTAGTATCTTTTATTTTGTCGATTTGAAACGCAGGTTGAAAAAACAAGCCTTGTTGTACATCAGAAACCACAACTCCGTTTTTCCCTTTAGTTAAACAAATTGTAGAAGCGCCCATTTGATGAAAATAATCAAAAATAAACGCATCCGATTTTACTTCGTCAAACAATCTATAGCAATCATCTTCACTCAATTTTACTAATGGGTCATTAGCTAAATATTCTTTCAAAACCTGTTTTGCTTCTTCTCTATTTGGCCAAATTCGTTCTGAAAAATTAATATCTATGCTTAATTTTACTCCTAATTCTGTAGCTTTTTTTGCTCTATTTAAAATAGTTTCACGTGCAGGATTTTTACTCAGAGCAAAACATGTAGTATGAAAAATTTTAGTTTGTGCAATAATTTCATCTGGTAACTGCGACTCAAAAATTTCGCAATCCGCTTGTCTATAAGGAATAAAATCTGGCGTTTCAGTAGATTTAGAAACAAAAATTACAGAAGTTGGAGCCGTTTCCGACTTTCTTACATACTGAGCATTTACCTGATTTGATTTTAATTTTCGAATTACATAATCGCCCAAACCATCATTTCCACATGATGCAACTAAAACAGCATGTAATCCTAAACGAGAAGCATTTACAGCAACATTAGTAGGAGAACCTCCTAAAAATCGATGGTAATCTTTGGTTTTATTTATAGTAGTATTGACTTCATGTCCAATGAAATCAATTAATACTTCGCCTATGCATATGATATCTATAGTTTTCAACTTAAAATATTATTTTAAAATTATTATGTAAGGATTGGTGAATTAAAACGGTTGCCGCTGCACTCCAGGAACAAAACGCAACTCCATTGGGCGCTTGAGTAGCTGTATTGAAATTTTCATAAAATGAAAAATCATCTACCGCATTAGCTAGGTTTATTTTTTCTAATAAATGAGCTGCATTGTCGGTTTGATTATTACTCAACATTGCTAAACCTACAAATCCATTAACCATTGGCCAACTGCCACCATTATGAAATTCATAAGGAAAATTTCTGAATTCGTATTTGCAATTATTTTTTAGCAAATTCCAATGCTCCTCTTCTTGAAATACGGGAGGCCAAAAAGCAGGAACCAAACCTAATTTAGTTTCTGAAGCTACATTTGATGTGAATTCAAGAATTTGATTTTGATTGTCTTTTGTTCCAATTTTCAATAAAACTACCAAAGCATTTGCAAAGGCATCAAATTGAGTTTTATATCCTGAAGGAGAAAATGAACAAGGCAAATATTTATTAAAAACGAGCTCATGATATGCTTTTTCGTGATATTTTTCTCCTAAAGAATTTGGTAAAAAATTACATTCAACCTGATATGTAATATCTTTAATTTTTTTAGCAAAAATCTCAGATTTTGCAAAAATATTATACGATTTTAAAGCCCAAATACGCAATAATTGATCGTACAAAACATAGCCATCTGTAATATATTCATCTGCCCAATTGCCTGAAAGTGGCACATACAGCAAATGTTTATTATTATACTCCCAAGCATTTAATAACATTAACGCTTTTTCTATATGGGTTTTATATTTGACAATAAATTCTGGTTCGTTTTGACAAGTTGCGTATTGACATACACCTATAATAAACCAAGTAACCGCATCTACTCTTCCTGCTAAGCCACCATAACTCACTTCTGTTTTATCTTCAGAAATCAATACATTAGATGGGATAGTTCCAATTTCATGTTGATTATCTGCTAATGTTTCTAACGTTTTTTTGAAAGTAGCAATTAGTTTTTCATCGGCGGAAGCCAAAGCTGCTAAACCACAAATTACACCATCTCTTGCCCAAACACGTTGGTAATTAGATGTGTTTTCAGCACTAGCCAAAAAACCATTTTTAGTACTAACTTGATGTAGTAGTGCTATTGCTTTATGATAAGAAACATTATTCATTTGCTGATTTTTTTGTAGAAATGAATAATGTAAATATTGCAGCACAAACTAATAAAACACCTGCAAATGTGATAGCTTGTCTCGGATCGTTTTGTAAAAAATGCTTCATAATGTATCCGAAACTTATGGTTTGGATAAACATAGGAATCACAATCATCATATTAATAATTCCCATATACACGCCATAACGTTCTTTTGGAATATTGTTTACTACCATTAAATATGGAATACCCATCATGCTAGCCCAACCAATTCCAAAACCCGTAATTGCAGGAAATAATAAAAACTTATTTTCAATATGAGGAAAAATTAAAAATCCAATTGCCGCAAGAACCAAACATCCAAAATGAACCAATTTAGGCGAATATTTTTTAGCAAAATAAACTAATCCAAAAGCACATAAAAAAGTTACAATATTATACCATCCATTAACTAGACCCGTCCAAGCGACAGCTTCTTCATATAATTTAATGTTTTTTTGTGGCGTGGAATCCCAAACAGAAAGTGCTATACTTTTAGAAGAATTTTGCCAATAACAAAACAAAGCATACCATTGAAACAAATATACTAATGCCAATTGCCACATTACTTTTGGCATTTCTTTAATAGCCAAGAAAATATCTACAAACGGGGTAAATAAACTAACTTTTTCCGATTGAATTTTCTGTAATTCTTCATCAGTTGGTGGGATTTCTTTTGTTGTGTACGAGCTCCACCATACTGATCCAATAGAACAAACTGATCCTAAAATAAAGGATGCAAAAACCCATGTGGGCAATTTACCTGTGGTTCCAATAAATATCATTGGAAAAATAAATAACGATACATTGGCTAACGTTTGTCCAAATCCCGTAAAAAAACTTTGTGCCTGAAAGCCAATTGGCTGTTGAGATTCGTCTAATTTATCCACAACAAATGCGCGGTAAGGTTCCATTGCTGTATTGTTTCCAGCGTCTAAAATCCATAATAATCCGGCAGCCATCCATAAAGAGCTACTAAATGGAAATAAAAATAAAGCAATACTGCAAATAATTGCTCCAATAAAAAAATATGGTTTTCTTCTTCCTCCTAATTTTGGAATCCAAGTTTTATCGCTTAATGCTCCAATAATCGGTTGTACTAATAACCCCGTTAATGGACCTGCTAAATTGAGTAGTGGCAATTCATCTGGACTTGCACCTAAAAAATCATAGATAGGGTTTACCGCGCTTTGTTGCAAACCAAAACTATACTGAATGCCAAAAAATCCAACATTCATATTAATTATTTGCCAAAAACTTAATTTTACTTTAGCACTCATGGGTTATTTTATTTTTTGTAAAAATTCTTCAAACACCCCGTTATTCATATAAATAACTCCGTTTTTATCGACTACAGGAATGCCAAGGCTTTGCGTACTGATTTTTGCATTTTTAAGTTTTAATAGCATTTCTTTTAAAGCTTCTGGATTTTTATCAATGTCAAAAAATTCAAAAGAAATATTATTTTTAGTCAAAAATGCTTTAGTATCAACACAATGATGACATTCGTCACTGCCGTAAACAATGGTTTTAGGAGTAGTTTTTACTAGTTTTTTTTCTTGTGCATTTGCAGAAAAAGTTCCGAAAATTATAAATAACAGATAAATTATTTTTTTCATTAATATTGTTTTTAAAATTTAAAACAATTCCCATATCAGAAAAAATCTGATACAGGAATTGAATAAACAAATATGAAACTTTTTTTAGAATCTGTAAGAAATTGTTAATGAACTCGTTCTTCCAGTAATAGATCTTGCTCTTACAATATTGTTTGTGTTTTCTGTAATACTTCCTTCTTCTACTTCTGTGATACCAATAGTATCAAAAACGTTATTTACGTTTACAGTTGCAGAAAGTCCTTTAGTTAATTCGAAACTTAAGAATGGATTTACATATGCATAACCAGGCATCACTAATTTATTATCGTCTTGAGCGTATGATTTTGTAGTACCAATTACACTAAATCCAAAGTTATGTTGTTTGTTTGCACCAAACTTATATGTAGGAACAACATTGTAAATAAAATCAGCTTGACGTCTTGGTTTGTTTCCGTTAACAGCTGGCGTAATTACATCATCAGCAATTTCAGCTTTTGTATACGTTACACTTCCATTTACTGAGAAGTTTTTAATTCTATAGTTTCCTTCTAATTCTACACCAAAAGAATTATATTTTCTTTGAATTTGTCTGATTCCACCACCTGTACCAGCAAAATCCCAGTTTTGTTCAGATACATTCGCTAAGAAAGCAGTTGCGAAAATAGATGCGTTTGTTCCTTTACGTTTGTAACCAAATTCAGCTTGGTTTACCATATCAGCACTTAAACCAGGAACCGCAGAACCATCATTTAAAATATTTGCACCAAATAATAAACGGTCTGCATTTGCTCTTCCTCCACGGCTATATCTACCAAATAAAGATTGAGAATCTGTTAGTAAATAATTCGCTCCAAATGAATAAGAAACATAATTATAATCGTAGTTAATTGGTTTTCTATTTGCATTATCAACTACAGAAACACTTTGTTCTGGCCCTTGAATAGTACCATTATTATCTACATCTAAATTTAAAGCTTGTGTTGCCCCAGCATATGATCCACGTGCTTTACCTGAATCAAAACGTACACTTGCATCTAACGTTAACTTATCGTTTGCTTGCAAAGCACCAGCTACATAAGGAGCTGAAATATCATAATTAGCATCATAATTTCTTGTACAACAATTACCCCACGCAGGAACACCGTAAGCGTATAGTCCATTAACAGAATTTGCACCTGCATTTAATAGAGCCGCGTTATCTCCTTTAACTTCCATTAAATAAGAGTTCCATAACCAAGACATAGATATGTTTTGGAATGCTTTATAGTATCCTAATGTTAAATCGAAATTACCTAATTTTTTAGTTAATTTCATATCATTAGTAAAGTTATTAAAATTATTAATCTCAGTATCAAAAGTATGAATTCTCATTACTAAATCACTGTTATTGTAATTTTGTCCTGCTTGTGGTCCGTTAGCAAAAGTTAAATTTGCCACACCAAAACCAGTGGCAATTGCGCCAGCAGTTGTAACTTCAGCTGGGAAAGCAGAAACAAAACGACCTTTGTTATAGTTTTGTCTGAATTTACTATCAATTTTCCATTCATTACCTAAGTCAAATGAAATATCTCCACCAAAAGAAGTTGCAATTGGTCGCATTCCATCAGACATATTACTTCTTCTTCTTTCGCCATCAGCTCCAATTGAAAGCATATCCTGAAAATAAGCACTATGTGGTGTATCATGTAAAATGTTAAAGTTTGGTAATGAACTCCAATTTGGATTGGCATTTGTACCTGATACATTTACAGGCATTGGAAGATAACCAATAGACCTATCATTTAAATGTTTAAAATATAACTTCACATACCCTTTTTCAAAATCCTTTGTCAAATTAGCTTTAAATTGTCCACCTAAATTTGCAGTATAGCCTGCATTTCTTGGTCCTTCACCTTGTCTGTAAAATCCACCTACATGAAAACGTAATGATGAAGAAATTGGCGAACCATATTCAAAATCTGTACGATTATTTCCGTAATCTAAACCTACTGATTGCATAAAACTACCGCCTTCTTTTTTACCATCTTTACTGATAAAGTTGATTATACCTGCAGGTGAATTACTTGTTAAAGTAGAAGAAGAACCTCCTCTTATTGACTCCACTCTTTGAATCGTTTGGTCAGCTCTTACAAATATATCAGCATTTCCGAATGCTACATCTCCAAATTGCATAACTGGCATTCCGTCTTCATGAATTTGTAAGAATTTTGCACCTCCAGATGCTACAGGAATACCACGAACTGTAATGTTTGCGTTTCCTTCTCCACCAGTTGATTCTGATTTGATTCCTGGGATTGAACGGAAAATTTCTGCTGTTGATCTTGGTGCTGCTTGTTCAATTTGTGCTCCAGAAATAGAACTTACAGAAACACTAGATTGTAATTTTGTAGCAGATCTTACTACTCCAGTAACTACAATTTCATCAATGTTTGATGATTGTTCTACCAATTGAAAATTATAAGTGGTACTTCCACTAATTTCAATTTCTTTTCTCATATCTGAGTATCCAGACATGGTAACCTTAATTTTGGCAGTACCACTTTGTAAATCAGAAAGCACATAGTTACCTTCTTCATTTGAAGTAGTTGTTTTACTTCCATTTGATACACTCGCGCCATTAATTGGCAAGCCCTTAGCGTCAGTTACTTTTCCTGACAAAGAACCATTCTGAGCAAACGACTGATTAAATAGCAAGATAGCTATCAAAAAAACCGATTTTTTCAAAAAACTCGTAATTTTTTTCATTTTTAATACTTATTTGGTTAGTAATTTTAGTTATTAATAATTCGAAAGTAAAAATTACCAAATTATATTTTTATAAAATAACTATCGAAAACGTTTTCGAAATCACCGAAAACGTTTTCGATTTGAGAATTAGCAAGATATTATTTTTTTTAGCATATTTGTATTATAAATAATTATTTAAACGGGGTAACCTATAAGTACCTGCAATTCAAAAAAATACTATTATATTAATTTGTAGAAAACAACACCTATAATAAAGGTGGATTAAAACATGAAAGAAATTACACTAAAACAAATTGCTGAAACACTTGGTATTTCGGTTACAACCGTTTCTAAAGCTCTCAAAGGCTATTCGGATGTAAATGAAAAAACCAGACAATCTGTTTTAGACCTAGCGGCTAGTTTAAACTACACTCCAAATAGTTTTGCGGTAAACTTAAGAACCAAAGAATCCAAAACAATTGGACTTATTATTCCTGAATTGGTACATCATTTTTTCTCAAATGTAATTAAAGGTATTATTGAAGAAGCAGAAAAAAATGGGTATTTGGTTATTATCCTTCAATCTAATGAATCGTTAGAATTAGAAAAGAAGCAAATTGAATTATTAATTAACAAACGTGTAGACGGCATTATAATTTCTTTATCTAATGACGCCAATAACGAAATTTACTTACAACAAATTATTCAAAGAGAAATTCCGTTTGTACAATTTGATAAAATTTCAAAATTACTTCCCAGTTCTAAAGTAATTATTAACGACCAAAAGGCGGCTTATCAGGCGGTAAAACATTTGATTGATAAAGGTTGTAAAAAAATTGCTCATATTAGAGGTCCAATAAATCCACAAAATGCGATTGACAGATTTTTAGGTTACAAAAAAGCATTAGAAGATCATAATATTCCATACGATTCTAGTTTGGTTTATCCTTGTAAAAATGTAACATTTGAAGAAGGAAAACAATTTGCTGAAAAAATTATAAACGAACACCAAGATGTTGATGGTATTTTTGTAATTACCGATTTAGTTGCCGTGGGTGTTTTGGCTTATTTTAATGAACAACAAATAAAAGTCCCTGAACAAATAAAAATAATTGGTTTTAGTAATTGGTTTATGTCGCAAGTAATTACTCCAAAATTAAGTACCGTAGATCAGCCTAGTTTTGAAATGGGCGAACAAGCATTTAAATTACTTTTAGAAGAAATGCAAGCTCGAAAAGATTTTTTACCATTTTCTCCAAGAACCATTGAATTAGAGACCAGTGTTATAGAAAGAGAATCTTCTTTTTAGCAATATAAAAGCGAAGATTTGCAATTCAAACCTACTATAATAATAACCAAATAAAAAAAACTACAACTTTTTGTCATTGTAGTTAATGTTTTTCTTTTCACTTTTTGGGCAGGGATTGCAAATCCGCGCTATCGAGTTTTAGTATGTGTACAAATAAATTAAAAACAACAAATTTAAAATTTTCAATAAATCAAAAAAACATTTATATCTGTTAGATTAATTAAATTTGAAAACTTGCAAAAAAGTGAATTTTTTTGAATTATTTCAAATAATTAAAGTTTTTGATTTGAAGTCGGAATATTTAAACTTTTTATATTAATTTTATACTATTAAAAAAATAATTAGCGGTATGAAAACAATAATAACTAGTATCTTTCTCTTTTTGAGTTTATTTGTTAATAGCCAAACAAAAGAGGAATGTTTGCAATTTATTAAAACAGTAAGTAAAACATTAGATGGGGAATTATTTATAGAAGCAAAATTATCAAGTAATAATCTTATTCTTTTACGCCATGCTCGTGGAGGAGGAAATATTGAGAAACAAACTTTAGATTTGAGTAAAGTTGAATCAGTTGTTATTGAAAAAAACACCACTTATTATAAAGTATTTATAAATTTTAAAGGTGATTTTTATAAAATAGATAAATACGAAGACATTGAAGATTATAAAATCAATAAAGCTATTGATGGATATGGTTTCAAAGATGATTGGGTAAATATTTTTTCTACAACAGAAGAGTCTAAAGCTTTAAAAATACAAAAATATTTTATTCACCTTTCAAAGCTTTTTGGATCAAAACCTATTATTTTTTAAAACAATCCCGCTGCGCAAAGTCTCCCGACTTTGAGCTACGCTCTCAAAATAAACTAAAAAAGTTCGCCTTGGTTGAGGCCTTTTATTCTTCCTAAATGTTTGTAGGCTTTTTCTGTTGCTTCACGACCTCTGGGTGTTCGCATTAAAAAGCCTTCTTGGATTAAAAAAGGTTCGTATACCTCTTCAATGGTTTCTCCGTTTTCTGACACGGCTGTGGCTAAAGTGGTTAATCCTACAGGGCCGCCTTTGAATTTGTCAATTAAAGTCGTTAAAATTTTATTATCCATTTCGTCTAAACCATTGGCATCTACATTTAATGCTTTAAGGGCATAACGCGCTATTTCTATGTCAATACTTCCATTTCCTTTTATTTGCGCAAAATCTCTAACTCTTCTTAATAACGCATTGGCAATTCGAGGCGTACCTCTACTTCTTCCAGCAATTTCTATAGCAGCTTCTATATCGATAGGCACGTTTAAAATTCCAGAACTTCTTTCGATAATAGCGGCTAATAATTCGGTATTATAATAATGTAAGCGACTTTGGATTCCAAAACGGGCACGCATGGGTGCGGTTAACAAACCAGAACGTGTAGTGGCACCCACTAAGGTAAACGGATTTAAATTAATTTGTACCGAACGGGCGTTCGGACCCGATTCAATCATAATATCAATTTTATAATCTTCCATAGCCGAATACAAATATTCTTCTACGATTGGCGATAAGCGATGTATTTCGTCAATGAACAACACATCACGTTCTTCTAAATTGGTTAACAAACCAGCTAAATCACCTGGTTTATCTAATACAGGACCCGATGTAATTTTAATTCCAACACCCAATTCGTTAGCTAAAATACTCGCCAAAGTAGTTTTTCCTAATCCTGGAGGACCGTGAAAGAGTGCGTGGTCAAGTGCTTCACCACGCTGGTTTGCTGCTGCCACAAATACTTTTAAATTTTCAAGCACGTGGTCTTGTCCTGCAAAATCATCAAAACTTAACGGTCGCAGTGCTTTTTCAATATCTAATTCTTGTGGCGTAAAACGCTCTTTGTTGGGATCCAAATTTTCATTCATGTTACAAATATAATTAGAAGTTGGAAGTTAGATGTTGGAAGTTGGAAGTTTTTTTGTTTTTAAACACAGATTAGAGAAATTTTTGAAATTTGAGATATCTATTAAATTAATTTCAAGTGGTTTAAAATGATTTTAAATGTGATTTCTGTAATTGTTATTGATATTTATATTGTTATTGATTTTGATTTTGAAAAAAGTATCTTTGTAAAAAAATTAAGCATATGATTATATATAATGTTACCATAAATATTGACGATAGTGCTCACGACCAATGGTTAAATTGGTTAAAGACCAAACATATTGGAGATGTTTTAGCTACTGGTTGTTTTTATAAAGCGAAACTTTCAAAAGTTTTAGTGGAAGAGGAAATGGGAGGAACTACCTATTCCATTCAATATTCCGCAGAAAGTAATGAAAAACTTCAAGAATATTACAACTCTTTCGCTCCGAAATTAAGAGAAGAAGGGATACGTTTGTTTGGTGATAAAATGTTGGCTTTTAGAACAGAGTTAGAAGTGTTAAACGAGTTTTTCAATAATGAAAACTAATTAATTTACGATTTACAAATTGGGATTTTGAGAATTTAAAAAAAATATATGTCAGTTAAAGCAAAAAAACATTTAGGACAACATTTTCTTACGGATGAAGGCATTGCGCAGCAAATTGCCGATTCGTTAGTAGGTTCCAACTACAATAAAGTGTTAGAAATTGGTCCTGGAATGGGTGTTTTAACCAAATATTTATTAGAAAAACCTTATGAAACGTTCGTAGTTGAAATTGACAATGAATCCGTTGCATATTTACAAGCACATTATTTGAAATTAGCGAATAACATTTTCTCATTAGATTTTTTACGTCACGATTGGCAAACCGCTTTTAAAGACGAACAATTTGCCATAATTGGAAACTTCCCTTATAATATTTCCACACAAATTGTATTTAAAACGTTAGAATTACGTCAATTTATTCCAGAATTTTCAGGAATGTTCCAAAAAGAAGTAGCGGAACGAATTTGTAGTAAAAAAGGTAGTAAAGTATATGGTATTTTATCCGTTTTGGCACAAGCATTTTACGATGTAGAATACTTATTTACAGTACCGCCAACGGTTTTTAATCCCCCGCCAAAAGTGGATTCAGGTGTGATGCGTATGACACGAAAAGAAAATTACGAATTGCCTTGCGATGAAAAATTATTGTTTAAGGTAGTAAAAACGGCTTTTCAGCAAAGAAGAAAAACATTAAGAAATAGTTTAAAAAGTTTAAATTTATCCGATAAATTACAAGAAGATACTATCTTTGCACAAAGACCTGAACAATTATCTGTAGAAGAATTTATTTCGTTAACACAAAAAATAGCCGCAGATGGAATTTAAAATCAGTAAAGAACTTATCACGCAAATTGAAAATTTAATTCAACAAAATAACATTGTTGATTTGGAAAGCATTTTGCATGACATTCACTTTGCTGATATTGCTGAAATTATGAATGATTTGGATACGTCTGAAGCCATTTATATTTTCAATTTATTAGATTCTGAAATAACTGCTGAAATTCTGCTTGAGCTTGACGAAGAAGTTCGGGAAACTATTTTAGGCACCTTATCTGCAAAAGAAATTGCCGAAGAACTTGATGAATTAGATACAAATGATGCGGCAGATATTATTGCCGAATTACCACAATCTAAAAAAGCACAAGTAATTTCGGAGCTTGAAGATGTAGAGCACGCTAAAGATATTGTTGACCTCTTACGTTATGACGAAAATACCGCAGGGGGTATTATGGCGAAAGAATTAGTACGAGTAAACGAAAATTGGAACGTATTAACTTGCGTGAAAGAAATGCGCATTCAAGCAGAAAATGTTACTCGCGTACATTCGATTTATGTCGTAGATGACGAAGACCGTTTGAAAGGACGATTGTCGTTAAAAGATTTATTGACCACTTCTACCAAAACACATATAAGCGAAATCTATATAAAAAAAGTAGATTACGTTAGAGTAGAAACTAAAGATGTAGAAGTTGCCCGAATTATGCAGAAATATGACTTGGAAGCCATTCCTGTTATAGATGAATTAGGCCGATTGGTAGGAAGAGTTACTATTGACGATATTATTGATATAATAAAAGAAGAAGCGGATAAAGATTACCAATTAGCTGCCGGTATTTCGCAAGACGTTGAGGCAGATGATAGTATTTTGGAATTGACCAAAGCACGTTTACCATGGTTGGTTTTGGCATTATTTGGTGGCTTTATCTCTGTAAAAGTATTGGGTATTTTTGAACCCATGATGGAAAGCCACAGAATGTTGTTATTCTTTACCCCACTTATTGCTGCTATGGCAGGAAATGTGGGTGTGCAATCGAGTGCTATTGTGGTGCAAGGTTTGGCAAACAACTCCATCACAGGAAGTTTATGGAACCGATTACTTAAAGAATTATCGTTAAGTTTATTAAACGGAAGTATTTTAGCAGGGATTTTAATACTAGGTAGTCATTTCCTGCTTGGCTACGAATTTATAATTGGGATAACCGTTTCTATTGCATTATTAAGTGTAATCGTTATCGCCTCATTAATAGGAACATTTATTCCGATTGTTTTAGATAAATATGGTGTGGATCCTGCATTAGCCACTGGTCCTTTTATTACCACTAGTAATGACATTATAGGTATTATTATTTATTTTACTATTGCTAAATTGGTGTTGGGAATATAATTTACTTTTCAGAATATTTATAATACAATTTAACCCAGCGCTTGGCTGGGTTTTGTATTTGGAAAGTTTATTGGATGAATTGTAAATCAAAGAAAAGTGATGTGAATTACAATCTTTTCAAAAGATAACTAAATAGTATTTACAAAAAAAAGTCCTAACAAAAATTAGGACTTTTTTTATATTTTAGTGATGTAATTCTACTTCGCCATCTTTCATGGGAACGTTTTGAGGTACAAAATCTTCATCATGACCTGGTTTGCTGTAGTCATATGGCCAACGGTGTACCGCTGGGATTTCACCTGGCCAGTTACCGTGCATGTGTTCAACAGGCGCTGTCCACTCTAAAGTATTTGATCGCCATGGGTTCATTGGAGCTTTTTTACCTCTGAAAATACTGTAGAAGAAGTTCCAGAAGAAAACCAATTGGAATGCTGATCCAACTAAAGCAAAAACAGTAATTAATACGTTAGTGTCTGCTAACTCGTCAAATAATGGAAAGTTAGAGTTGGTATAGTATCTTCTTGGTAAACCTGCCATTCCAATAAAGTGCATTGGGAAGAAAACCCCGTAAGCACAAACTGCAGTTACCCAAAAGTGAATATATCCTTGTGTTTTGTTCATCATTCTTCCGAACATTCTTGGAAACCAGTGATATACACCGGCAAAGAATCCGTATAATGCTGAAATACCCATTACCAAGTGGAAATGCGCCACAACGAAATACGTATCATGTACATTAATGTCCAAAGTACTATCTCCTAAAATGATTCCGGTTAAACCTCCTGTGATGAAAGTAGAAACTAAACCAATTGAGAATAACATTCCAGGGTTTAATTGTAAGTTACCTTTCCATAATGTAGTAATATAGTTAAATGCTTTTACAGCAGAAGGAATGGCAATTAATAAGGTGGTGAATGTGAATACCGAACCTAAGAAAGGATTCATTCCTGAGATAAACATGTGGTGACCCCAAACAATTGTAGATAAGAATGCAATAGCAATAATTGAGGCAATCATCGCACGGTATCCAAAAATTGGTTTTCTTGAATTGGTTGCAATTACTTCAGAGGTAATACCTAAAGCGGGTAATAATACAATATATACTTCTGGGTGTCCTAAGAACCAAAATAAGTGTTCGAATAATACTGGTGAACCACCTTGGTAATGTAAGACTTCCCCTTTAATAAAAATATCTGATAAGTAAAAAGACGTACCAAAACTTCTATCGAAAATTAATAACAAAGCTGCAGAAAATAATACAGGGAATGAAATAACTCCAATAATAGCTGTTACAAAGAATGCCCAAACTGTAAGTGGCAATCTCGTCATGGTCATACCTTCAGTTCTTAAATTGATAACGGTTACGATATAATTTAATGAACCCATTAATGATGACGCGATGAAAATAGCCATAGATACTAACCATAAGGTCATTCCCATTCCAGAACCTGGAATTGCTTCTTCAATTGCAGAAAGTGGTGGATAAATTGTCCAACCCGCTGATGCAGGACCCGATTCAACAAATAATGAAGCTATCATAACTATACAAGACACAAAAAACATCCAGAATGATAACATGTTCATAAAACCAGACGCCATATCTCGGGCACCAATTTGCAAGGGTATTAATAAGTTACTGAATGTACCCGATAATCCCGCAGTTAATACGAAGAAAACCATGATAGTACCATGTATCGTTACTAAAGCCAAGTAAATATCATTTCTCATAACTCCACCTGGAGCCATTTTTTCACCTAAGAAAATCTTAAAAATTTCAAAAGATTGTTCTGGCCAAGCAAGTTGCATTCTGAAGAATAAAGATAATACTACCCCTATAATTCCCATCAACAAACCTGATATTAAGTATTGCTTAGCAATCATTTTATGATCAATACTGAAAATATATTTAGTAATGAAAGTATCTTTATGATGACCGTGATCGTGTGACATAATAATTATATTATTTTTTGAATCTTAATTTAATTTTTTCCTACAACTTGAGCTAACATTTTAGTAGTATCTACTACAACTTTTGCATCTGCAGGATTGGCTGCAGGATCTACTTTAGGTGCATTAGCCTCTTTTATTACTACAGAAAGTGTTTTTTGTTCTTTTAACCATTTTTTGTAATCTGCTTCCGACTCAACAATAATTTTTAATTGCATATTATAATGAGAAGCGCCACAAATTTTATTACATAATAATAAATAATCAAATTTATATGGTTCTAAAGCTGGTTTTCCTTCAGCTAGTAATGCTTGAGATTTCTTAGCTCTTATTTTATTAATACCATCAACTTTTTTCATCATCATAGCGGTACCTCGCATATCTTCCGTAGTTAAAGTTGGGACAAAAGCAAATTCTGTTACCATACCAGGAACGCAATTCATTTGCGCTCTAAAGTGAGGCATGTACGCAGAGTGTAAAACATCTTGAGAACGCATTCTGAAATGAATTTTCTTTCCAACTGGTAAATGAATTTCGCCTACAACTTTATCATCTTGAGAAGCAGGGTCTGCCATATCCACACCTAATGTATTTACATCTTTAATATAACGCACATTGGCTTTACCTAACGTATTGTCTTCTCCAGAATAACGTGCTTCCCAACCGAATTGTTTCGCATATAATTCAATATTAATAACTTCTTCATCTTCATTAACATACATAATTTGATTCCAAGTATATAATCCGTAAAGAATTAATACTGCTAATACAATAACTGGAATAATTGTCCAAATGGCCTCTAATTTGTTATTATCAGCAAAATACAGGGCTTTCTGACCTTCTTTACCTCTGTATTTAAAAGCAAAATAATGCAATAAAAACTGGGTAAAAGTTTGTACAAAAAAGATAATAGCCATGGAAATGTTCATCAACCTATCCACATCTTTACCATGTAATGATGCTGGCGTGTCTAGTACAAAACTTCCCCATTTAACAAATGAATAAATTGTAAAAATGTATATAAATGCTACAAATGCAAACATTAAATATCCATTTATATTGTTGTCTTTATCTGTAGCTATTGCAGAATCGTCTTTTGCAGTACCAATTTGAGTTAGACTAAATATTTTAGATAATTGCCATGCGGCAACTCCTAATAAAACTATGATTAAAAGTATCAATAAACCGTTCATTTGTTTATTTCGTTAATTAATTATTAATAATGAAAATGTTTGCTTTCTTCTATATACGGATTTCCTTCCGAAGCTAATGGTGCTTTTGTTAATGCCGAAAACACAACAAAAATAAATAGCCCTGCGAAGAAAAGTACGGAACTAATTTCTGATACCCCAATAAACCATTGATCACCAACAGTTGCAGGCATAATCATGTTGAAAAAATCAACATAATGTCCTGCTAATATTACAATACCAGCCATTACAACTACCCAATTAAGGCGTTTAAAGTCGGCATTCATTAATATTAATAAAGGAAATAAGAAATTCATCACCACCATTCCGAAGAAAGGTAAATTATAGTTTTCAATACGAGTTACAAAATAAGTAACTTCCTCTGGGATATTTGAATACCACATTAACATGAATTGTGAAAACCATAAGTAGGTCCAGAAAACACTGATACCAAACATAAATTTTGCTAAATCATGTAAATGTGATTTATTCACTTCTGGTAATAACCCTTTATTTTTCAAATAAATAGTTGTTAATGTAATCATAGTAATACCACTTACAAAGAAACTTGCAAAAACATACCATCCAAATAATGTACTATACCAGTGAGGATCCACAGACATAATCCAATCCCAAGACATCATAGACTCAGAAATAATGAAGAATACTAGGAACATTGCCGCAGCATTATAATTTTTCTTAAAGAAAGACATGTCTTTAGTTTCATCTAATTTAATTGAATTTTTTCTTGATACATATCTAAATAAATTCCAACCAATTAAGTAAATAGCTGCTCTAATTAAGAAAAAAGGAACATTTAAAAATCCAGTTTTACCAGCAATAATTTGGTCATAATTAGGACTGTTAGGGTCCGAAACACCATCAGCCATCCAAGTGAACATATGATTAAAGTGGAAACCAGATAAAGCCAATAAAATAAAGAAAATAATTGAACCTGGCAAAACATAAGCTGTGATGCCTTCCATAACTCTAAATAACATAATCGACCAGCCTGCTTGCGCTACCCATTGGATTGCGTAAAAAGCTAAAGCCCCAACGGCTATTAACATAAAGAAAATACATGCAATATATAATGCAGACCATGGTTTATTTTGCAATTGGTGTTTTACATGCTCAACATGTTCTTTGTGTTCTGCCTCGTGATTAACAATTTCTTTATTGAATTTACTTACGTAAACGTCACTTTTATGATTTGTTATAATAGGAGCAATTGCTGCTTCTGTACTGTCATGTGATGCATTAGCAGCAGTATCAACAGTAACATGAGCAACTTCATGATGTAAAGAATCCACACTTTCAACTTTATGAGTTGAAGCTTCGTGAGAAGTGTGTGCTTCCGCATTAGCATGTTCCTCAAGTGTAGCTTCAGAATGAGTTGCTGTGGCATGAGTATCGTGGTGTGCGTCACCATGATGAGCTTCTTGCTCTTTTAAGATGGCTTCAACATCTTCATTGGTTTTAGGTGCTGTCCAAAAACCGTAACCGATTCCTAAAATACCTAATACCATTAAGGCGAATGAAAAGCTTTTTAATCTACTAGAAAACTGGTACATATTTTTATTTTTTCTAAAAAGTAATACTATTTTAATTCTGATTTAAGTTTCAAAACATAATCAGCTACTTGCCATCTTTCTTCTTTTGACAACTGATTTGCATGGGAACCCATTGAGTTGATACCATAAGTAACAATATGAAAAATGCTACCTGCAGTTACTTCTCTATCTTTATAACTAGGAACACCTAGAAATTTTTCTCTTTTTACTAAATTTCCTTTTCCGTCGCCTGCTTCTCCATGGCAAATGGAACAATAAATGGTAAACAATTCTTTCCCTCTTTCAGTATCAATTTTATCAGGAGTTAAACCGGAACCCAACGTTTTAGATAAAGCATATCCTTCAGGAGTATTTGGAATTTCATAAGGAACAAAACCTTGTTTTATGGTTCCTGCTGGAGGAATTTGACTTACTCTTCCTTTTTCCCCGGTTGGAGAATTAAAGGCTTTGGACTCACCATAAGTTTCATAAGAAACAGGTTCGTACATGTTGGGAAATAACTGATAATTAGGTGCCGATTTATCGAAACAAGAAGTCATTAGCATAGATGCTCCAACTAATGTCAATATATTTAAAATACTTTTCATACCTATTAATGCTTATCAATTACTTTTACTTCTACTGCTCCAGTGTTTTTGAAGAAAGAAACCAATTCTTCTTCATTATCATGAACACCTACTTCCATTAAAAAATGGTCATCTGTAGTTCTTACATCTGGATTTTCTGCTTGTTTGAATGGCCATAATTTACTTCTCATATAAAAAGTAATAACCATTAAGTGAGCGGCAAAAAACACGGTCATTTCAAACATAATCGGAACAAAAGCCGGCATGTTTTCTACATAACTAAAACTTGGTTTTCCACCAATATCTTGAGGCCAATCTTCTATCATAATAAAACGCATCATAGTTGTTGCAACTGATATACCTACTAAACCGTATAAAAATGCACAAATTGCAAGTCGTGTTCCTGGTAAACCCATAGCCTTATCAAGTCCGTGAACTGGAAATGGCGTATAAACTTCTTCAATGTGATAATGTGCGGCTTTAGTTTTATGAACTGCTGCTAACAAAATATCATCGTCGTTATATATAGCGTGTACTACTTTATTACTCATAATTCTTTATATTAATGATGATCGTGTCCTTCGTGTGCATCATGTCCGTGGTTGTCATGATGTGGTTTGCTATCTCCTCTTTCTCTTTTGAAATTATCTCCAGATGATTTTAAGATTGTTTTTACCTCTGCTTGCGCAATTACTGGGAAACTTCTTGAATATAGTAAGAATAATACGAAGAAGAATCCAATAGTTCCAATAAATATACCTGCATCAACAAATGTAGGTTGGAACATCGTCCAAGATGATGGTAAATAATCTCTATGTAATGAAGTTACGATAATTACGAAACGTTCAAACCACATACCAATGTTTACCACAATAGAAATAATGAAAGAAAAGGCAATACTTGTTCTTAATTTTTTGAACCACATAAATTGTGGAGAGAATACGTTACAAGTCATCATTAACCAATATGACCACCAGTAAGGTCCAGTAGCTCTATTAAGGAATGCATATTGTTCATACTCAACCCCTGAATACCAAGCTACGAATAATTCTGTGATATAAGCACACCCTACAATAGAACCCGTAATCATAATAATGATATTCATTAATTCAATATGTTGCACAGTGATATAATCTTCTAAACCAGAAACTTTACGCATTACAATTAATAATGTATTTACCATGGCAAAACCTGAGAATACCGCACCAGCCACAAAATATGGAGGTAAAATTGTAGTATGCCAACCCGGAATTACTGAAGTAGCAAAGTCAAAAGATACAATTGTGTGTACAGAAAGTACAAGAGGTGTTGCTAAACCAGCCAATACTAAAGATACTTCTTCAAAACGTTGCCAGTCTTTTGCTCTTCCACTCCATCCAAAAGAAAGGATAGAATATATTCTTTTATTAAATGGTGTGATTGCTCTATCTCTAAGCATTGCAAAATCTGGTAATAAACCAGTCCACCAGAACACTAATGATACTGATAAATAGGTTGAAATAGCAAATACGTCCCATAATAATGGTGAGTTAAAATTCACCCATAAGGATCCAAATTGATTTGGAATTGGCAATACCCAATAAGCTAACCATGGACGACCCATGTGAATAATTGGAAACAAACCTGCTTGAATTACAGAGAAAATAGTCATTGCCTCTGCTGAACGGTTAATCGCCATTCTCCATTTTTGACGGAATAATAATAGTACTGCAGAAATAAGTGTTCCTGCGTGACCAATACCTACCCACCAAACGAAGTTGGTAATATCCCAAGCCCATCCAATTGTTTTATTTAAACCCCAAGTACCAATACCTGTTGTGATTGTGTATACCATACAACCAAGTCCCCAAAGGAACGCAGCTAATGCTATTGAAAATACCGTCCACCATAATTTGTTAGCTCTTCCTTCTACTGGACGAGCTACATCTACAGTTATATCGTGATAAGATTTATCACCAATAACCAAAGGTTTTCTAATGGGTGCTTCGTAATGAGACATAATCCTTTATATTGTTTCTATTAATAATTATTTATCGTTTCTTACCTTAACATGATACATCACGTTTGGTTTTGTTCCAATGCTTTCTAATAAATGGTACATTCTGTCGTCTTCTAAAAGTTGCGCAACATCTGATGCTGCATTATTAACATCTCCAAAAATCATAGCTCCTGAAGTACAAGCCGCAGAACAAGCCGTTTGGAAATCATCTTTACCAACTTCTTTTCCTTCTTTCTTAGCTTTTAATATGGTAGCTTGAGTCATTTGGATACACATAGAACATTTTTCCATAACTCCACGAGAACGTACATTCACATCTGGATTTAATACCATACGACCTAAATCGTCATTCATGTGGTAATCAAATTCATCATTCTTGTTATATAAGAACCAGTTGAAACGACGAACTTTATATGGACAGTTATTAGCACAGTAACGTGTACCCACACATCTGTTGTATGCCATATGGTTTTGACCTTGACGTGAGTGTGATGTAGCGGCCACTGGACAAACTGTTTCACAAGGTGCGTGGTTACAGTGCTGACACATTACAGGTTGGAAAACCACTTGTGGGTTAGCGGAAGGATCTTCTAATTCTTGGAAAGTTGCAACAGTCCCTGTTAAACCTTCAGAACTGTTTTTAGTTGTAATATCTCCTGCGAAAGTGTCCTCAGATGAATAATATCTATCGATTCTTAACCAATGCATATCACGACTTCTTCTAACTTCAGATTTACCAACAACTGGTACATTATTTTCTGCATGACATGCGATAACACATGCGCCACATCCTGTACAAGAATTTAAATCGATAGATAAGTTGAAATGATGACCTGTAGTTCTGTCAAAAGAAGCCCATAAGTCTACTGAGGTAGCAGCCACTTCTTTGTGATCTAATGAAACAACCGGTGTTGGATTATAAATTTCTTTATCACCAGCTTCATTTGCTTTATTGAAAATAGATAAAGTAGTATCTTTTACGATATCCCCTCTACCCATTAATGTTCTTTGTAATTGTACGCAAGCAAATTCGTGCTCACCCTCAGTTAAAGTAACCGAAGCCGTTTGATTTGCATTTGTGTTTGCATATAATGTATAAGCATTAACGCCTGTTTGCATTTCGTCTTTTAATGCTTCTTTTCTACCATATCCAAATGCCAAACCAATTGTTCCAGCAGCTTGACCTGGTTGAATAATTACTGGTACATTTTCTAAAGTAGCATTTCCAACTTTAATTGAAACATAACTTCCGTTTAAACCTCCGTTTGCTACATTAAAGTTTTCTAATTTATATTTTTCGGCATCTGCTTTGGATACTGTTACATAGTTATCCCAAGATACTCTTGTAATTGGATCTGGAAACTCTTGCAACCAAGGATTGTTTGCCTGTTGTCCGTCTCCCATTCCAACTTTACTATATAAAACTAAGTCTAAACCATTCGATTTTGCAGCAGAAAGTTTTGTAGCCGAAGCTCCAAAATTACCTGCTTGAGCAGATACATTTCCAGCAGCAGTTACAACAAAACCATCATGAACTACTTGGTTCCAAGATTTTCCATCTAAATTAGCAGCAGCAAAACCTTTTAAGAAATCGTAATATGGAGTAGTATTATCATTCCAAGATAATAAAGCTTCTTGAAATTGTTTCGTATTGAATAAAGGTCTAATTGTTGGCTGAGCAATACTATAGTTTGAACGTGTAATTGCAACATCATTCCATGATTCTAAATAGTGACTTGCAGCAGCAGCGATTGTAGTCTTAACAGCTGTCTCATCTTCTTTAGTAGAAAATGCTACTGATAATTTTACTTTTCCTAAACCTGCAACAAATTCTTTTGAGTTTGCTAAAGTATATACTGGATTTACGCCACTCATAATTAATGTGTGCACTTTACCAGCGTTCATATCTGCTACTAATTGAGTAACCGCTTTAGTGTCTCCTTTTCTTGTTAGTTTAGCATCAGAAGGATTAAATGCTTCAGATTTTAATGCTAAATTAATGCCTAATACTAAATATTGTGCGTCAAAATCATCTAGACCTGTAACCACAACTCCTTTAGAACCAGCCGCTTTTAATTGTTGTGCTGCTTTTTCT
>Ga0164294_10000398_pt1 | contig 41301 bp, 52 predicted proteins | sample GEODES005metaG_FD_111479 | JGI IMG/M metagenome (GOLD analysis project Ga0164294, IMG submission 111479) | Oligotrophic lake water microbial communities from Sparkling Lake, Wisconsin, USA - GEODES005 metaG | ecosystem: Environmental > Aquatic > Freshwater > Lake | place: USA: Sparkling Lake... | reverse complement strand
TTAACACTCACCAAACGGTCTTTTAATTCAAGACCTGCTGGTTTCACTAATTCTACGTTTTTATAATTTTGATACATACCTTAGAATTTAAGTCCCGCTTCTCTAGCGCCTTCAGCTAACGATTTTACTCGTCCGTGGTACAAGTTTCCTCCTCTATCAAAAGAGATAGTAGAAACACCAGCTTTAAGTGCTTTTTCAGCGATCAATTTACCAACTGCATTTGCAGTTTCGATTTTAGTACCTCCAGTAACTCCTTTATCTCTCGATGAAGCAGCAACTAAAGTAACACCGTTTACATCATCTATGATTTGTGCATAGATTTCCTTATTACTTCTAAAAACAGAAAGTCTAGGTTGAGCAGCAGTTCCGCTTACAGTCTTTCTGATTCTGAACTGTATTCTTTGTCTTCTTTCAGATTTTGTTAATGACATAACTTTATATTTTAAGCTGATTTACCTGCTTTTCTTCTTACTTCCTCACCAACAAACTTAACCCCTTTACCTTTGTACGGTTCTGGTTTACGGAAAGCTCTGATTTTAGCAGCAACCTGTCCTAATAATTGTTTGTCAAATGAAGTTAATTTCACTATCGGATTTTTACCTTTTTCCGAGATGGTTTCAACACTTACTTCAGATACTACTTCTAGTACGATATTGTGAGAAAAACCTAAAGCTAAATCTAATTTTTGACCTTGGTTTGATGCTCTATATCCTACTCCAACTAATTCTAATTGTTTTGTGAAACCTTCTGCTACTCCAATAATCATGTTATTGATTAATGAACGATAAAGTCCGTGTTTCGCTCGCTCATTCTTATGATCTGTTGCACGTTCAACGATAACATTGTTATCTTCAATTTTGATCGTTACATCAGAATATTCCTGAGTAAGCTCGCCTAATTTTCCTTTTACTGTAACTACAGCATCTTTCACTTCTACAGTTACTCCTGCTGGAATTGCAATTGGATTTTTACCTATTCTTGACATCTTATATGGTCTTTAAAATTAGTATACGTAACAAATTACTTCACCACCTACATTTAATTGTTTAGCCATTTTACCTGTCATAACTCCTTTAGAAGTTGACACGATAGCAATACCTAAACCATTTAAAATTCTTGGGATGTTTGTAGAACTTGCGTACTTACGTAAACCTGGTTTACTAATTCTTTGGATATCTTTAATTACTGACTCTTTAGTATCTTTATCATACTTTAAAGCGATTTTGATAGTACCTTGTACGGTAGCATCTTCAAATTTGTAACTTAAGATATATCCTTGATCGAATAAAATCTTTGTGATTTCTTTTTTCAAGTTCGAAGCAGGAATTTCAACCACTTTGTGATTTACTCTAGCTGCGTTTCTTACTCTAGTAAGATAATCGGCAATTGGATCTGTATACATATGTATAAAATTGCGATTATGGTTTTCAGGAAGCACTCGCTTCCCGAACCTTTAATCAATTAAAATTATTTTTTGGTTTGCAAAAGTAATAACTTTTTGCGAGATTACCAAGAAGCTTTTTTAACTCCTGGTATTAAACCTTGATTTGCCATTTCACGGAATGTTACACGTGAAAGACCAAATTGACGCATATACCCTCTTGGTCTACCCGTTAATTTACAACGATTGTGTAAACGAATTGGCGAAGCGTTTTTAGGTAATTTTTGTAATGCTTCATAATCTCCGGCTTTTTTCAAAGCTTTTCTTTTTTCAGCATATTTATCTACAACAGCTTGTCTTTTAACCTCACGGGCTTTCATTGATTCTTTAGCCATAACTTAGTTCTTTTTGAAAGGTAAACCTAATTCAGTTAATAATGATTTTGCTTCTTTATCTGTTTCAGCAGAAGTAACAAAAGTAATATCCATTCCAGAAATTTTGTTTACTTTATCAATATCAATTTCAGGAAAAATGATTTGTTCTAAAACTCCTAGGTTATAATTACCTCTTCCGTCAAATCCTGTAGATTTAATTCCACTAAAATCTCTTACACGAGGTAAAGATGATGTAATAAGTCTATCTAAAAACTCATACATTCTTTCACCACGTAAAGTAACTTTAGCACCAATAGGCATACCTTTTCTTAGTTTAAATGATGCAACGTCTTTCTTTGAAATTGTAGCAACGGCTTTTTGACCAGTAATTTTAGTTAACTCATCAACAGCATAATCTACTAATTTTTTGTCAGACACAGCAGCACCTACACCACGGCTAATAACAATCTTTTCCAATTTTGGAACTTGCATTACATTTTTGTAACCAAATTCTTCTTTCAAAGCAGCAACTATTCTGCTTTTATATTCTTCCTTTAGTCTTGGTAAGTATCCCATAACTATATAACTTGATTAGATTTTTTTGAAAATCTTACTTTTGTTTCTCCATCCATTCTAAATCCTACTTTAGAAGTCTCTTTAGTTTTAGCGTCTACTAATGCTAAATTTGAAATATGGATAGGAGCTTCTTTTTTCACGATTCCACCTTGTGGGCTTTTTGCACTTGGTTTCGTATGTTTTGAAACCATGTTTAATCCTTCCACAACAGCTTTGTTTTTATCGCGAATTACACGTAAAACTTTACCTTCTTGTCCTTTATGATCACCAGCATTAACACGTACTAGGTCTCCTGATTTTATTTTAATTTTCATCATTTCTTTGAGAATTAAAGCACCTCAGGTGCTAATGATACAATTTTCATGAATTGTTTTTCACGAAGTTCTCTAGCTACTGGACCAAAAACACGAGTACCTCTCATTTCACCACCAGCATTTAATAATACGCAAGCGTTATCATCAAATCTAATGTATGAACCATCGGCTCTTCTCACTTCTTTTTTGGTACGTATTACAACTGCAGTTGAAACAGATCCTTTTTTAACATTACTGTTAGGAGCTGCATCTTTGATTGAAACTACAATTTTATCACCTACAGATGCGTAACGACGTTTCGTTCCACCTAGAACACGGATAGTTAAAACTTCTTTTGCTCCCGTGTTATCTGCTACTTTTAATCTTGATTCTTGTTGTACCATAATTACTTAGCTCTTTCAATGATTTCAACTAATCTCCAACATTTAGTTTTACTTAAAGGACGCGTTTCGCTTATTCTTACCGTATCACCAATATTGCAGTTGTTTGTTTCGTCGTGTGCAACATATTTCTTAGTTTTTAACACGAACTTACCATACATAGGGTGTTTTACTCTTTTTGTTTCTGAAATAACAATAGATTTATCCATTTTATTACTAGTAACAACACCAACTCTTTCTTTTCTTAAATTTCTTTTTTCCATCTTTCAGCAGAATACAATTATTGTAACTCTCTTTTAGTAATTTCAGTTGCAATTCTTGCTACTGATCTTCTTAATGTTCTCATTTGAAGCGGATTCTCGATTGGAGAAATAGCATGAGCCATTTTAAGGTCGTTATACGTTTTCTTTACCTGAACAAGCTTTGCTTGTAAGTCAGCTACAGATAGATTTTTTATTTCAGATTGTTTCATAATTAATTTTTATTATGCTTCGAAATCTCTAGCAACGATAAACTTAGTTTTTACAGGAAGTTTTTGTGCTGCAAGACGTAAAGCCTCTTTAGCAACTGAGATAGGCACTCCACCTACTTCAAACATAATTTTTCCTGGTTTTACAACAGCAGCCCAATATTCAACTGCCCCTTTTCCTTTACCCATACGTACCTCAAGTGGTTTCTTTGTAATAGGTTTGTCTGGAAATATTTTAATCCATAATTGACCCTCTCTTTTCATGTAACGAGTTGCAGCAATACGAGATGCTTCAATTTGACGAGACGTGATAAAAGAAGAATCCATAGATTTAATACCAAACATTCCGTTTGAAAGGATGTGACCTCTTTGCGAGTTCCCTTTCATTCTTCCCTTTTGTACCTTACGATATTTTGTTCTTTTAGGTTGTAACATTTTGTCTTTTAATTTAAAAAATTACTTTCTTTTGCGTGGAGCTGGTTTACCGCCTTTTCCTTTTGAATCAAAACCACCTCTTTCAGTAGATTTTGGACCTTTTTTGTCCATACCTACTAATGGAGATAAATCTCTTTTACCATAAACTTCGCCCTTCATTATCCATACTTTGATACCCATTCTACCATAAGTAGTATGTGCTTCAGCTAATGCATAATCAATGTCTGCTCTGAAAGTTGATAATGGAATTCTTCCTTCTTTGAAACCTTCAGAACGCGCCATCTCTGCACCATTTAAACGACCAGAAATAAGAACCTTAATTCCTTCTGCGTTCATTCTCATTGCTGCTGCGATAGCCATTTTGATAGCTCTTCTGTAAGAAATACGACTTTCGATTTGACGAGCAATAGAGTTACCGACTAAGTAAGCGTCTAATTCTGGTCTTTTGATTTCGAAAATGTTGATTTGAATTTCCTTATCTGTAATTTTCTTAAGTTCTTCTTTTAACTTGTCTACCTCTTGTCCACCTTTTCCGATAATAATACCAGGTCTAGCAGTAGTGATAGTAACGGTTACAAGTTTTAAAGTTCTCTCGATAATTATTTTTGATACACTAGCTTTCGTTAAACGTGCATGGATATACTTTCTGATTTTATAATCTTCGGCGATTTTATCCCCGTAATCATTTCCACCATACCAGTTTGAGTCCCATCCTCTGATGATACCAAGTCTGTTTCCTATTGGATTTGTCTTTTGTCCCATACTGTTAATTAATTACTTTGTGTGTTATTGATAGCTCCTAAAACCACGGTTACGTGATTAGAACGTTTTCTAATTCTGTGTGCTCTACCTTGAGGCGCAGGACGTAATCTTTTTAACATCATACCACCATCAACTCTTATCTCTTTAATAAATAAGCCCGCGTCTTCCATACTAGATCCTTCGTTTTTAGCTGACCAATTGGCGATAGCTGATAAAACTAATTTCTCTAATTTTTTTGAAGCTTCTTTTGGACTGAATCTTAATATATTAAGAGCATTTTCTACCTTCTGACCTCTTACTTGATCCGCAACTAAGCGCATTTTTCTTGGTGAAGAAGGGCAGTTATTTAACTTTGCAAACGCAATTTGCTTATTAGCTTCTTTTCTTGCGTCAGCTGCTTCTCTTTTACGAACTCCCATGACTTCTTATTTTTTACCTTTATTTTTCGCACCAGCGTGACCTCTAAACGATCTTGTTGGTGAGAATTCTCCTAATTTATGACCAACCATATTCTCAGTTACATAAACTGGAACAAATTGACGGCCATTGTGAACAGCGATAGTTTGTCCTACAAAATCTGGAATAATCATAGATGCTCTAGACCAAGTCTTCACAACATTTTTATTACCACCTTCTATATTCTCTTGTACTTTTTTCTCTAATTTAAAGTGTACAAATGGTCCTTTTTTTAATGAACGTGCCATATCTTATTATTTCTTTCTACGTTCTACAATATACTTGTTACTCGGGTTCACCTTAGAACGAGTTCTATAACCTTTAGCTGGTAAACCTTTTCTTGAACGTGGGTGACCTCCTGAAGAGCGTCCTTCTCCACCTCCCATAGGGTGATCAACTGGGTTCATAGCTACTGGTCTTGTTCTAGGTCTTCTTCCTAACCATCTAGTTCTACCTGCTTTTCCAGATACTACTAATTGGTGGTCAGAGTTAGATACTGCTCCAATGGTAGCCGAACAAGTTAACAAGATTAATCTTGTTTCTCCTGAAGGCATTTTAATTGTTGCATACTTTCCATCTCTAGCCATTAACTGAGCAAATGTACCTGCCGAACGAGCGATTACCGCACCTTGACCAGGTCTTAATTCGATACAAGAAATAACTGTTCCTAATGGAATTTTACTTAAAGGTAACGCATTTCCAATTTCTGGTGAAGCATCTTCTCCTGAAACTATAGTTTGCCCAACTTGTAAACCATTCTGTGCAATAACATATGTTTTTGCTCCATCTGCATAGTATAATAATGAAATGAATGCAGAACGATTTGGATCGTACTCGATTGTTTTCACATTAGCAGGAACTCCAGCTTTTGTTCTTTTAAAATCAATCATACGATACTTTTGTTTATGACCACCACCTGTATAACGCATGGTCATTTTTCCTTGACTATTTCTACCTCCAGAGTTTTTTTTCGGTGCGATCAATGAACGCTCCGGCTTATCAGTTGTAATAGTGTCAAAGCTATTTACAACTCTAAAACGCTGACCTGGGGTAATAGGTTTTAATTTTCTAACTGACATTGTTGTATATTAGATATTAGTATAAAAATCTATCGATTCTCCTTCTTTAACTTGTACAACTGCTTTTTTGTAAGCATTTGTTTTTCCACTGATTAATCCGCTTTTCGTGTATTTTACACTTCTATCAGCTCTATAGTTCATTGTTCTTACAGCAACTACAGTAATACCAAACGCTGTTTCAACAGCTTTTTTGATTTGTACTTTATTAGCTGTTTTTTCAACTATAAAACCAAAACGGTTAAAAACTTCACCATCTTTAGTTAACTTTTCAGTTACAATTGGCTTGATAATAACACTCATGATCTGAATTATTTACTTAAATTAGCTTCTATCGCTTCAATTGAACCTTCTAAAAGAACCAAACTTTTTGCGTTTAAAATCGCATAAGTGCTTAATTCTGAACTAGTTACAACAGAAGTTGTTTTTAAATTACGCGACGACAAATATACATTTTTATTTGTATCACCCAATATAAATAGAGATTTTTTGTTTTCTAACCCTAAAGAACTCAATACATTAATGAATTTTTTAGTGTTTGGCGTGTCGAAAGTAAAATCTTCAACAACAAGAATATTTGATTCCAAAGCCTTCAAAGAAAAAGCAGATTTACGTGCTAATCTTTTTAAGTTTTTATTCAATTTGAATGAATAACTTCTTGGTCTTGGTCCAAAAACAGTACCCCCACCTTTAAATAAAGGAGATTTTTTTGATCCTGCACGAGCAGTACCTGTACCTTTTTGTTTTTTAATTTTACGTGTACTACCTGCAACTTCCGCTCTTTCTTTAGCTTTATGCGTTCCTTGTCTTTGGTTAGCCAAGTATTGCTTAACATCTAAATATACAGCATGTTTGTTAGGTTCTATAGCGAAAACGGTATCGTCAAGATTTACTTTACGACCTGTTTCTTTTCCGTTGATATCTAAAACTTTTACTTCCATTACTTCTGAATGATTACATAAGAGTTTTTGCACCCTGGTACACACCCTTTAATTACTAAAAGATTTTTCTCTGCAACAACTTTCAATACTTTTAAGTTTTGAACGGTTACATTATCTCCACCCATTCTTCCTGCCATTCTCATTCCTTTGAATACTCTAGAAGGATAAGATGACGCTCCAACAGATCCTGGCGCACGTAAACGGTTATGTTGACCGTGAGTGGCTTGACCTACCCCACCGAAACCATGACGTTTTACAACACCTTGAAATCCTTTACCTTTTGAAGTACCAACTACGTCAACAAATTCACCTTCAGCGAATAAGTTTACATCAATTGAATCTCCTAACTTAAACTCCTCATCAAAACCGTGGAATTCAACAACTTTCTTCTTAGCAGCAGTTCCAGCTTTCTTGAAGTGACCTTCTTCAGCTTTTACTGTATGCTTTTCCGTTTTGTCATCGAAACCTAATTGAAGGGCTTCATACCCATCAACTGCATTGGTTCTGACTTGGGTTACAACGCATGGTCCAGCTTCGATAACGGTACATGGAATGTTCTTTCCATTCTCGTCAAAGATGCTAGTCATACCGATTTTTCTTCCGATTAACCCAGACATAAATACATATTATTTAATTAAACATTGATTTTCAGCACGATTGCTGAATTTTTTCAAGGGTGCAAATATATAAATATTTTATTATTCTCAAAAATAAATATTAACTTATTTTTAAAAACAACAAAAAACTAATATTTTTCCCTTTAAAATATAAAAAAACCGAGTAGTATTTCAACTCGGTTTTTTAAATATATTGAAATAAAGTTATACTTTAATTTCTACTTCAACACCACTTGGTAATTCTAATTTCATCAACGCATCAATCGTTTTTGAAGAAGAACTATAAATATCTAGAAGTCTTTTGTATGACATTAATTCAAACTGCTCTCTAGATTTTTTGTTTACGTGTGGAGAACGTAATACTGTAAAAATTCTTTTGTGTGTTGGTAATGGAATAGGACCCGTTACTACAGCACCTGTACTTTTTACAGTTTTTACAATCTTTTCAGCAGACTTGTCTACCAACATGTGATCGTAAGATTTCAATTTTATTCTGATTTTTTGACTCATTTTCTTAAGAATTAAGCGTTACCTTTTGCTTTTTTAATTACCGCTTCTGAAATATTAGCAGGTGTTTCAGCGTAGTGTGAGAACTCCATAGTTGAAGTGGCTCTACCTGAAGACAATGTTCTTAATGTAGTTACATAACCGAACATTTCTGATAATGGCACATCTGCTTTGATAGTTTTAGCACCGTTTCTGTCACCCATGTCATTCACCTGACCTCTACGACGGTTAATATCTCCTACGATATCTCCCATGTTTTCTTCTGGTGTAATAACTTCCATTTTCATGATAGGCTCTAATACGATTGCTCCAGCAGCTTTTGCTACTTCTCTATAACCCATTCTAGCAGCTAATTCGAAAGAAAGTGCATCTGAATCGACTGGGTGAAAAGATCCGTCTAACAAAGTTACTTTTAAACTATCTACTTGGTATCCTGCTAAAGGACCCATTTTCATAGCTTCACGGAAACCTTTTTCAACAGAAGGGATATATTCTTTAGGAACGTTTCCTCCTTTTACCTCATTCACAAATTGTAATCCTACAGGAACTTTACCGTCCATTTCATCAGCAGGCTCTAATCTAAATACGATATCACCGAATTTACCACGACCTCCAGATTGTTTTTTGTATGTTTCTCTATGTGTAGCTGATTTTGTAAACGCTTCTTTGTATTCTACTTGAGGCTCACCTTGGTTCACTTCAACTTTGAATTCACGCTTCATTCTATCTACAAGAATATCTAAGTGTAACTCACCCATCCCTGAAATAATAGTTTGTCCTGATGCTTCATCAGTTCTAACTGTAAATGTTGGATCTTCTTCAGCTAATTTTGCTAAAGCCATACCCATTTTATCCACATCTGCTTTTGTTTTTGGTTCAATAGCGATACCAATTACTGGCGCAGGGAATTTCATAGACTCTAAAATGATTGGGTGTTTTTCATCACACAAGGTATCTCCAGTTTTGATATCTTTAAAACCTACTGCTGCTCCAATATCTCCAGCCTCAATATATTCGATTGGATTTTGTTTGTTTGCGTGCATTTGATAGATACGAGAAATTCTTTCTTTACTTCCAGAACGTGTATTCAACACATAAGAACCAGCATCTAAACGACCTGAGTATGCACGGAAGAATGCTAAACGACCTACGAATGGGTCAGTAGCAATTTTAAATGCTAAAGCCGCGAATGGCTCTTTAACATCTGGCTTACGTAATATTTTAGTTTGATCTTCTTCTAATAACTCCGCATCATCAGGGTGAATTCCTTGAATACCTTCTTTATCCATTGGAGATGGTAAGTATTTACATACTGCATCTAACATGAATTGTACTCCTTTGTTTTTGAATGATGAACCTGCAATCATAGGAATAATTGCCATATCCATAGTAGCAGCTCTCAACGCATTGTTGATTTCTTCTTCTGTGATAGAATCTGGATCTTCCATGTATTTATCAAGTAAATTCTCATCATAATCAGCAACTGCTTCGATAAGAATATCTCTGTATTGTTTTACTTCATCAACCATATCAGCAGGAATCTCGATAATATCGAAAGTAGCACCTTGTGTTTCATCATGCCATACAATAGCTTGATTTTTAACTAAGTCAACTACTCCTTTAAAATCTAATTCTTCACCAATTGGTAAAGTAATGGCAACTGCATTAGATTTTAACATATCTCTAACTTGTTGACATACTCCTAAGAAGTTAGAACCTTGACGGTCCATTTTGTTTACGAATCCCATACGAGGCACTCTATACTGATCCGCTAATCTCCAGTTGGTTTCAGATTGTGGTTCTACACCATCAACTGCACTAAATAAGAAAACTAAACCATCCAATACACGTAACGATCTGTTTACTTCAACAGTAAAATCAACGTGTCCTGGAGTATCAATAATATTAAAGTGGTATGGTAAACTTTCTGGCAATAACTTTCCTTGTTCTGTTGGAAAATTCCATGTACAAGTAGTTGCAGCAGAAGTAATTGTAATACCTCTTTCTTGTTCCTGAGCCATCCAGTCCATTGTTGCAGCACCATCATGTACTTCACCAATTTTGTGTGATTTTCCAGTATAGAACAAAATACGTTCTGTAGTGGTAGTTTTACCCGCATCAATGTGTGCAGCAATACCAATATTTCTTGTGAATTTTAAATCTCTAGCCATTTCTTTACGAATTAAAATCTAAAGTGAGAGAATGCTTTGTTAGCATCTGCCATTTTGTGAGTATCCATTCTTTTCTTAACGGCTGCACCTTCTTCTTTGGCCGCAGCTAAAATTTCTGCAGCTAATTTACCAGCCATAGATTTTTCATTTCTTTTTCTAGTGTAAAGAATTAACCATTTAATTGCCATAGATACTTTTCTATCTGGGCGAATTTGCATTGGAATTTGGAATGTAGCTCCACCCACTCTACGTGAACGAACTTCTACGTGAGGCATAACGTTTGTTAATGCATCTTTCCAAATTTCTAATGCTGATTTCTCTGCATCTTGTTTTTTTGTCTCAACTATCTCTAAAGCATCATAAAATACTTTAAAAGCAACTGATTTTTTACCATCCCACATTAAGTTGTTTACAAAACGTGTTACCAACTGATCGTTGAATTTTGGATCTGGCAAAAGAGGTCTTTTTTTGGCCTGTCTTTTTCTCATGTCTTTTCTTTAAAAGTGTTAAATAATTACTTTTTAGCTGCTTCTTTAGGGCGTTTTGTACCGTATTTAGATCTACGTTGTGTTCTGTCTTTAACACCTGCTGTGTCTAAAGCTCCACGCACAATGTGGTATCTAACTCCTGGTAAATCTTTTACCCTTCCACCTCTAACTAATACTATCGAGTGCTCTTGTAAATTATGCCCCTCTCCAGGAATGTATGCATTTACTTCGTTTCCGTTTGTTAAACGAACCCTAGCTACCTTTCTCATTGCTGAGTTTGGTTTTTTTGGAGTCGTTGTGTAAACACGAGTACATACACCTCTTCTTTGAGGACATGAATCTAAAGCCGCCGATTTACTCTTCTTAGTTATTTTGGTTCTTCCTGTTCTAACTAACTGCTGAATTGTTGGCATAATTAAATTTTAATTAAACTTTGTTTATTGTTACCTTATTTTAAGGGATGCAAAGGTAGAAATTATTTTTAATTATCCAAACTCTATATTATTTATTTTTAATTTTCTAACTTTTTGATAACCAGATATAGTCGAATGTCTTAAAGTTTAAATGTCCAAAGTCTCAAATTTGTATTACTTTTATAATTTAACAACAAAATAAATTCAAAAAAAATTACGTTATATTTGGACTATGAAATATTTGTTTTTTCTATTATTCCTTTCACCTTACATATATAGTCAGCAATTTTATTTAAAAATTGAAGGAAGCTCTCCCTTTGAAAATAAAACAATTGATAGTATTGGCTACATAAAAAAACATATCGAAATAAAGAGCATTCTTGAAACACAAAGAAAATTCAATGAAAACTTATTAAAAATTGGGTATTTAGAAAACGAATTACAACAAACCAAAAAAAATAACGACAGTAGTTTTACCTTTATATATAGATTAGGAAATTTAACTCGAAATATTGAAATAAAAACCGATAGCCTGTCAAATGAAGTAAAAGATATTTTAGGCTTAACCACTTCTGAAATCATTTTACTTTCGAATACAGAAAATTTCATTAATGAAAAATTAAATGTTTTAGAAAAGAAAGGTTTTGCCCAATCGAAAATGCAACTAAGAAATTTTACCAAAACTAACAACCTGTTACAAGCTGATTTAGTAATTGAATTAAACAAAATCAGAAAGATAAACGAATTGGTTTTTCAAGGATACAACCAATTTCCGGTAGGCATTAAAAAAGTATTTTTAAGAAAATACAATGCTAAACCTTTTAACAAAGAGGTGATTAAAAAAATCCATACCGATTTTAATGCCTTACCTTTTGTATCACAGATAAAATATCCAGAAGTTTTACTAACAACAGATTCTACAAAAGTATATTTGTATTTAGAAAAAAGAAAGAACAATACGTTTGATGGTTTTTTAGGATTTGGAAATAAAGAAGCCACACAGAAATTACAATTTAATGGCTATGTAGATTTGAACTTATACAACAATTTAAATTCTGGAGAACGCTTTAATTTGTATTGGAAAAATGACGGAAATAAACAAAGTACGTTTAATGTCAATTTAGATTTGGCTTACGTTTTTAAGAGTCCAATGGCGTTGAAATCAAATTTAAGAATTTTTAAACAAGATACCATTTTTCAAAATAGTAGTTTCGATTTTGATTTGGGTTATATGATCAATTACAACACCAAAGTTTTTATAGGATATAAAGATAATGTTTCAGAAGCCATTCAAAAAATTACATCTTCTACAATTAAAGATTTAAAATCCACATTTATTACCTCTGGTTATGAACACAAAAAAGTCAGCTTTGATGATTCATTATTTCCAGATAAGTTTACCTTTTTTACAAAATTCGGAATGGGTAATCGAACAACAAGCGCTGTAAAAACCAATCAGTTTTTTGCTCAAATTCAACTCCAAAAATTGCTAGAACTTAACAAAAAGAATTTTATCCATATAAAATCAGACACCTATTATCTTCAAAGCAATGATTATTTCACTAATGAATTGTATCGATTTGGAGGCATTCAATCCATAAGAGGTTTTAACGAAAATAGCTTGCAAGGAAACGTCTTTACTGGTCTTTTTGCCGAGTACCGATATGTTGCCTCGCCAAATTTGTATTTTTATAGCATTACTGATTTCGGATATTTTCAAGATAAAGCCAGCAGCACAAAAGACCAACTTTATGGATTGGGTTTTGGCTTTGGGTTACTAAGCAATGGCGGTTTGTTTAATTTAGTGTATGCCAATGGAAATACAGGAAATCAAACCATAAAGCTTTCAAATTCTATCGTGCAAATTAGTTTTAAAACGTATTTTTAAAATAAATTTGAATAAACTTGCCTATATTTGCACCTATGAAAAACGACAATCAGATTTTTGGAATTAGAGCCATTATTGAAGCCATACATTCCGGCGCAGTTATAGACAAAGTATTTATTCAGAAAGAAGCGCAGGGCGACTTAATGAAAGATTTAATGAAAGTTATAAAGGGAAATAATGTTAACTTTAGTTATGTACCTGTAGAAAAACTGAATCGTTTTACTTCATTAAATCATCAAGGAGCTGTGGCAACTATTTCGCCAATTGCTTTTCACGATTTAGATACTTTAATTGAACAAACTTTAGAAAGTGGTAAAACGCCTTTGTTTTTAATTTTAGACCAATTATCTGATGCGAGAAATTTTGGTGCGATTATTAGAACGGCAGAATGTGTAGGCGTTAATGGAATTATTGTTCAAAAACAAGGTTCCGCACCAGTAAATGGCGATACTGTAAAAACAAGTGCTGGTGCTGTTTTTAATATACCTATTTGTAAAGTAGACCATATTAAAGATGCTGTTTTTCATTTACAAAGTTGCGATATCAAAACCGTAGCAGCAACAGAAAAAACAGAAAACACCATTTATGATATCGATTTTAAAGTTCCTCTAGCGATTATTATGGGTAACGAGGAACGCGGTGTAAACCCTTCTGTATTAAAAGTGGTAGATGAAAAAGCAAAACTACCAATGTATGGAACTATTGAATCTTTAAATGTTTCTGTTGCCTGTGGTGCTTTTTTATACGAAGTAATAAGGCAGCGTCTTGTATAATTAGAAAATCATCTAATTATTTTTCATTTTCAAAAAATCATAAATCACTTTTACTGAAGATGTAAAGTACGAATCCACTTCTGTTTCTTCATCAATTTTAGGTTTTGGAGGATTGATAAAATTCCCGTTTTCGTCAAATTGTTTGAAGAAAGGTTTGTCCGTTGGATCAAAATCTGGATGTTCCCAATCGTAAAAAATAGGTTTTTCAAATTGAGCTGTTTTCATAAAAACCGCCATTACCATTCCTGTTACAAAACCAGCAAAATGGCCTTCCCAAGACACGCCACCGTTTAGCGTTTCTGCATTGGGAAACATATACCAAATAATTCCTCCATATAACAAAACGATGGTTAAAGACAAGGCGACTAATCGGTAATATTTGGTTAAAATGCCTTTAAAAAAGATAAAACTTACCAAACAATACACCAATCCGCTAGCGCCAATGTGATACGAATTTCTACCCAAAAGCCAGGTTCCTAACCCTGTAAATAATACACCTAAAAACAATACTTTAAAAAACTGTTGGCGGTAAAAATACTTCAAAGCCATCACCAAAAAGAAAATCGGAATAGAATTATTAAGTACATGTTTGAAATTTCCGTGAATAAAAATATGCAATGGAATGCCTCGTAAACCTTTAATAGTTTTAGGTAAAATTCCGTATTGATACATGTCTGGAAAATAATGCAAATTCAAATAATACGTCATCCATAATAACATAAAAAAGAGTAACGGAAATAGTAACACGGAAAGTGAAAAATAAAAATTCTTATCTATGGACGATTTTATCATAACAAATCAAAATCAAAAATGAAGCCAAAGCACAAGGTATGAAAATTTGGCATATTATATTAAAATTAAAAAAAATTGGTTGAGAAGATTGCATTGTTTAAATTTGCTTTATGACAATACCTTTAGCAGAACGAATTCGTCCGAAAACTTTATCGGAATACATTAGCCAATCGCATTTGGTTGGCAAAAGTGGCTCGTTAACCCAACAAATTGAGAAAGGAATTATTCCGAGTTTAATTTTATGGGGACCTCCAGGAACAGGAAAAACTACCTTGGCGCAAATTATGGCACAGGAAAGTAAACGTCCTTTTTACGAGTTGAGTGCTATTAATTCAGGTGTAAAAGACATAAGAGACGTAATTGAAAAAGCCAAACAAAGTGGTGGTTTATTCACAACAAAAAATCCTATTTTATTTATTGACGAAATTCATCGTTTTAGTAAATCGCAACAAGATTCGCTTTTAGCGGCAGTAGAAAAAGGCTGGATCACTTTAATTGGCGCTACTACTGAAAATCCGAGTTTTGAAGTGATTCCTGCACTTTTGTCACGATGTCAGGTATATGTATTAAATGCGTTTACAAAAGAAGATTTAGAAAACATCTTACACCGAGCAATTTCTTCTGACGAATACTTGCAAACGAAAAAAATAAATTTAGCAGAAACAGAAGCATTAATAAGATTATCAGGAGGTGATGGCAGGAAATTACTAAACGTTTTCGAATTGGTTATTAATGCTACAGAAGGCAACACCATTGAAATTACGAATGAAAAAGTAATGCAATTGGTTCAAAAAAACACGGTATTGTACGACAAAACAGGTGAACAACATTACGATATTGTTTCAGCATTTATTAAGTCAATACGTGGAAGCGATCCAAATGGAGCAGTATATTGGTTAGCTCGAATGATCGAAGGTGGTGAAGACGTAAAATTTATCGCCCGTAGAATGTTAATTTTATCTAGTGAAGATATTGGAAATGCCAATCCAACAGCATTTATAATGGCAAATAATGCCTTTCAGGCGGTTAGTACCATTGGCTATCCAGAAAGCAGAATTATTTTGAGTCAATGTGCGATTTATTTGGCTACTTCTGCAAAAAGTAACGCCAGTTATATGGCTATTGGAAAAGCGCAACAAGTAGTAAAACAAACCGGAGATTTATCTGTGCCGATACATTTGAGAAATGCCCCAACTAAATTAATGAAGGAATTAGGGTATGGCGAGGAATACAAATATTCGCACGATTTTGCTAATAATTTTGCCGAACAAGAATTTTTACCAAACGAAATTTCTGAAACTACTTTCTTTGAACCAGGCGAAAACGCCAGAGAAAAAGAAATTCGTCAGTTTTTAAAAAACCGATGGAGAAATAAATATGGGTATTAATTGGGTGTTGGGTTTTAGGGAAATTAATCTTTTTACTAAAATAAATATTCTTCAACCATATATTGATAATTCAAATAATACTCAAACACACCTTTATTTCCTGTTTTAGTAAATATACCAGTTACAAACTCTTTATTTGTATTAATAACATTAGTGTTTACAGCAATAAAAACGTTAGGGTTTTTAGTTTTTTGCAATGACAAAAGAATATTATCATTAGTATCCGTAACTTCAGCTTGAGGATTACCAAATGTTTGTTTTAATTTACAATTTAAATAGGTTTTAAATTCTGAAATTTTTGGTGTATCAACTAGTTCTTCAGTTGCAACAACTTCTTTCTCTTGAATTACTGTGGCATCATATTTTTTTAATTCTGGACTTAATAACTTAATTGTTTCAATATAAGCATTTTGAATATCTTTTTCTCTTGTTTTTACTTCTGCCGTTTCAAACAACAGATTGTTTTGACAATCTCTAATTTGAAATTTAATTTTTCTTACAAGCAAATTACTATTATCAATTAAAACGCCTGTTAAAGCATTACATTTATTTTGAGCAATCTCAAATGGCAATTCTTCATCATCAAAAAATACTTGATAATTATTGGAAACTAAAATTGCTTTTAGCATAGTATTTATATTATACGTGTTTTTTTCTTTTTGAAATTCGTATTTATTAGAAATAATAATTACTTTATTTTGTTGAGCAACTAAATTTATTGAAAATAAAACTAGAACTAAAATTGCGAAATTTTTCATCATAATATATTTTTTAATTGGGTTAAACTTTGTATTTGAATTATTTGATTTTGCGAAATCATTTCCGCTTTTGGATTAAAATAAACGGCGTTAATTCCGAAATTTATTGCACCTAAAACATCTGCTTCAAAACTATCACCAATCATAATGCTTTCAGTTTTAGAGGCATTTGCTCTAGTTAGTGCGTGTTTGAAAATATTTTCGTGCGGTTTTTTATGCCCTGCAGCTTCCGAATTTGTAATGGAAACAAAATACTTATCCAAATTACTTTTTTGTAATTTCACATCTTGAACAAATGAAAATCCGTTGGTAATAATATGTAAAACATATTTATCTTTTAGATATTCTAACGTTTCAATTGTGCCTTCAATTAAATGATTATTTGAAGTTAGATAGTCAATAAATAAATTCGAAATGATGTTAATTTCATCTAATGTAATGGAATAGTTCAATGCTTCAAAAGCGTCTTTAACGCGACTCACTCGAAGTGTTTCTTGATCAATCTCGTTTTTCTCATACAATTTCCAATACGCAACATTAATTGGATTATAAATATCCATAAATTGTTGAGAATTGATGTCGAAATTTAGTTCTTGAAATATTCTTTCAAATGCTAAAGCCGAATTTTTTTCAAAATCCCAAAGCGTATGATCTAAATCGAAAAAAATATGTTTTATAGCTTCCAAATTTATTTTCCTTTTACAATTTCGGCATTATCACAATTATAAATCCAATCTTCTACATCGTCTTCATTTGGACGAAAGGTACCTTTTATTGTTAAATACGTATCCGTTTTTAGTTTTGGTGTAGCGCCTTTAAATTTTATGCCCATAATGGTTTCTGGTCCTGATTTTCCGCAGAAAAAACAAGACGCAAAAACATTTTTGCTTAAGGCATAATTTTTATTATCAATTGGGACAATAAACCCACTCATTACAATTGTTTTCTTGGCTAATTTTTTTAATTTGGAATTGATAATCGGAAAATCAACTTCGCCATACGAAGCGTGTTTTTTCTTCAAATATTTAATTTCGCCTAACAATTTCCATGTTAACGTATCTGCTGCAACAACAACATTTTTTGAAGAAGTAAACGACGTTACTTGGCTTTGATTTTGAAAACTGAATAAGAAAACGCCAATTAATACGGCCATTATTATTTTTACTGAATTACGCATTTGCTAACGTTTTTGATATGTTTAATGTATAGGCTTTTATGGCAGGAATACCCGCTGCTATTAATCCAACTAACAAAGTTAAACCAAATAAAAGACCTTCTTTTTCCCAAATAATTTCCATAGGATCAAATCCTAATTTAAAATCTGACTCTGATGCTTTTGACAACAGCACTATTCCTAATCTGCCTAAAACAGTTCCGAAAAAATAGCCAACTATACAAAGTAAAATACTTTCCAGTAATACTACTAAAAGCAGTTGGTGTTTTTTGGCTCCGTTTACGCGCATTAAAGCAAATTCGGCTTTTCTCTCTTTCAAGGTATTGAATAAAGCAATGAAAATAGAAATTCCAGAAATTAACATTATTCCGAATGCTAAATATTTCAAGGCATTTAATCCCACACCAAACATATCAAACAATCTGTTCATTTGATAAGTAGGTAAAGCGGCTTGCATTTTTGTATTCTGTGCGATAATATTTGGCCACATAAAAACACCCATTTTGTTTTTAAATTCGATTAACACCGAGGTGATTTCCATGTTTGGCTCATCGATAGTCATATCAGATTCATGTTCGTCATGATTGCATACCTCCGAATGAACATGCTCTTCATCTTCATGTACATGTCCAGGTTCTCCGTGAGCAGGATTTTCGGCAATTTCTTCGTGACCTTCTTCGTGGTGCATTTGCCAAACGGTTGGAATATTTGACAAAATTAAATTATCAATAACTTTTCCAGTTTTAGAGGCAATACCTACAACACTATATTCTCCGTGGTCATGAACTTCACCCTCAGCAGCACTACCGTGTGTTCCTTTAAAAGTATCTCCTAATTTTAAATTTAATTTTTCAGCCACATCAGCTCCAACAACTACTTCAAAATTATGTTCAAATACTTTGCCTTCCGCCATTTTAGCTTGATATTTTTCTATATAATCTGGAGTAGTTCCAACAATTTTAAATCCTACATAATTATCCCCATACGCTAACGGAATAGCTTTTTTTACATACGGATGTTGCATCCAAACTTTTACCGAATCATAACTAATATTTCCTGTTGGATCATCTACTTGATATACGGATGACAGCACAAGTTGTAAAGGACTACCTTGAGCACCCAACACCAAATCGACACCATCTAAATTGCTTTGGTATTTTTCCTCAAACTGTTTTTCAACTAAAATTAAAACGGTTATAATGGCTACCGAAGCTGTTAATAACAAAATGCTCAAAATGGTATTTAATGGTTTAAACCAAATATTTTTCCATGCTAATTTTCCGATCATACCATTGTAATTTGATTGGTGAATTTTGCTTTAATACGACTGTCATGTGTAACAATAATTAAAGCTGCTTTGTATTCTTTTGACAATGTTTCCAATAACTCAATTACATTGTCTGCATTTTTATCATCTAAACTTGATGTTGGCTCATCGGCTAACAACACTTTAGGTTCATTAATTAATGCTCTTGCTATAGAAACACGCTGTTGTTGTCCAACACTCAATTGACTTGGTTGTTTGTGCGCTTGTTCTAAAATATCTAATTTGTTTAATAATTCTTTGGCGCGTTTTGTATGTTTTTTTCCTGTGGCTAACCAACTTGCCATTTCTAAATTCTCTAAAACAGAAAGTGATGCAATAAAATGCGATTTTTGAAAAACCACACCAATATTTTTGCCTCTAAATTTGTCACCTTTACTTCCATTTAGTTGCGAAATTTCATTATTATCAATAAAAATTTCACCTGATTTTGGCTTTAGCAATCCAGCTAAAATATGCAAATAGGTAGTTTTTCCTTTACCAGAATTTCCTGTAACCAAAATGGTACTTCCTGCCTGGCAAAACAAATCAGGCATAATGAAATTTTGATCTTTATTGTAAGAAAACGTGATATTTTTAGTGCTTATCATTTTGTATAATATTATGTTGCAAGATAAGAATATTGAATAAGATTGAAAACGTATTAACAAAATTTTATCTCAATCAACTAAAAGTCATTTATGCTTCGTAATCTTCCACTAATAAACCTTTTTCTTCGTTGTAATAAATGGCTAATGAGCCATCAATAAAATCAAAATGAATGAAGTTTTCGTTTCTGTTTTCGTAATCAATAATAGTATTTACAGATAAAAGTGGGGTTTTAATTTTATCTTTCCAAATAGTAGCTGCGCTAACATCTACTCTTTTTAACGAAAGCACTTCTTGAAATTTTTCTGCCAACATTTTTTGTTCTTCTTCAAAATTGTAGTTTAAAGAAATTGTATAACCCGTATCTTCTTCATTAATTTTGAAAAAATAAGTATTGGTTTTATCAAAAACGATTTCGATAGTATCTACAAAAACAAATTTTTCTTCCGGATTGACTAAATTAATCCAAAAATGATAAAAAATAGCCGAAATATTTTGATGTTGTTTGATCTGTGAAACCAATGCTAAATCGGAATTGGAAAATTGATATAATTCGTTCATTGTATTAATTGTAAATTTATTTTGCAAAAGTACATTAACTATTTATCTTAATTATTAAATAGGTACACAGATTTATATGATTTTGCTGATTCATTTAATATAACATTACGGAAAATTGATTTGCAATTTTTAAAAAATTGTTTCGCAAATTTATTTTCGTAATTGATTCAAATTAATTTTCCTGTCATTAGTAAATACAATTCTTTTAAATTCAGGTTTTTCTCCAAAATTAAGTATCAAACCAACTTCTATTTCAGTAGATTTTAAATAATTATACAATTGACTTGAATGTGAACTTAATAAAAATTCGGCAGCTTTTAATTCTAAAATTACCTTTTCTTCAACAATAATGTCAGCGAAATAATTTCCAACTAATTTATGTTTATAATAAACACTTATCTGTTTTTGAGACTCGACAGTTAAACCTAATTCTTGTAATTCAATCAACAAAGCTTTTTCATACACTTTTTCTAAAAAGCCAAATCCTAACGAATTGTAAACATTATAATAAGCTTTAATATTTTTTCAGTAATAAATTTATGCTTAAAGTTATCCATAATAATCCTTTTCAATCTGTTAAATCTTTAAAATCTGTGTACCTATCAAAAAATCCCATCATCTCTAAAACTCAAATAACCAAATTCAGTGATAATAATATGGTCTAATACTAAAACATCTAAAGCTTGACCTGCTAATTTTAGCTTTTTAGTTAATTGCAAATCGGGCTCACTTGCCTGAAGTTTTCCAGAAGGATGGTTGTGACATAAGATTATTGATGTGGCATGGTATTCAAATGCGGTTTTAAACACCATTCTATTATCCACAACTGTTCCTGTGATGCCGCCTTTACTAATTTGCGACTTATGAATTACTTTGTTAGAATTGTTTAAATACAATACCCAAAATTCTTCGTGAGGTAATTCGCCAATTAGGGGTTGCATAATTTCAAATATATTTTTACTAGAAGTGATTTTAGGTAATTCTGAAGCTTCTTCTAGCCTTCTCCTTCTTCCTAATTCTAAAGCAGCGACAATGCTTATGGCTTTAGCTTCGCCGATGCCTTTAAATTGAATTAATTGATGAATAGAGAGTTTACTAAGTTGATTGAGATTGTTGTTTGATGCTGCTAAAATACGCTGGCACAATTGAACTGCGCTTTCATTTCTAGAGCCTGAACCTATTAAAATAGCTAATAATTCGGAATCAGATAAAGTAGATTTACCTTTTAGTTGTAGTTTTTCTCGTGGACGATCATCTTCAGCCCACTGATTAATTGGCGTATACATAAAAAATATTTTGGCGTTTATAAAAATCAAATTTAAAATTATTTTTAAGTTTTTCAAAATAAAATGATTGTAATTGCGTTAGTAATTAAATCACAAAATTATGAATCACTTTTTCATTTTAAGTTTATTTTTAAGTTTTGCTTCCTGTAAAAAACATGAATCGGTTTCGGAAAGCACTAATTTCATTTCCAAAAATCAAGAAATTAGTTCGATAAAAAAACCTAATACATTTTCAGAAAAGTTATCAAATGCAGCGATTCAAATTATTGATAAAGAAGTAATATATACCCCAAATTATGTAAAATTAAAATATCCAAATGGCGATGTTCCTGCCAAAACTGGTGTTTGCACAGATGTGATTATTCGAGCATACAGAAAATTAAATATCGATTTACAAAAAGAAGTTCATGAAGATATGGTGGCGAATTTCACAAAATATCCTAATTTAAAAAAATGGGGATTGAAAACTACAGATAAAAATATTGATCATAGAAGAGTCCCTAATTTAGAAGTTTTCTTTAGTAGAAAAGGAAAAACGTTATCAATTACTCAAAACGCTAACGATTATAAAACGGGCGAAATTGTAACCTGGATGATCAATGATAAACTACCGCATATTGGAATTATTACCCATTTAAAATCGAAAGATGGCAAACGTAATTTAATTGTTCACAATGTTGGCGGTGGACAAGTGTTAGAAGATTGTTTATTTAGTTATACGATTGTGGGGCATTTTCAATATGGGAAATGATTTGAAAATTGGTTAATTTGAAGATTTGAAAATGTGACCCAAATCTTCAAATTCTTAAATTAATGCATCAAATTTTTCACATCATCAAAATTCAATCCGCCGTAATTACCAGAACTCATTAAAAGTAAAGCGGAATTATTAAAATCTTGAGCAAATAAATAATTTTTAAATTCTGTTGGATTGGTATAAATGATTAAATCTTTTCTGTTGAATGCTTGTGCAATTTGTTCATAAGAAACTTCATCTAATTGTTTAATTTTTACCGCATCTGGCGAATAAAAAACCACAGCTACATCTGCTGCGTCTAAGGCACTTTCGTACTCTTTTAGAAATTCTGCATTTAAACTGCTATAAGTATGTAATTCTAAACAGGCAATTAATTTTCTGTCAGGATACTGATCTTTTACAGCTTTTGTAGTGGCTGAAACTTTACTTGGTGAATGAGCAAAATCTTTATAAGCCACTTTATTATTACTCGCTGCAATTTTCTCCAAACGTTTTGAAGCACCTTTAAAAGTAGCTATCGCTTCGTAAAAATCAACCTCATCTACGCCCATACATTGGCAAATCCATTTGGCACCTGCTAAATTATTTAAATTATGTGCGCCAAAAACTTCAATTGGCATGGGTCCTTCTGGCGTATCTAATAATGTAGTTCCATTTTCAACCGTATAACTTGGAGTTTGATACGCCATTTTACGAATTGGATTTGTTGTTTCTTCAGCTACTTGTTTTACTGCTGTATCTTCTTCATTATAAACTAAAATACCACCATTTGTAATTTGTGAAGTAAAAATACTAAATTGTTCTACATAATTTTGAAACGTAGGAAACACGTTAATATGATCCCAAGCAATACCAGAAAGCAAGGCAATATTTGGTTGATACAAATGAAATTTCGGACGTCTATCCATAGGAGAAGATAAATATTCATCACCTTCTAAAACTATAAAATCGTTATTTTCTGTAAGATGCACCATCGTATCAAAACCTTCTAATTGGGCGCCAACCATATAATCTACTTCAATATTATGATAATGCATTACGTGTAAAATCATAGACGTAATCGTTGTTTTTCCATGAGAACCACCAATTACTACTCTAGTTTTGTTTTTAGATTGTTCGTACAAAAATTCTGGATACGAATAAATTTTCAATCCTAATTCTTGCGCTTTTAACAACTCTGGATTATCTTCTTTTGCGTGCATTCCTAAAATAACTGCTTCAATATCGGAAGTGATTTTTTCTGGAAACCAACCCATTTCAATTGGCAATAATCCTTTTTTCTCTAAACGGGATTTAGATGGTTCAAAAATAGCATCATCGCTACCAGTGATTTGATAGCCTTTATTATGTAACGCTAATGCTAAATTGTGCATGGCAGCTCCGCCAATAGCAATGAAATGTGTACGCATTTTGAATGATTAATGGTGAAAGGTATATGGTAAAAGGTAACGATTACCATTTACCCAAAACCCTTTACCTAATTACTTTTTAATGTTTTGTGCTTTTTCTTTGTCTTTTAATTTATACATGTATAAATCATATAATTTTGCATATGTTATGGCTGATTTACCTAATTGATGTGCTTTTATCAAATTTACTTCTGCAGCTTTATATCTTTTGTAATACACATCTATATAACCTTTTGCTAAATAACCCTCTACTTTTGATATGGCTAAAAGTTCATCAGCGTATTTTGCTGCTTTGGTTTCACTACCACCAATAATGCCTGGTAATTCAATATATAAAACCACTAATGCCCAACGCGATTCAAGATGTTTTTTATCTAAATTAGCCGCGGTTAAAAAAGCCGTTTCTATATCACTTATCATACCAACCGCCTTAAATTTATTTACTGATTTGGCTTTCATTCCTAAGGCACCGCCATATTTAAACCAATAAGTAGCGCTATTTGGAATTTGTTGTTTTAATTTCTTGTAATATGTAATGGCTACATCCCATTTTTTTGAGTTACCAGCTATATCACCTAAATATTCTATAGTTTTTAAATGATTTGGAACGGTTTTCAAATAACTTTCAAATAAAACTTTGGCTTCTTCAAACTTTTTTTCTTTGTATAACTTTTCTGCTTTCTCAAATAAAGTCTGAGAAAACATGCATTGAGAAAAAAGCAATAAAAAGAAAATGTATTTTTTCATGGGTTAAAAATATTTTCAAAAATAAGAAAACAATTCGTTTTTTTCAATAAAAAAAAAGTACTAAATACGTGTTTTACTTATTTAAACGGATGACGCTGCTGCCAAACGGTTTCAGGTTCTAAATTTCTAAATATTTTTCCTAAAAATGTATTGACTAATTTGTTATTATGATAAATGAAACCCGACATCATAACCGGTGTTGCTCCAATAGAACTTTTAATTTCTAAAGCGGTTCTTCCGAAAATAATTTTATTGAATTGATGGGCAATTCCAAATTCTGTCATATTGTACAACATATTTAAATACAACATTTTATCTTTTTGAACTTGATCATCGTATCCTAAAAAGTAAGTTTCTAAAACATCATCGTTTACTAAAACAGAATGAAATCCTACTAATTTTTCTTCTAAAAAATAACCAAAAATTCTAAAACTAGCTCCACATTGTTTTTTAAAAGTGGAGAAATGATTTTCTGCCAGGAAAAAAGTATTAAAAGGAGCATTTTTAGCTACATAATGATATAATTCATTGATTTTATTTTCATGAAAAACAACTGCTTCTACATCTAATTCTTTTACTAAAATTCCTTCGAATTTTTTATGGGCTCGTTTATATTGATCTCTATATTTTTTTGAAAAGGCGTTATAATAGTCTTCATTTGATAACCAATTCGTTGGAATTTCGAAAATCATATTAGGTTGTGTTTTGAATTCGTACACTTTTTCGAAAGCATTTTTTTTAAATTCAATAGCACAATTCTGATAAAAATCTTTAAAAGAAACCAAGTGAATTTTAATTCTTTTTTGTTTGAAATACGCTTCCAATTGTTTTGAACTTTGTCTCAAAATAAAACTAATTTCTTTAAAACTAATTTCTTTATTGAAAGCAAAAGCATTTTGACCAGTGATCATGTTATTTCCAATAAATAAAGTATGTGAAGCAAAATTTCGAAAAATAAAATTTCGAATACATTTTTTAAAATAGTTGTCTCTTTCTCCAAACGAATCTAACTTATTCAAATCCAAATATTGGGCTATCGAAACACCAATAAGATCTGAATTTTCATAAAAACCAATGTAAAAACATTGCATGTTAGTTGGCGCCGAACGTTCTAAAACTTCTAAATAAGGAAGTTGTAAAAAATGATTGGCAACTGCAACTGCATTCCAATTTTCTGGAACGTCTTTTATGGATTCGAATATTTTTACCGTAATTTTTTTCAAGGCATAAAAAAGTCCCACAAATGTAGGACTTCTATTTTATAAATAAATGTTAATTCTAATTATCTAGTAAAAATTACTAATTTTAATGTACCTCATCGGTTCGATATTTACAACAGCCATGAATTTTTGCATATTGTTCGTCAGTAGCTTTTATATCTTTGGTGTCATGACCTGCTTTTGCAATAGCTTTTTCTACATCTAAAACGGTGCATTTTGTTTCATCAATAATTAGATGTATGTCTTGATCTTCTGCATGCCAAACAGCGCTTTTAACTCCTTTTACAGAATAAGCGGCTTTTTCTATACGTTTTTTACACATATCACACACGCCATTTACTTCTACATCTACTTTTTTATTTTTATTTAGTAGCTCTTGTGCGTTTGTATTCAGACCTAAAAAGGCAATAAATACTACTAATACTATTTTTTTCATAATTTTAGTTTTAATGATTTTGTTCTTTTTTATCTTTTATTTTAAAGCGAATTCCTGCATAATACATTGTACCAAAAACGGGTCCATAAATCATAGTACTATCAAAATAGGGACTATTGGGATTATCCGATGCAATTATAGCGTTTTTCTGTTTAAAATTACCTAAATTTTCAGTTCCAAAATACGTTTCAAATGTACTTGAAAATGTTCGAGTTATTTGTGCATTTACAAGCTGATAACTTGGCGTATACTCTGATAATTGATACTCAATTGGATTGGCTAGTGTATTTGGCAATCGCTGCTGACCAATCCAATTATAAGTAGCATCAAATTTCCATTGCTGTCCTTTTTCTAAAATATGCGTTTCATAAGCGATGTTAGCAAAGAAACGATTTTTTGCTTGTAATGGTTTATCTAATAATCCTGTCGCATAATCGGTTTTTACATTTAAATATTTATATGCCGTTCTTACATTTAAATGCGTCATTAAATTAATATTCCATTCTATTTGAAATGATTCTGCAAAACTTTTCCCTTTTAAGTTAGTGAAAGTTACTTGTCTTGCATTTTCTAAATCTACCACAATTTGATTGCTGAAATCCGTTTTATAATAATCCACAACCAGTTCATTTTCTTTTCCAAAAAGATAGAATTTCTGAATAAAACTTGTGCCATAATTCCATGCTATTTCTGGATTTAAACCGTATAATTTTCCGTTATCATTTTTAATAATAATATCTCTAGAACTGGCTAAAACATTTATGTTTTCAGCAAAAATATTTGAGGCTCTTTTTCCTCTACCCGCAGAAAAACGAAACGTAGTTTTTTCAAACGGATTGTATTTAACATGAGCCCTAGGGGTAAAAAACAAGCCCAATCTGTTATGATTGTCCGCTCTAGCACCTAAAACAAAACTGAAATTATTTAAATTATCGAAAGAATATTCAAAAAACGAACCAATTGAAGTATCCATTCTGTCATATTCTGCCATAAAATTGGCTTCTAAATGTTCTTGAAATTTATCAAAATTAAAATTCAAACCCGTAATGAATTTATGTTTAGTATTGTTAATAATCGAATTAAAAATAAGATTTGAAAAATAATTTTTATGATGAATATGATGCACCTTATCGCCAAATTCCGAATGCATTTTATTGTACTGAAAGGCTTGTTGAAATCCAATACTTTGAAAAGGCATATCAGGATAAACATAGCCAATCTTGTTGGAAATTTCTATTTTATCTGTATTGACCTGACTCGTCCATAAATTTGGATTCATTACCATTTCGTGCGAATTATCATTGATAGTTCCTCCTGTTTTTTCGTCAGAAAAATATTTTATATTTAAGAATGATACAATTCCTTTTTCTGCATTATTGTATTGCCAACGATTTAAAATATTGACTTGTTTTCCTAACGGATTGTCTAAAAATCCATCATGATTCATATCATTTTTACTATTTCTAGTATTGCCGTGTACTAAAACTAATGAACTCAATTTATCTGAATATTTATTAGCAAAATGAGTATTCAATTCATATCTGCCATCATTGGAGGCATAAACATTGGCAAAAAACGGATCTTCTTTTTGTGGTTTAATTAACTCATAATTTATTTGACCCGAAATACTTTCGTAGCCATTGACCACACTTCCGGCGCCTTTAGTAATTTGAATACTTTCGGCCCAAGTTCCTGGGATAAAATTTAAACCAGTAGCTTGTAAGGCACCTCGAATGGCTGGAATATTTTCTTCACTCATTAAAATATACGGGCTGGTTAATCCTAACATTTTAATTTGCTTGTTTCCCGTTACCGCATCAGAAAAATTTACATCTATAGACGGATTGGTTTCAAAACTTTCCGATAAATTACAACAAGCCGCTTTTTGTAATTCACCTTGCGATAAATGTTGCGTATTGGTAACTGCTTTTTGTTTTCTCCCTAAGGTATTTTGCTTCTTTACAATAGTTACAGTCGCAATATTGCTTTCAGAAGCTGTTTTTTCTAATTGAATAGTAAAATCAGATGTAACACTTTGTTGTATTTCAAGTGTCTGAAAACCCTCTTTTTCTAAAATTAATATTAGGTTTCGGTTTCCTTGAATTAAAGTAAACGAGCCGTTTTCATCAGAATACAAAATGGTATTTAATTCCTGAATTGTGATTTTTACATTTGAGATAGGATGGTTCTCCTTATCAATAATTTTTCCTCGTACACTACTTTGAGCTAAAGAAAATAATGGCAGTAATACCAAAAATAAAAGTTTATACATAATTTAATTAATAAAGTTTATAATTTAAAAAAACTAAAAACGATATAAATTATGCGTAAAAAATAAGTTGAGAATAGAGTTTATAAAAAGGTGGTGCATTAGAATTACAATAGTAATCTACATTTTTTTTATTTGAGTAAAAGCAGGCTGCTTTACTAAAGAATTCAGGCGTTTTATTTATAAAATTTACAACAAAAAAATCAAATTGAAAATCTTTTAAAGTAGAGTAATCAATTTTGTTTTCGGTACTAATTTCCTCATTAGAACAGCAACCATCATGTTTATTATCAACAGAATCTGAAGAACAGCAAGATACTTCCGATGCAGAATCGACTAATTTACTTTCTTGATAAACTAAGGACACATAAGCAATTTGGTCATGGCAAAAATGCAAAACCAAACTAGCACTACTATTTACTAATAAAATAAATAATGCTAAAAAAATACTTATATGTTTTTTTAAATTCATTACTGCAAATTTATAATATTATTTTACAACCTATTGTTTATTAACACTTTTTTGATAAAAAAAAGCAGGAACAAATAAAATTAAAAATAAAGGCTGAATTAGAAATCTTCTCACATAGAAAAGAAATAAATAGTCTGGCGTTTTTGAAATATATAATAAACTGAAAAAAAGTATTATTAAAACCACAAAGAAAATAGACAATAAAAAAGAAGTTAATTTTACTATGGAAACATCTTTAAATAAAAAATAAACTATCAAAACTGTAAACATACTATTTATGGAATACCTATATAAAATTCCTAAAAACAATTTAATAGTATTAAATTCTGGTATCGTTTTGTTTTGTGTATTCCCATGAAAAAAATCTAGAAAAGGATCATAAAACAACTCTTTTTCAAACATTCTAATTAGCATTAAGGCAATTACCAAAATGCCAATAATTGCTATATCTAAGACTTTACTTTTTTTCTTTTGCATACGCTGAAAATTTTAGCACCCAAACAACCCACAACACAAAAACTACTCCATAAATAATTAGTGGAAACAAAATATCGTGTAAAAAAGTGCCGTATTCTGGGTACTTATACAGCCCTGTAGTTAGCAAAGCAATTCTGAAAATATTCAATATGAAAATCAATATCGAACCTAAAAAAATATATAAAAAAGTAGCAATATATCTATTTGAAAATGCAAAAATAAACGATAAAAATATTATAATTACACTAATTGAGTTACAACCTTCAACTATCCTAGCAATATATTTGGAATTGTATATAACTTTATAGGAAGGTTCAAATTCATGCTTGATTATTTCGCAATTTGAACCAAAAAAAACAAGACTATTTTTTGTTTGTTCCGCTACAAAATGTGTGATGCCATCCACTTCATTTTTTTGTGAGTGGTATTGATCTAAATAAAAAGAGTATAGTATCGTAACGATAAAATAACTTAATAGAAATTTCGTTAGAAAAATAAAAAAAACTTGGTGCTGCTGAAATATGTTTTTCAAAATTTTAATTTTAACAAAAATATAATTTTTACTTTCTTATTTATACATAAATTTACAAAAAAATTAAAAATGGAATTTGAATCTATAAAACCGCTAGTAAAAAATATAATTAATAGTAATAATGATAAAGATGAAAAGCTTACTCGCATTTGTCAATTATTACACGATTCTGTTTCATATTACAATTGGGTTGGTTTTTATTTTGCAAATCAAGAAACCAAAACATTACATCTTGGGCCATATGTTGGTGCAGAAACAGATCATACCGTTATACCATTTGGAAAAGGAATTTGCGGCCAAGTTGCAGAAAGCAATGCCAACTTTGTGGTTCCAGATGTTTCGGCTCAGGATAATTATATTGCTTGCAGCTTTACCGTAAAATCGGAAATAGTTGTGCCTTTGTTTGTAAATGAAATAAATATCGGACAAATAGATATTGACAGTCATGTTATCGACCCATTTACAGAGGCAGATGAACATTTTTTAGAATTTGTAAACAAGCAAGTAGCTTCGCTCTTCTAAAAATAATCTACAACTCCTGCTTTAATTTCAATTAAAGATTTTTTTATTCCATTTCTATATTGAAAATCAAATTATTCTTCTTAATTTTGTTTACTTTTTTTTAATTAAAATTAAACAAAAAATGCCTGTTTCTCAAAAAACTGAATTAGACGACCTTGCTATTGATAGAATTATCGAAATGGCTTGGGAAGATAGAACGCCTTTTGATGCTATAAAATTTCAATTTGGCTTAGCTGAAGCGGATGTAAAAGCATTAATGAAAAAAGAATTAAAATTTTCAAGTTACAAACTTTGGCGACAACGTGTGGAAAATTGTAAAACCAAGCATGCAGCAAAACGTGTTGAAGGTATAGATCGATTCAAATGTAAATTACAAAGAGCCATTTCTAATAATAAAATATCTAAAAGATAAAAGCAAAAATGGAAAACAAAAAGCCAGACAATATTGTTTTTTCTGATGACAAAGGATACAATGCCAGTTTTCTACCCTACGCAACAAGTGTAGGTGCACCAATCATTAAAGTTGACGATGTGGCCGCATGGAAAGGAAGAGGTGTAAGAAATGTAAATAAAGAATTTGAAAATAAATTCAATGAACTTAAATTACAATATCAAAATTTAATGGAAGAGTTTGAATGGAATGAGTTGGTTTACAATTCAAAATTTTCATTTGAACCTATTATTGGTGAGATTTATCATTTATATGCAACGGGTGACGGAACTTACTTTTTGTCATTAATTCCACCAAACGAGTGGAATAAAGAACACATTGGAACCTTTCAACTAAATAGCGATAAAAAATGGGTGAAACTATAGTAAAGCATATTACTCATGAACAAATTATGAACATGGAAAAACAAGAACGTGTTCATTTTGCAAATAGCTTAGGTGGTTTTAAAAGCGTTGGGTTAATTGGAACACAAAACAATAAAAATCAAACCAATTTAGCTATCGTAGATTCTATTTTACATATTGGAAGCAATCCGCCTTTGTTTGGAATGGTATTTAGACCAGGCGTTGTGGCGCGTCATACACTTGAAAATATCTTAGAAACAGGTTTTTACACCATCAATCATATTAACGAAAAAATTCATAAACAAGCCCATCAAACGTCTGCAAAATATGATAGAGATTGTTCAGAATTTGACGTGACTGGATTAACTCCTGAGTATAAAAATAACTTTTTCGCGCCTTTTGTAAAAGAAAGCAATGTGCAATTGGCAATGGAATTCAAAGAAAAAATAACGCTTTCCATCAATAACACCGTTCTAATTATTGGAGAAGTGAAAGACGTTTATTTCCCAGAAGATTGTTTACAAAAAGATGGATTCCTTGATATTGAGAAAGCAGAATCTATAACTTGTTCTGGACTAGATAGTTATCACAATACAACTCAGGTATCAAGGTTAAGTTATGCTAAACCTGACAAAACAATTACTTCACTAATTTAATTTTGACTAAAAAAATTATCAATATAGTTTGGTTCAAACGTGACTTTCGTTTGATTGATAATGAAGCCTTGTTTCATGCGCATCAATCAGGAGTGCCCCTTTTATTGATTTGTTTTTTTGAACCGTCGGTTATGAGTTATGAAGATTCTGATATCCGTCATTGGCGGTTTGTATTCGAATCCATTCAAGATTTGAATAAAAAACTAGCGCCTTTTAATGCTTCCCTCTATTTATTTCATAACGAAGTCAAAACCGTTTTTTCGCATTTACTTCAGGAGTATGATGTCAAAGCCATTTTTTCGCATCAAGAAATTGGAAACAAATTGACCTACGATCGCGATTTGGATATGAAAGCGTTTTTTAATTCGAAGGAAATCGAATGGAAAGAATATCAATTGCATGGGGTCATTCGAAAATTAAAATCAAGACAAAATTGGGAACAACGCTGGGAACAAGTCATGCGCGATACACCTAAAACAATTAAAGAATCCGATTTAAAAACGATTGATTTAGCGTCTGATTTTTATAACAAAATAAAAGGACCTGAGTTAGCCGCTGAAATCACGAATCCAAATCCAAACTTTCAAAGAGGTGGCGAATATTGGGCCTGGCGGTATTTGGATAGTTTTGTCAAAGAGCGCTATGTCAATTACAGCAAACACATTTCGAAGCCAGCTTTAAGTAGAAAAGGATGCAGCCGCTTGTCGCCGTATTTGACGTATGGAAATATCAGTATGCGGATGATTTATCAGTATACCAATCAGCATTATGAAGCGTCCAAGAACAAACGCGCCATTCTCAATTTCGTGTCACGTTTGCATTGGCATTGCCATTTTATGCAAAAATTCGAAGACGAATGTGAAATGGAGTTTGAAAATGCCAACCGAGCTTATGATACTTTAATAAAACCAAAGAACGAAACCTACATTAAAGCCTGGCAAGAAGGAAAAACAGGTGTGCCAATTGTCGACGCTTGCATGCGATGTTTAGTTGCCACAGGGTATATCAACTTTAGAATGCGCGCTATGGTGGTGTCTTTTTTTACTTTTAATTTATGGCAAGATTGGCGAGAATTGCATTTCTTGGCAAGGCAGTTTTTAGATTACGAACCGGGGATTCATTATCCGCAAATTCAGATGCAATCGGGAACCACAGGAATTAATACGATCCGAATTTATAATCCCATTAAAAATTCTGAAGAACATGATACAGAAGGTATTTTCATCAAACAATGGCTGCCCGAATTAAAAGAAGTGCCACTACATTTGCTTCATGAACCTTGGAAAATGAACGAAATGGAACAGCAGTTTTATAATTGTAGCATTGGTATCGATTATCCTGCGCCAATTGTAAACATAGAAGAAACAAGAAAATATGCTAGCGATATCGTTTGGAGCTTTCGAAAAAAAGACGAAGTGAAAACAGAAGGCAAACGAATTTTGCAAAAGCACGTGAGTAATCCGAATCGGAAAACAAAAAAGAAAACACAATAATGGCACTATTTTTAAAAGCAGATTGGGAAAATATCATCATGGCCAATTATGAAATTGATCCACAAATTTTAATTCCATACGTGCCAAAAGGAGTTGAAATTGACTTGTTTGAAGACAAATGCTACATCAGTTTAGTGGGCTTTATGTTTAAAAACACCCAATTATTTAATGTCCCAATTCCGTGGTTTGGAACTTTTGAAGAAATTAACTTGCGCTTTTATGTTGTTCGAAAAGAAGGAAACCAAATAAAAAGAGGCGTTGTATTTATTAATGAAACTATTCCATACCCAATTGTAGCTTGGGTAGCCAATAAATTATACAATGAGCATTACACCGTCGTTCCTACTAAACATGAACAAATTTTAGGAACAGATTCAAATCAAATAAAATTTGAATGGCTAGTAGATTCCAAATGGAATAGCATTGATGTTCAATATTCAAATAAATCTAAGACTATGAAAAGTAATAGTTTAGAAAAATTCATTTATGAGCATTACTATGGTTACACTAAAGTAAGTGATAAAAAAACGGAAGAATACAAATTGCAACATCCAAGTTGGAAGACGCATACCCTTTTAAATTATGAAATAGATTGTGATTTTCAAGTGATGTATGGCCAGGATTTTGCAATTCTCAATGAAACAAAACCAGCAGCAGTTTTTATTGCTAAGGGCTCAAAAGTTGGAATAGAATGGAAAAGAAATCAACTGAAACTGTAGTATGAAAGGAGTAAAAAAGCAAAACCTACCAACCAAATTGTGTATAGTTTGCCAAAAACCATTCGCTTGGCGAAAAAAATGGGAAAAAGTGTGGGACGAAGTCAAATACTGCAGTGATAAATGCAGAGGAAAAAAATAAACTAAACCATGTCAAAAACCCTTCGATTACTTCTTGGAGATCAATTAAACTCCCAGCATTCTTGGTTTAAAAAGATTGATGATTCAGTGACTTATGTCATGATGGAAATTCGCACAGAAACCGATTATGCCAAACATCATATTCAAAAAGTGGTGGGTTTTTTCTCGGCCATGCAAGAATTTGCCTCCGATTTACAATTGCAACAACACCAAGTTGTTTATTTTCGTTTGAACGATACTAGCAATCTACAATCGTTTGAAAAAAACATTCGCTTTTTAATTGAAAAAGAAGCATTCACCCATTTTGAATACCAATTCCCAGATGAATACCGCTTGGACGAACAACTGAAAAAATTGTGTCAATCACTTGCTATTGCGACCTCCGTTTGCGATTCGGAGCATTTTATGAGTTCAAGAAACGAATTAGGAGATTTTTTTGAAGGTAAAAAATCCTTTTTAATGGAAAGCTTTTATCATATGATGCGAAAAAAACATCATGTTTTAATGGTAGGCGATAAGCCGTTGACAGGAAAATGGAATTATGACGGCGAAAACAGAAAAAAATTACCAAAAGACCACAAACCCACTTCGCCATTGGTTTTCAATAATAACGTTTCGAAAATCGTTACTGAAATTCAAAAAACAGACATCCAAACCATCGGAAATATTGATGCTAACAATTTTGTTTGGCCTGTTAATAGAAAACAATCTCTAGAATTACTCGAATTTTTTGTAACCGAATGTTTGGCACTTTTTGGGAGTTACCAAGATGCGATGACACCTAACGAATGGTCTTTGTATCACGCCCGACTTTCGTTTTCGATGAACGTGAAAATGATTTCGCCTTTAGAAGTGATTAACCGCGCTATATTGGAATGGGAAAAGAATCCCGATACAATTGCTTACCATCAATTGGAAGGATTTGTTCGCCAAATTATTGGCTGGCGCGAATACATGCGCGGAATTTACTGGAACAAAATGCCAGAATATGCCACGATGAATTATTTCAATAACGAAAACCAACTTCCAGAATGGTTTTGGACGGGAAAAACCAAAATGAATTGCTTGAAAGATGCTATTAACCAATCTTTAAATTATGCTTACGCACATCACATTCAGCGATTAATGATAACTGGAAATTTTGCGCTTTTAGCCGGTATTCATCCTGACAAAGTCGACGCCTGGTATTTAGGAATCTATATCGATGCGATTGAGTGGGTAGAAATTACCAATACTCGCGGTATGAGTCAGTTTGCTGACGGTGGAATTGTAGGGACAAAACCTTATGTGAGTTCGGCAGCTTATATCGATAAAATGAGTCATTATTGCGGCAGTTGCTTTTACAAAAAAGCAGTTAAAACAGGTGATAAAGCTTGTCCATTCAATAGTTTGTATTGGAATTTTTATGATAAAAATGAAGACAAATTAGGCAAAAATCCTCGTATCGGAATGATGTATAATGTGTGGCGCAAAATGAAACCGGAAGACAAAGTTGCTTTATTGGAACAAGCTGAATATTATTTAAAAAACATAAATGATTTATGATTAAGAATGCACTAGTTTGGTTTAAAACCGACTTACGAATTGAAGACAACGAAACGCTATTAAAAGCAATTTCTCAAAGTGAGAAGATTATTCCAATTTATTGTTTTGACGAAGCCCATTTTGAGACTACTCCTTACGGATTTAAAAAAACAGGCCCTTTTAGAGCGCAATTTTTATTGGAATCCCTTCAGGATTTGGATGTTAATTTAAGAAAATTAGGATCTGGTTTACGCATTGTTTTTGGCAAGCCAGAAATTGAAATTCCTAAATTGGTTCTAGAATACAAAGCGCAAAAAGTATTTTCCAAGCGAGAAGTAGCGATTGAAGAAATTCAGACTGAAAAAGAAGTTCGAACGGAACTTTTTAAATTGCGATGTGAATTAGAAACCTTCAGCACCAGTACTTTGTATCATGCCGAAGACTTGCCTTTTTCCATAAAAGATATTCCGGATGTGTTTACCAATTTTAGAAAAAAAACCGAAAAGGATTCCGAAATACGAAATTCTTTTGATGCACCATCAAAAATAAATTCGCCTGAAATTTCTCCTCTGGAATTACCTACTTTAGAAGCGTTAGGTTTAACAAAAACTGCTATTGATTCTCGCGCGGTATTGCAATTTAACGGGGGAGAAAGCGAAGCGATTCAGCGTTTAAAACACTATTTTTTTGAGACGCAATATTTGTCTAGCTACAAGGAAACTCGTAACGGAATGGTTGGTGCCAATTATTCGTCCAAGTTTTCAGCTTGGCTGGCTTTGGGTTGTATCTCTCCAAGATTTATTTATGCTGAAATCAAAAAGTACGAAAAGCAATTTGGCGCCAATGATTCGACCTATTGGTTGGTTTTTGAATTGCTTTGGCGTGATTTTTTCCGATTTATGTTTAAAAAATACCAAACCAAATTTTTCTTGTACGAAGGCATAAAAACAGAGAAAGTGAATTCTAAATCCTTAAATGAAAAGTTGCTTTCACAATGGATCAATGGCACAACACCTTCCGATTTTATTAATGCCAATATGCTCGAATTGCAACAAACCGGATTTATGAGTAATCGAGGCCGACAAAACGTTGCCAGTTATTTTTGCAACGAAATGAATATGGATTGGCGCATTGGTGCGGCCTATTTTGAAGAGCAATTAATTGATTATGATGTGTGCAGCAACTGGGGAAATTGGGCCTATTTGGCCGGAGTCGGAAATGATCCAAGAGGTCATCGTTACTTTAATATTGAAAAACAAGCTAATGATTATGACAAGAATAAATCATATAGAAAGTTGTGGTTAAAATAAAAAAGAGTTAAAAGTTGCAACTTCAAAAATAATTTGTAAATTTGCACCCGTATTGAGATATACTCAATCTACATAATAATCATTTAAATAATATTAGCATGTATTTGACTAAAGAAACAAAAGCTGAAATCTTCGCTAAACACGGAGGAAAAGCTGAAAACACAGGTTCTGCAGAGGGACAAATTGCGTTATTCACATTTAGAATTTCACACTTAACAGAGCACTTGAAAAAAAATCGTCACGATTTTAACACAGAGCGTTCGTTAGTGCTTTTAGTAGGTAAAAGAAGAAGTCTTTTAGATTACTTAAAGAAGAAAGATATTTTAAGATACCGTGAGATAATTAAAGAATTAGGAATTAGAAAATAGTATACTAAAGGGGCTTTGGGCCCCTTTTTGTTTACAAATAAGCAGAAAAGTTTGGTTTTTCATTGGGTTAGAGACACGACTACAACACCTTTACAACAACACAACTAACCCTTTGTATAACCTTTGAGAATTAAATTTATGATTCCACAATTATTTGTAGAAAAAATCGATTTAGGTGATGGCAGAAGCATCACAATCGAGACAGGGCGTTTAGCGAAACAAGCTGACGGATCTGTAGTAGTAAGAATGGGTGATACGATGATCCTTGCCACAGCAGTAGCATCTCGTAACATCAACCCAAATGTAGATTTTTTACCTTTAACCGTAGATTATCGCGAAAAATTTGCAGCCGCTGGTCGTTTTCCAGGTGGTTTCTTCAAAAGAGAAGCACGCCCAAGTGATAGCGAAGTACTAACGATGCGTTTAGTTGACCGTGTTTTACGTCCACTTTTCCCTGACGATTACCATGCGGAAGTTCAAGTTATGATTCAGTTAATGTCTCATGATGAAGAAGTTATGCCTGATTCATTAGCAGGTTTAGCCGCTTCAGCAGCATTAGCCGTTTCAGACATTCCTTTTTACAACTTAATTTCTGAAGTACGTGTTGCGCGTATCGATGGAAAATTTGTAATTAACCCAAGCAGAGAAGACTTAGCAAAATCTGACATCGATATGATGATTGGTGCCTCTATGGATTCTGTTGCGATGGTAGAAGGAGAAATGAAAGAAATTTCGGAAGCAGAAATGGTAGAAGCTATCAAATTCGCACACGAAGCTATTAAAGTTCAAATTCAAGCGCAATTGCGTTTACAAGCTGCTTTTGGTAAAAAAGAAACGCGTACTTACGAAGGTGAGAGAGAAAACGAAGAAATTTACAAAAAAGTAAAAGCCGCTGCTTACGATAAAATATATAATATTGCTAAAGTAGGTTCGGCTAAACACGAAAGAGGTGCTGCATTTGCTGAAGTAAAAGAGGAAGTAAAAGCGTTGTTTACAGAAGAAGAATTAGCAACTGACGGTGACTTAGTTTCTAAATATTTCTATAAAACAAATAAAGAAGCCGTTCGTAACGTAGTATTAGAATTAGGTATTCGTTTAGATGGTAGAAAAACAACGGACATCAGACCAATTTGGTGTGAAACAGATTATTTACCAAGAGTACATGGTTCTTCCTTATTTACTCGTGGAGAAACGCAAGCGTTAGCTACAGTAACCTTAGGGACTTCAAGAGAAGCCAATCAAATAGATTCTCCATCTGAACAAGGTGAAGAAAAATTCTATTTACATTATAACTTCCCTCCTTTCTCAACTGGAGAAGCAAAACCGCTGAGAGGAACTTCAAGAAGAGAAGTAGGTCACGGAAATTTAGCACAAAGAGCGTTAAAAAATATGATTCCTGTAGATTGTCCTTATACCATTCGAATTGTATCTGAAGTATTAGAATCTAACGGTTCGTCTTCTATGGCAACCGTTTGTGCTGGAACTATGGCTTTAATGGATGCTGGAGTACAAATGGTAAAACCAGTTTCTGGAATTGCGATGGGATTAATTACTGATGGTGAAAAATTCGCAGTATTATCTGATATTTTAGGGGATGAAGATCACTTAGGCGATATGGACTTTAAAGTAACTGGAACGGCTGACGGAATAACAGCTTGTCAAATGGATATCAAAATTGACGGTTTACGTTATGATATTATGGAGCAAGCTTTAGGACAAGCACGTGACGGACGTTTACATATTTTAGGAAAATTAACAGACACAATTGCAGCTCCAAGAGCTGAAGTTAAAAAACATGCTCCAAAAATTATTACAAGAACTATTCCTGGAAACTTCATTGGTGCCTTAATTGGTCCTGGTGGAAAAGTAATTCAAGAATTACAAAAAGCCACTGGAACTACTATTGTGATTAACGAGGTGGATGAGCAAGGTCTTGTTGAAATCTTAGGAACAGATCCTGATGGAATTGCTGCGGTATTAGCAAAAATAGATTCTATCATTTTCAAACCAACCATGGGAGAAGCTTATGAAGTGAAAGTAATTAAAATGTTAGATTTTGGTGCGGTAGTAGAATACACTGCTGCTCCAGGAAACGAAGTTTTATTACACGTATCTGAATTGGCTTGGGAACGTACAGAAAACGTTACGGATGTAGTAAATATGGGCGATGTATTCCAAGTAAAATACTTAGGAATTGACCCAAAAACTAGAAAAGAAAAAGTGTCAAGAAAAGCACTTTTACCAAGACCTCCAAGAGAAGAGAAAAAAGATTAGGCATCTAATGCATAATCTTATTTTTAAATAATTTAAATCCCGATAATTTTCATTTTCGGGATTTTTTTTTAACCCTTTTGTAACTTTTTTATTTTTCTTACGTATAACAAACAGTACAACTAAAGTGAAGGGAAAAATTCAATGAGACAACTTAAAATTACCAAGCAGGTTACCAATCGTGAAACGGCTTCATTAGATAAATATTTACAAGAAATTGGTAAAGTAGATTTAATTACTGCCGATGAAGAAGTAGAATTAGCACAACGAATTAAAGCCGGAGATCAACGCGCCTTAGAAAAATTAACGAAAGCCAATTTACGTTTCGTAGTATCAGTTGCCAAACAATATCAAAATCAAGGGTTAACGTTACCCGATTTAATTAACGAAGGAAACTTAGGTTTAATTAAAGCTGCCCAGCGTTTTGATGAAACGCGAGGTTTTAAATTCATTTCGTACGCCGTATGGTGGATTCGTCAATCGATTTTACAAGCATTAGCCGAACAATCTCGTATTGTACGTTTGCCTTTAAACAAAATTGGTTCTATCAATAAAATCAACAAAATGTATGCTTTGTTAGAGCAATCTAATGAAAGACCACCTTCTGCTGAGGAAATTGCAAAAGAATTAGATATGACCGTAAATGACGTAAAAGAGTCTATGAAAAACTCTGGTCGTCACTTATCAATGGATGCACCGCTTGTAGAAGGAGAAGATTCAAATTTATACGACGTTTTACGTTCAGGTGAATCACCAAATCCAGATAGAGAATTAATTCACGAATCTTTACAAACCGAAATTGAACGTGCTTTAGAAACCTTAACTCCAAGAGAAGCCGATGTAGTACGATTGTATTTTGGCTTAAGTGATCAACATCCAATGACGTTGGAAGAAATTGGCGAAACATTCGATTTAACTCGTGAGCGTGTGCGTCAAATTAAAGAAAAAGCGATTCGCAGATTAAAACATACCTCAAGAAGTAAAATATTAAAAACTTATTTAGGATAAATTTAGTCGTAAAGTCTAAAGCCGAAAGTCTTAATGTTAAAACTCCGGAATCACTTTCGGAGTTTTTTTTAAATTATACATTTTTGCACAAACAATATACTTATATGAAAAACACACTTATTGCTCCTTCAGTTTTAGCTGCCGATTTTGCTAATTTACAACACGACATTGAAATGATTAACGCCAGTGAAGCAGATTGGTTTCATATTGACATTATGGATGGCGTTTTTGTACCGAATATTTCTTTTGGAATGCCTGTTTTGCAAGCTATTTCAAAGCACGCCAC
>Ga0164294_10000397_pt1 | contig 41327 bp, 34 predicted proteins | sample GEODES005metaG_FD_111479 | JGI IMG/M metagenome (GOLD analysis project Ga0164294, IMG submission 111479) | Oligotrophic lake water microbial communities from Sparkling Lake, Wisconsin, USA - GEODES005 metaG | ecosystem: Environmental > Aquatic > Freshwater > Lake | place: USA: Sparkling Lake... | reverse complement strand
CTCACGTCGAACGGAATGGGCATCATTATTTTCGTGGGCTGAGCATGTATCCTGTTGGGGTGCAAGAGCAGGTGCTGGCTAACCATGCCGATCTCTATTGCCCTCATGAGGCAGGTTTTGCGACTCTGAAAATCTGCGAGGGGAAACTGAACCTGAAAAGCGTCAATGCCGCGCCATTTGGCTGCGGGATCGACTTGGATGTGACTCAGTTTCCGACCTTGAAGACCTGGATCATGACTGGTGGCATGGGAATGCTTTGAATCACATTTTTTTGATGCCTGCCTGTGGTTTCTTGGCTATGGAAAGACAATGACTCACGCTGAAGCTGCTGCCCGCGCCGAATTTCTACGCACTGAATTGCATCGCCATAATCGCCTCTATTATGTGGAGGCACTTCCGATCATTTCTGACAAAGACTTTGATCTCCTGCTGCGGGAGCTTCAGGACATCGAGTTCCAGTTTCCGGATCTTCTGACAGCGGACTCACCGACGCAGCGTGTGGGCGGTGCTCCCATTGAAGGCTTTACTCAGATTCGACATACGGTGCCAATGATGAGTTTGGACAACACCTATTCCGAGGAGGAGTTGGCTGGGTTCTTTGCTCGATTGCAAAAAGCTCTGGGGCGCGATCAAATCGACTGTGTCATTGAGCCCAAAGTGGATGGTGTGGCTATCACCATTCGCTACGAAAACGGAGTGCTCAAGTATGGCGCTACCCGAGGCGATGGCCAGACGGGCGACGATGTCACCGCGAATCTGAAAACCATCAAATCATTGCCTCTTCGCCTGCCAGCTGATGGACCGCAGACCTTTGAGGTGCGCGGTGAAGTTTTCATGAGGAAGGCGGTCTTTAATCGATTGAACAAGGAGCGCGAAGAGGCAGGGGAGCAACTCTTTGCCAATCCCCGTAATACAACGGCAGGTGCGCTCAAACAGCTCGATTCAAAAATCACCGCCAAGCGACCTCTGGATCTTGTGTTCTATGGCATCGCAGATGCCACGGGTGTGGAGGTGCAGTCGCAGGGGGATATGTATGCGCTTCTGGATCATGCAGGTTTACGCAAAGCGGATCACATCTGGCGCGCTGATAACGCGGCGGATCTCATTGCGGCCATTCGAGATTTGGATGAGAAGCGAAAATCGCTGCCTTATGAAACAGACGGGGCGGTGATCAAAGTGAATCGTTTTGAGGATCAAAAGAACCTGGGGGCAACCAGCAAAGCACCGCGTTGGGCCATTGCTTACAAGTATGCTCCCGAGCAGGCTGAGACCACGCTGTTGGCTATCGATATCCAGGTGGGCCGCACGGGAGCTCTAACACCGGTAGCACGTCTGGAACCCGTCCTCGTTAGCGGTAGCACGGTGAGCAATGCCACGCTCCACAACTACGAGGAGATTGAGCGCAAAGATATCCGTATCGGAGACCGGGTGATCATTGAAAAGGCGGGCGAAATCATTCCTGCGGTGGTCAGTGTGAAGATTGAAAAACGCACAGGGGAAGAACGCGGCGTGGTGCCGCCAACACATTGCCCTAGTTGCAACACGCCTGTGCACCGCGATGAAGAGCAAGTCGTCATTCGTTGCCTCAATTCTCATTGTCCAGAAGTCGTGAAGCGTCGAATCGAGCACTTTGTCAGCCGAGGTGCCATGGACATCAGCGGGCTTGGTGAATCCGTTGTAGCCCAACTTGTGGAGATCAAACTTGTCAAAGATGTGGGCGATTTGTATGCCTTAAATGAACTGCTTTTAGCCAGGCTTGAACGGGTTGGCACCAAAAGCATCGATAATTATCTCAAAGCGGTCGAAGCCAGTAAAAAGCAGGATCCGTATCGACTGATTTTCGGGCTGGGTATTTTGCATGTGGGTGCTGGTGGTGCTCGAAAATTGCTAGAGTATTTTGGCAGTATTGATGCCATCGCAGCGGCTAGTATTGATGAATTAAGTCAGTGCCCAGACATCGGTGGTATTGTCGCACCCAGCATTCATGCTTGGTTCCATGAAGAGGAGAATATAGCATTGATTGAACGTCTGCGCACGGAAGGGTTAAACTTTGTGCAAAAAGTCGTCGAAGCCGCCAGTGATAAGCTTGCAGGCACGTCTTGGGTCATCACGGGCACGCTGAGCCAAGATCGCGAAACCATGGCCGACACCATACGCGCCAACGGAGGCAAGATCAGCAGTGGCGTCAGTGGCAAGACGACCTACTTACTGGCTGGAGCCGATGCCGGCAGCAAGTTGGACAAAGCGACAAAGCTCGGCGTGAAGATAATCTCTGAGGCCGAATTCCGCGCTATGATAGAGTAGCCAGAGAGACGTGCGCTAAGGATTCCACTCGCTTCCAAGCGCCTGTGAAATCGAGGTGTCGCGTCATCGGGCCTGGAGCGACAATGCAGCGCATGCCTGCTGCCTGAGCTGCGCGCAGTCCATTGAGAGAATCTTCAAAAATGACCACTTCTTCGGGCTCCACACCGAGGCTTTCGGCAGCATGGAGAAAAATCGAGGGATCTGGTTTTACCTTGCCTGTATCATCTACGGTAGTGATCTGGTGAAAATGATTTCGTAGATTGAGCTGGATCATCCAGGAATCAATCCATGTGCGTGGGCTGCTGCTGGCAATGGCGGTTTTGAGACCGAGTTGATTCGCCTCAGTAAGACGATCAATGACCCCTGGGAGGGGAAATAAGGTCTTCCTCAGCTCGTTTTCTGACTCACGACGCAGGACTTCCACAGAGTCCCAGTCAAAGCTGAGGCTGGTGAGTTGTTCCAGATCTTTGCGCGGATCATAACTGGTATTGAAATCAGTGCCGACGGCCTGGGCGTAACGTTCTAAGGGAAGATGATGGCCGTGGTCATCAAAGATCTTCTTCCAGGTAAAATAACCGACGCTCTCAGTATCAACAACGAGACCGTCAAAATCAAAAATGACTGCGCGAATGGGGGGTAGCATGAGTTTTCAGTATGGAATGGCAAAGATCGACGAGCAAGACTCAGACGCATCTTTATGCTTTGAAAAAACGGTCAGCCAGACGATGAGATCACTCTGCATGGACGTCGCACAACTCAAACACAGCACTGAAAAACATCTGCTAAAAACGCTCGATTGGCTGCAACGCATGGTGAAGATCAATAGTTTTACCACGAATGTCAAAGGCGTCGATGAACTGGGGAAGCTCACTGCAGATTGTTTTTCAGAACTGGGTTTCATTCCGACGCTGACGCCTTCCGCCCATCCACAGCACGGGCATCATTTGTTTCTGAGCCGTGGGCCGCTGGATCAAAAACCCATCGTGTTAGTGACGCATTTGGATACTGTTTTTCCGCCTGAGGAGGAACGACTTCATCACTTTTGCTGGTTGGAAGAAGGAAACCGAATTTACGGTCCCGGCACAGTTGATAACAAGGGTGGCACCCTGATGATCTGGCTGATGATGCAGGTCTTGCGTGAAGTGAATCCTGCCCTTTTTGAGGCAACGCATTGGTTGATTGCCGCCAATTCAGCGGAGGAGGTTATCGGCTCTGATTTTGCTGAGCGGACCAGGGATCGTTGTCCTGAGGGCGCTCGTGCGGTGCTTGTTTTTGAAGGCGCTCCGTTCGACGAGACGGGCTGGCATATTGTGACCTCGCGTAAGGGGCGCGCTGAATATCGGATTACTTGCACGGGACGTGCGGCTCATGCGGGTAGCAATCATGCCCTTGGAATCAATGCTGTCGTGGAGCTGTCTAAGCTGCTACCAACTGCTGCTGCCCTGACCGATTCTACGCGCGATCTAACCATCAATGTGGCGAATATTCATGGCGGCACCGTTTTGAATCGTGTACCCCATGAAGCAGTGGCTGAGTTGGAAATGCGGGCTTTTGATCCAGCTGTTCTGGCTTCCGCTTGTCAGGCTTTAGAAGCCCTTGCCGGTATCACTGAAGCTGGGGCTGAGATCCGGGTTGAACAAGTGGGAGGCACGCAGGCTTGGCCGGGAGGAACGGAGACGGAGCGACTCTTCAAACTCTGGCAAAAGCACGCCTGTGCGATTGGCGAGTGTGCTTTAGCGGTGCGTCGAGGCGGTCTTAGTGATGCCAACTATCTCTGTGATCTCGGCCCTACTTTAGATGCGCTGGGACCGATCGGTGGTAATGCCCACTGTTCGGAGCGTAGTGTCGATGGGACTAAATCACCCGAGTATGTCGAACCAGCGAGTTTTGTGCTCAAGGCGGTGATGAATTTACTCGCCATCGCAGAACTGTGAACTCGACTATTTTTTTCGACTGAATAAACCCTTCACTTTGGAAACGAAGCCACTTTTCCCAGATTCTGGTTTCGAGCGTGCCGAAGGATCGGGTGTGACAGACGGAATGTGGATGACTTGACCTTGTTCCCAGCCACCGCCGAGCGCTTTGATTAAAGAAATACTGGCACTGAGGCGTTGTCCTGCAATCTGGGCTGTAGCACGTTGAGTGATGAGAGCGGTTCGATTAGCCTCGATGACATCTAAATAAGGACTGGTACCAGATTCATAGCGTGTTTTGGCTAGAGAGGCTGCCCGCTCAGAACTCTCTCGCGCACGTTGCTGAGCTGCAGATTGAATGCTGAGATGGCGAAGACTGGATAGACTGGTTTCGACATCGGCAACCGCTCCCAGAAAGGCTTGGCGATACATGGCCAGGGCTTCATCATGTTGGGCTTTGCTCTTTTGCAAATTGAAGCGATTTTTACCACCTGCAAATAACGGAATGCTAACACTTGGACCAGCGCCCCACATCAAGGAATCTGGGCGCAGGAGTAGGTCAATGTCACCGCTCTGAAAGCCACCACGTCCAATGAGTTTAATGCTGGGGAAGAACTGCGCTTTGGCGACTCCGATACGAGCCGTCGTTGCTGCGAGTTGGCGCTCAGCTTGTGAAATGTCTGGACGGCGCTCTAGGAGGTCACTCGGAACGCCTGCTGGCAGATTGGGCGGGTTGGAGAGTGAGCCTGACTGAAATGGAATATGGAAGTTGGCTGCACTGATGCCGATAAGGGTTGATAATACATTTTCGGTCTGATCTCGCTGCGCTTGTAATGCTGAAATCTCAGCTTCTGCAGTAGCAACTTCAGTTTCCGAACGAGCCTGTTCAAGCTCACTGCCGGCGCCCGCCAAAACGCGTGCTTTAGCAATTTGAAGTGCTTCTAAACGCAGGGCTACAGCTTCTTTGACCAGCCTTATCTCAACGTCCAAGGACCGAAGCTTGAAATAGTTTGAGGCCACATCCGCTTGGATGCCGAGCAGCACATTGTGAATGGCGTCAGCGGCAGCGGTTGCATTGGCTTTGTCGGCTTCTACCCCGCGTCTGATTTTTCCCCAGAAATCCAATTCCCAGCCGAAGTCCATCAGGGCATTGTAGGCTGGACCATCGTAGCGAATTCCGTTGAGAGGGAAGGGAGTTGGCATCTGTGCCGAGGTTCCCTGGCGCTCAGCACTGAAGGGGAGGCTGATGGTAGGGAAAAACTCTGCGCGTGAGAGGCGAGCAGTCGCGCGGGCTTGATCAAAACGAGCGATGGCAGCCTTTAATTCTTGGTTGTTCAATGTCGCTTGGGCTTCAAGCTCATTGAGTTTGGAATCATGATAGATCTTCCACCATTCGCCTTTAGGTAGGTGGGACGATGGCCTAGCGGCACGCCACGTGACGTTCTTAAACTTGGTCGGCGATTCGATTTCAGGACGCACGTAGTCAGGCCCAACTTGAGCGATCACGCTTGTGGTAAAAAAGAGGAAGAGCAGGCGCATGATGATTGTTAGTCGTTGAGAATATAATCCGCTTCTTGAATTCATGCGTGGTCTGGTCTCACTGGTTTGGGTTGTTTGCCAAGCTTCATCATCAGGACATAAAACACTGGAGTTAGGAAGAGCCCCAGAAAGGTCACGCCGATCATTCCTGCAAACACAGCCGTTCCCATGGCTCGGCGCATTTCTGCTCCAGCTCCTGTGCTGACGACGAGTGGATAAACACCAGCGATGAAGGCAATGGAGGTCATTAAAATCGGGCGTAAGCGCAGACGGCAGGAGTCCAAGGCTGATTCCAAGGGACTAAGTCCGTGGTCGTGTCGTTCTTTGGCAAATTCGACGATTAGGATCGCATTCTTGCAGGCAAGTCCGATGAGAACAATGAATCCGATTTGGGTGAAAATGTTATTGTCTCCGCCGACGATCATGACGCCAGCCAATGCAAAGAGGAGGCAAAGTGGCACGATAAGAATGATGGAAAGTGGTAAGCGCAGACTTTCAAATTGTGCTGCCAGAACCATGAAGACCAACAGGATGCACAACGGGTAAATGAACATGGCGGTATTGCCCGCGATGATCTTTTGATAAGTTAACTCGGTCCACTCAAATTCAAAACCTGCTGGTAAAACTTGCTTAGCTAAATTGGAGATGATCTCCTCAGCTTGACCTGAACTTAAAGGAGGCACGGGACCACCATTGATGTCGGCAGCCAGATAGCCATTGTAATGGGTGACGCGGTCTGGGCCGAAGCTTTCTTTGAGCTTCACAAGTGATCCGATGGGCACCATTTCACCTGCGATGTTTTTTGTTTTCAATCGAAGGATGTCACTAGCGTCATCGCGATATTCGGGCTCAGCTTGGGCTACCACTTGATAAGTGCGACCAAAGCGGTTGAAATCATTCACGTAGAGACTGCCGAGATTGATTTGCAATGTTTCAAAAAGGTTTTGCAGCGGAATGCCTTGAGCCTTGGCTTTTTCACGATCCACATCTGCCTCAAGTTGTGGCACGTTGACCGTGTAGCCTGAATAAACTTGGGCCAGTTTTTGGGTGCCGTAAGCAGCTCCCACGAGTTGTTGAGCGGCCTGATAGGTGGCTGCATAGCCCTGATTCGCCCGATCTTCGATCATGAGTTTAAAACCACCGGTTGTGCCAATGCCATTCACGGGTGGTGGTGGAAACATCAGCACCATGGCTTCTTGTATGCTCATGAACTGGCCGTTGAGCTCGCCAGCTATGGCGCCGCCGTTAAGTTCTGGTGTTGTGCGCTCTGCAAAGTCTTTCAGTCCAACAAAAACAATGCCGGCATTCGGACTGATGGTGAAACCCTGAATACTCAGGCCTGGGAAGGCGATGGCGTCTTTGACACCGGGATGTTTGAGCGCGATTTCAGACATCTTCCTCATGACCTCTTCTGTCCGGTCCAATGAGGCTCCATCGGGAAGCTGGGCAAAGCCGACAAGGTATTGCTTGTCTTGGGCAGGAACAAAGCCTGAGGGCACGAGTTCAAAGCCTTTGACCGTAGCCCAGACCAACCCGCCATAGATCAATACGGCGATGAAGCTGAAGCGAATGATGCGCTTAACCATCCCCACATATAGATTGGAGGACCATTCAAAGAAGCGATTGAAGGGACGGAAGAACCAACCGAGCAGCACGTCAATGAAGCGAGAAAGCAGGTCTTTCTTAGCATGATGATCTTTGAGCAATAACGCTGATAAGGCTGGGCTAAGCGTCAGTGAGTTGATGGCGGAAATGACCGTCGAAATAGCAATCGTCACGGCGAACTGTTTATAAAACTGACCGCTTAATCCGCTGATGAAGGCTGTTGGAATGAAGACCGCACAAAGCACCAATGCGGTGGCAACGATGGGGCCTGTGACTTCCTTCATGGCCTGTTTTGTAGCATCCATGGGATTCAGTCCGTTGCGGATATTACGTTCGACATTTTCCACCACTACGATGGCATCATCCACCACAATGCCGATGGCTAGAACAAGTCCGAACAAGGACAAGTTATTGATCGAAAAGCCCAACAGGTGCATCACGGCAAAGGTGCCAACAAGCGACACTGGGACGGCGACTAGCGGGATGATAGAGGCGCGCCAAGTCTGGAGGAAGATTACGACTACAAGGACCACGAGAAGGATGGCCTCGATCAAGGTGTGGATCACCGCATCAATGGATTTTTCCACAAAGACGGTTGGGTCATAAGCAATCGCATAGTCCACGCCTTCCGGGAATTTGGTTTTGAGTGCATCCATTTTTGCCCGCACGGATTGAGATAAGGACAAAGCATTTGAGCCTGGGAGTTGAAAGATGGGGATACCGACGGCGCGCTTGTTATTGAGCAGGCTGCGCAGTGCATACTCGCTAGACCCCATCTCAATCCTTGCCACTTCTTTAAGCCGCAGTTTTTCACCATGAGATCCCACTTTGACGATGATGTTCTCAAACTCTTGTTCGCTGATCAGTCGTCCCTTGGCATTGACTGTGAGCTCAAAGGGCACATCACCCTTAACAGGTTGCTGGCCAATGACACCGGCTGCCACCTGAACATTTTGTTCTCTGATAGCATTGACAATATCAGAGGCGGTCAGCCCACGTGCAGCTGCTTTGTCAGGGTCAATCCAAACACGCATGGCGTATTCACCACCACCAAAGAGCTGCACTTGGCCAACTCCAGGCAGACGGGCTAACTCATCCTTTACGTTGAGTGTGGCGTAGTTGCGAAGATACAATTCGTCGTAACGGTCATTCGGTGAAAGGAGATGCACGACCATGGTAAGGTCAGGTGATGATTTGACGGTTGTCACCCCGAAGCGCCGCACTTCCTCGGGCAGCTTTGGCAGGACCTGAGAAACGCGGTTTTGCACCTGAACTTGGGCTAAATCGATGTCTGTTCCCAGTTTAAAGGTGATCGTCAGTGTCATCACGCCATTGGCTGTGCTTTGTGAGGACATGTAGAGCATGTTCTCAATGCCATTGATGATTTGTTCAATGGGTGAGGCCACTGTCTCGGCGATGGTCTTTGGATTGGCTCCTGGGTAAGTGGCCGTGACGATCACTGTCGGTGGTGCTACCTCGGGGTATTCGCTAATCGGTAGTTGAAAAAGCGAGATGGCACCGAGGATAAAGATCAGCAACGAAAGCACCCCTGCAAAAATGGGACGTGTGATGAAAAAGCTTGAGAAGTTCATGTCAGAAAATGGGGGGATTTCTGCACAGGCAGTTTATTTATTGACTGCTGCAGTAGGCTCTTGCTTTGCCCCGCCGCCTTCGACTGGCGCAACTGGCATTCCAGGCATTGGCAGTCTAGCCATGCCGTTGATGATGATTTTTTCTCCAGCCTTGATCCCACTGCGGATGATTCGTTTGCCATCAATGCTGGGACCAATCACGACAGGCTTGTAGACCGTGATGTTTTTGTCGTCGACTCCGAGAACATACTTATTAGCCTGATCTGTGAGGATGCTTTTTTCATCGATCAGCAGTGCTGGGTATTTGGCGGTCATCGGCAGACGGATGCGGGCAAACAGGCCTGGTGTGAGAATGCCCTCTTTATTTGGAAACTCGGCGCGCAGAACGATGCTTCCAGTGCTTTCATTTAAACGATTATCAAAAGACTCGACATGGCCTCTGTGGATAAAGCTCGTTTCATTGGAGAGCTGCAATTCGACAGGCATTTTGCCGGCCTCATTGAGATAGGTTTTTTTGTCGCGTTGCAATGCCTGAATTTTTAAAAGGCTGTTTTCATCAATGTCACTGTAAATAAAAACGGGATCGACGCTGACGATAGTGGTCAGCAGAGTTGCGCCTGCTGTAACGTAATTTCCTGCTGTTGTAATGGCTCGACCAATGCGACCGCTGATCGGTGCCCGCACATCACTGTGCTCCAGTTCGATCTCGGCGCTGTGCTCGGCCGCACGTGCTGATTCGAGAGCTGCTTGGCCTTGAAGAAACATGGATTCACGCATTTCGGCTTGTTCTGGAGCGATGGCTTTGGCTGCAAGTAAAGCTGAAACTCGATCAAACTCGCGTTTTACAGCTGTCGCATTGGCTTCGGCTTTCTGTACTTCTGCTTGGGCGGCTCTTAACTTGGTTTGAAATGGACGCTGATCGATCGTGAAGAGATTATCTCCTTTATTGATTAGTTCACCTGATTGGAAGTGAACCTGAGTAATGTAACCAGAAACTCGCGGTTTGAGTTCAACGGCTTCAACAGGCTCCACTCGACCGGTGAATTCTTGCCATTCGACGAGTTCTTTGGTTTCTACAGCGGCTAACGTTACTTGTGCCGGTGGCATTTGCATCCCCCCGGCATGATCCCCGACTTGATGAGGGCCACAGGCACTGAGAAGAAAAATGGGCAAAAAGAAGAAATGAATTTTCATTAATTGATTGAAGTTGACTGGTTGGTTAATTTGAAAAACAAATAGAATGACTTTCTAAGTCGGTGGCTGCATTGGCTCCCAAAAGCAGTAGAGCTCCTGCTTCAAGTTCGTCCATGTGAGTCAAGTCGTTCCACATTCGAGCATGAAGCAAAAGTCCCTCACTGTAGGCAAACACAATTCGTGCCAGCACGGCTGCATTCGGAGCGACAATTGTGCCATTATTGTGGGCATCTCGGATCGCGCTTTCGTAATAGAGGATGAACTCACTCAGGATATGTTGAAGCTTATCCCGTAGACGATCATCAATGGTACTGATCTCTGCACCCAAAGAATGAATGGGGCATCCAAGCACACGTCCATGCTTAGCCCTGAGATCTTCTTGCTCTATTCGCCAGTGACGAAAGCAATTTTTAAGACGTTCGAGTGGAACAGTTGTCGGTGAAAAGAGTTGATCTAGTTTCTTTTTATGTTCAACCCAAGCGTGCTCGATTCCAGTGAGTGCGAGTTCTGTTTTTGATTCAAAGAAGTGATAAAAACTACCCTTTTTGACTCCTGCCCGCTCACAGATATCGTCCACCGAGGTGCTACCATAGCTGCCGGTCCAGATTAATTCGATCACCGACTCGATTAGCCGTTGTTTTGCATCACTGGTTCTCCCCATGGTTTATCTAAAACCTTGGGGAGACGATTGGTCAACTATTTTGAACTGAGAAAGTACTCAGCGTAGAGAACCTAAAGCTGTATTATTTGGCGTAGCCAGCAGTTGGTGTGCCGTCTTCGTTGAGATGGCTGGTGGACCAAAGCACCGCGCGAGTGATCAGTTTGAGGTAACGTTCATCAGTCACAGTTTCGGTATTGTGGCCAATCGTAGTGCTAAAGATACGGGTCTTATTTGGGCCGTATTCATTGGTCCAGGCGACAACGGCATTGACTTCAGTTGCCTTGGCAGCTGGGTCAGCGATTTCTCCTTTTTTGACCTTTGGTTTGACCATTTGCTTGCCGCTGGCAAGAGGTTTTCCACTGAGGATTTGGACGTTGTTGTAGAGTTCTTCGTTGATGGTTGTCCAGTTTTCTAGACCTTTAGTGATCGGGTGGCCTTGGTTGGTGAAGCTGATGTCGATGGGTTCTTTAGGGCCATGACCCGTAGACTGCAGACCGATCATCTCATACCAGCCGGCATTATCGGCGCCCACAGTGACTGGTTCTTTAAAGTTGCCCCAGCGGTAGCTATGCATCGCACAGTGCAGGTTCACAGCTGGGACGCCAGCTTTATGAGCATTTAGAATATTGCCGACGTAAGCTGGATCGGTGACATCGGCAGAGCATTCATCGTGAATGATAAGATCGAAGTCCTTAGCCCAATCCTTGGATTTGTAGATCTCAAAGGTAGCCTTGGTGGTCTTATCCGGATTGTAGGCGACGTCGACGGTCGCATTCAGGCGGGATTCGATACCCTCTTTCAGAGCTAGATGCTGTTTATCATACTCATGACAGCAGCCGCCTGCGACGATGAGGATGCGAAGTGGTTTTGGCGCTGCTTTGTCGGCTCCTTGGGCCAAATAAAGGCTGGTGGCTAAAGCGAGGGTGAGCAGTGGGGCGATAAGCTTTTTCATGGTGTGGCTGGATTGGCTGAAGGTTCTAACGTTGATTGTGGAAATTGCTTTCTGCTTAGAGTTGATTATTCGGCGACAAGGATATTCATCTCAGTTGTCACAGGCATCGTGAGCTCCCAGATGGATCGACTTGGAGCAGGTTCGCCCGACCCGGTATATTCATAGTGAAAGACCCGCTGGCCGTTGACGCCTGGTTTGCTTGGTTTGGTGAATAGATCCAATTCTAATGCGCGGTCAGAACCTTTGGGGACGTCGATCTTTTTGGCTTTTAGACGGATTTGATTGGCTCCATTGTTAAGTCCGCCAATGACGAAAACTTTGAGGACATTATCTTTAACGTAATAATCGAAGCCATTGATCTGCACCTCCGTTTCAAAGCCGATGGACTGAATCGTGCCACCTGAGATATACTGCGGAACAGAACAGATAGCTGGCACGGTTGGAGCTTTGCCTGGCGGATTAAACTCGGGAAGGTCCAAAAAATCAGGAGCACCACCTTGTTTGAGTTTTTCCTGCAGATCAGGACGCGAGTTGAGATGAATGATCTTGTTGCTATCAAACTTCCATTGACCTTTGTCTCGAAAGAATTTGAGCATTAGCAGGTTGTCCGGGATGTCTTCTATCTCGCCGCCGACATTCACTTTGCCAAAGTAAAGTAGGTGTGCGGTATCACCAACGGCCTGGGCTTCAAGCAAACGTAGATTTGAAGTGTCAGCTGGACTGATGGTCGTCTCGAAGACGGCTTTTGGGAAAGCGGATCCCTGGCTGACGATTAGATTCCGAGTTGTGACCTGACGATACATGGTGATGGCCGCAGCCCATGCGGTGGGGCTTTTGTTTTCTACGGCAATGCTCCAGTGTTTGTAGGCGGACTCAAGCGTGCTTTTTAGTTCAGAGTCCTGTGCGAGACCATTCTCTAATGTCAGGCAAAGGCTTGCTAATAGGAAAGTTGGAAAAAAGCTAAGGCGCATAACGAAAGGTTCTAACTCAAGTGGGCAGGATCATTCTACAAAAACATGAATTCCAACCTGATTAACTCGCTGAAAGTTCGTTGTTATAATAGACCTTGATGAACTTCATGCCTTTTTTGTCATCGTAACCACGTTCTAAAATGGGATCGTTTTCTGTCGATAGAGTGGATTTTACATGAATCTCGACGCCTGTGTCCAGCTTAAGCGTGGCATTGATGCGTTTTCGGGCCTTGGTTATGTCTTTCTTGGAAATTTCAAAGCTTGTTTCTAAAGGCTGACCTTGCTCTTCTTCCATGCGGGAACGATGTTGCTGGAAGCGCTCTACCATGTCTGGTGCTTTAAGTACCTCCTTCTCAAAATCTTGCAGGTCAAAGCGCTCACGCTCATCGAAATAATCTAGTGCTTGGCGCGCCGTATTGCAAGTTTCCCAGGGGGGGGTGTCCTCTTCAGGTTTTTGTTCCTCAATGAATGAGACGGCCATCTTGGCGTACGCGTTGGTTAGGAAAGCAGAGTCTGGAACAGCCTCGACTCCGAGAAAGTCCCGCGTCCAAAACCGTGCATCGCCCCCGCTTCGGTCAAAGGTGAGAACGTAGTAGCCCTTGCTGCCCCAGTAGTCGATGATAAGACAACCTTTATCGATCTTTTCAGGATGAATGCCCTGCTCCGTAGAAATACGCAGATCACCATCTTTCGTCGTGATCGTGAGGAATGGGGTGACACTTTCTGATTTGAGGATGCAGAGCCCTTGGACCAACTCACCTTCAATGTGGATCTCCTTAAGATGCGCTATGCAAAGGTCGCCCGCTTTAATGTTGGGGTGATTAGATTTCGAATAAAGATGCTTAGCGATCTCACAGCCATATTTCAACAGATCATCGTTATCGCCAAACAGTGCTTTGGCGCAGTTGTTCATCTCATGCTTATCTAAAGAAGAATGATGGGTGAATCGATGTGCCATGAGATTCTTGAAGGGTTTCAAGAAGATCCCAGTCAGAGCTGCCTGGTCAGGCTCTGAAATATCAAAAACTTCACGCGATGTTTGCAGGGGTTCCTCTCGCTGAGGATTGCCGACTTTGGCAAGAACAAGACGGGTGGCGGAAGCGGTATTGAGGCGAAGTTTTACAGACATGCGAGGCGCGGAGAGTATAAAGGAACTGCGGCATGCAAAGTGATTCGCATCATGATTTCAGACTATGCTGGTGTCCGCCTCATGGTATGCCCTGTAACTTCCGGAAGTTTGAACCATTGGGTCCTGCGATCAAAGTTAGGATGCCTTACCTCCTGTCGTTGTTGGCTAGGCAGGCCTTGCGAGATTTCAATCGCGGTCTAGTCTGGGGTATTATGAAGAAAATTATCCGCATTGCACTGATTTTGATCGTTGTGTTTGGTATTCTGCTCGGCATTGGGCTGGGGATTGGCTCGTGGTGGATTATGCGGAATTTGGGGCCGGATTTATGGGTGAAGTTGGCGGAAGAGCAGTGGAACTGCAGGATGCAGATCGCGGATGCCGAATTGAGCCTGTTATCCAGGCCTGCGAGACTCATCTTTCAAGACGTAAAAATGGGGCCGCGTGATGCTGAGGTCTTCAAAGAGCCTATTGAGCGTGAATCCATGGCTGAAGGCGTGGCGCTGATTGTGATCCCTAAAGTTGTGCTGGAAGTGAAGTTAGATGACCTGCTCAATAAGCGGCTGTTTATCGAGAAACTACGCGTTGTTTCCCCACGGATTCAGGAGACGCAGACGGCCCAGGGAGACAGCACTCTGGAGGCACTGTTCAAAAAACCGAGGGTCGAAGAAGAGCTGCCAAAGGCGATTGCCATTCAACAAACAACCCCAATGACAGCGCCAGAGACCAGGAGTTCATCCTTTGAGGCCAGTGGGTTAAATTATTCCTTCGCGATCCGTGCCGCCAGCTTGGAGGAAGGCAGTTTAACGATCAAGAACCCTAGTGTGCAGATTAGCATAGGTAAGTTGAATTTTAGTCTAACTGGGATTGATGTGGATCCCAATAATCTCGCTGGTCACAATAAGATGCGCGCTCTGTTAAGTGCCCATCTTCAGGTCTCTGGCATGGCTCGTGTCGGTGGGTTGATGCGGCCTACAGAAATAGCAAATTTAGAGCTCACAGGAGAAAGTGATATCGTGCCGATCAATCCAGACTCTCGGAAATGGTCGCCATCATCAGCGGTGAAGCTGACTTTGGCTCAAGGTTCCGTTTTGGCGGGTCACATCACGATGGGAGATGCTGCAGGCAAGGAGATGAAGAAGCTGATGGAGTATGGGGTGGATTTATCTCCCGTAAAGATTGGTGGAGTCTTGCTAGAGCCTGCAGTGGTGCAGGCCAGCTTCGTGAATAACCGACTGACTCTTAGTCAGGATACACGTTTTGCCTTTCCTGAGTATGAGGTCATCATCGAGGGGCAATCCTGGTTCAATAGCACGCAGAATCAGCACGATATGGATCTGCGTTTGGCCTGCGGTGCGGGACTTCAGGCTCGGCTGCAAGCAGGTGTCTCGAAAGCAAAGCTGGGGGAATCTATCGCCCGTGGAGTGATTAAAGCGTTGTCCGATGATCGCGGACGAATGACCTTTGACATTGAGTCTCAGGGCGCGCTCTCTGATCCGAAGATTCGGCCCAGAATTGATCGGTTGCTAAAAAATCTAATCAAGGGAGAAGGTTTGGGAGATCTGCTGCAAGGGCTGCTGAAGAAGCTCTAAATACTGGCTAGCGTTCCTCGATCCAGCTCGGAGCAGGGTAGCTTCCGAGCACTTTGACCTTGCTACCTAGGCTGGTAAGTTCGGCAATCGTTGTTTTGAGTTCAGAGTCTGCATGATGACCACTGATCTCGAGGAAGAAGCGGGCTTGCTCACCGCTGAGATCACCTGGAACGGGGCGGTTTTCGATTTGGCGAACGTTGACGCTGCGTTTGGCGAAGACTTGCAGAACCTCTAAGAGAGAACCGACCCGATCATGCGCATGGACCATGAGCATGCTGTTGTCATTGCCACTGGGATCGCCACTGCGATGTCCGAGTATAATGAACCTTGCCTGCGATGAATACTCTCGTGGTGTGGTGGCGATCAGGCGTAGTCCATGCAATTCGGCGCTCAGGGGCGTGCCTACGGCAGCAGCTCCTGCTTCTTCTTCGGCATGCGTCGCGGCGAGGCTGGAAGAAGCGCTTTCAATGAGTTTGACGCCAGGGAATTTCTGGGTGAGCCAGGCTCGGCAGGGGGCCAGCATCTGCGGATGCCCATAGATGGCGGTCGGCACGGTATCCTCATCCTTGGCCATGACGACGGTTTCTATTTTCCAAAGAATCTCGGCATAGATCTGGAGGGGCGAGTCCACCAGATGATCCAAGGTATGATGAACTGCACCTTCGGTTGAATGCTCGATGGGTAAGACGCCGTAATCAACGATGCGTGAGGCGACTCTGGCAAAGAGGCCTTCCGTGCTGGCTTCGGAGGCGTATTCGACGCTGTTTCCAAACTTATGGACGGCGACCTGATGCGTCCATGATCCTGCGGGGCCGAGAAAGGCAATTTTGAGATTGTTTTCTAATGCTAAAGCGGCGCTCATGATCTCACGAAAAATGGCGCGTATGGCTTTTTCCGTGAGCTTGCCATGCTGCGCTTCATTGAGTTGGCAGAGCTTTTTAAGCAAAGCTTCTTCTCGGCCCGGAACATAAATTTCGAGGCCGTCTTTCTTTTTGATCTCGCCAATCTGGTGCACGCAATCAGCGCGCTCATTGAGCAGGCGGATGAGTTGCTGGTCGATGGCATCGATTTGAGCCCGTGTTTGATCCAATGACATCGTTTAGCTGGGGCTCTATGGGTTAATTGACGGAGACACTTAGAGGATGAAGTTTAGTCTTGGGAATCAGGAAGATTCACAGGCTCTAGAGAAAGCTGGGTTTCTGACGGACCCTCACGGCTGGGCTGTTCGACGGCGGTCGGCAGTTTCACTCGGCGGAGTTCAGTAGCATTCGGTAGCTCATCCAGACTGTTAACGGCAAAATGGTCCAAGAAGCCGTCGGTAGTTCCATAGAGTAAGGGTTTGCCGGGAAGCTCAGCGCGTCCTTCGACTTTGACCAGACCACGGTCTACGAGCTGCTGCATCATGGCATCGACGCTGACGCCGCGCACGGCCTCGACTCCTGCCTTGGTGATGGGTTGTCGGTAGGCAATGATAGCCAAGGTTTCAAGGGCAGGCTGGCTGAGACGTTGCACTTTTTTTCCGGGATAGAGTGCGCGGCACCATTCAGAATAGCTGCTCTTGGCACAGAGCCGCCAGCCGTGGGGGCGCTCGACGACGGTGAAGGCGCGATTATCTTTGTGGTAATGCGACACAAGTTCGTCGATAGCACCACGGATATTCAATTCATCAACGCCGATCAGAGGCTCGATCCACTCTGGCACCTCGGTTGGGTCGGCGGCTGCATCGCGGATATCCTTGGCCGTATCTTTAATAGCCGCAACCATCTGCGGGAGCGGCAGAGGTTCTTGGGTAGCAAAAAGCAGAGATTCGACGATGGCAGTCAGTTCCATGGGCAATAAAGGACAGTGAGTCAAAGCGAGGTAGCCGAGTGAGTCAAGGCAGGTTCATTGGCGTCGGCGCAGGAATCCTAGGCGTAAGCCCTCTAAAATCATGAAAAATCTACTTTGTGACATCACTCCAGATTTCGGGTCGATGCTACAGCGCTTTTGCCTGCTCCGGACCAATTCTTTCAATCGGCCGGTCTTGAATACTTGGAGCAAAAGCTCGTTTGGCATGCCCTTGAGATTGTCCGCGAAGGTATTTTTTGCAGCTAGATTAACTGCAATGCTCCACCTGCGCAGAGTTCCACTTTTCCAAAGGTTTTGAGTTCAGAGTGGCCCATGCCATGGGCTACGGCTAGCCATAGGCGATTATGGGAGGCATTGTCTAATTTGAGGGATCGTCCCATTTTAAAGCCTGCACCGCCGCCCACCATGACATAAGGAATATTCTCCAGAGTGTGACTGTTGCCTTTGCCGAGTTCATTGGTCCAGACAAGTAGTGTATTGTCTAGCATGTTTCCGTCGCCTGTTGGTTCGGGTGTTTCGCTCAAGCGCTTGGCTAAATGGGCAAACTCTCCGGCAAACCAAGTATTAATTTTCAGAAGCTTGGCGTAACTGTCTTTATTGTCATCAGGATCGTGGGAAAGCGAGTGATGTCCTTCTTCGACGCCAAGCCAACGCATCTGAGCCATGCCGACGCTGCGCATGTATTGAAGGGTGGCCACGCGCGCCATATCATTGGCAAGACTGTTAATCAGTAGGTCAATTTGAATCCGGCTGATCTCAGGAGTATTGTCGTTCACTAACTCTATGCTGGGATCAACCTTGGGTGCTGGATGGCTAAGTTTCCCATGTTTGTCAGCATTCTCTAAATCTTGTTCCATGTTGCGAACAAGACTCATGTGTTGATCTAGCAAGGCTTTATCACGAGAGCTAAGCTTAGCCGAGACACGCTTGAGGTCGTTTCGAACGTCGTCTAGGATGCTGACTAAGCTCTCTTTGTCACGCATCTGGCCATACAATTTTTTGAGCATCTGATGCGGATCATCAATGGGAGCGATGGGTTGATTGCCGCCTGCATAGCTCATGCGTGTCCAGGGGTCGGCGCGGTCAGGCACTGCCACACCAAACTCCAGAGAGCCAAAACGGGTGCGAGTTTCTGGACGGCTCTGTAGAAAATTTTTAATTTCTTGATCGATGGAAATGTTGCTGGCCCACCCTGCTGGATTGCCGCCGCCGCCCATGATATTTCCCTTCAGTAATTCGTCGCAAGTGAGGAGGCAGCTCATGCCACGCATGTGACTATCTCCGTCTCCTCGAACTTGATTGGCGATGCCATGAAGGATGAGCGTTTTTTCTTTGAAAGCTTCGAGTGGCTTCAAGATGCTTTTAAACTGGGCATTGGCTCCCTCTTGGTCCGGCCAAAACTCGTTGGGCAATGTTCCATTGGGGGAAAACATGATGATCAAACGCTGCTTGCGCTGCGGGGTTACGGCTCCAGTGAGACTTGGCAATCCAGCAAGAAAGGGCAGGGTGGTTGCAGAGACCCCGAGGTTCTGAAGGAATTGGCGGCGATTGAAACGTTTCATGGATTCGAAAGGGTGAAATGGCTACGGTGAACGCCCTGAATATCTTACGCTTGCAAAGTCAGTTTAGCTGAGGAAAGAGCCCTCTCTAATCCCCGCCAGCCGAGTAGTGCACATTTGATGCGTTGGGGAAATTTTTGAATGCCTTTTAGAAGTTGAAGCTCACCGAGTGTTTCCGAGTTGGGGACTTCGCCATTGCCGAGGACAGTGTGTTGCAGGTCCTGGATCATTTGAAGGACTTCTTGCCTCGGGATACCTTTGACCTTTTCGGTCATCATACTGGCGCTAGCTTGACTGATGGCGCAGCCTTGTCCTTCAAATTTGATGTCGCTGATGCTCCCGTCTTCGTTAAAGCGGATGTAGAGATCAATCTCATCACCACAGCTTGGATTATCGCTATGAATGTGAACGCAGCTGTCGGTGCTGAACTGGCCCTGATTTCGAGGAGATCGTGAATGGTCCAGGATAACCTTCTGATAGAGTTCTCTGAGATCTTCTGAGAGAGGCATTAGGAGAAGAAAGTAACTGCGCGATGTAGAATCTCCATCATCCGGTCGATTTCGGTAGTGGTGTTATAAAAGTAAAAGCTAGCGCGGCTGCTGCCTGGGATTTGAAAGCGTTTCATCAGCGGCTGTGTGCAGTGATGACCTCCGCGCAGGGCTAATCCATGAGTGTTGGCAAACTCGACAAGGTCATGCGGGTGGGCACAGGCTAGATGAAAGGCAGTGAGTGATCCACGATCAGCCATGGCGGGCCCAAGGATACGGATTCCGGGTAGCTCGGTAAGGCGCTGCATCGCATAGCGAGTGAGCGCAGCCCCATGCTCATGAATTCGGTCAATTCCGATCGTTTCAAGATAATCTATGGCAGCTCCTAGCCCAATGACGCCGGCGATGTCTGGGGTGCCTGCTTCAAAGCGGGCTGGCGCGGCTTTGTAGGTGCTAGTTTCAAGCGTGACGAGATTAATCATTTCTCCACCGCCATGCCAAGGCGGCATTTTGGCTAAAACTTCGGCACGCCCATAGAGCCCGCCAATACCAGTTGGCGCGCACATTTTATGACCTGAAAAGACATAGAAATCACAGCCAATGTCCTGCACGTTGACCGGCATGTGGCCCACGACTTGGGCTCCATCGATCAGGGTGGTAATGCCTAGAGCTCGAGATTTGTCGCAGAGTTCTTTGACGGGATTGATGGTGCCTAGCGAGTTGGAAACATGAACACAGGTGAAAAGCTTCACTTGATCGGTGAGCAGCGCGTCAATGTTTTCTAGATCAAGCGTGCCGTCTTCCAGCACGGGGATGTGTTTCACACTGGCTCCTGATTTTTGCGCTGCTAGTTGCCAAGGCACCAGATTGCTATGGTGCTCCATGCCAGTATATAAGATGATGTCTCCTGGTTTTAAAAATTCACTGGCCCAGATGTTGGCTACGAGATTGATGCTTTCAGTCGTGCCACGGGTGAAGATGAGTTCGTCTGGACTGCTTGCACCGATGAAACGAGCTACTTTATCCCGTGCTAGTTCAAAGGCATCGGTGGCACGGTTGCTGAGCGCATGCAGGCCACGGTGGACATTAGCATTGTCCTTCTCGTAGTAGTGCACAAGACTGTTGATGACGGCGCGGGGTTTTTGACTTGAGGCAGCATTGTCAAAGTACACGAGCGGCTGGCCATTGACCTGCTGATGCAGGATGGGGAAATCAGCGCGTAGGTGTGAGAGGTCGATCATGAGGTGAAACTGTTGCCTAACACTACGAGTCTCGTCCTGCAAGCTGACGTGCGGACTTACTTAAACTTGAATGGCGCCGTTTGACGAGTCTCAGCCTAACAGCTAGAGAGAGAGGATGTCTCTGATTGGAACCCCACTTTCATCTTCCGCTACCAAAGTCATGCTGCTCGGCTCCGGCGAGCTAGGCAAGGAAGTCGTTATCGAACTGCAACGCCTAGGCTGCGAGGTGATCGCGCTGGATCGTTATGCCAATGCTCCGGCCATGCAGGTGGCGCATCGTAGCCATGTGGTGTCGATGCTGGATGGCGAGGCGCTGCGTCACCTCATCAGCTTAGAAAAGCCCCATTTCATTGTTCCTGAGATTGAGGCCATCGCTACTGAAACCTTGGTAGAACTGGAAAACGAAGGATACAATATTGTGCCAACAGCCCGTGCAGCGAAACTGACGATGAATCGCGAGGGTATTCGTCGATTGGCTGCGGAGGAGCTTGGATTGAAAACATCACCGTATGTGTTTGCTAGCACCGAAGAGGAGTTCCGTGCAGCGATTGCTCAAATTGGCATGCCATGTGTGGTGAAGCCCATCATGTCCTCCTCAGGGAAAGGGCAAAGTGTCGTCAAGACAGAGGCTGACATTGCCTATTCTTGGCAATATGCCCAGGAAGGAGGACGCGCAGGTAAAGGCAAGGTGATCGTTGAGGGGTTTGTGGATTTTGACTATGAAATCACCCTGCTGACCGTCCGTCATATTGGTGGCACGGCGTTTTGTCCCCCCGTCGGACATACGCAGATTAAGGGTGACTACCGGGAGTCTTGGCAGCCTCATTCAATGTCTGCGGCAGCCCTAGCCTCTGCCGAGCGCATGGCTGGTGCTATCACGGAGTCACTTGGCGGGCGTGGTCTCTTCGGTGTGGAAATGTTCATCAAGGGCGATGAGGTCATCTTTAGTGAGGTCTCGCCGCGTCCACATGACACGGGTCTCGTTACTTTGATTTCGCAGGATTTATCAGAGTTTGCTCTGCATGTGCGGGCCATTCTGGGATTGCCTATTCCCAACATTCGCCAGCATGGACCCAGTGCAAGCTGTGCTGTCTTAGTGGAAGGGGAGTCAAGCACGGTGCAGTTTGGTGCTCTGGATCAGGTGCTAGCTGAGCCCGATACCCACATACGTTTGTTTGGTAAGCCGACGGTTAGTGGTCAGCGCCGCATGGCTGTGACATTGGCCCGCGCTGATGATGTTACCGAGGCCCGTGCAAAGGCCTGCCGTGCAGCTCAAGCCATGGAGATCCGACTGTAATGCCTACGATGTCTCACCCAGAATTGGATTGGCTTTATACGACGCAGATGTTCGGCATCAAGCTGGGCCTCGACAATGTTACCAAGCTCTTGCATGCACTCGATCTGCCAGGGCAGGGGATGAAGTTCATTCACGTCGCGGGGACGAATGGTAAAGGGAGCACCTGTGCTTTCATGCATGCCATGATGCAGACGGCAGGCGTCAGTGCTGGGCTTTTTACTTCCCCACACTTGGTGCGCTTTAATGAACGCATTCGTGACCACGAACGCGAAATCAGTGATGCGGAAATCGAGACAGGCTTGGCTAGACTACGAGTGCTTGTCGCCGATTGGGAAACCCATCCGACGTTTTTTGAACTGACTTTTGTGCTAGCTCTGGATTGGTTTCAACAACGTGGTTTGCCATGGGCCATTCTTGAGACGGGCATGGGCGGTCGTCTCGATGCGACGAATGCTATCACGCCAGAGATTAGTGTCATCACTCGCATCGGTTTTGATCACATGGAGCAGCTCGGGGATACTCTAGCCAAGATTGCTGCAGAAAAAGCAGGCATCATCAAGCCCGGCGTCACTGTTGTTACAGGTCTACAGGATCCCTTGGCTCTGAACGTTATCATAGCTACCGCTAAACAAAAGAAGTCCTATCTTTCCATTGTGGATGAACCTTTGATGGACGTGGAACTCGGTTTGGAAGGACCGCATCAAGCCTGGAATGCGGCACTTGCATTGGAAGCCGTGCGCGAAGCTGGAATCAAGCTGCCTGCTGTGCAACTTGAGTTGGCTCTCAAAGCCGTTCAATGGCGCGGACGCTTCCAATCTCTGCGTGATGGCCGTTTGATTTTAGATGGTGCGCATAATCCTGAGGCCGCTTTTGTTTTAGCTGCCACCTACGAGACACGGTTCCCAGGGGAGTCTGTGGAGATCATTTTTGCTGCGGCAAAAGATAAAGACGTAGCTGGTGTTATGAGCGCTTTATCTCCTATCGTCAAAGCTTGGCACTTCACCACTTTTCAATCTCCCCGCGCCATGCCGACAGCACAACTGCGTGAGATTTGGGACAGCCTAGATATTGCCATCCTACCCATCACTGAATATCCTGATCTCAGTGAAGCTATCAGTGCTGCGGGTGCTTCGAAACGACTCATTGCAGGCTCTCTCTACCTCGTTGGTGAAGCCTTGGCCTTATTAGAAGATACCCCTGCCGACTTTCAGTCCAGTTTACAATAGCGAGGTGAAGCTTTGCTTGACTGAAAGTCGAGTTAGCATTGCTTTTAACTACAAAAGGTAAACGGGACGCAGTTTGTGAAACGAATACAAAATCATAGTGATGAAGACACCTTTTCAGCATTGTTCGGCCTGTGGTTCGGCTGCTTTAATGTCTTGTAGTGAGCGCGAGTTTACTTGCACCCTTTGTCATTTTAGACATTTCATCACGCCGATTCCTGCTGCCGTGGCTTTGATCTTGGATGCTGCGGGCCGCATTCTGATCACTCGACGTGCTCATGAGCCAGGGCTGGGACTGCTTGGACTACCAGGCGGTGTAATTGAGGGAGGAGAAACGGGGGAAGAGGCTTGTAGCCGAGAAACATTGGAAGAGGTTGGACTTCCTATTCCGGCCAAGGATTTCCGGTATTTTAGATCATTGCCTAATCAGTATCCTTTTCAGGGGTTTGTTTGGCCGACTTTGGATCTGTTTTATTTGGCTAAAATCGAATCTTTCGATGGCATGGCGATAGATCGATCAGAAGTCGCTGAATCGTTACTGCTTTCTTTGAATGAGGTGCCATTAGCAGACTTTGCCTTTGCTTCCAATGCAGAGGCGGTAAGTCTACTCAAAGATTCGATGCATCAGGACTCGACAAAGTTTATCTGAGTTGGGGCAGTGATTTGGATCTGGAGTTGATCCTGATATTTGGCGACCTCGCCTTCCACTTGTACTCTTTTGTTAGCCATGGTTTCCGGCTTCCATTCAGGATTGGCTTCAAGGATGCGCTTGTTGATGAAGAGATAGAACTCGGAATTTTCAAAATTGATCTTTTTGTGGCCTGTGCTGCCGAGAGTCGTGATCTTTGAGATCTTGCCGATCACAATGCAGCGCAAGCCGAACTTAGAGTCGATCATTGAGATGTCTGTGGCATCAATGGCTCCGGGATTACGCGTGGTTGTATTCATTGGGGGCGCAGAGGGGGGCGGTGCTAATGGAGCAAGATGTGGTATTGTCGTGCTCGGTGTGGTGGGTAGCGTCAGGCCAAGAATCACCATCAGACGTCTTTGACTGACTTCAGACAATTTGGCTATTTCTAGAGGAGCATCTGGGCCGCTTGCGCGAGCAAAGATGACCATGCCCGGCGTGACAGATTTAACCTGACCTTCAAAACTTCGCCCATCGGTGAGGGTCCATTTTTCGAGGGTTTGAGACTGGAGGCAAATAGTGCTCAAAAGATAAACGGAAAGATTCAATAGGGCGTGTTTCATGACTCATAAACAATGAGCGAAATGAGCGAAGGTTCAACCTCGGGCATTGCCTGGAAGGCTAGGTGGCGAGTAGATGGGGTAGGGTAGTGGCCCATGCAGGCATCTCACCTGGGTGATCCTTTTTCTTCATGAATTGGAGATGATCCTGCAGCATCTACTCTCTCAATTCCTTAGTGATCGTGGTGATCATCTCGACCTTGGAGCTTCTTTCCTGCACCCGTTTTTCTGTTTCTTCGGAGCGCTGAAGAAAAGTGAAATTCTACTCTCCTCCCACTTGCCGTCCTGCGTATCTCTGCCTACCTACTGCTTCTGTTAAATCCTCACATTAAAACTCTATGGCACATACCCTACCAGCCCTCCCTTACAATAAGGCCGCTCTTGAACCGCACATCGACGCTACCACAATGGATATTCATCATGGTCGTCACCATAACGCCTACATCACCAATCTGAATAACGCCATCGCAGGCAATGCAGAATTAGAAGCGTTTTCGATCGAAGATCTCTGCAAAAACATCAACACGGTGCCAGAGTCCATCCGCCCTGCAGTGCGTAACAATGGTGGTGGCCACTTCAATCACAGCCTCTTCTGGACAATCATGGGGCCAAATGCTGGTGGCGCTCCAACAGGTGCTCTGGCAGACGCCATTCATGCTGCCTTTGGTTCTTTTGATGCGTTTAAGGAAGCTTTTGCAAAAGCTGGGGCCACACGCTTCGGTTCAGGCTGGGCTTGGTTAGTGGTGAAAGACGGTAAGGTCGCGGTCACCTCCACACCCAACCAAGACAATCCTCTCATGGACGGGAGTGGCACCCCAATTTTGGGCTGCGATGTTTGGGAACATGCTTATTACCTCAAGTATCAAAACAAGCGCCCAGATTATATCACTGCTTGGTGGAACGTCGTGAATTGGACCGCTGTGGCTGACCTCTTCGCCAAGGCCTAATTCCTTCAAAATTTTACATTTGATACCCTCAAGTCCACCTGGGCTTGGGGGTTTTTTATGTCAAACGAAGATAACACAGTGTTTCGCTATTGTGATGATTCATGGAGAAATGATCACTAGAGGTATTTTACGAATATTTTAATGAAAGGCAGCTAATTTATTATAAATATTAAAATATTAATTGATTATATAAATAATAATTTATATTATTACCATAACTCATGCGGAATTCTTTATCAAGAAACTGCCTGAAGTTAAAAGACCAACAGCCCAAAACAAAAACAACACTATGAAAAACATCAAAGTTAACTCCCTAAAGGCCGGCTTCAGCCTTGTTGAAATGCTCGTCGTGATCGCCATCATCGGTATCATTGCCGCTATCGCTATCCCGAACATCGGTTCGATCAACAACAGCGCTCGTATCGCCACGGGCCAACGCAATGCCCAGTCCGTTGCTTCCGTGCTGAACGCCGCGGTTGCTGCCGGTGCTGCTCTTACCGGTCTCAGTGGTTCTTCAACAGGTGGTGATATCATCGATCTCGCTGAAACAGGTGTGACTCCCGCCGATGGTGCTTTTAAAGGTAAGAAATTCACGGTCGGTGCTATCGACGACGATGAAGAGCCAGTTGCAGCTGGTTACCTCACCTACGACGCTACCAATAGTCAGATCATCTACAACACAGCGGCAACTCCATACGCATTCTAATTTGATTTAGAAAACGCTGAGTTAATCAGTTCCATGCCCGCCGAGATCGTTGTCGGCGGGCTTTTTCTTGGGGTGCACGGCCGATCGCAATCGTTAGAGCCGACTCATTTTAATTTGGGAGAGCATCTAACATAATCGGAGGATTCAACCTTGTTCGGTGTTAGTTTAGACAGCAGTTTTTGAGACAACAATCGACCTTATGGTACAGCCGAGTCATAGGAGTATTTTGAAAACTCTAAATCCATGCTGGAAATGCCATGATTCACAATTAGAGTCATATTTCCGAGTCAGTTCCGATCCAGGTGCTGGCATGGCTCTTTTCCACAACCTTTATGCCGAGCAAGAAGCCCCCAGTCTGCGATCCTATCGAATCCGTCGTCGCGGACATCCGCGCAGGACGCATGGTGATCGTCACCGATGACGAAGATCGCGAAAATGAGGGAGATTTGATTTGTGCCGCTGAAAAAATCACCCCTGAAATGGTCACGTTCATGGTGCGTGAAGGTGGTGGTATGCTTTGTGTTCCGGTATCTTTAGAAATTGCCAAAAATTTAGGCTTAGAAAGTATGGTCCCCGAAAATCGTGAAGCTTTTCGAACGGACTTCACGGTGACTGTGGATGCGGCTAAGGGCATCACGACTGGTATTAGCTCAGCCGATCGTGCACGCACGATCCGTCTGCTGGCCAGTCCGAAAAGCACGAATGCCGACTTTGTGCAGCCTGGCCACATCAATCCGTTAGTCGCCAAACCAGGGGGAGCTCTGCGTCGTGCTGGGCATACCGAAGCCGCAGTGGATCTATGCCGCCTTGCTGGATTGCGTGAGGCAGGCGTCTTGATTGAGATCATGAATCCTGATGGCACCATGGCTCGTGTGCCTGAGTTGCGTAAATTTGCAAAGAAACACAGCTTGAAAATTTGTTCCATCGCCGACCTCATTGCCTGGCGTAGACGGAGTGAGAAGCTGATAGAGAAAATCGAAGTCGTGGATATGCCCACGGACTTTGGTGTCTTTAAACTGCACCTTTACAAAAGCAGTCTGGATGGTGTGCATCATATTGCGCTCGTTATGGGAAACATTGATCCCAAAAAACCAACATTGGTTCGAGTTCACAGCGAGTGTTTGACGGGAGATATCTTTGCCTCTCGTCGGTGTGACTGTGGTAGCCAGCTTCATGCGGCTATGAAAATGGTCGCTGAAGCTGGCAGTGGCATCATCGTTTACATGCGCGGTCATGAGGGCAGAGGCATCGGCCTTCACGGCAAGATCATGGCATACAAGCTGCAAGAGCAGGGCCTGGATACGGTCGAAGCTAATCTGAAGCTTGGTTTTGGAATGGACCTTCGTGATTACGGAATCGGCGCTCAAATCATTTCAGATATCGGGGTCCGAAAGATCCGTCTGATGACTAACAATCCCAGAAAAGTAGTTGGTCTAGAAGGGCATAAGCTGGAGATCGTAGAGCAGGTGCCTGTGATTTCAGAGCCAAATCAACACAACAAAAAGTATCTGGAAACCAAAAGGAAAAAGCTAGGGCATAAGCTCTGAGTTAGAAGATCAACTTTTCATCAAAAATCTACGGCTTTTTTCGCCTATTCATCCAATGTCACAACACAGCCCCAGCCGCCCCAGGCCGATACAGGACCGCGTGTCCATCGCCATCGTTGCCAGTTTGTATAACTCACAGTTTGTTCAAGGTCTACTGGATGCAGGACGTGAAGAGCTAGAAGAACTGGCTCCCAATGCCAACATTACGGTGTATCGTGTTCCAGGTGCCTTTGAGATTCCTGTCTGTGCGGAGTTGGTGATGAAGGCCACACAGCCAGATGCCGTCATTGCTTTTGGAGTGATCATCCGTGGTTCAACTGAACATGCTGATCTTGTGGGTGCCTCCGTGACGGATGCCCTGCAACAGATGGCTGTGCGTCATGTCACGCCGTTGATCCATGAGGTTCTGTTGGTCAGCAGTGAGGAGCAGGCTGAGGAGCGTTGTCTCGGGGTCTCTAAAAATCGTGGAAGCGAGGCAGCTCAGACTGCAGTGAACATGATCTCGTTATTCCGAAAAATGCGCGCGAGCTTCGCTGGAAACTCAGCCATGGAGGACGCCTGACCTTATGGGAAGACGTCGTGAAGGCCGAGAGGCCGCTGTACAGTTTTTGTTTGCTCATGAACTTCATGCTGAACATAGCGTTGAGGAGCAGGAAGCATTTTGGGGCATTCATAATGCCAAGACTTCTGTCCGTGCTTACGCAGAAAATTTGATTCGTGGTGTTTTGACTCACTTGATCGAATTGGATGCTGTCATCGGACCAATCGTTGAGAACTTCCGCATTGAGCGGATCGCCAACGTGGATCGCAACATTCTGAGACTGGCCGTTTATGAATTGAAGCATGTGCCTGAGGTCCCAACTCCTGTTGTGATCAATGAAGCGATCGAGATCGCCAAGAATTTGGGGGGAAATGAATCCGGCTCATTTGTCAATGGGGTGCTGCATAAGATTGCTCATCAGGTGCGCCCCAGAATTGTTCATAAAGCTGCGGGGCCAAGTCTTCCAACCGCGCAGGAGTTAGATGACGCAGCGGAAGTGCCTTCAGCTTAATTTCAAATGTTTCATTTCTGCTTTTTGCATGGCTGGCTTTTTTAAATCTATTCTTCAGCGCTTCACGAAACCCGACATCGATTGGGAAGAACTCGAGGCCATGCTTATTAGTGGTGACCTGGGGCCCAAATTGGCTCTACAAATCGTCACTGACCTGCAAGCTCAGCAGCGTAAACTCCACGGCGCTGACATTGTGCAGGTGGCCCGTGACCATGTGCGGAAGATTTTGCCCGAAACGAACGCAGCGCTGACACCTTTTAAGGATGGGCGTCCGAAGGTGCTATTGATCATAGGTGTGAACGGCGTAGGAAAAACGACCTCCACGGCCAAGCTTGCCCATGTGCTTCATCATGCCGGACACAAAGTGGTCTTGGCTGCTGCAGATACCTTCCGTGCGGCAGCTGTGGAGCAGCTCCAAGTTTGGTCCCAGCGCCTCAACATTCCGATGGTCAAAGGTCCGCCTAATGGTGATCCGGCCTCGGTTTGTTTTGAAGCCTATGATTTGGCCTGCAAAACTGGAGCCCAATTTCTTCTCTGTGACACGGCAGGTAGGCTGCACACCAAGCACAATCTCATGGAAGAGATGAAGAAGATCAATCGCATCCTGGGCCGCAAGGACGAGACGTCTCCACATGAAGTCATTTTGGTGGTCGATGCCACGACTGGGTCCAATGCCCTCCAGCAAGCCCGTGAGTTTCATAAGGCTATTCCACTGACAGGATTGATTGTTACCAAGTTAGATGGCAGTGGTAAAGGCGGCATTTTGGTTTCGATCCAACAGGAATTGGGGGTGCCTACCCGATTCATCGGTCTGGGCGAAAAGGTTGAGGATTTTCAATCCTTTGACTCAAAACGATTCGTCGATGAGCTTTTGTAATCTTTGCAGGCTTATTAGCTGGCTCTAAAATCGCTATTAGTCGCACAATTCACAGGATGAAACTGAACCCATGACCTGAATGATGCTCCGTAAATCTTGCTCTTTCAGCCATATTGCATGGATTGGGCACAATTAAGGTGTTTTTTCTTGTCGATGCCATTGGATGTATCTCTTGCGGAAACTCAAAGCATCATTGGGGTAGATGGTTTAGAAACGTGAACCGCCACGCAGCTTACGTTTGAGACAAGGATTGTCCGTCAATTCGTTGAGGGCAAAAATCCAGCGCCCACAGGGATAGGCTCCTTTTGCACCTTTGGCTTAATAGGTTCGAGAAGGCCGTGAGGGATTACTCCACAAAATAAATGATGCGCCCACAGCTTTCACATTGTGTGATCACCTCACTGGCTTTGGCCTGTTGAATCGTACTGTTGATGACTTTCATGTGGCAACCAGTACAGTTACCTCCATTGAGTGGCACCACAGCAGAGTCGCCTTTTTTGATAAATATGCGGTCGTAGAGTTGCAGTGTCGGAGGGTCTATCGGCCCAGCATAAACTGCGCGCTCTGCCTGAGTGGAGACTAGGCGCACCTTAACGTTTTCAGCACGTTCTGCTAGCACCTTGAGGTCTTCGTTTACATGCCCCTGAGTGATGGCCAGTTTAGCCTGAGCTAGAATGAGAGCTTCCTTGGCTTTTTCTAGCTCCTCCATCAGGTCGAGCTGCTTGTCTTCATGAGCAGAGACATCGGCCTCATAGCGTTTGATTTCCACACCTAGAGCTTGGAATTCCTCGTTCTTCCGTGTTTCAAACTGCTGATCGTGCAAACGCTTGATGCTGTTTTGTCGAGTCTGGATGTCTAACTCCACGCCTTTGATTTTTACTTCGATCTCTTTTGATTTCTGTGCGGCTGATTCCACTGCGGCAATGTCCCCCGCCAGCTTTGCTTTTGCTAGGGCCTCATATTTCGGGATATCCTTCAGATCCTTTTCAAAGGAACGAATCAGCTGATCACGCTCCTGCACTTGGAGTAATTTAATGATTTCTGGATACATAATTGACAATGATGGGGGCAAGGCTTGGACCGCTGGCAAGAAACAACCGTGCAGTGACTCTGTTTGCAAAAGTTATGAGCGTTTTTTGACTTCCTTGCCACGCACACTCATGCGGAATGGAACACCTGGGGCAGGCCACTCTTTACGGATGACGCTCTCTAAGAATCGAAGGTAACCCTCGGTCATTTTAGCTGCTCGATTGGCAAAAAACACGAAATGCGGCACTGGCACATTGCTGTCTCCTGCCTCATTGACTTGGGTAACATAAAGGAGCTTGAAGGCAAGTGGGCTGCGGCCAAGAGGTCCGGGCGTATCTTCAATGGCCTGATGCATCATGCGATTCAGAATGCCTGTGCCAATGCGAGTTTGGGAGCCATTGCGCACAGCTTCAATCTGCACGAAAAGCTTACCAATATTTTCCTTATTTTTGGCTGAGGTTGCAATTAGCGGCGCATAGCTGAGGAAAAAGAACTCTCGACGCATCTTTTCGGAGAGTTCTTCCAGTCGATCTTTCTGCTTGGCACTGGGGTGATACAGATCAAATTTGTTCATCACTAGGATGCAGGGTTTCCGTTCTTCCAAAATAAGCTGGGCAATTTTTCGATCCTGCATCTTGGCTCCTTCTGCACAGTCGATGACGAGAATGCAAATATCAGCGCGTTTGATGGCCTGGTAACTGCGCTGAACGCTGAAGACTTCAACATCATTGTCTAATTTTGACTGCCGGCGAATACCGGCGGTATCGATGAGTTGGTAACGTTTTCCATTGTAGGTGCAATTGATATCCAAACTGTCACGCGTGGTGCCTGCCACCTCACTCACGATCGCACGCTCCTGACCGAGGATGGCATTGACTAGCGATGATTTGCCTGCATTTGGGCGTCCAACGATTGCTAGCTTTAGCGGGCGAGCTGCAAATTTGGCTTCTTTAACTGCCGCTTCTGTTTCGTCGTCCTGCTTAGTCAACTCCAAGCGCTCAGCAATGATGTCCACTAGGTAGTTGATGCCTAGTCCATGCACGGCGCTGACTTCGGCCATTTCTGAGAAACCCAGCTTAGCAAAGTCAGCTGACCCTAAGCGGCGCTTGTCGGAGTCTGCTTTATTGCAAACAAGAACGACCGGTTTTTTAGTGCGGCGAAGAATGGCGGCTAGACTCTGATCGATTGCCGTGATGCCTTCAAAGATATCCACAACAAAGAGTAGCATATCAGCCACCTCAAGAGCGATACTGGCCTCCACTTGAACTTGCTCTGTCAGGACATCTTCAGTATTGGCACCGATGCCGCCGGTATCCATAATCTGGAAAACTTGCGGTCCACGCCTGCACTCGGCAGTGATGCGGTCGCGCGTCACGCCGGCAAGGTCGTGAACGATAGAAATATTCATGCCGGCAAGGCGGTTGAAGAGAGCTGATTTGCCCACATTCGGGCGGCCTACGATGGCGACGGTTTTTAACATGATTCGGATCTGCGATGGTTTGAGACTTTCTTTAGAGCAGTTTTCAGCATTTTTCAGGATTAACCTGCATAATGATGGATTTTCTTTACTCATGTTCGGATGCATTGGCTGTTAGGTCCTGTCACGAGGCTGGAAAAGACTTTGAACTATTTCTATTTTTTGGTTGAGAAGTCCTGAAGCTGGTCAAGACTCAGCTCCCCATCATTGGGAATGCGCTCGTGGCGGAATTGGTAGACGCGCTAGATTCAGGTTCTAGTGACTAACATCGTGGAGGTTCGAGTCCTCTCGAGCGCACCCTCCCCTTTTTCAAGGGTTTTACTTTATATGCAAGACGCTGGATTTGTCAGAAAAGCTTTTGCTGGGATCGCCAGTCGCTATGTATTAGCTAATCATGTTCTGAGTCTGGGGATCGACGTTTTGTGGCGACGCAAAACAGCTCGTTTGGTAGCTGAGATGCGGCCGCAGATGATTCTCGATCTTGCTACAGGCAGTGGTGACTTAGCGCAGACGCTTCGCACAGCTTGCCCTAAGGCCAAGATTTTAGGTGCAGATTTTTCAGTGCCGATGATGCGAGAAGCACAATGCCGATCTTTTCATGCTCTGGTGGCTGCGGATGGTATGTCACTGCCGTTCAAAGAAGCCAGCTATGATGTTCTCACGGTGGCTTTTGGTCTGCGCAACATGGCTTCTTGGCCAGAAGCATTGACCGAAATGCGCCGAGTTTTGAAATCAGGTGGTCATTTGGTGGTGCTGGATTTTTCCATCCCGACGTTGCCGCTGCTTCGTCCTGCTTATTTGTTTTATTTGAAAAATGTGATGCCTCGGATTGCCGGTTGGATCACGGGGCAACGTGCAGCTTATGAATATCTGTGCAGTTCAGTTGAGCGTTTCCCCTCAGGCGCTGACATGGAGCAACTGATCCTTTCTTGTGGTTTTGCTTCGGTCAAAATACATCGACTCAGCTTTGGTATTGCCTCACTTTATATCGCGGAGGTGGCTTAAGTTCTGTCTTCTGCACATCCTCTTTGAGGATGGTGGCAGGGGGCGGATTTGAACCGCCGACCAAAGGCTTATGAGTCCTCTGCTCTACCGCTGAGCTACACTGCCGATTAATGGCTCCTGAGGTAGGGTTCGAACCTACGACCTAGTGGTTAACAGCCACCCGCTCTACCGCTGAGCTACTCAGGAACGTTGTCCCGTTTTGAAACGGGTCGCGAGGATAAGTGAGGACCTGATCAACGCAAGCTATTTGTTCAATGTTCTGAAAGGATATTGAAGTTTTTTATGTCCTAAAAAATAGAATCCAGGCCCCAAGCGACAAAAAGTCCGGTTACACCCACGAGTGTCTCGGTGACTGTCCAGGTGCGGAGTGTCTGAGAGACCGTTAGACCAAGGCATTCTTTCACAATCCAAAAGCCGGCATCATTGAGGTGTGAAAGAAAGAGTGAACCGCAGCCGATGCCGACAACCACTAGCTCTGGATTAACGCCTGGTGTGCTAAGAACCAGTGGTGCAACGAGTCCACTAGCCGTGGTGATAGCTACGGTTGCAGAGCCTGTAGCGACCCGCACAAGTGCTGCGCAAACCCAGCCAAAGACGAGTGGTGGTAAATGGGCCGCAGTGGCCATCTGTCCAATGGCCGCGGCGGCGCCACTTGCCTCTAAGACGCCTTTAAAGCCACCACCGGCACCGATGACGAGTAGGGTTAAGCCGACTGTGCTGATAGCTTTTTCGCCGATCTGCAGGGACTCACTGCGAGTGAAACGAAAAGCGATGCCAGCAAAAATCACCGAGATGCCAAGGGCGAGTGTCGGATTGCCAATGACAGAAGTGATCTGGCGAAGTGGATCGGTTTTATCTTCGATGAAAATCTCAGCCACCGTTTGAGTCAGTAACAGCGCAATAGGAACCGCCAATACTGCGATGGTAACAGCCAAGGAGGGCAATTTCCTGATGGCCATTTTGGGATCTATGGAGGGTGGTTCAGGGGCCTCTGCCTGGACATGTTTAACAGCCCATTTGGCGAAAATAGGGCCTGAGATCGCAGCAACGGGAACTGCGGCTAGAAGCCCCCAGAGAATGACTTTTCCAAGGTCGGCATGAAGTGCCTGTAGAGCCACAACAGGTCCAGGATGAGGAGGCATCACGCCGTGCATAATGGAAAGAACGGCTAGCATCGGAATGGCCAATTTGAGGAAAGGCTCCTTGGTTTCACGGGCTAACGTGATTAAGATCGGAACCAGCATGACTAGGCCGACGGCAAACCATGTCGTTAGGCCAATGCAAAGCCCCAATGCCATGAGGCACCAGTGGACACGCTTGGGTCCGAAGACGCCAATGAGAGCTTTTGCCAATACCTCTGCGCCACCGGAGGCGGCAAGCAGCCCACCCAGGATCGTGCCTAGCCCTAGAATTCCAGCGATGCCCCCGAGTGTAGCTCCCATACCTTTTTCAAAAGCAGTCATCATGGCCAAGGGGGGCATCCCAGATCCAAGTCCCATCACCAGTGCTGCAAAGAGCAGTGCGAGGAATGCGTTCATCTTTGCCCAGGCGATCAAAAGGATGAGCACAATGACAGAGACGGTGGAGAGCAGAAGGAGTTGGGTGATTTCTGGATTCACGATAGATAAAGCTATAGAAAGACAGAAACGCTCACTTTGGTCAAGTATCACGATCTTTCGCCAATCTGAAATGAAAGCCGAACCGCGCAAGTGAGGAGGTCGAGAAATCGGAGTGATGTAAAACGGCCTTGCGCGGCCCTTTGAACCACGCTCCTTTCGCAGCCCACACACTCCCCATGCAAAGCCTTTGGAACGATCAAGAAGCCGTCACTTTCGGAACCGACTTACTCGGACAGCGCGTATACAGTTCACGCCTACTAGGCCGTGATTCTGCCCTTGTGTTGCACGGCGGTGGAAATACCTCAGTGAAAATCACGGAAAAAGACTTTTTCGGTGACGATGTCTCCCTTTGTTATGTCAAGGGCAGTGGCTGGGATTTGGGAACGATTGAGCGTGCGGGCTTCTCCCCAGTGCGGATGGAGGCCCTGGTTAAAATGTCTAAACTTTCATCGATGAGTGATGAAGATATGGTGCTACAACAACGTTCCGCCATGACCAATCCGAATGCACCTGCTGCTAGTATTGAGGCGATTTTACACGCGGTTTTGCCCTTCCGCTTTGTCGATCATAGTCATGCAAACGCGATCTCAGCCCTCACTTGCAATGCTGACAGCGAGGCTCGAGTGAAGGAAGTCTATGGCAATCGTGTGATTGTCGTGCCTTATGTGATGCCGGGCTTTATTCTGGCCAAGACCATCGCTGATCTAATTTCTGGTCGTGACCTGCGTGCCGAGGGAATTCAGGGCATGGTGCTTTTAAAGCATGGCTTGTTTACTTTTGATGATGACGCGAGAAAGAGCTACGAGCTACACATCGAGATGGTGACGATGGCTGAAGAGTATTTAGCCAATAAGTCAGCCAATGCTCCAGCTGCAAACGCTGAGGCGAGGATAGATCTCTTAGCATTAGCAAAACTTCGTCAGGCAGTTTCCAAGATTCGTGGTGTGCCACAAATAGCCCGTCTAAATAGTAGTGCTGAGGCTGTGGGATATGCTAACCTGCCTGCGGTGGCTGACTTTGGAACGCGTGGTCCTTTAACCCCAGATCATAGCATCCGCACCAAACGTGCGCCAGCCTTTATCGACGAAGATGTGGCCGTTAGCCTGCAAACTTTTGCTGATGAATACGCGGCTTATTTTAATCGCAATGCCAGTGGGCAGACCATGCTGGATGCAGCACCGCGCTTTGTCATTTGGCCAAATCATGGTGTCGTTAGCTTTGGCGATACGGTGAAGGACGCCAATATCGTGGCCGATATTGCGGCATCTACACTGGCCACGGTGCAGCTCGGTGAAGCCGTCGGTGGATGGCAGCCACTGCCAGAAAAGGACATCTTTGACATTGAATATTGGGACTTAGAGCAGGCGAAACTTCGTAAAGGTCCTGCTCGTAAGATTCACCAGGGCAAGATCGCTCTCGTCACTGGTTGTGCGGCAGGCATTGGTTTTGCGATTGCAGAAAGCTTGGCAGAGCAGGGTGCCCAAGTTGTCGGATTGGACATCGACAAAGAGATCCCTGACATCATGAAAAAAATCGGTGGTATTGGTATCGTGGTTAACCTCACGGAGGATAAGCCTGTTCAGGATGCTATCGACTTTGTGGTGCGTGAATTTGGTGGCATTGACATTGTAGTCAGTAATGCGGGTATTTTCCCAAAGAATGATCATCTTGATGTCATGGTGCAGACGGATTGGGATCGCACGATCTCTATCAACCTGACCAGCCATCAAAAGCTCATGAATAAGGTAGTTCCTTTTGTGAAAGTCGGTTGTGATGCCAGCATTATTTTTGTAGGTAGCCGTAATTTCAAAGCACCAGGCCCCGGAGCCAGCGCTTACTCATGCAGCAAGGCAGCGCTCACGCAGCTTTGTCGTGTGGCTGCTCTTGAGCTGGCACCGAATCGTGTGCGGGTTAACATTGTTCATCCTGATGCTGTGTTTGATACGAAACTCTGGACACCTGAAGCTTTGCAGAAAAGTGCCGAGCGTTATGGAATGACCGTGGAAGAGTACAAGACGAAGAATCTCATGAAGGTGGAGATTAAGAGCAAAGATATTGGCAATATGGTTAGTGCCATGGCTGGTCCACTTTTCTCCAAGGTTACTGGGGCTCAGATTCCTGTCGATGGCGGTAATGACCGAGTGATCTAAGTCACTTCTTTCTGAGCCAATCGGCGATGGCATCAGCCATTTGACCGACAATGGTTTCACCATCTGTAGGCTTGCAAGCATGTCCTGCTTTCACAGCAAGTAGCCAGAAGCAGCATGGGCCGCCGTTGGCGCGGTCGTCGAGGCAGGCGAGATCCATGGCGTGGTCACTGATGACTCCGCATTTGTGGTAGAATCTAGCGTTCGGAAAGTGAGACTGCATATTCGGTGACCAGGAACTTGGGCCGGAGTCAGGATCCCTCGATTCTAAGCCGACAAAGCCGTTGCCACCGTGAAGGAGAAAGTCGATGTGCTGCTTCATTAGCTTGAAGCGATCGTTCTCCGCCAAGCATTCACGGAAAAGCAGTCGCCGCAGTGTGTCTGTGAGTTCATGGGCGCTGGTGACATTAAATGACGAAAGCTGTGTCAAAGCTGGTCAATAAGCCAAGGATCGAGACGGAGAACTTGCGTCCTGCTCCTAGGCACTCTTCAATGAAGGCGATGCTAGGCTGAAGCATGGAGATGGAGCTTGTGATGGCTGCTAGGAAAATCATGAAGAAAAAAGCTCCTGCAGGCATCTTTAAAAAAACCAAAGGTAATGCTTTGAACCCAAGGTACTCCCAGTCGTGATCCCCAAGCTTCTTTATTTTGTGCTATATTGATTAGGTCAGAAAAGTCTGTGCCATGAGATAAGGAACATTCCATGGAATTAAGATGAAACGTAAATGTTCTCAGATTAGTCGTATTATTATTCGTTTATGAAAACCTTACCCAAAGCTCTTTTGACCGTGAGTGCCATTTTCTGTGCGCTCGCCTTGGGCACGCTTGGCTGGCTTGCCATGCAGACGACGGAGGTCAAAGACAAAGCGATGGCTCAAACACCGGTTTTTTTACCAAAGCGAGTGGTGGAAGAGGTCAAAAAATCTGAGGAACCACCGATGCAAACTAGCGAATCTGCCGAGTCGGTGCAAGATGACTTGACCAAAAGACTCAATGACTTGGCGGCGGCCGAAGGTGTCGTAAAGGGGGAATTGGTGCTGACCTTTGATTCAGCCGAAGCTCTAAATGCTTTCCGAATTCGCGTAGGGCTGGAGGGAATCGAGATTCTTTACAGTGACGCTCGACTCAAGGTGGCCCGAGTTCGCTATCGTGATGCGGCGAAGATGGCCAAGGAATTGCGAGAGCATGCAGAGGACTATGACAACATTGGCGCGAACTATTTTGCCTATGTTCCCGGAACGCCTAGGTCAACGAAAGACGGCTTTAATGCTGGTGGTTCGGTGCCCTTTGAAAGCAGTGCTTTAGACGCCATTGGTGCAGTGGGAGATCGCAGTCGCTGGGGCGCTGGAGTCAAGGTCGCTGTGCTTGATACGGGAGTCACGGCTCATCCAATGCTTCAAGGAATCAAGATTACCCACACTGATCTTGTCAAGGATGGCCAACCTTTTCATGGCCACGGTAATGCCATGACATCACTTATCGCGGGACGTGATCCACAAAATGGAGGTGTTTCGCCAGCAACAGAGATTCTAGATATTCGTGTGGCCGATAGCACGGGGAAGGGAAATACGGCGTATGTCTCCCAGGGCATCATGCAGGCCGTCGATTCTGGGGCTCGGGTCATCAGCATCAGTCTTGGTAGTAACGCTGACTCCACCATGCTCGGAAACGCTGTGGCTTATGCCCTCAGTCGAGGGGTTATCGTCGTGGCTGCGGCAGGAAATGAGCAGGAAACACAGCTGGCTTATCCAGCGGCCTATTCTGGCGTCATCAGCGTTGCTGCAGTGGATGCCAATGGCCAACAGGCTTACTTTTCCAATTCAGGCGATAACCTCTTTATCTCAGCACCAGGAGTCGGCATCGTTCACGCTTACAGTGGCACTGGTATGGTTATTGGTAGCGGCACATCACAGGCAACAGCCATCACGGCAGGTGTGATCTCCAGCATGTTGAGTCGGAACTACAGTGCAGCTAATATCCCACAGATCCTGCAAAAAAATGTCATAAAATCCACCGCACCCATCAATCAAGTCGGTGCGGGCATGATTCATTTTCCCCGATAGGATCAGGGTGTTTGAGCGACTTGCACAGCGAGCACATTACTCAGGACTCCTGTAGCTGAAGTGCCATTAGTGACTCGAACGGTGTAGTTGGTGGTGATCGCCGCCGCACCTGAAGTAAAGGTGTATGTCGCGTCGGTAGCGCCCGAAATGAGCGTTGAACCTCGAAACCACTGGTAGGTTGGATTAGTTCCAATGGCCGTCACGGCAAGCGTGACCGAGGTGTTGAACGGCACTATTGTTCCCGATAATGGATTCGTTCTGCTGAGCACAACTGCGGATAATGGCACCTGCATTATGACTGTAAGTGCAGCGCTTGTGACACCTTGTGAACCAGTGCCCGAGGTTGGTGTGAGAGGATTTTTAACCGTAACAGCGTATTGAGCTATTTCGGCAAAACCGGGAGTAAATGTGAAAGTCGAATTCGTCGCACTCGGTATATCCACATTGTCTTTTTTCCATTGATAGGTGAGTGAGCCACCGCTTGCTGAAGCTAGAAGTGTGAATGGACTGTTTGTGGGAACTGCCGTGGTCATCGGGGATGTGCGGGTGACGCGCACGTTGCTAACGGGCGATAATACTGTTAAAGAAAGAAGGTTGCTTGCAATACCTGCTGGCGCCAAAGGATTGATGGCCAAGACATCGTAGTTGTTGATACTAGAGGTTGTTCCAGTGACGAAAGTGTAAGTGCTTGCGGTCGCGCCACGGATCGTAACGCCATCTTTACGCCATTGGTATCTTGAAACTGTCGCTCCCGAATTCGTCGATGCACTCAATGTCACAGAGGTTTTGGTTGGGACATCACCTATTGGAGCTAGCCGGCTGGCCGTTACCGTGGTGATCGGGTTAATATTCAAATTAACCGTATTGCTAATCACTCCCTCTGGATTGGTTTTGCTGGAAACTCTGACTGTATAAATGCCGTCATCTGATGCTGTGCTGGAAGCTATGGTGAAGCTGTTACTTGTGGCTTTTGGCATCAAAACGCCGTTTTTGAACCAAACGTATGTTAGCGGTCCTGAACCTTTAACCGCAACGCTGAAGGTTACCGAAGATGCAGCTGATAGTGGGCTTGTATCTGGGGTGCGGCTAGCAAGAACATCTGAAATGACGAGCGCTAGGGGGGCGGCCCTGCTGAGAGCCTGCACCTCTGTTCCTGATTTGATCAGGCATTTGTATTCTGCTGCATCTGCATTATCGACCAACGCAAGAGACAGAGTGCTAGAGGTAGATCCACTGACGCCAGAGCCATCGGTGAGGGGCGTGCCATTTTTCTGCCATTGGTAAGTAAGAGTTGTGAGATCAGCTGCGACTATGGCTTCGACGCTGAAGCTGACGTTGGCACCTGTAATGACACTCTGAGCACTCGGTTGCTTGGTGATCAAAATACCGTTCATGCTCATCAAGCCTGATTTGATGGCCGAGGTAGCGACAGTCGGTGTTAACTCTGGGAGAAGGAAATGACCGACGCCTGTTGAAGGCTTGAGAATGGGTTTCGTTGCATCTAGAGGATTATCAAGATCTCTTGGAATGATGAGGCCCTGATACAATGCTTTACGTTTCTCGGTGCCAGTAAGTTCAAAACTGCCGTTGATCAGTCCTGTGTTAGGGCTCAGTGTCAGGCTGACTTTTGAAGGGTTCGCTGCAGGATAAACCACACCGCCGGTCTGCCCCAGTTTGACTGAAAGACTAGGGTCAACCGAAGTCAATCCGCCCCGTGAAAATTTGATGAGCACATTCTTTTCAATATCAGAAATTTTTAAAACATTCTTATCGGTAGGAGCTGTGTATCGGGCACCATAAGCACTCAAAACAGTTGGGCTGAAGCCTGGCTGATAGATCCTATCAAGTATAGGCTGCCGGCCCTTCACCCATCTTAAATCCGATGAAAGTTTGCTGTAATTAACAGTGCTTAATTCCATGAATCCCCCTAAAGAAGAGGTGCCGAGATTGAGAGCCTGGAAAAAGTACATTTCGGCAGAAGAACTGATGAGTGTGCTAGCGGTTATCGGAGTTCCGTCAGAGAGGCGGCCTGCCGCCGTGGCCGTTCCACTATTGGTTACCGTGAGTGCCAGATAACCACTGCCCTCAGGCGTGTCGGATTGGCCAAGACGTGCCGTCTCAGGTTCTAGGGCGACATTCAGTGTGACCGAACCTTTAAAACTGCCGACCGCAAAGGCAAATGGCATACTTATAAACGGAGGGGGGCCACTCCTGAATTGAGAACTCCAAGCATGTCGATAGCCGAAGATGGTTGCCGTGCTCGTTCCATCGCTGATACTTCCCCGCAGAATGGTCGAGGAAGGTTGTAAAATGAGTGTTGCCTGAACTGTTTTACGGTTCGGTCTTGGGAAACTAACAATACTTGTGTAGGCTAGGGTATTATTGATCAAGGTAAGATTAAGCGCACCTGCCGAACGTAGCGTTTCTCCTCCTAACTGAAGCGTTGCAGTGAATGCTGAATCATCAGTGAGTGTCACGTCTAGACGACCGCCAAGATTTAAATTG
>Ga0164294_10000396_pt1 | contig 41332 bp, 33 predicted proteins | sample GEODES005metaG_FD_111479 | JGI IMG/M metagenome (GOLD analysis project Ga0164294, IMG submission 111479) | Oligotrophic lake water microbial communities from Sparkling Lake, Wisconsin, USA - GEODES005 metaG | ecosystem: Environmental > Aquatic > Freshwater > Lake | place: USA: Sparkling Lake... | reverse complement strand
GCATGCCGCTCAGAATAGCGGCGCCTGCAGCTCCTGGGGAAGGGGAATGTTGGCACCGAGCGCCAGCGCCAGCGCGACGGCGCCGAGCAGCACGGCCAGCGTCGAGGAGAGCGAGAACAGCCCCCAGCCGACCATCGTGACCATCTGCGAATTGGCACGCTGCTCGCGCTTGTTGCGACCCATCGACTGGATCACGAACATCGCCAGCATCGCATAAGCGAAGACAAGAAACTCGGCCATCAACCCACCCCGGAAATCCCCAGGGCGACCTTAGGCGACAAGGGTTAACGCTTCAATGCGCCGAGGCTCCGGTTTATCGCAGTGCAGCAAGGATTTGCCGCAGAGCGGCCGATCAGTGGTGTGCGGCGGCCGGGCTGGCGGACTTGCAGCTGCAGGCACAGGCGCATGCCGGCATGCACAGGCAAGGCTGGGGCACCACGCAGTGGCAGCCATGCCCCGCCGCCGGCTTGTGCTCGTCTTCCTTCTTCTTCGGCTTCTCGGGCACTTCCGGCAGCGGCAGGATGTCGCGGGCATTGCCGGTATAGACGACATGCGCGTCGGCGCTGCCGCAGGCGGTGCAGCCATCCTCATGATGGTCGTCGGCATGGCTGCCACCGAAGCTGAAGCTGTAGCCGGTTTCCTTCTTCAGCACCTTCTTGGCCGCCTCGCACACCGCGATCGCATAATTGCCGAGCGTGGAGACCATCTGGCCCATCGCGACCTGCTCGGTGGCGTAATAATGGACCAGCATCGCGTCGCGGTGCGCATCCACCGGCTCGCGCACGGCGGGATAGGCCAGCATCTGCTGGAGATCGGCGAGCTGCGATTCCATCGCCGAGACCTGGCCGCTCCAGTTGTTGAAGGCGGCGAACAGATCGTAATGCGGCCAGCTCGCCGGAGCATGCGGGCGCATCTGCTCGACGAAGTTGACCGGCCCGGCCAGATCCTCGCGCAGCAGGCGGAGCAGCACGCGCAGCGTCACCACGTCGCGCTGCGGCTGGCGCAGGCGCTGGGCGAAGGTGGTGGCCACCGTGTCGGTGTGCTTCCACACCTGCCGGCTCAGCATGCGGGTAAATTCCTCGTCGCGCTTCTTCGGCTTGGCGAGCAGCGCGGACTTGATCGAGCTGAGCACGCCGATGACGATCAGCAGCGCGACCAGCACGCCGACGACGAGGATCCAGGCAGGCCAATAGATCGCCGCCGCGTCAATCGGCTTGGCGGTGGCAGCGGTATTTGCCGCGCCCGCTGCCAGATTTCCGATCGAAGCCAGAATAATCGCCACGTCATCCCCCCTGAGTCGCGGAGGATATGGTTAACAGAAACTCGCGCGCCGCACAGTCATGACTCTTCCGTTTCGACAAGGAGATGCTTCATCTGCTTGGGAAAATCGCCCGCGTCAGAGGGTGACTCCGCGCTTCCAGATCGCGATTTCGCGTTCGCCATTGCGCTCGGCGGCAGTTTCCTTGCCCGAAGCGATCGTCGCGATCGTGTCGAGCAGCGAGTCGGCGGCGGCTTCCATGCCCTGGTCGAGCACCTGACCGGCGTCGAAGTCGATCCAGCCGGGCTTGCGCGCCGCCAGATCGCTGTTCGAAGCGATCTTGATCGTGGGCACCGGGAAGCCGAGCGGCGTGCCGCGGCCGGTGGTGAACAGGATCGCGGTGGCACCCGCCGCCGCCAGCGCCGTCGAGGACACCGCGTCGTTGCCCGGCGCCTCGAGAAGGGTCAGCCCCTTGCGGCGGACCTGCCCGCCATAGGGGATCACGTCGGTGACGATCGCATGGCCCGCCTTCTGCACGGCGCCCAGCGACTTCTCCTCCAGCGTGGTGATGCCGCCGGCGATGTTGCCGGGCGAGGGGTTCTCGGAGACCGGCTCGCCGTGGCGAGTGAAGTAGGCCTTGAAGTCGTTGACCAGGTCGACGATCCCGTCGAACACCGCCTCGTCGCTGGCCCGCTGCATCAGCAACTGCTCGGCGCCGAAGATCTCGGGGATCTCGGTGAGGATCGCGGTGCCGCCCGCGGCGGTGACCGCATCGGCCATGCGGCCGACCAGCGGATTGGCGGTGAGACCCGAAAAGCCGTCCGACCCGCCGCACTTCACGCCCAGCACCAGCTCGGAGAGCGGGGCAGGGGTGCGCTCGGCCTGGGCGCCCGCGACCAGCTCCTCGATCAGCGCCAGCCCGTCCTCGACTTCGTCGCTCGCCATCTGCGCGCCCAGCGTGCGCAGGTTCGGATGGTCGATGCCTTCGAGCATGCCGGAGATCTGGTTGTTCTCGCAACCCAGCCCGACGATCAGCACGCCACCGGCATTGGGGTGGTTGGCCAGCGCGGAGAGGATCGCGCGGGTGCCCTGCAAATCGTCGCCCAGCTGCGAGCAGCCGAAGGGGTGGGGGAAGGCGTGGACGCCGTCGATCTTGCCGGCATGCAGCTTCTCGGCGCGCTCGGCGATCTTCTGCGCGGTGCGGGCGACGCAGCCGACGGTGGGGATCACCCAGATCTCGTTGCGCGTGCCCACCCGGCCATTGGCGCGTCGATATCCCAGGAAGCCCGGGCCATCGATGACCGCATCGTCATGCGCGGAAGGCGCGAAGGCATAGTCGCCGCTGCCCTTGAGCGCGGTCGCGACATTGTGCGTGTGGACATGCTCGCCCGGCACGATGTCGCGCGTGGCGACGCCGATCGGGAAGCCGAACTTGAGCACCGGCTCGCCGGTAGCGATCGGCTTCACTGCGACCTTGTGGCCCTTGCCGATCGGCTCGGCGAGCGTGATGCCGAGCGCCTCTTCGCCGGCAGCCATGTCGCGCAGCGCCGTGGCGGTGCTGTCCTGGGGATCGATACGGAAGAGCGCGGGGATCATGCCGCCCGATATAGGTTCGGCCGTCGCGCAAGGAAACCGGTTTCCATCAGCCGGCCGCCAGCCAGGCGAAGCGGGCCACGAACAGCCCTGCCAGCACCAGCAGCAACCAGTCCGTCGGAGTAATCTTGCCGCGAATCAATCGGATAAGCGCGTAAGCTGTGATCCCGAAGGCAAGTCCGTTTGCGATCGAGAAGGTGAAGGGGATCATCGCCACGGTAAGGAAGGCCGGTATTGCGATTTCAGCATCGTCCCAGTCCACATCGGCGAGCGGCGCCATCATCAGCCCGCCGACCAGCACCAGGGCCGGCGCGGTGGCGGCGAGCGGCACGAGCTGCGCCCAGGGCGCGACCAGCATCGCCAGCAGGAACAGCACCCCGGTCACCACCGCGGTAAGCCCGGTGCGTCCGCCCGCCTGCACGCCCGCGGCGCTCTCGACATAGGAGCAGACGGTGCTGGTGCCCGCCACGCTGCCGGCAACCGTGGCGACGGCGTCGGTGAACAATATCCGGTTGAGGCGGGGAATACGGCCCTGTTCGTCGATCAATCCGGCCCTGCGGGTGACTCCGACGAGCGTGCCGACATTGTCGAACAGGTCGACGAACAGGAACACGAACAGGATTTCGAACAGTCCCAGCACATGGCTGCCCGACAGGCCGAAGACGCCGCCCAGGTCGAGCTGGAAGGCGACCTGGCCGATCGCGGTGAGGTCATAGGGCTCGGGCTTGAATGCCACCTGCCCGGTGGCCCAGGCGGCGAGCGTGGTCGCGGCGATGCCGATCAGGATCGCCCCGCGCACCTTCCAGGCCGCGAGCCCGGCGGTCACGACCAGCCCGAACAGCGCCAGCGCGGCCGCAGGCGAATGGAGGTTGCCCAGCGTCACCGATGTCGCCGGGCTGGTGACGATGATCCCGGCATTCTTCATGCCGATCAGCCCGATGAACAGCCCGATGCCTCCGGCCACCGCCGCGAAGAGCTGGGGCGGGATCGCCGAGATGATAAGCTGCCGGATCCCCGCGAAAGTGAGCAGCAGGAAGGCGATGCTCGACAGGAAAACGCATCCCAGCGCCACCTGCCACGGCACGCCCATGCCCTGCACCACGGTGAAGGCGAAATAGGCATTGAGCCCCATGCCCGGTGCCAGCGCGAGCGGCACATTGGCGGTGAGCCCCATCAGGATGCTGGCGAAGCCCGCGGCCAGGCAGGTGGCGGCGGCGACCGCGGCGACCGGCATGCCCGCCGCGCCCAGGATCGCCGGGTTGACGATGATGATATACGCCATGGTCAGGAAGGTCGTGCCGCCGGCCAGCACCTCGGTGCGCACGGTCGTGCCGCGCTCGGCCAGCGCGAAGTGCCGCTCGATCAGGCCTTCCGCCATCGTCCATCCCCCATAGCCCGGCGCGAGCATAGCGCGGCGCGCGGCGCTGGCCTAGGCTGGCGCGCATGACCACGCCGCTCTTCCACCTCGCCATCCCCGTCGACGATATCGAGGCCGCGCGCGCCTTTTACGGCGGCACGCTCGGCTGCCCGCAGGGGCGCGAGGACCCCGGCCACTGGATCGACTTCGATTTCCGCGGCCACCAGCTCGTCGTCCACAGGGCCGAAGGGGCGGGAGTGAAGGCGCGCAGCGGCGTCGACGGCGACGCCGTGCCGGTCCCCCATTTCGGGCTGGTGCTGGGCTGGGCCGAATGGGAGGCGCTGGCCGAGCGCCTGCGCGCTGCCGGCACCGACTTCGTGATCGAGCCGCACATCCGCTTCGTCGGCAAGCCCGGCGAGCAGGCGACGATGTTCTTCTACGATCCCGCCGGCAACGCGCTGGAGTTCAAGGCATTCCGCGACCTCGGCCAGCTCTTCGCTACCTAGCGCTGATACTTGTCCTTCTTGCGCTTGCCGAACAGCATGCCGCGCTCCAGCCGCTGGCAGAGCGCGGTGTAATAGGCTTCGAGGAACGCATATTCGTCGCCCTCGGGGACTGTGATGCCCAGCCGCTCGCGGATCGTGCGGGCGACGACCAGCATCGAATAATCGTCGTTCCGGCGCAGCACTTCCTCGAGCTTCTGCAGCTCGAACTCGCCATAGATGCTCAGATGCGCGTCGGTGAAGACGTAGCGCGCCTGCTCGGGCGCGACATGGGTGGCGACGCTGTGGCTCAGGCTGCGCTGCGGCACCCGCACCACCCAGGTGCCGGCGATCAGGTCGCCCACGCGCAGCCGGTCGCGGTTGAACAGCGGGAACAGCGCGAACATGCCGGTCCATAGCAGCCCGACCAGCCCGGTGGCGAAGTCGCCCATGCCCTGCGAGCTCTGATAGGCAGTGAAGGACAGCGGCAGGAACAGCTCGAGCTCGCGCATCGCGTTGCGCGCGATCACCTGGTGTCCGCGCAGCCGCGATCCGTCGCGCGAGACGACGCGCAGCTTCATCAGCCGCTTGCCCGGGGTCGCCGCGCGCGGCCCGAGCTCGAAGATCGCGAAATAGCCGTTGCGCAGCGCGAAGAAGCCGAGCAGCCAGATCATCGCGATCGCCTGCGCCAGCACCTGGCCGCTGCCCGCCAGCACGAACAGCAGGAAGACCGTGAACACCACCAGCGTGACCACGATCACCATCAGGTCGAACATCATCGCCCCGGCGCGTTCGCCGACCGAGGCGATGTCGAGCTTCAGGTCCACGCCCTCGGGCGTGACGAAGGTGCGCCAGCTCGACTCCTTGTCAGTGCGCGCGCCGGGCGCGGCGCGGGCCTTAGCCATTCTCGTCCTCCGCGCGCACGGGGAAGACGTAGAAATAGAGCAGCCAGCCGGCCAGCGCGCTGCCGCCGATCGCCACGCGGATCGCGTCGGACTGGATGAGCTGGCGCCCCACGCCTTCGAGCAGGCCGGCGACGGCGAGCATCAGCACTACCCCGATCATCGCGAAGGTGGCGGTGCGCCCGGCCTTGGTGGTCGCCGCGGTGCGCGAGAGCTTGCCGGGGAAGGCGACCGCCATGCCGATCCGCAGCCCCGCCGCGCCGGCGATGGCGATGGCGAACAGCTCGGTAGTGCCGTGGATGCTCAGCCAGGCGCTGAGCGGCAGCGCGAGCCCCTTGGAGGCGAACACCGCCATGAACGCGCCCAGGATGCAGCCGTTATAGACGAGCAGCAGCAGCGTAGGCACGCCGAAGGCGAAGCCCAGCGCGAAGCAGAGCAGCGAGATCTGGGCGTTGTGGGTGAACAGATAGGTCGCGAAGACGCCGAGCATGTTGTTGGAGTCGCCGCCATTGTCATAGAGCGTCTGGCGCAGCTCGGCCGCGCTCGATTGCGGGCCGCGCCCGCCGGCCAGGCCTTCGGGCACGATCGAGTGGTACCAGCTCGGGTCGCTGGCGACGAGGCAATAGGCGGCGACTGCGCCCAGCACCATCATCAGCACCGCGATCACCGTCTCGCGCGCCAGGCTGCGCATCGCCAGCGGCCAGCTCGCGCCGAAATAGGCGGCGATGCGGCGGCGAAGCGGCGGCTGGACGCCGTAGAGGACGAAATAGGCGCGCGCGCACAGCGCCTCGAGATAGGCGACGAGGTCGGTGTCGAGCGAAGTCTCGCGCGCCACCGAGAGCGAGGAGAGGGCGGCGCGGTACAGCACCGGCAGCTCGAGCAGGTCCTCGTCCGAAAGCGTGGCCGCCTTGCCGCGCTCGATAGCACGGATGCGCTGCTCCAGCTCGGCCCAGTCGATGGTGCGCGCCTCGCGGAACTTGGCGCTGGCGAACTGCGACGGTGCGGCGGCGCTCACAGCAGGTTCCTCCGCTTGAAATCGAGATACTGGCGCACGAGCGCGGCGCCGACTTCGCGGTGCGGCGCCTCGAGCACATGGATGCCGGCATGGCGCAGCCGCGACATCACGATCCGCCGCTCGCGCAGCATCGATGCCGCGATCACGGCGCGCGAAACATCGTCGATCGCCACCGGCTCGGCTCCGGCCAGCGCTTCCAGCTCGTCATCGACCAGGCTGACGAACAGCACCAGATGGCCGCGCAGCAGGTTGGTCGCGGCGCGGATCATCAGCTCGGCGCCGGTGGGATCGGTGAACTCGGTGAAGATCACGATAAGCGAGCGCCGGGTTAGGTCGCCCGCCAGCGTGGCGAGCGCCAGCGTGTAGTTGGTCTCGGCGGTGCTGTAGTCTAGCTGACCGGCGAGCCGCTGCATCAGCGGAAAGGCGCGGGTGCCGGAAACCGCGCCCGAGGCGACGCGCGGCTGCGAATCGAAGCCGAACAGCGCCACCCGGTCGCCGAGCTTCAAGCCGGTATAGGCGCCGAGCAGCGCGGCGCTGATCGCCCGGTCGACCCGGGGCAGGCCGTCGATCGGCTCGCACATCACGCGGCCGGTATCGATCGCGAAGACGATCTGGTTGTTGCGCTCGATCCGGTTCTCGCGAGCGAGCAGCTTCAGGTGGCGGGCGCTGTGGTTCCAGTCGATCGTCCGGCGCTCCATGCCGGAGCGCCATTCGCTCAACGCCTCGAACTCGGTGCCTTCGCCGCGATCGACTCGGGCCATCTCACCGACCTGCGCGTCGCGCAGCAGCAGGTGCGCGGACTGGCGCACCGGGCGGATGTCGGGGGTGATCACCACGCTGCGGTTGAGCTGGGTGACCCGCTGGCGCCAGATCAGCCCGAACGGGCCGGTCCAGCGGCTCCACAGCGCCTGCACCGCATCGGTGCCGCGGCGCACCGGCGTGAAGGCGATCGCGGCATGGTTCTCCTTGCCCGACAGCCGGATGCGGCCGTCCGCGCGGGGCGTCAGCTTGGGGCCGGTGGCGACCGCGAGCTCCAGCCCGTCGATCGGGCGGTCCTCTACCGTCACATCGACGATCAGCGGCGCGCCGATCTCGATCGCGCCGGGGCTCTCGACGCGCAGCGCCGGCGCGCGCGGGGCCAGCAGCAGGTCGATCGCCGCGAAGGCGAGCACCATCGGCACCCAGGCGAGCCCGGCAAACCATAGCTGCGGGGCGAACACGGCGACGAGCAGCGCCAGCGGCGCTCCCGCGGCCATCGCCAGCACACAGCGGATGGTCGGTCGGATCAACGCGGTGCCTCGACCTGCTCGATCAGCCCGGCGATGATCGCATCGGCGGTGCGTCCGTCGATCTCGGCCGCGGGCGAGAGGATCACGCGGTGGCGCAGCGCCGCCGGGGCGAGCTTCTTCACATCGTCAGGCAGCACGAAGTCGCGTCCGTCGAGCGCGGCATGGGCGCGGGCGGCGGCGGCGAGGGTGGCTGCGGCGCGCGGGCTGGCGCCGGTCTGCAGGTCGCCGGTCGAACGGGTCGCGCGGATCAGGCGGACGACATAGTCGACCACCTCGTCGGCCAGCTTGGCGCCGGCCACCGCATCGGCGGCGGCACTGATCGTCGCGTGATCGGCGACCTTGTTCACGCCCCACTCGTCGGGCCGCGGCATGCCGAAGCGGCTGCCCTGCTGGGCGACGATCTTGCGCTCCTGCTCCAGGCTCGGATAGCCGACCTCGAACTTGAACAGGAAGCGGTCGAGCTGTGCCTCGGGCAGCGGATAGACGCCCTGGCTCTCGATCGGGTTCTGGGTGGCGACCACCATGAACCGGTCGGAGAGCTTGTGGTCGATGCCGTCGATCGTGACCGTGCGCTCCTGCATCGCTTCCAGCAGCGCCGCCTGCGTCTTGGGCGGGGTGCGGTTGATCTCGTCGGCGAGCAGCAACTCGGTGAAGATCGGGCCTTGGGTCAGCGTGAACTGGCTGGTCTGGAAGTTGAACAGGTTCGAACCCAGGATGTCGCCCGGCAGCAGGTCCGGGGTGAACTGGATGCGGCCATAGTCGAGCCCCGCCGCACGCGCGAAGCACTGCGCCAGGAAGGTCTTGGCGGTGCCCGGCGGCCCTTCGAGCAGGATATGGCCCGAGGCGAACAGCGCGACGAGCATCAGCTCGACCGCTTCGTCCAGGCCCACCACGGCCTTGCCCACTTCGGCGCGGATCGTGTCGCCCAGCGCCTTCACTTCCTCAATGTTCACGCGTGACGGTCCTTTTCCATTGGTAGAGGGCGCGCGCGGCATCGAGCAGCGTGCGCGTGTCCTGAGCATGCCCGGCACGGGCGGCCATGGCGGTGAACGGCTCGCCATTCTTGTCGAGCCGGTCGAGATAGGCATCGAGCGCCTCTGCCGGCAGGTTCGGCGGGGCACCGGTGGCGCTGGCTGCAGTCTCGCGGATCAGCGCGGCATAGCGGTCGCCGGTGCGGTGACGACGCCCGGCGAGGCGGAGCAGGGCGGCGCCATTCTCGGCGATCGCCCGCTTGCCGAAGGCGACGCCGCGCAGCTCGGGCAGCGCCGGGCCGAAGCGCAGCATCGCGTGCCAGCCGGCGAGCAGCGCCGCGATGATCAGGCAGAGCGTGAGCGGCAGGAACGGCGCCTCGAAGGCGAGCTTGAGCAGGTTCGGGTTCTTGCCGAAGCCGTGGAGCGTCAGGTCGAAGGAGATCCGGTCGTCGGCGGTGTAGCGATCGAGGATGCCCATCGCGCGCTCGGCCCCGGCGAGCGTGGCGAGGCCCTGATTGTCGAGCAGGTCCGGATCGGCGACGACGATGGTCAGCCGGTCCTTCACCTGTGCCGCCAGCATCCGCCCCTGGTCATCGTCGATCAGCGGTTCCAGCGTGTCACCTGCGATCGTTCGCAGCCCGGTGCCGTCGTCGGTGATGGTCATCGACCCGAGCGGCGCGACGAGCTTGGCGACCTGCGCCGGATCGAACTTGCCGATCGACTGGACCCAGGCGGTCTTGTCCGCGCGCGGAACGGTGATCCATTTGGGCAGCACCACCACCGTGGGATAGTCGCGGCGGCGCTCCAGGATCTTGGCGAGCGCCTCGGGATCGGTGCCCTGGCCCGGGGTCAGCACGATCAGCACGCCCGGCTCGTCGAGATCGGCGTCGCGGCGGATATAGCCGACCCTGCCATGGGTGCGCTGCACCAGCTCGGCCGCGCCGGCAAAGCCCACCGCCGAGGTGGAAAGCGCATGGTTGCCCGGGCGCTGCGCCGGCTGGAGATCCTCGGCATAGGCGGTGAGCAGCAGGAAGGCGATGAAGCCGATGGTGCCGATCACCACCAGCACCAGCACCGTGCGCATCGCAAAGGGCGCGGCGTTGCTGTCGGCGCTCATTTCCAGGCTCCCGGCAAAGCAAACTCGCCATAGGCGGCGCGGGCTTCTTCCCAGTCGGAAAGCGCCAGGCTGCGCCCGCCGAACAGGCTGCGCTCCACCGGTGCGGCCATGGCGGAAAAGGCGCGGCGGACTAGGGCGGGCATCCAGTCGGCCCCGGCGATCTCGCGGCTGGTCAGCGCGGGGCGCAGCAGCCGTGGGCGGTTGCGCTGGATGTCCTCCAGGCTGCGCTGGAGCAGCAGGTGGACGGCCTCGGCATAGCGGCCCTGGCCGGCGAGCGCCTCGGAACCGGCGAGCAGCGCACGCGCGGCCTGCTCGGTCGGGCGCCAGGTGGTGACATCCTTCTCGGGCTCGGCATGGGCTTCGCGCGAGGGGAAGGCGCGGGCGATGGCGGTGACCACCAGATAGAGGATGATCGCCGCGCCGATCGCCACGCAGATCCAGAAGATGGTCGGCGCGATCGGAGCGAGCTGGGCGAACTGCTTGCCCAGCCAGTGCATCCATTCCGGCGCCTGGGGGGGCTTGGCCGCGGCCATTTCGAACTGGATGTCGCTTCGCGCGCGCAACGCCTCATGCGCCTTCGCAACGGACTGCGCACTCGATGCCCCAACGGTCACGTCGAATCCCCCACGGCCCTAGTGCTACCGCAGCCGGGCATCGGAGGAAAGCCGGGCAAGGCTGGACTTTTGCACCGTTTTTGGTCAGCCTTTCCTCGGTGTGCAGGCATTGCGCAGACGAGGGGGGATCATGGTGGAAACGGGCTCGCGCGTGCAGCGCTACGAAATTGGCGCGGTGATTTCCCGCGCGTTCGAGACGATCGGCGCGAACTTCCTGCTGTTCTGCGGGCTGGCGCTGGTCCTGGCGGGCATCCCCCAGTTCGGCATCCAGTACTGGCAGGCCTTCCACGTCTCGGCGCAGGTCAATGTCAACGACGGCTCCTATTTCTTCGACCGCAACTACTGGTCGACGATCCTGCTCGGCTGGCTGGTCTCGATGATCGCCGGCGTGATCCTGCAGTCGGCGCTCACCCGCGCGACGGTGATGCACCTGTCCGGCGAGCGTCCGCAATTCGCGCAGTGCTTCGAGGTGGGCATCAGGCTGCTGCCGCCGATGATCGTGATCGCCGTGCTGTCCTTCCTCGGCATCATGGTCGGCATGCTCTTCCTGATCGTGCCGGGCGTCGTGCTGTGGGTGGTCTGGTCGGTCGTCGCGCCTGCCTATGTGCAGGAGAAGATCGGGATATTCGAGGCATTCTCGCGCAGCGCCGCGCTGACCAAGGACGCGCGGTTCAGCATCTTCTTCACGCAGATCATCATGGCGCTGCTGATCTGGATCGTCGGAATCCCCCTCGGCTACATCACCGGCGCCTTCACCATGGGCGGCAACCTCTTCCTCGTCGCCCTGACCGGCGCGGCGACGAGTGCGTTGGGCAGTATGGTCATGGTCGCGGGGCAGGCGAGCATCTATGTCGAGCTGCGCCAGGTGAAGGAAGGCATCGCGCCTTCCGAGCTGGAAGCGATCTTCGCCTGACGCGCCGGCCTCAGGCGATCGCGTCGCGCACCGCGCGGACGATCGCCTGGGCCATGATCGCCGAGGTTTCTTCGCCCTCCTGCGACGTCGCGCGCGCCGGATAGCCGAAATAGGCGTCCGGCCCGCCCGCCTCGGTGAAGGTCGTCGCGCCCGCCGCGAACGCCGTCACCAGGCTCGCGGGATTGTCGGCGAGCCCCATGCGCGCCGGATCGTCGACCAGATCGGGCCGGTCGGCCAGCACCAGGCTCGTCTCGAATTGCCCGGCATGGCAGGCCCCCGACACGAATTCCTCGGTCAGCTCCGCCGCCAGTGCGCGCCGGGTGAAGTCGGGAAAGGCGAGGGGCAGCGCAATCTCCGCCGCCAGCCCGCGCAGCATCGCCACGTTCGCCGGATCGAAATGGCTGTTGGCCAGCGCGAGGCAGGCAAAGCCCTGCGCCTTCAGGCTGGTGGCGATGTCGAGGATCACCGCCCGCGCCGTCGCTTCGCTGATCGAGATCGTGCCGGCGAACTCGGCGGCATAGTGCGCCGGGGCATAGGCGAGGGCGGGCAGCACGAAGGCGTGCATCTCCTGCTCGCCCAGCAGATCAGCGGCGCGCCGGGCCATGCCTTCGGAGATGACCACGTCGGTGCACAGCGGCAGATGCGGTCCATGCGCCTCGACCGCGCCGAGCGGCAGGATCGCCACCACTGGTCGGCCGCTCGCAAGTGCTGCCTGCACCTTGGTCCAGGGCTGGTCGCCGAGCATCATTTATAGGCCTCGCGCAGCTTCTTGCGGTCGATCTTGTCGCGGTCGTTCCGCGGCAGCGGCGTGTCGGAAAGATAGACCTGATGCGGCACCTTGTAGCGCGCCAGGCGGGTACGGACGAAATCGAGTACTTCCATGCCCAGCGCCTCGCCCGCGGCGATGGCTTCGCGCGGCACGATCACCACCACCGGCTTCTCCAGCCCATTGGCATCGGCCCGCCCGAACACGCAGCACTCGAGCACGGCGGGATGCTCGCTCAGGCACCCTTCGACTTCGAGCGGGCTGACATAGATGCCGCCGCTCTTGATCATGTCGTCGCCGCGGCCTTCATAATACCAGTATCCCTCCGCATCGCGGCGAAACAGGTCGCCGCTGACGATCGCGCCGCCGCGCAGGTGCTGCTTCGATTTGGCATAGTCGGCATGATAATAGAGCGCGGCGGAATCCCCGCGGATGCGCAGCACCCCGATCTCGCCGCCGGCGATCGGCATGCCGTCCTCATCGAGCAGGTCCGCCTCGTATCCGGGCACCAGCTTGCCGAGGCTGCCGGGGCGAATGTCGCCGGGGCGATTGCTGATATAGATGTGGAAGCTCTCGGCGCTGCCGATCCCGTCGATGATCGGCACCCCGAAGCGCGCGTTCCAGCGTTCGTGCAGCTCGCGCGGCAGCGCCTCGCCGGCGCTCCACATCATCCGGATGCTCGACAGGTCGGGCGCGCTCGCCTCGGTCTCGAGCATCTTGTTGATCAGCGTCGGCACATTGGTGAGCACGGTCGGCCGGTGCTGCTCGATCAGCGCGAAGATGTTCTCGGGCGTCGGCTGCTCGCGCCCCAGGATCGCGGTCGCGCCCACCGCGAAGGGGAACATCAAATTGGTGCCCGTCGCATAGCCGAAATAGAGCCGCGGGCCCGACAGGGTGATGTCGCTCTCCGCCATGCCGATGAAGCGCTTGGCATATACTTCGGTGTTGTAGGCGAAGTGGAAATGGCAGTGGACCGCGCCCTTGCTCTGGCCGGTGGTGCCGCTGGTGAACAGCCACACCGCGGGATCGTCCTTGCGCGTCGGCCAGGGCGGCGGGGCGGGGGGCTCGGTGGCGGCGATCCAGGCGTCGAAGCCTTCCCCGACCAGGATGACCGACCCTTCGGCTTGGCAATGCCGAGAGTCCTGGCGTGCCGTCTCGAATGCTTCCAGGCTGGTCTCGTCGATGAAGGCGAACTGCGGCTTCACATAGCCGAGATAATAGGCGTAGTCGCTCGCCGGCAGCATCGGGTTGATCTGGGTGACCACCGCGCCCGCCTTGATCGCGCCGAACCAGGCATAGACGAACTCCGGGCAGTCGCGCATGCACAGCAGCACGCGCTGCTCGGGCAGCAAGCCCGAGGCGAGCAGCCGCTCGGCCACCCGCGTCACATTGGCCGCGACCTCGGCATAGCTGATCGCCCGGCCCTCGAAGAGCAGCGCGGTCTTCCCCCCGCGCCCGGCCTCCACATTCGCGAACACGAAATAGTCCGCCATGTTGAAGGCGTCAGGAAACGCAGGGGGCTGATCCGTCATGCCCGGATGATTGGAGAGCCGGCGGCTTTCGTCAATCCGGTTACGGGGGATACGAGTTGGCGGCGGGCTTACGGCAACAATTCAAGGTCATCCCGCCCCGCCTCTTTCTTCGTCATCCCCGCGAAGGCGGGGATCCAGAGTCACGGGCAGAGCTCGCGGGAATCGCGGTGGCGTTCCCGGTTGGCGAGCGCTCGATTGCACCAACTGTCCCGAGCTACCCTGGATCCCCGCCTTCGCGGGGATGACGGTGATTTGCCCTACCGCGCGACCGCCGACAGCGGCACGTGCCGCCAGAAATTGCGGACCTCGTCGTCATAGCCGGTCAGGTCGTAGCGCAGCAGCGACACCGGCAGCCGCCCGGTGTTCATCAGGTAATCGTGATAGTCGCGGATAGAGAATTTGGCGCCGAGCTGGCGGCGGCGATCGACCAGCAGCGCCTGCAGCTGCATCGCGCCGATCGTGTAGGTCATGCCATAGCCCGGCGGGCGGCGGATGTAGATGCCCGCATCGGTGCGTGCGACATTGTCATCGAGATAGGGCGTCCACTTCTTCCAGAATTCCATCGTCTCGCCGACGGTCATCTCGTTGCGCTGCATCTCGACGTCGCCGATCGTGCGGGCGGCGCGGAACAGGCCGAAGATGTAGATCAGCTCGCGGGTGCGCGGCCGGTCGTCGAACAGGCCGAGCTGGAGCGCGCTTTCCTCCAGATAGAAGCCCCAGCCCTCGGTGCGGCCGCTGTCGCTCACCCGGCTGCGGATCGGATGGGTCACGCGCTTGCCGGTCATCCCGTCGAAGCGGTGGCCGGGGAAGGTGGCGTGGAGGTGATCGGGCGAGGCGTCGCGGAACTGGATCTGCTCCCAGAACATCGGCCCCGTCGGGCGGACGATCCACGGCGCGTTGAAGCCGACCTCCTGATAGGTGCCTGGGATATAGCCCGGGATCGTGATGATCTCCTCGTCCTTCAGCCATTTGCGGATCTTGGCGTCGGTGCCCGCCAGTTGCGCCTCATATTCCGCGCCCGATTTGGGCAGCTGGAGCTCGGGCAGGTTGCGGTTGCGGTGCCGTTCGGTGGTGTAGTCCGCCCAGAAGCGGGTGAGCTCGCGCTTCGCCAGCGTCACCACCTCGTCCGAAGTGTAGGGCATCAGCCGGACATTGGTGAGGAACCAGTCATAGGCCGGCTTGCCCACCCCGGCGCGCGCGGTCATCGTCGGGCGCGCGGCGGCGAGCCAGTCGCGGAAACCGCGGATCGCCGCCTCGGCCGCCTTGATGTCGCCGACCAGCTCGGGCTGCTGCTTCTGCGCCCGGCCGCGCAGGTCGGCGAACCAGCCGATCAGCCCCTCGGGCTCGACCGCGCGATAGGGCATGCCATGCCCCACGCCGTCGCCATGCGACAGGCTGTGCAGCGCGAGATCGGCATAGTCGGCGGCGACCGAGTCGAGATTGACCTTCGCCTGCGCCAGATAGGCGGGGATCGCCTTCAGCCTGGCGCGGAAGCTGACCAGCGCCTCGCCCTTTAGCGGCAGCTCGGCATAGGCCAGCCGCTGCAGCTCATCGACATACATGCCGGGATCGCGCGCCCAGGGCTTGAGGATGTTCAGGCTGAAGTCCTGCAGGTCCATCTGGGCGCGGACGGCGAGATAGTCGACCTGCTGGTGGCGGTCCCAGCTCGCCACCGCGAAATCGGGAAGCTTCGCCTGGAAACCGCGCAGCTCGGCACGGCGCTTCTCGACCGCGGCGGGGCTATAGTCGACCACGCCGTTCACCGCCGGCGGCGTGCGCGTGGCATCGAAGGCCGTGAACAGGGTGACGAGGTCGGCATAGCTGCCCTTGCCCTGGGGCGGCCCGTCCGGCTGCGGCGCGACCTGCTGGGCCAGCGCCGGTGCGATGCCGAAGGCCGCGGGTGCGGCGCTTCCGGCGAGGAGCATAGCAATCACCAGTGCCGTCTTGCGCATGTCGACCTCCCTTGTCGTTCCCCGGGGTGCGGCACGCTGAGGCCGCGGCGTTCGTTATAATGAAACGAAAAACATGTGATTTGTAATACGATGATCGCGGATGGGGCACTGGTCAAGTGTCACCGAATCGGTGTTATCTCGAAGCCGTGTGGGGCGTTCGAAACCAATCCGAAGTGGTGCGAATCGGCAGAAAACTGCGGATTTCTGGTGTTGCTCCGGCCGTTTTGGAGGGGCTTCCGGCGCTTCACTTTGCCGATCGGGTCGATGCCGAGCCTTGGAAAAAACCGTGCGCGAACGCGGGTTTCCGGGCAGCTTTGTTACCAGAAAGCGACACTTTTCACATTTTTTCACTACCCTGAATTGACCCGCCATTATCAATATGCTCAAAATCACGCACTTGTTCACGGAAATGGCGCGATCAAACGACGCCTGCGGGGGAACGAGGCAGGCGGACGTATCCATTCGGGGAGACACGATCATGGGCAGTAAGCGGGTAGCGGTGATGCGGGCGGGGTTGCGGAGTGGTTCCGCGCTGCTCGCGACGATGATGATGATGGGCACGGCCATGGCGCAGACCGCCGAGCCGGAGACGGGCGAGACGGCTGAGCCGATCGTCGTCACCGGTTCGCGCATTCCGCGTCCCGACGTCGATTCCAACAGCCCGGTCAACGTGATCGGCAGCGAGGAAATCAAGCAGGTCGCCACCGCCGAGACCGAGCAGCTGCTCAACGCGTTGCCCCAGGCGGTCGCCGGCGCCGGTGCCCAGTCGAACGCCGGCAACGGCTCGGCCACGGTCAATCTGCGCAACCTCGGCGCCGCGCGCACCCTGGTGCTGCAGAACGGCCGCCGCATCGTCGGCGCCAGCCAGGACGGCGTCGTCGACATCAACATGATCCCGCCCTCGATGATCGAGCGCGTCGAAGTCGTCACTGGCGGTGCCTCGGCCGTGTACGGCTCGGACGCGATGGCCGGCGTCGTCAACTTCGTCACCAAGACCAACTTCCAGGGCATGGAAGTCAGCGGCCAGTACGGCCTGAGCGACGAAGGCGATGCCGATCGCTACAATATCGACCTGACCGTCGGCGGCAATTTCGGCGACGGCCGCGGCAACATCGTGTTCAACGCCAACTATTACGACCGCTCGATGGTGAAGGGCGCGGCGCGCGCGCATGCCACCGTCTATCTGGTCGACGCCGTGCAGAACGGGAAGGGCGTGCTCGTCCCCGGCGGCAACGGCGTCACCCCGCAGGGCACGATCTTCACCCCGGCGCTGGTCGGCAAGGTCGATCAGTTCGGCAACACGATCGGCACCGCCGGCATCTTCTTCGCGCCCGAAGGCTGGCGCGCCTACAAGACCAGCGACGGCTTCAACGACCGTCCCTACACCAACCTCCAGATGCCGATGAAGCGCTGGTCGGGCGCGCTCACCGGTCACTATGACGTGACCGACAGCGTCACGGCATTCTGGGAAGGCAATTACGTCCGCAGCGAGATCAACTCGACGCTGGGCGCGGTGCCGATGAGCAGCTCGGGCTTCCTGCCCAACTTCCAGTTCGACCTGCGCAATCCCTATCTGTCGTCGTCGCTGCGCGAGTTCCTGCGCACCAACCTCGACGGTGATGGCGACAACCTGGTCTCGCTCAACATCAACCGCCGCCTGCTCGATTTCGGCTCGCGTACCGATGACCAGACCCGCGAGTTCTCGCGCTTCGTCGCCGGCCTGCGCGGTCCGCTCACCGACAAGCTGAACTGGGAAGTCTTCTACAACCAGGGCCATGTCCGGATCACCGAGGTCCAGGGCGGCGGCGTCCTGATCGACAACTTCGCCAACGCGTTCCTGACCAACCCGAGCAATCCCTATGATTGCCTGACCACCGACACGCGCTGCGTCACGATCAACCCCTTCGGCCTCATGTCGATGACGAAGGAGATGAAGGACTATATCTACACCAACCTGACCAACATCACGGTCCTCGATCAGAAGCAGGCCGGCGCCAGCATCACCGGCTCGCTGTTCAAGCTGCCGGCGGGCAATGTCGGCATCTCGATCGGTGCGGAATACCGCAAGGAAAGCTCCACCTTCACGCCGGACCAGCTCTACATCCAGGGCAAGGCGCTCTCGCGTTCGGCGGGTATCCAGGCGACGGGCGGCAGCTTCGACGTCAAGGAACTCTATGGCGAGCTCGTCGTGCCGATCCTGGCCGATCTGCCGCTGGTCCACATGCTCTCGTTCGAAGGCGGCATCCGCTATTCCGACTATTCGACCGCGGGCGGCGTGACCTCGTGGAAGGCCGGCGGCGAATATTCGCCGGTCAAGGGCTTCAAGATCCGCGGCCTCTATCAGCGCGCGGTGCGTGCGCCGAACGTGATCGAGCTCTACTCGGGCGCAACCAACACCGCCCCCCAGGCGACCGACTTCTGCAACGCTACCGGCGCCAACCGCACCGCCGCAGAGCGCAGCTTCTGCATCAACTCGCTGGGCGTGCCGGCGAGCGTGATCGACGTGTTCCAGCAGGAGAACGTCCAGATCCGCGCGATCACCGGCGGCAATCCCAACCTGCAGGAGGAAACTTCGGACACCTGGTCGCTGGGCGCGGTGTTCCGTCCGGACTTCGTGCCGAACCTCCAGCTCACCGTCGACTATTACAACATCAAGATCGACGGTGCGATCGCGGCCTTTGGCGGCGGCCTCCAGTCGGTGATCACCGCCTGCCGCGCCAATCTGTCGATGAGCAACGTCTTCTGTCAGCCGCTGAACCACCGCTCGTCGGACGGCCAGCTCTATGACGTGCCGCTGCTCAACGCGAACATCGCGTCGATGAAGACCGCCGGCGTCGATTTCCGCCTCGATTATCGCTACGACACCGGCTCGTTCGGCACGTTCAGCTACTATCTGGCCGGCAGCTACCTGATCAACAGCATCGTCCAGAGCAGCCCGATTGTCGCGGCGATCGACTGCGCCGGCTATATCGGTGGCGGCAGCTGCAGCAACGCCAACCCCAAGTGGCGCTTCACCCAGCGCCTGACCTGGGACGTGTCCGATGCCTTCCAGGTCTCGCTGCGTCACCGCTTCCTCGGCTCGGCCAAGGACGGGCGCATCGCGGCTGCGATCGCGTCGGGTGCGGCGATGCCGCTGCTCGCGGTGCCGGAGACCGGCCAGATCAGCTATTTCGATCTGAGCGCGTCCTACGACATCGACAAGAGCCTGAGCGTCTACGGCACGATCGACAATCTCGGCGATCACAACCCGCCGTTCCAGCTCTACGAGCGCGATACCTATGACGCGATCGGCCGCCGGTTCACGATCGGCTTCCGCAAGCGTTTCTGATGCCCCAAGCCCGGCGGCGGGGTTGCTCCCGCCGCCGGCAACCGGCCTTATGGCCAAAGCGTCGACGAGTGGTTGAAGGTGTTGGGAAGATGATCAAGTTCAGCGTTTCCGTCCGCGCGATGTCGGCGGCTCTCATGATCGCATCGCTGAGCACGGCATCGCCCGCACTCGCCCAGCAACAGGCCCAGGGCCCGGTGAAGGGCACCGCCCAGGTTCCCGGCACCAGCTTCTCGATCGACGAACTCTATCGCTACAAGAGCCTCGTCGGCCTCGACCCCCAGGGCTATAGCTGGGCGGCGGACGGCAGCGCCGTGCTCTTCCTGTGGAACGACGAAGGCTATTCGTTCCGCGACATCTGGGTCTATTCGCCGAAGACTGGCAAGAAGACCCGGCTCACCACGTTCGGCAAGGACAGCAAGCCCGAGGCCGAGGCGAAGGGCATCGGCCAGGCGGTGTTCCTCTCCAACGGTCGCATCGCCTTCACGCTCGGCGGCCAGCTCAACATCCGCGAGGCCGACGGCACGATCGTCAAGGCCGAGGCCGACAAGCGCGGCATCCGCAAGCTCACGGTCTCGCCCGACGGCGGCAAGCTCGCCTTCATCGCCGCGGCGCCGGCGGGAACCCCGGTCGCGGGCGGCGGCCAGCTCTGGGTGCGCGACGCCAGGGCAGGCGAGGGTGCCACCGCCACGCGCCTCGTCGGCGACGACGATCCCAAGGTCTATGTCGAAGACTTCAAATGGGCCGACAGCGGCAAGGCGATCGCCTTCCAGCAGGCCGACGACCGCGCCATGACCGAGCGCGACATCTATTACGACGCCAAGGGCAAGCTCCAGAACAACCGCGTGATCCGCGCCTTCCCGGGCGAGGAGACCAGCAAGACGACCATCGGCGTCGTCGATCTCGCCACCGGCAAGTCGCGCCTGTTCGAGCGCCCCGACGCCAAGCACGACGTCTGGGGCTATGGCCTGTCGAGCGACGGCAAGCGGCTGTTCGTCAGCAGCGCCGACATGGAGGCCAAGGAGCACACCATCTACCTCTACGACGCGGCCAGCGGCGCGCGCGAGACTTTCTACCAGCTGCGTGAGCCGAAGCACCTGCGCCCCGACTGGGAAGTCGCCTGGGCACCTGGCGATGACGGCCTGATCATCCTCACCGATCGGGACGGCTGGCTCCAGCTCTACCAGCAGAAAAAGGCCGGCGAGACGCCGCGCCAGATCACCAGCGGCAAGTGGGAGATCGCCGCGTTCGAAGTCGATGCGAAGAACAAGCAGCTCTACTTCACCGCCAACGAGTCCGCCCTGCAGGACCGCCAGCTCTACCGGGTGCCGGTGGCGGGCGGGAAGATCGAGCGGGTCAGCGGTCCGGCCGGCGGCACCCACGAGCCGGTCTATTCGCCGGACTTCCGCCACGTCGCCGACTGGTACAGCAACGACGATACGCCGCCCGAGCTCTACGTGATCGACACCGCGAAGCCCGGCAAGGCGGCGCAGGTCACCAAGTCGCCTCAGCCCGATTTCTACGGCCAGACCTGGGCGAAGACGAGCTATGTCCAGTTCCCCAGCCATGTCGACGGGATGAACCTGCTCGGCCGCGTCAGCGTCCCCGCCAACTTCGATCCGGCCAAGAAGTACCCAGTGATCGTCGGCTCGGTCTATTCGGATGCGGTCCACAACCAGTGGGGCGGTCGCCGTGCGCACCCGACCTGGGGGATCGACCAGTATTTCGTCGCGCAGGGCTATATCGTCCTGACGGTCAACATCCGCGGATCCTGGGGGCAGGGCCGCGAACACAATCAGACGCAATATCAAAGCTATGGCGAGACCGACATCAACGATCTCGAGAGCGGCGTCCGCTACCTGATCGGCCAGGGCTATGCCGACCCGAAGCGCATCGGCATCTGGGGCTCGAGCTATGGCGGGCTGATGACGATCATGTCGCTGTCGAAGAAGCCCGGCCTCTATGCCGCGGGCATCGCCGGCGCGCCGGCCACCAATGTGTGGCATGCCTTCCCGGCGCAGATGTGGATCATGGGCCCGCCCGACGGTCCGGACATGCCCAAGCGCTACGAGGCGCAGTCGGCGCTCTACCAGGCGAAGGGGATCAAGGATCCGCTGATGATCATCCACGGCACCCGCGATTCCGTGGTGCTCTATTCGGACACGATGGCGCTGGCCGAGCAGATGATCCAGCGCGAGCAGCCGTTCGAGCTGGTCACGCTGCCCGGGGCCAATCACGGCTGGGACCTGGAGAATATCCCGCAGACCCGCTTCTCGTTCGAGAAGATGATCGAGTTCTTCGATCGCAATGTGAAGAACCGGAAATAACATGCTGCGTCGGGGCATCGCTGCATTGATCGGAGGCGCGGCATTGCTCGCTGCGCAGGCGGCGGCTGCCCAGCCGGCCGTCCAGCAGCTCGGCGCCGATTTCTGGGCCTGGCGTGGCATCACCCAGCCGGCGAGCAGCGACGACATTCCGCGCATCGTGCGCCCGGCAGGCTGGGTGCCCGACTGGTCACCCGCCGGCGTCGCTGCGCAGAAGCGTCAGCTCGCCGCGTTCGAGGCGCGCTGGAAGGCACTCGGCACCACCCCGCGCACCGTGACCGAGAAGGTCGATTACCGGCTGGTCGGCTCGGCGCTGGCGCGCGTCCATTGGGAAATGGACCACATCGCCGCCTGGCGCCGCCAGCCGCATTTCTACACGGCGCAGGCGCTCAACCCGGTGTTCGAAGTGCTGCTCCCGCCGCCGCCGGTAGCGCGCGGCCGGGTGGAGGATGTGATCCGCCTGCTCGCCAACGCCCCTGCGTTGCTGGCGGCCGGCCGCATCAACCTGGACGACATGCGCGGCCCGTTCGTCGATGTCGCGCTCAGCCAGATCTCCGAGGTGCCCGAGAGCCTGCGGGGCATGGCGGCCGGGCTCGATGCCTATGCCGATGCCGGCCAGAAGAAGCGGCTCAAGGCGGTAGTCGAAAAGGCGATCGCCGCCTTCGCTGACTATGCCGCCTTCCTCAGGTCGAAGCGCGCCGGCCTGTCCGAGCAGACCGCGGTGGGCCGCGAAAGCTACCTCTATTTCCTCGGCAATGTGGGCATCTACCCCTATTCGCCCGAGCAGCTGGTTTCGATGGGCCGCGAGGAATGGGCGCGCTCGGTGCTGTTCGAGACGCTCGAGCGCAACCGCAATGCCGGGCTGGCCGAGCTGCCGATCGGTCCGTCGATCGGCGCGGTCACGGCGAAGCTCGACGCCGACGAACTGACCGTCCGCAAGTTCCTCACCGAGAAGAACCTGCTCACGGTTCCGGACTGGGTCGGGCACTACAAGGCCCAGCCTTTCCCGGCCTATCTGGCGCCGATCGGCTGGCTGGGGCGCACCTTCGATTTCACCAGCATCGACCGGACCGGGCAGGACGCGACCGTCTATCTGCCCGATCCCTCGCCGAAGCTCGGCTATTTCAACCTCTCGATCACGCGCGATCCGCGGCCGATCATCGTCCATGAAGGCGTGCCCGGCCATTTCTTCCAGCTCAGCCTCAGCTGGCGGAACGCGAACCCGCTGCGCCGCCGCTATTATGACAGCGGCGCCAATGAGGGCACCGGCTTCTATGCCGAGGAGATGATGCTCCAGGCGGGCTTCTGGGCCGACGCGCCCAAGACGCGCGAGATCATCTACAATTTCGCGAGATTGCGTGCCCTTCGGGTCGAAGTGGACGTGAAGCTGGCGCTAGGTGAATTCACCATCGCCCAGGCTGCCGACTATCTGGAAAAGATGGTCCCGATGGACCGGGCGACGGCGCAGGAGGAAGCGACCTTCTTCGCCGCCGCGCCGGGCCAGGCGATCAGCTACCAGATCGGCAAGATGCAGACGACCGAGTTCCTCGCGGAAGCCCGGGTGCGCGAAGGCAAGTCCTTCGATCTCAAGCGCTTCCACGATTATCTTTGGACCAACGGCAATGTGCCGATCGCGCTGCAGAAGGAAGAATATCTGTCGATGGTTTCGGGCGAATAGGGGGCATGCTTTCGATGGATCTGGTAAAGTTCACGGAGCCGAAATCGGGGCTGTCGGCGCGCTGCCGCCTGCTTCCCCAGGCGGCACCGGCATCCTGCGATTTCCTGCGCGATCTCGCGACGCGGCGCGCCTCGTTCGAGGCGATGCACGCGATCTGGACCGGGCCGGAAATCTCGATCCCGATGCCCTCGGCGTCTCTCCCCGAGGGCATGGCCCAGCCGGCGATCCCGGCGGAGAATGCAACCTCGTATCCGGGCGCCGGCGACATCGTCCTCGCCTATCTCGCCGCCGGCAGCACCCAGGGACTGCCGCCCGGGCCCTTCTACGACATCGGCATCTTCTACGGTGCCGGCGGGCGGCTGCTGATGCCGTTCGGCTGGATCCAGGCGAATGTCTGCGCCCGCATCCTCGACGAGGATCTGGAAAAGGCGGTCGCCGATTGCCGCACGATCCGCCGCAATGGTGCCTGCACCATCACTGTCGAACCGGCCTGAGGGGGAACGGACATGACCTATGCCGATCTGATGTCCTTCCTGGGCCACTGGGTGCTTCCCGGCTCGCTGATTGCGATCATGGCCTCGATGGGCCTGTCGCTCACTGCCGAGGATTTCCGCCAGGTCTTCCGCAACAAGCGCGCGCTGATCTTCGGCGTCTGCTCGATGCTGATCGTGCCGCCGCTGATCGGGCTGACGCTGGCGGTCACCGTCGCGCCGACCCCGGCGCTGGCGGTCGGCTTCGTCCTGCTGGCGACCACCCCCGGCGGTATGCTCTCCAACCTCTTCACCGACATGGCCAAGGGCGACCTCGCCTTGTCGATGTCGATGACGCTGCTGCTCAGCATGATCTACATCTTCCTCGTGCCCTTCTACGCCCACTTCGCGCTCAGCCACTTCATGGGGTTGGAGGCGGACGTGAAGGTGCCGCTGGCGTCCTTCTTCTGGGACATCTTCTCGATCACCGTGCTGCCCGCCGCCGCCGGCTTCACGCTGCGGGCGCTGCGCCCGGGCTTCGCGCTGGTCTTCAAGAAGTATCTCAAGAACATCGCGATGATCGTGCTGTTCAGCGCCTTCGGCATGATCCTGTTCGATCAGGTGCCGGTGCTGCGCGAGAATCTCGGCGCGCTGTTCTGGATCACCGTCGCGCTCAACCTGATCATGGTCTGCGTGGTGATGACGATCGTGCGCTTCGCCGGCTTCACCCGCCGCGAGAACATCGCGATCGGGATCGAGCATCTGATGCGCCAGGAAGGCACGGCGATCTTCATCGCGGTCAGCATCGTCGGCAACAACGAGATGTCGCTGCCGATGATCATGAACACGCCGGTGGCGCTCTGCTTCGTGCTGGCCTTCGTCGCCCTGGCGCGCCGCACCGAGCGGGCGAGGGGAGCCGTGCCCGCCGCCGCCTAGCGTTTCGAGGAACACCGCTCCTTTGAGGGGCAGACAGACACCGCCCTCTTGCCGGGCGAACAGAGAGTTCGAAAGTACATGCAAACGTCCCGTCTCACGGACGTCGCGGGGGAGTTTTTGCCCTTCGCGCCGGCCCCCAGCCTCACTCTCGTGAAGGCGTGGTGATGCAGCATCAGCCTATTCCCCGCCGCGAGGGCGACGGGCCGTCGACCGCGCCGGTATGGGTCGCCACCGCGGCGCCCGGACCCGAGCTCGCGCCGCTGACGGGCGAGATCGAGGCCGATGTCCTGGTCATCGGCGGCGGCATCGCCGGCATGACCACCGCGCTCCATCTCGCCGAGGCCGGTGTTGACACGGTGCTGGTCGAAGCCGGCCAGCCCGGCGACCAGGCGACCGGCTGGAGCGGCGGCCTCGTCGCGCCCGACTATATCCGCCACACGCCCGAGACGATCGGCCAGGTGCTCGGTCGCCAGCGCGGCGAACGGCTGACCAGGATGATCGGTGGCTCGGCCCAGGCGGTATTCGATCTCGTCCAGCGCCACGGCATCGATTGCGATGCGCGCCAGGACGGATTCTTCACGCCGGCGCATACCGAGCATCTCGCCCAGAACCAGCGCAGCTACGCCAATCAATGGCAGTCGCGCGGCTATGACGTCCGCTTCATCGAAGGGCGCGAGGCGCGCGAGCTGTTCGGAGTCGAGCGCTATTGCGGCGCGCTGCGCTTCGGCGACGGCGGCAGCATCAATCCGCTCGGCTATGTCCGTGGCATCGCCCATGCCGCGCTCAGGCAGGGCGCGCGGCTGTTCGCCGAGAGCCCGGTCGAGACGCTCGAGCGCGACGGTGGCCGCTGGATCGCCCGCACGCTCGCCGGCGCCGTTTCCGCGCGCCGCGTCGTGCTTGCGGCCAATGGCGGCAATGCGAAGCTGCATCCGGCGCTCCGCCGCACCGCGCTGCCGCTCCACGTCATCCAGTTCGCCACTGCGCCGCTCGACGCCGGGCAGCGCGCGACGATCCTGCCCGAAGGCGGCGCCTTCACCGACAAGGTGCCCTATCTCTTCACCGCCCGGCTCGATGCGCAGGGGCATCTGATCTCGGCCTTCCCGATGTCGTTCCTCCTACGGGGTGGCAAGGCGCATCTGCGCGAGGCGGAGCGCCGGCTGAAGCAGCATTTCGCGGCGATGCCCGATCCGCGGATCGACTATATCTGGCAGGGGCTGGCGCAGGTGAACTCGTCCTTCCTGCCCGAGCTCTACGATCTCGGCGACGGCGCGCTGGCGATCCAGGCCGACAATGGCCGCGGCATCGGCATCAACACCCAGCTCGGCATCGAAGTCGCCGCGGCCATCGCCGCGAACAACAGCGAGCTGCTCTCGGTCACGCCGCGCAAGCCGCACCCGATCCGGCTGCATGCCGGGGCGGCGCTGCTGCCCAAGTTGCTGATGACGATGGCCTGGCTGTCCAACTGAAGGGAAGACCCGCAGATGATCCGGCGCGCGCTTCGACTGTTGCTCCTTCCGGTCGGCGCGGCGCTGCTGCTCGGGGCCGGCTCGCCCGATCTCGACGCGCTGATCGCGCGGTACGAGCAATTCACCGCGCGTTACCCGATGGAGGCGGGGCGATCCGATCCGTCGCATTCGCGCGAGGGCTGGCCGGTCGAGACGCCTGCCGCAATGGCCGCGCGCAAGGCCGAGCTGGCGAAGATCGACGTGGCGCTCGCCGCTCTGCCGGGTGCTGCGCTTTCGGGCGAGGACCGCACGAACCGCGATTTCCTGCGCCAGATCATCGGCTGGCGGATCGAGGGGATCGACTTCGACGAGCGCCGCTTCGCCTTCGTCGCGCATGAGGGCTTCTACAACACGCCCTATTACACCGCGCGCGGCGTGGAAGTGCGCAGCGATGCCGATGGCCGGGCCTGGATCGCCCGGCTGCGCGGGGTGCCGGCCTATTTCGAGCAGCAGCGCGCCAATCTCGAACGCGGGATTGCCACCGGCTGGACCCAGCCGGCGCGGGTGGTCGACGTCGCGGTGGCGGTGCTGCGCAAGCAGGTCGCGCGGCCGGTCGCCGAGGATCCGTTGCTCGCGCCCCTGAAGGGACGCCCGGCGCTGATCGCCGAGGCAAGCGCGGTGATCGAGCGCGAGATCCGCCCCGCGCAGCGCGCGATCCTGGCCTATATCGACGGCCGCTACCGCGCGAACGCGCGCAAGGGTCTCGGGATCGCAAACATCCGCGGCGGAAGGGACTATTACGACTATCTGCTGCGCTACTACACGACCACCAACCTCACCGCCGAACAGGTCCACGCCCTCGGCCTCTCCGAGGTAAAGCGCATCCGCGGCGAGATGGACCGGGTGATCGCGGCGAGGGGCTTCAAGGGCAGTTTTTCCGAGTGGCTGCGCTACCTTCGCACCGATCCGCGCTTCTACGCGAAGAGCCGCGAGGAGCTGATCGAGAAGTACAGCGCCGCCGCCAAGCGGATCGATGGGGTGCTGCCCCGCTGGTTCGGCACGCTGCCTCGCCAGCCCTTCACGGTCGAGCCGGTGCCGCTCGACCTCGAGGAAGGCTATACCACCGCGCGCTCGGGCGGCGGCGACTTCTCCAAAGGCTTTCCGGGCCGCTTCATCGTCAACACCTCGCACCTCGACCAACGCCCGCTATACGAGGTGCCCGCGTTGACGCTGCATGAAGCGGCGCCCGGGCATCACACCCATGCCGCGATCGCGCAGGAGCATCCCGAATGGCCCAGCTTCCGCCGCCAGCGCGACCTGCTCGCCTTTCGTGAGGGCTGGGCGCTCTATGCCGAGCGCCTGGGTCACGAAATGGGCATCTACCGCGATCCCTATGAGGCGTTCGGCAGCCTGTCGACCGAGATGTGGCGTGCCTGCCGGATGGTGGTCGATACCGGCATCCATGTGATGGGCTGGAGCTACGAACAGGCCCGTGCCTGCTTCACCGAGAACACTGCGCTGGCCGACATCAATATCGACACCGAGCTCGACCGCTATATCGGCGCGCCCGGAGGGGCGGTGGCCTACAAGGTCGGCGAGCTCAAGATCATCGAGCTGCGCCGCCGCGCCGAGAAGACGCTCGGCCCCAGCTTCGACATCCGCGCCTTCCATGACCTGATCCTGGGGCAGGGCCAGCTGCCGATGACGATGCTGGAAGCGGTGGTCGACGGGTGGATCGCCGGGCGGAAATAGCGCTAGCCACCGTCATCTCGACCCATAACCGTCATCCCGGCGCAAGCCGGGATCTCAGGCGAAGGCGCGGGGCAGGAGCCGCACGAGACCCCGGCTTTCGCCGGGGTGACGGTTTTGTGGGCTACGAAGCCAGCGCTGCCTCCAGCGCCACACCTTCCTCATCCACCAGCGCTGCCTCGCGCAGCCGCCGCAGGCTCGCCGCATCGAGTCCGCCCGCACGCCAGCGCGCCACGATCCGCTCGTAATTGCCCAGGCCCCGCGCGAAGGTCTCGCCATAGCCCTTGATCAGCCGCTGACAGCGGACCAGCTCGATCGCCGCATCGGGCCCGGCCGTGCGGACCAGCGTCAGCCAGTCCTCGATCCGCGCCTGCTCCAGCTGATAGCGCAGCGTGCCGCGCCGCCAGCGCCGCCAGCCGGCGAGCAGCGAGAGCATCGCGAACCAGCGCAGGCTCGTCGTCTCGACATGCCGTCCCTTGGTGAAGAACGGTTCCAGCCGCCGCGACCAGCCTTCGCTTGCCAGGATGCGCCGGCCGATCCCGGCGGGCAGCGTCTCGCAGATCTCCTCGAGCCGGGGGTGCATATACTCGGTCAGCTGGACGATCTGGTCGTCCTTCGCCTTCACCTCGCCGCGCACCCGGGCGAAGCGGCTCGCGCGGACCTTGAGGTCGGCGACGCGGATCGTGTCCTCGTACGACATCCACAAAGCCAGATGCCGCGCGGCTTCGCTGAGCAGTTCCGGACTCCCCGTCAGGCTGTCGAGCCGGTCGAGATAGAGCCCGGCATAGGCGGCGTCCGGATAGTCCATCAGCCGCTTCCCGCCCTCGGTCGCGAAGCCGTGCGCCGCTGCCGGCAGCCGTTCGCGGATGCGTGCCGCGAAAGTACGCCCGGTCTCGGTGGTCGGTTCGGCCGTGGCAACGGATGCCTCCGTCTCGGCCAGTTCGCCAAGCGCGGCGTCATACCCCGCCGCAAAGCCCTTCAGGCTCGCCTCCACGCCCTTGCCCCCGGCGCGGATCGCCGCTTCGAACGCTTCGCGCGGGAAGGGCAGGGCACCGCTCCCGGCGAGCGCGCCGAACATCACCGAGCTGATCACCGTGCCGGCGCGCTCGGAGGCGGCATCCATGTCGAAGCCGATGAAGCGCTTCGATCGCTCGTTCGCCGCGGTGACGATCCGTTCGCTGCTCGCCCGCCCGTCGCCCATCGCCGACTTCTCGGAGATCGCATAGACGCGGTGGGTCGAGCCGATCAGCAGCGTGTTCTTCGTCACGAACCCGCGCAGGATTGCGCGGCCCGCTTCCATCAGCTCGGAGGCGACTACCACATCGACATCTCCCGGCACCGGCGTCAGCGCCAGCACCGGCGCGGCCGGGCCCTCCGGGATCATCTCGATATAGTAGATCGTCGCGCCGGTCCGCTGCGCCACGCCAGGGACCGAGGTGCCCTGCGCGACATAGCCGCCCCGCTCGCCAAGCTGGACGATCCAGTCCGCAAGCACGCCGCCGCCCTGGCCGCCCAGGCCGAGCACCGCGATGGTGATGCGGTCACGCCCGGGCATCAGAACGCCCTCGCGGCGATATTGCGCGCGGCGCGGCGCTGGAGCGCGCCGATCGTCCAGCTGCGGATACGCTGGCGGAATCGGTCACGGCGATCGGGGTTGGCGATGATCTGGGCCTTGTAGAAGGAGGGGCAGAGGACCGCGGCATGGCTCACCTCGCCGCACACGCCGCAGCCGACACAGCTGTTCTCGACATGGGCGATCGGATCCTGGCGCAGCGGATCGGGATTGGGCTTGATCGTGAGCGAGGGACAACCAGACAGGCGGATGCAGCTATGGTCGCCGGTGCAGGTATCGGGGTCGACGCCGAAGCGCTCGCGGACCACGCGCTGCCCGGCCTTCATCGCCTTGGCCAGTTGCGGCTTCACCCGGCGCTGGCGGTTGAGCTGGCATTCGGACTGGGCGACGAGGACCTTGGGTCCCTTTTCCTTGCTGGTCAGCGCCTCGCGGATCGCGTCGCGCATGCCGGCCACGTCATAGGTCCGCGTCATCGTCCGGGCCCAGCCGATGCCGATGCCGCGCACCGCCTTCTCGATCGGGTTGTTGGTCTTGCGGTTCGGCGGCTTGGCGCGCGAGGACAGGATATCCTGCCCTCCCGTGGCGGCCGAATAGCCATTATCGACGATGATCGTCAGATTGTCGTCCTGGTTGAAGACCGCGTTGCCGATCCCCGAGGTCAGGCCGTTATGCCAGAAGCCGCCATCGCCCATGATCGCGATCGCCCGCTTGTCGCGTGCCTTGAAGGCGGAGGCGCCGGCGGTGCCCAGGCCATAGCCCATCGTCGTGTTGCCGATATGGAAGGGCGGCAGGATCGAGAAGAGGTGGCAGCCGATGTCGGCGGAGACGTGGAAGGCGCCCATTTCCTTCTGCACCAACTTCATCGCCGAGAAGATCGGCCGCTCGGGGCAGCCGGTGCAGAAGCCGGCGGGTCGTTGCGGCACCGCGCTGGGCGGTAGGGCAGGGGCGGGCTTCTCCACCTCCGCCGGGGCGCGTTCTGGGGCGTGCTCGCGCAGGAACTTCGCCACGCCGTCGCGGATCACCGCGCCGCCATATTCGCCGGCGCGCGGCAGCACGTCCTTGCCGGCGATGCGGGTATCGAGCCCGGCGCGGCGGACCAAAGTGTTGAGTTCATGCTCGATGAATTCGGGCTGGCCTTCCTCGACCACCAGCACCGCGCGTTTCCCTGCGCAAAAGTCGCGGACCTCGTCAGGGATCAGCGGATAGGTGACGTTGAGGACGTAGATCGGCAGCTTTGCATTGCCATAGGCGTCCGACAGGTCGAGCAGCTCGAGCGCGCGGTTGAGCGAGTTGAACAGCCCGCCCTGGACAATAATGCCGATCTCGTCGGCCTCGGGCCCGAAATGCTCGTTGAGCTGCTGCTCCTGGACGAAGGCGATCGCGGCGGGCCAGCGCTGCTCGATCTTCTCGACCTCGTGGAGGAAGTTGGCCGGCGGCAGCACGATCCGGTCGGTATCGCGCACCGGCGCCTCGGCGGCTTCACCCACGGTGAGCGGGGGGCGCCGGTTGTCCTTCGCGACGAAGCTGCCGGTGACATGACAGGCCCGTACGCGCAGCTCGAGCATCACCGGCGTGTTCGACGCCTCGGACAGCTCAAAGCCTTTCTCGACCATGTCGACGATCACAGGCAGGCTCGGTCGCGGATCGAGCAGCCACATCTGCGACTTCATCGCAAACGCATGCGTGCGCTCCTGCATGATCGAGGAGCCCTCGCCATAATCCTCGCCCAGGATGACCAGCGCGCCGCCCGTCACGCCGCCGGAGGCGACGTTCGAGAGCGCGTCCGAGGCGACATTGGTGCCGACCACCGATTTCCACGCGACCGCGCCGCGCAGCGGATAGTTGACCGAGGCGGCCAGCATCGCCGCCGCGGTCGCCTCGCTCGCCGAGCTTTCGAAATGGACGCCGAGCTCGCCCATCAGTTCGTTCGCATCGGCGAACACGTCCATCAGATGGCTGATCGGCGAGCCCTGATAGCCGCCGACATAGGCCACCCCAGCCTGGAGCAGCGCCTTGGTAACCGCGAGGATGCCCTCGCCGTGGAAGACTGCGCCGTCTCCCAATCGCAGTTGTTCGACTTCCGCCTTGAACGAACGCTCGGCCATGTGCTCAGCCCGCGACCAGCGCCAGGACGCGGAGCGGGCTGCCCGATCCGCCCTTGATCTTGAGCGGGGTGGCGAGGATCACCGTGCCGGTCGGCGGCAGCAGGTCGAGATTCTCCAGGCACTGCAGCCCGTAGCGCCCCGCAGCGTGGAACAAAGTGTGCGCCGGATAGGCAGGGTTGAGCAGATGTGCCTGGCCGGCATCGGTACCGATCGTCTCGACGCCGAGGCCGTGCGCGTCGCGGGCGTCGATCAGGAACTGCACTGCCTCGGCCGACGGCCCCGGCGTATGCGCGCCGTCCTCGCGGCGGTTGGTATAGGCATCGGCGTCGCGCTTCGACCAGTCGGTGCGCAGCATGATCCAGCTGCGCGGCGGGATGCGGCCATGTTCGGCCTCCCACGCCTCGATGTCTGCGACGGTTAGGAGATAATCGGGGTTCTCCGCCGACTTGGCCGAGATGTCGATCACCACGGCAGTGGCGATGAAGTCGGCGGGCGGCACGGTGTCGACCGCGTTGTTGGCCAGGTCCTTGCCGGTGATCCAGTGGATCGGCGCGTCGAAATGCGTGCCGGTATGCTCGCTGACGGTGAAGTTGTTCCAGTACCAGGCGACGCCGCGCTCGTCGTAGCGCGAGATCTCCTCCTGGCTGAACCCGGCGCACTGGCCGAACTCGGGCGGCAGCACGAGCGTCGGGGTGTCGGGCGACAGCGTCTGGGTCAGGTCGATCGTGCGGATCGCACCCGATGCGATGCCGGCGGCGAAGAGCTGAAGGGTCTGGTCGGTCATGAGGTCCTCCCTGGGGTGCGCGTGCCGGTCATGCCGGTACGATGTCGAAGGCGATGGTGGTGCGGTGGCCGGCATCCTCGAACGGCACCGTTCCGTGGTAGAAATAGGAAGGGAACAGCACGAGCAGCCCGGGCTCGGGCCGCACCATGTGCGTGATCCGCTCGCGCGCGCCGAGCCGCAGGCCGGTCTCGCCGAACTTGAGCCAGCCCTGGCGGTGGAAATCGACTGCCTGGGGCAGCGCGACATAATAGCAGGCGCTGATCCAGCCCTCGGGATGGATATGGTTCTCGTGAAATCCAGCGCTGCGCAACCGCACCGACCAGGAACCGGAAAAGGCGAACTTGCCCGTGTTCCGGCGGAGGAAGGGATGGGAAGCGTCGGTGCGCAGGCCGGCGATCCATTCGGACACCCTCGTCTCGATCATCGCGCGCACCGCAGCGATCATCGGATCGGGCAGGGCGAACAGGTCGTCGCTGGTCTGGGTGCCGCCGCGCAGCGTCTGCTCGAGCGGATGGCGGTGATCGCGGTGCAGCGGGCTGAGCGCGGCATCGAGCCGGGCGTTGAACCCTGCCACGTCACCGTCGGACGGAGTCAGCACGGTGGCGGAGACCAGCCGATCGGTATCGTTGAGCCAGGCCTCGCGCGCGTCGCCGGTGAAGCGCCAGGCGAGGCCCTGCAGTGCCAGCGCCTGCTGGTCGAACGGGTTCTCGGCCAGCAGCGGTTCGAGCTGGGCCAGAGCCTCTGCGGGGCGATCGAGGATGATCCGTGCGCGGGCGGCTTCGCGCATTGCCGGGGCGAAGCCGGGCGCCGCATCGAACTGGGCGAGTGCGGCGCCGGGCTCGCCGAGCGACCAGTGTGCACGGCCAAGCTGGTAAAGCAGCTCCGGGCCCGCCTTGTCGGCATGCGGGGCGAGCAATGCCGCCGCACCGGCCGCATCACCAGCCAGCAATAAGCGGTCGGCGAAGTCGCAGAGCAGGCCTTCATCGCCGGGATGCAGGGCAAGCGCCGTATGATAGCTGGCCAGCCAATCCTTGCTGCGACCCTGCCGCCACAACAGCCCGTTCAACGACTGGTGCGCGGCGCGATCGGTGGGGCGCAGCGTGATCGCGCGCTCATAGGAGACGATCGCGGCATCGATCCGCCCGAGATCCTGCAGGCAATGGCCGAGAGTATAGGCGATCTCGGGGCTGGCCGGATCGGCCTCGGCCGCACGGGCGAGCAGCGGCAGCGCCTCGTTCGGCCAGCCGGCAAGCCGCAGCGCCACGCCGAGATTGTGCAGCGTCGGCACATGGCCGGGGCGCAGCGCCAGCGCGGTGCGGAAGGCGGTGATCGCATGGTCGAGCTCGCCGATCGCGCGCCGCGCCTGGCCGAGGATGCTCCAGGCCCGGGCATTGCGAGGGTCGCGGCGCAGCAGCGGCGCGAGCGCATCGCAGGCGGCCAGTGCGTCCCCGCCGCCGAGCAGCGCGATCGCAAGGTTGACCCGGGCTTCGTCATAGGCCGGCGCCAGGCTTAGCGCCGCGCGATAGGCCTGGGCCGCCCCTTGCGGATCACCCAGGTCGGACAGGCTGTTGCCGAGATTGTTGTGGACATGCGGCTGGGCCGGATTGGCGGCGAGCGAGCGGCGGAACAGCGCCGCGGCATCCCCATTCCGTCCGGCCTGGCGCGCGATCATGCCGAGCAGCTGGAGCGCATCGGGATTCTCGGGAGCGAGGCCGAGCACGCGCTGCAGGATCGTCTCGGCCGGGCGGGGCTGTCCGCCGCGCGCCAGCGCCATGGCGTGCTGCAGCGCTTCGCCGAGCTGGCCCGCGCCGAGGCGCTGCTGCCCCGGTGGCAGCGATGTCGGACCGCCCTGTAGCCGTGTCTGCTTCATCGCACACGATTCCCCTGACGACCCCGTCCCAAGCGGGCCGCCGAAGGGGAAAGGTTGCAAATGCCCCTTGTTTCGTCAAGCGAATCACGCTTTAAATCATGTGTAATTGGGAATAATGGAGGTCGCGGGATGATCGAAGCGGGGATGAAGCGGGTGGTTCGCAAGCGGCTCTTGCAGGGCGCGGCGATCTCGGCGGCGCTGGTGATGGGGGCGCTGACTCCGCATCTCGCGCATGCCCAGCGCGCCATTCCGGAGACCAGCGACGATGTCCGCCGCGTGCCGATCCCGCCGATCGACCGCAGCAAGGAGCCGATCCTCGTGCTCAAGGGCGGCACGCTGCTCGATGGCCGCGGTGGTACGCCGATCCTTAACGCAGTGGTGGTGCTCCAGGGCGACCGGATCGTCGCCGCGGGGCCTGCCGGCACCCCGGTGCCCGCCAATGCCGCGCGCACGGTCGATGCCTCCGGCCTGTGGATTCTGCCGGGCCTGATCGACCTGCATATCCACTTCACCCAGCAGCGCGGGCCCGACATGGGCCGCTATTCGGACAGTCCGGCCGCCGCCGCGATCCGCGGCACCGTGCTCGCCGACCAGATGGTCACTGCCGGCATTACCGCGGCGCGCGACGTCGGGACGATGGATGACGTCGCGCTGCGCATCAAGGAAGGCGTCGATCGCGGGATCATCCGCGGCCCGCGTGTGATGTGGAGCGGCAAGCTGATCGCCAGCACCGGCGGGCATGGCGATGAAGTCACCTCCACTGCCACCGGCCGCGAAAAGCCCAATCTCGGCGGCGATCCGCACGGCGTCGATGGTCCCTGGGAGTGGCGCAAGGCCGTGCGCGAGCAGGTCCGCCGCCTCGCCGACTGGATCAAGATCAGCGCCCCGGCCGACAAGGAAGAACTCGCCGCCGCCATCGCCGAGGCGCATTCGCTCAGCGTGCCGGTCGCGATCGACAGCTATGGCGAATATACCGACTGGGCGATCGAGGCGGGGGTCGACACGCTCGAGCATCCGCTGCTGCTCAGCGACAAGGCCGTCTCGCTGATGAAGAAATACGGCACGGCGTTCGTGCCGACGATCGGCGCCTTCGATAACCTGCTCGAGGGCGGCTATCCGACCGCCGGCATCCCGACGGGCGGCTTCTATTACACCCATTCGCGCCGCTTCGTGATCAACCAGCAGGACCATCTGAAGCGGGTGGGCGAAGCCTATCGCGCCGGCGTGCCGATCGGCGTGGGCACCGACATTCCGTTCGAGAATGAGTGGCGCTACCCGGACGCCTATTTCCGCGAGCTCGACTATCTCCACCAGGCCGGCATGACCAATGCGGACGTACTTGCCTCGGCGACCAGCGTCGGCGCGAAGATCCTGCGCATGGGCGACAAGCTCGGCACGATCGAGCCCGGCAAGATCGCCGACATCCTGATCGTCGGCGCCAACCCGCTCGATTCGCTCAAGAACCTGCGTGACGTCCGCTATGTGATTGCCGACGGCAAGGTCGTGGTGGACGGCAGGCCGCGGTAGCCATTCGCACTTTTCGTCATCCCGGCCGTGCGCCGGGATCCCGCTTCTTCTCTTATTCTCCCGAGGGCAAGGCAGCGGGACCCCGGCGCAAGGCCGGGGTGACGATGAAAGACTCGACCCCGGCTGGTTCGAGCCAGGGTGACGAGCTCACTCGATCGGCAGCTTGCTCAGGTTCGCGCTGATCTTCTGCAGCGTGCGCAGCAGGTGCGCGATGTCGCGGTCGCTGACGCCGTCCATCGCGCGGCTGAACTGGCGGCCGACGATCGGGGTAAGCTTGCGCAGCGTCTGCTGGCCCGCCGGAGTCAGCGTCACTTCGGTGATGCGGTTGTCTTCCGGGTTGGGCTCGGTCGTGACCAGGCCCTGCTCGACCATCCGGTCGATGATCCGGCTGATCGTCGAGCGCTTGGTCAGCGCCGCTTCCGCAATTGCGCCGATGCTGGCCGGCTGGCGCTCGCGCAGCACGGTCATTACCCGGTAGATCGGCTTGGACACGCCGTGCTTGTGCAGCACGATGTCCATGTCCTCGTGATATTTGAAGTCGGCATGCGCCATCAGGTAAAATGGCGAGTTTTCCAGACGGAAATTGGGGCTGCTGGGGTCGTAGACAGTGCGATTGTCCATCAGGTCCTCTGCCGTTCTTGCAGCGTTCTTCAGTGCGCGCGTGGCCATATGTCCCTCAATCATTCCCCAGGATCAAGACGTTACGCCGGGCCGGACGGCTTGGGGCAGGCGAATTAGCCGAAAACATATGCATTTGCACCCATTAATCTCATCTGCGTCGTGCCCGACCATCCGGGAACGACGCGGGCGTCCGGCCTTTGCTGCCCGGCGCTCCCGAAGCTCCCTTGGTCGCTGTCGCCGCGCCCCTTGCCGACCGGACAGTGAAATATCAACGAAAATCGCGTGATTATTGTTTCATTTCGGTTGCGAGCCTGTCACTTTCTCCGTGTAAAAATCATGGGAGAACAAGCGTGTCGTCGAAGCGTTTGAGCCGGCTTGCCCTGCCGCTCGCCCTTCTGCCGCTGCTCGCGGCGCTGCCGGCCCAGGGCCAGGAAGCGAAGCGCCGCTGGGACCAGATGTGCCAGATCCGCAAGGACAAGCTCGACCAGATCCTGCCCGAGGTGATGCGCGAGAACCGGATCGACATGTGGATCGTCGCCTCGCGCGAAGGGCATGACGATCCCAATGCCGCGCTGCTCGGCGGCGGCTATGTCGGCGACATCGGCTATTATGTCTTCACCGACCGGACCGGCAGCGGCCGGATCGAGCGCGCCGCGATGGGGATCGGCGGGGCCGGGTTCGACCAGTGCCCGATCTACGACATGAAGGTCTCGCCCGCCGAGTTGCGCAAGTTCGTCGAGGCGCGCGATCCCAAGCGGATCGGCATCAATGTCGCCAGCGAGATCGGCACCGCCGATGGGCTCAGCCAGTCGCTCCACGCCAAGCTGGTCGAGACGCTCGGGCCGGCGCTGGCCGGACGGCTGGTCTCCGCCGAGAAGCTGGTCTCCGATTTCCGCGCGCGCCACAGCGTCAACGAGATCGCCGCCTTCGCCAGGGCCGGGGAATATTCGCGGACCATCCTCGAGCGCGCGCTCTCGAATGACGTGATCGTGCCCGGCCACACCACCACCGGCGACGTCGCCTGGTGGATGATGGAGCAGCTCCACAAGGAGGGGCTGGGCAGCAGCTTCGGCCTGCCGAGCATCTATATCCTCGGCCCCGGCGAGCGCGGGCCGGTCTCGGGCGATCATGTGATCCAGCCTGGCGACCTGATCACGGTCGACTGGGGCGTGAACTATCTCTTCTACTACACCGACATGAAGCGCATGGCCTATGTGCTCAAGCCCGGCGAGAACGCCGCGCCGGCCGGGGTGCAGCGCGCCTATGACAAGGCGCAGGAGATCCGCCGGATGATCCTCGACGTGATCCGCCCGGGCGTGGTCGCGGGCGATGCGCTGGCGTCGGTCAACAAGCGGGTGGCGGAAACGCCGGGGCTGGTGCTCGGCCGCTATGACGATCCGAGCAAGGACATGAAGGTATCCGATGTGGTGATCGGCAGCCATTCGGTGGGCGACTGGGGCCATGGCTCGGGCCCGTCGATCGCCGACTTCAACCCGCTGCGGATGACCTACCAGCTGCGCGCGAGCAATTTCCTGTCGATCGAGCTGTTCCTCTACACCCAGGTGCCCGAATGGGGGGCGCGCAAGATCAAGATCCCGCTCGAGGACAATGGCGTGGTCACCGAGCGCGGCTTCGAATGGGCCTATCCGCCGAACAGCCGCATCCTGCTGGTGAAGTAGGCTTGCAATGTGGGATTTCGCCTGCTTGCGTCGGGCGGCCAGGCCTCAGGGCCCGGCCGCTCTTTGCCTTGTTGGAAAGATAGGATCATCCGCGCGCAAGGATGTTGCGAGATCCGGCGCGTTTCGCCGAACTGAGTCAACTTTAACGGCGCAAAACCCGCTCTTGCCCTGTACTTCGTGTACTTTGGCGAGTTTGCCGCCGGCCCGCCGTAGGAAGCGGGCCGGTCAACATCAGAAGGCGGCGATCCCGGTGATCGCGCGTCCCAGGATCAGCGCATGCACGTCGTGCGTGCCCTCATAGGTGTTGACCGTCTCGAGGTTCATCGCGTGGCGCATCACCTGGAACTCGCCCGAGATGCCGTTGCCGCCATGCATGTCGCGCGCGGCCCGGGCGATATCGAGCGCCTTGCCGACATTGTTGCGCTTGACGATCGAGATCATCTCGGGCGCGAACTGGCCGGCGTCGATCAGCCTGCCGACGCGCAGCGATGCCTGCAGGCCGAGCGCGATCTCGGTCTCCATGTCCGCCAGCTTCTTCTGGAAGAGCTGGGTCGCGGCGAGCGGCCGGCCGAACTGGTGCCGGTCGAGGCCGTACTGGCGGGCGGCATGGAAGCAGAATTCGGCGGCGCCAAGCGCGCCCCAGCTGATCCCGTAGCGGGCGCGGTTGAGGCAGGAGAAGGGGCCCTTGAGCCCCTCGACCTCGGGCAGCAGCGCGTCCTCGCTCACTTCGACGTCATCGAGCTGGATCATGCCGGTGATCGAGGCGCGCAGGCTCAATTTGCCTTCGATCTTGGGCGCCGAGAGGCCCTTCATGCCCTTCTCGAGCACGAAGCCGCGGATCGCGCCGCCATGCGCGTCGGACTTGGCCCAGACCACGAACACATCGGCGATCGGGCTGTTGGAGATCCAGGTCTTGGCGCCGTTCAGCCGGTAGCCGCCCTCGACCTTCGCCGCGCGGGTGCGCATGCCGCCGGGATCGGAACCGGCATCGGGCTCGGTCAGGCCGAAGCAGCCGATCCATTCGCCGCTGGCGAGCTTGGGCAGATATTTCTGCTTCTGCGCTTCCGAGCCGAAGGCGTGGATCGGGTACATGACCAGGCTCGACTGGACGCTCATCATCGAGCGATAGCCCGAGTCCACCCGCTCGACTTCGCGGGCGATCAGGCCATAGGCGACATAGGAAGCGCCGACCCCGCCATAGGCCTCGGGCACCGTCGGGCCGAGCAGCCCGAGCGCGCCCATCTCGCGGAAGATCTCGGGGTCGGTGACTTCCTTGTCGAACGCCTCGATCGCCCGCGGCGCGAGCCGGGCCTGGGCATAGTCGCGCGCGGTGTCGCGGATCATCCGCTCCTCATCCTCCAGCTGCGCGTCGAGCAGCAGGGGATCGGCCCAGTCGAATTTCTGCATCTTGGAGTTCCTCAGGCGGCGGTGGGGACGACCGCGATCGTCTCGATCTCGACCTTGGCTTCGGCCTCGACCAGCGCGGCGACCTCGACTACGGCCATCGCCGGATAGTTGCGGCCGATCAGCTCGCGATAGGCGGCGCCGATCTCGGCGATGTCGGCGAGATACTCGTCGCGGCTGGTGACGTACCAGGTCATGCGGACGATATGCTCGGGCCCGGCGCCGCCCTCGGCGAGGATCGCCAGCGTGTTGACCAGCACCTGGCGGAACTGGCCGGCGAGATCAGCGGCGACGAAGCGCTCCTCCGCGTCCCAGCCGACGACGCCGGCGGTGAACACCATCCGCCCGGTGGCGGCGATGCCGTTGGCATAGCCGCGCGGGCGCTTCCAGCCGGGAGGGAGCAGGCTCTGATGCACGGTCATTGGCATTCCATTTCAAGGCGTTGGCGATATTCGGGCGGCCAGGGCTGGGAAGTCCCGCCGGCAAGCTCGATCAGCACCTGGGTCAAGCGGATGGCGAAGCGCGGTGTGCCCTCACAGGTCACCTCGACCTCAAGGTCGATCGAGCTGCGCCCGACGCGGGTGAGCTTCACTGCGAAGTCGAGCAGGTCGCCCAGCTTGCTCGGCGCGGTGAAGGTGGAGGACAGGCTCACCGTCGGCAGGCCGAGCCCGCGGCCCATATGCATCGCCCGACGGTCGTCGCCGAGCACCGCCGGGGTCCAGTCCTCCACCGCGGCGTCGCACAGCTCGAGGCAGCGCGGATAGAAGGCGATGCCCGCGGGATCGCAATGCGCGAAACGCAGCGGATAGGTGACGCTGAACATCAGCCCGCGCTCTGGGCGAGGTGCTGGCGAGCGATGACGATCTTCTGCACCTCGGAGGCGCCCTCGTAGATGCGCAGCGCCCGCACTTCGCGGTACAGCGCCTCGACCGGCGCGCCGACGGTGACGCCGAGGCCGCCGAAGATCTGCACGGCCTTGTCGATCACCTGCTGCGCGCTGTCGGTAGCGTGGAGCTTGGCCAGCGCCGCCTCGCGGGTATTGCGCTGGCCCTGCACGTCGCGCAGCCAGCCGGCGCGGTAGATGAGCAGCGCCGAGCTATCGATGTCGAGCACCATCTCGGCGAGCTTGGACTGGGTCACCGGATTGTCGGCCAGCGTGCCGTCGCCCAACTTGCGGGTGCGGGCACGCGTGGTCGCCTCGTCGAGCGCCCGGCGGGCGAAGCCGAGCGCGGCGGCGCCCACGGTGGTGCGGAAGATGTCGAGCGTCGCCATCGCCGCCGCAAAGCCGCGCCCGGCCTCGCCGAGCAGCGCGTCGGCCGGGAGCATCATGTCGGCGAATTCGAGCGTCGCCAGCGGGTGCGGCGCAATCACTTCGATCCGCTCGGTGATGCTGAGGCCGGGGGTGTCGGCATCGACGAGGAAGGCCGACACGCCCTTGGCGCCGGGCGCCTCGCCGGTGCGGGCGAACAGGACGTAATAGTCGGCGATCCCGCCATTCGAGATATAGGTCTTGGCGCCATCGACCTTCCAGCCGTCAGCCGTGCGCTTGGCCAGTGTCTCCATCGCGGCAACGTCGGAGCCCGATCCCGGCTCGGTCAGCGCGAAGGCGGCGATCTTCTCGCCGCGTGCCACGGCCGGGAGATAGGCGGCCTTCTGGGCCTCGGTGCCGAACAGCGAGATCGTACCCGATCCCAGACCCTGCATCGCGAAGGCGAAGTCGGCCAGCCCCGAATGGCGCGCCAGCGTCTCGCGGATCAGCGCGAGCGAGCGGATGTCGAGCGTCTCGTGCACGCCGCCCCAGGCCGCCGGCACGCAGTAGCGCAGCCAGCCGCCGTCACCCAGCGCGCGGACCAGCCGGCGGCATTCGGCGTCGATATCCTCACCGTGATGGTCGGAGAGATTGGCGATGCACCAGGCCTCCAGATCGGCGGCGAGCTGGCGGTGCCCATCGTCGAGGAACGGCCAGTCGAGGAAGCTGCGGTCGGCCATCAATCGCCCTCGAACACTGGCGTGCGCTTGTCGGCGAATGCTTCGAAGGCGCGGCGAAAGTCCTTGGTCGCCATGCAGATCGCCTGGGCCTG